>Ga0299913_10002097_pt1 | contig 15518 bp, 11 predicted proteins | sample RVTome_9_FD_201360 | JGI IMG/M metagenome (GOLD analysis project Ga0299913, IMG submission 201360) | Soil microbial communities from uranium-contaminated site in the Upper Colorado River Basin, Wyoming, United States - RVT155D38 (version 2) ...
GGTCCGGCGCCTTGCGCGCACCATCCGAGCGGATCTCGTGCACGCCAACTCCATCCGCGCCGGTGTGATCGGTCTGCTGGCGCAGAGCGCAGGCGGTCCGCCGACGGCCGTCCACCTTCACGACCGGCTGCCCCCGGGACGCCTCTCATCCGTCTCGCTCAAGATGATCGCGAAGAGGGCGGCAGGGATCCTGGCGTGCTCGGAGTACGTGCTCGCGCAGCTTCCTCCAAGCGACGACGGCTCGCGGCTCGTACGTGTGGTCTACAACCCCGTCGACACCGAGCGTTTCGACCCGAAGCGCATTGACCGCGCGGCAGCCCGTGCCGACCTGCAACTCGAGCCTTCGACAGTGGCCGTGGGCATGATCGCGCAGATCACGCCCTGGAAGGGGCAAGATGATGCGCTCCGCATCCTCGCGCGTCTTAGGGAACAGCACGACAACGTCCGGCTGGTCTTGGCCGGCTCGCCGAAGTTCGTGGGGCGCGGCACGCGATACGACAACGTCGCCTTCCACGAGCGGTTAAAGCGCCTCACCCACTCGCTGGACGTCGAAGAGCACGTGACGTGGCTTGGCGAACGCGATGACATCCCGGAGATCCTGAGTGCGCTGGACATCTTTATCGCGCCGTCGTGGGAGGAGCCGCTGAGCATTGCCGTGCTGGAAGCAATGGCGATGGAGCTGCCAGTCCTCTGCACTGACGTCGGCGGAATGACCGAGGTCATCGATCGCGAGTGCGGCACGCTTCTTCCACCTCGCGATCCCGCCCGGTGGGCTGCCGAGATGGCGCGCCTAATCGACTCCGACGACCTGCGAGCCACCATTGGCACGCGCGCCCGCGAGCGCATCACTGCCGAACTTGAGCAAACGCTCTACGTTCGCAGGGTGACCGAGACGTACGAGGATCTCCTGCGCGCCGACGAGACGCCGGTCTCTGAGTCGTGAGCCCTGCGCCGCGTAACCCGGCGCCGGAGAGTCCCACAGTCCTCGATCGGCGAGGCGGCGTGGCCGTCTTGGCGGGGACCCCGTTGTGGCCGACGATCGACGGGGGACGAGTTCGGACCGCCGCACTCGTGAAAGAGCTGTCGCGCCACTTCCCGGTTGCGCTCATCCGCCCCGTCGATCGGACCGCGAAGGATGGTAGTGAACCGATGGCCCATGCTCCGGTCCCGGAGGTGCTCTTCACGCCTTCGCACCGTGCTGGCTCGGCTCGTTTTTTTTCTAGTCCGCGCCCGAGGGTTGGGCTCAGCGTGATCGACAGGCGTACACGGCGCGAAGTTCGTCGGCTGATAGAGGGCTTGGCCCCGCGTTCTGTCCTCTTCGCTCACAGCTACCTTGCCGCCGTCGTCACCACACCGCCGGATGTCGCAGACGTGGTCGACTTCGCGAACGTTGAGGTGGAGCGTTTTCAGTCTTTGGCACGAGCTGCCCGGGGACACCACCGAGCATCCGCAGCATGGGAAGGCTTGAAAGCCCGGCGGTGGGAACCGCACGTCGCGCGCAAAGCAGCGCTTTGCGTTGCCGTCCGACGCGACCACGAGCACGTTCTGCGTTCGTGGGGCGGTGAGCCTGTCTTAGTGCCGAATGCTTCCGACGTCCCGCAGGACGCGACCCCTTCTCCGCCGAACGGGCCAGTGGTGTACGTAGCAAGTGCGGGATACCGTCCAAATGTCGAGGCAGGAGCGAGACTCATACGCGACATTTGGCCTCGCGTTGTCGCTCACCTGCCCGACGCGCGACTTCAGATCATCGGTTCAGAGTCGGACGGCGTGTACAGGTGGGCCGTAGGTCGCGTGGGCGTGGACGTCGTCGGACAGGTTGACGACGTCGCCCCGTATTTCGAGAGAGCCGCGCTGGCAGTGCTACCTGTCGAGGAAGGCAGCGGCACACAGCTCAAGGCCGCGCAGGCGCTTGCCCACGCGCGCGTACTGGTCGCAACCCCCCATAGCGCCGCCTCAATCCCCGACGAGCCGAGGCAGCAGTGCGATGTTGCGGACACATCCGAGAAGTTCGCGTCTGCCGTAGTACGCCTGCTGGAGAACGTCGATGTGCGCCACAATCGCGAGGCGCACCTCAGAGCGACGCGTGACTCCCTCCCCACGTGGGAGACGGCCTGCCGGCCGCTCGTCGAACGTCTTCGGCACCTAGTTCTCTGATGACGCACAACACGCGCAGCGCAAGATCGAGGGCGCTCCAGAAACTGGAGACGACCTCCGTGCTTTCTTTCGCAGCTGCTGGGCGGATCCGGCGGCAGATGCGAGGAAAGCGCCGCGGCTCGGGTCTGCTGCTGTTTCCCCCGTACGCTCCCGGCAGCCTCGGAGACGAGGCAGTGATGGCCGCGAGCATCGACTATCTGGAGGCGGCGGGTATCGAGCGGATCGGCGTTGTCGAGTATTCCCGCGACAACGCTTGGAGCGTTCTCCGTCCGAGCGTCAAGTCCGTATGCGTGCCGTGGAGCTCGCGGCTGCGGTTCCTACGTGCGCCACGCGACTTTGCCAGGGCAGTCGCGGACTACGACGGCGTCGTTCTCATCGGGACCGATGTGCTCGACGGCCTTTACTCCGAGTCGGACACGATTACCCGCCTCGCGTTGGCGGGAGTTGCTGCACGCACAGGTACGCCGACGAGCATCGTGTCGTTCAGCGTGGAGTCGCCGACGGCGGGCGCGCTCACGGCCTGGCGCAGCCTCCCGCACGCAGTGAGACTTCGCCCGCGCGACCCGCTGTCGGCCGGCCGACTGCAGACGTGGCTTGGAAGACCGCACGAGCTTTCCGCCGATGTCGCCTTCCTGCTTCGGCCAGATCAAGCTTCGGAGCGCGTTCGCCTGGTCGATCAATGGACGCGCCTGCAAAGAAGCTGCGGTCGCGTAATCGTAGGGGTCAACGCAAACGCTGGGGCGCCGCGCTATGCACCCGAGCTGGACCTCGAAGCCCTCGTTCGCCTCTACCGCAACACCTTGGTCCGGCTCGGCGAGCTTGATGAAGAGCTGAGCTTTATCTTGCTTCCGCACGACTGGCGCGGGACCCAGAACGACGAGCAGCTCGCTCTGGCACTCCTGCAGGCGTTACCGGAGGATGTGCGCAAACAGTGTCTCCACGTGCCAGGCCCGTACACGGCCGCCGAGGCGAAGGCGATGTGCGGCTACCTCGACCTGGCCATAACAGGCAGGATGCACGTTGCGGTGGCAGCCATCGGCCAGGGCGTACCGACCGCGTGCATCCCCTACCAAGACAAGGTAACCGGCCTGCTCAGACACGTCGGGACGGAAAACATGACAATCGACATGTCGGCTGCAACTCGATGCGGAAGCTTCGCTGGACAGGTCGGACCCGCCGTGAGGAATCGTCATCAGATTCGCGAGACGATTCAGGCGGAGCTTCCCCGCCTCAAGCGACTGGCTGAGTTGAACCTCACACCGTGGACGGAGTGAGTTCATCCCAGGTTTCCACGCTGTTCGACACAGTTGTCGAGGGCGGTTACTGCGTCGGCTGCGGGGCGTGTGCAGCGGTCCAGGATTCCCCGATCACCATGCGTCTCGATAGTTATGGCCGCTACGTTGCTCACCTGGCAGCCGAGCCCGACGCGCACGACTCGTCTGCCCGCGTACTCGAAGTCTGCCCCTTCTCACCCGACGGGCCAAACGAAGACGCTCTGGGTGCGAGCCTGTTCGGCGCCGCCGGCCAACATGACGATCGGATTGGGTATCACTTGGGTACGTACGCGGGGTATGTCGCCGAGGACGGCTTTCGGAGCAGGGGCAGCTCGGGAGGCATGGGGTCGTGGCTTCTCACCGAGTTCCTCCGCGTAGGCCTTGTCGATCGGGTCGCACACGTTCGCGAACACCCACCTAGCGATGATGACCCGGCGCTATTTCGCTTTGAACTCGCCTCGACGCCCCAGGAAGTTGCCGCGGGCGGGAAATCTCGCTACTACCCCGTCGAGCTCTCGGGGGTGCTGGAAGCCATTCGCTCGATCCCCGGAAAGTACGCCGTAGTCGGGGTGCCCTGCTTTATCAAGGCCGTTCGTCGACTTGCGCAGCAGGATCCCGTGTTGCAGCAGCGCATTCGGTTCGCCGTTGCCATATTTTGCGGCCACCTGAAGAGCAGCCGCTTCGCCGAGAGCTTGGCCTGGCAATGCGGAATACCGCCCGACTCGATCGTTTCGATTGACTTCCGCCGGAAGCTCCCGGGTCGGCCTGCGAATAGGTACGGAGTTGAGATCACCGGCCGAAGCGATGGTCATGAACTACATGCCGTGCGGCCGGTCCAGGGCCTCTATGGAGGCAACTGGGGGCACGGCCTCTTCATGTACGAAGCGTGCGACTATTGCGACGATGTCGTCGGCGAGACGGCCGACGTTTCAGTAGGCGATGCGTGGTTGCCCGGCTACGTGGAGGACAGCGCGGGCACGAATGTCGTAGTCGTGCGCAACCCGGAAGTCCAAGCGTTGATCGAGAAGGGCATCTCTTCGAAACGCCTTGCTCTTCAGCCTCTCGACGCCGACGGGGTCGCTGAATCGCAGAGCGCCGCGTTCCGTCATCGGCGTGACGGCTTGGCGTATCGCCTTCATCTGAAAGACCAAGCCCAGCGATGGCGACCGCATAAGCGCGTGCCTCCGGCGGTGAAGCACCTCACACGTAAGCAGCGAGCGATCTTTCGGCTACGCATGCAAATCGCCGCGCACAGTCACACCGCATTCCAACGAGCTCTTGACGCAAAGAGGTTCGACGTGTTTCAGGTAGAGATAGAGCCTCTCCTCGTCGCATACGCGCGGCGCGGCGCCCCATTGGGTCGGTTTATCTGGGGCCGACCACGACGCATGCTCAGAGCCCTTGTCCGTGGCCCGGCGAGAGCTGCGCGAGGTGTGATTAGCCGGCGGCGTGCGGTATAGCGCACGCCCCCGAGCGCTCAGGAACCCTTCCCGTACGCTGATTGCTCGTAGCCGTAAGCGTACGCGCCGTAATCCCCCCGCCGGGTCTGGACTGAGTTCACAACGACACCAAGCGTCGGCGCCTCGAGGTTCTCCAGTTGTTCCCGTAGGCGTACGACCGCGTCACGCGTAGTTGTTCCAAGGCGACTTACGACAATGACGCCACCGACGTCCCGTACCAGCGGTATCGCATCTGCCACGAGCGACGTAGGCGGCGTGTCGATGATGACGAGGTCGTATGCGTCTTCGGCGTTCTTGATGAATTCCTTCATTCGCCTGGACTCGACCAGGTCCGGCGGGTTGGGGGGTACCGGACCGGCGACGATGATGTCGAAGAGGCTGCCTACCGCCCCCGCAGTCTGAACGACGTCCTCGAGTTTCGCCTCGCCCGCCAGGAACCCGCTAAGACCCGGTTGAGGGCGTATCTTCAGGCGCTTTGCGAGTATCGGGCGGCGAAGATCGCCCTCCACGAGAAGAACCCTCGCGCCGCTTCTCGCCGCGGCGCCGGCAAGATTCTGACAAACGGTGGTCTTGCCATCGCCAGATGTCGGCGACGTAATCAAGACGGATCGGAGCTCGCGGTTGACGTTGAAGTAGCGGAGATTGGCCCGAAGCATCGAGAAGACTTCGGCCTCCCGAGTGCCCGGATTTGCCGGTTGTCCATTGAGCGCGTCGCTCTTCGGAATCGTCGCCAGGAGAGGCTTGCGGAACAGTTCCTCGACCTCCTTTGGATCACGAATGCGGCGGTCGAGCCTCTCTGTGAGAAGCGCCAGGCCGACGCCGAGCAACAGGCCAACCACTAGTCCGAAGGCGGTATTCCGGGCGACCTTCGGAGAGGACGGCGACGTCGGAACCTCGGCCCGCTGCACCAGTTCGGCGTTGCCCGTTTGAAGCGCCGACAGTAGTTCGAGCTGCTCCTCCCGCCGCTGCAGCCGTGTGCCGTCCGGCCCGTTGAGTCTCGTCGGGTCAAGGCTCTCTAGCTGCCGCCTCACAAGCTCCAGAGCGCCATCGATCTTCGAGCGATCCGCCTCTCGCCTGAAGGCGATGTACTCAGCCGCGAACGCGTTGGCAATCCTCGCGGCGCGCCTCGGGACGGTGTCCGTCGCCGTGGCTGTGATCACGTTCGACTTTCCCTCCGCCGCGATCTCGACACTGTCCCCAGCGTCCGGGTCGCCGAGGCGTCTCTCAGTCCGCTCCCGTACTACGTCTAGGGAGACGAGCTCGACGTTCGTCGCCGCCTCGCGGTCGGGGTCTACGGAAGTTCCCTGGGAGGAGCCGAAGACAGCGCTGTCGAGATTAACCTCGCGGAATAGCAACGAGGCCGACGCTGAGTACTCCTTCTCCTGTAGCTGCGAGAACCCATACGCCGCCGCTCCGGCTAGGACGGCACACAACACGATGAGGCCAGCGCGCCGCCACACCACCCGAAGCAACGTGAGCGCGGGGAACTCGCCAGAGCGGAAGTCAGCAGTCACGGGTCATCTCAGTGAAGCTCAGATCAGATCCGCTCTTGTTACAGCGGAGAGCCCCGCCTGCGGGTCGGGGCCCGGATTCAGTCTACAGCCGTCGATTTTGCACTCTCGGTTGGCACCCCTCGGTTTCGCTCGAGACATCCTTGTCCGCATCACTGCGTCGCGGACGGGCCCGAAATCAGCTTGGACTGTGTCCCGGACGGCGTTCGGACGATCCTCCGCGCCGACCGTGCCTCGGTAGGGGAGTGTTCACACACAGTCTGCTACACCCGCGCCAGCCAGTTGAAGCGTGTATGCGCATGGAAAGCCGCTACGAATCGGTCTGCGGTGAGCGGTCCCTCTCCGTCCATATCGTAGATCCGCAGTCCCGCGTCTGTGAGCAACTCGTGGACTTGTTCCGGCCGCGTCCCGAAATGCGGGGCGAGTCGGTTGGAGTGCTCGAACGCAACTATCGGACCCGTCGAGAGAACGCGTTCAGCGCCGCGCAGGACCTGGAGCTCGGCACCCTCGACATCGATTTTTACGAACGTCGGCGCAAAGTCAATCAGGTCATCGAGGCGCCTGACCGGAACCGTGATTTTCTCCACGCGATGGCCAGCGGTCTTGCCCGCACGCAGACCACTCAGCGCGGGCTCATCGATGGCGTGCGTGAACTGCGCCTCGCCAGTATGGTCGCTCACCGCGACCGCGCGCACGTCAACCGACGGGAACCGGGCTCGCAGCTGGTTGGCGAGCTGGGGCAAGGCCTCGATGGCAACGTGTCGGGCCTCAGGCGCGTATTGGACCATGTGCTTGAGAATCCCCCCGACGTTCGCTCCCACGTCAACGCAACGGGAGTCGCGGGCAAGCGCTGCCGCCAAGACCGCGCGGAGATGGCGATCGTCGCGGGTGTTGCGCCGGATGCTGTCCCTGTCGGCCGGCGAAGCTACGACCCGCCGCGCCCTTGTCGCAATGCGCCGGATCATCTGCCGGACACTATTCCCAACCTCGCGCCTCGCCCACGGCTCCGTTCAACCCGCCCGGAGGCCCTCCCCGGAGCCTCCGATGCGAGCCACACACGCTGAAGAACCCCGAGATGACCGCAACACGCGGCAACGGTACGGTGCTCCCGGGGACGGACAGGGAGCGAGCTAGCGTGCCCTCGGCGACGCTGAGCAGCGAAAGCTAGGGAGACAGGGTCATCAGCAGCACTTCAAGCGAATCCGGCGATAGCACGCTACTTCCCGGTGGTGTCGCATCGATTTCGCGGCGGCGCTTGACGCTCACGGTGACGTTCGAGTGGGCTGTTCGGGGCGTCGCACTCGCGCTCGGCGTCGCCGTAGCGGCGATCCTCACGCGCTATCTGGGACCCGAGCGTTTCGGCGACCTAAGCCTGGGCTTCCTGCTGGTCACTATCGCACAGAGCGCTGCCGACTTTGGCTTCAAGCAGATCGCCGTGCGCGAAGCCTCCGTCCGCCCAGACGAGCGCGATCGAATCGCGGGAACGTACGTGATGCTTCGTGGTTCCGTCGGGGTCGCCCTGTTCGCGATCGTTGCTGCGGTCGGGCTGTTGCTCGCGCGCGACGGAACAACGCGGCTCACAGTCGTGATCGTCGCCTCGACGTTGCTGCTGGGATTTTTCAGTTCGGCTGGTTTCATGCTCCACGTCAGGCTGCGGAACGAGCTCTTCGCATCGACGATCCTGCTTCAGAGCATCGTGTGGCTCGGGGTCGTCGCCGCCGCGTCGCTGCTCGGACTCTCTCTCCCGGCCCTGGCGCTCGGCTTTCTCGGTATGACGGGACTCCACGTCGCCGTGACTTTCGTTCTCGCGCGACGGCTGGTGCCGTTTGAGTACCACCTCGACCGGCGATGGCTTCGGCGGCTGCTGAAGCTTTCGGCGCCGCTTGCAGTCGCTGGCGTGTTCGCGGCGCTCCTGTCGAAGGTCGATGCGGTGATCGTCTACTCGCTGGCGGGCGCCGAGGCCGGGGGCATGTACGCCGCGAGCTATCGAATCTACGAGCAGCTACAGATAGTGCCCGCTGCGGTAATCACGCTGATCGCGCCCCTGCTGGCGAGTTGGCAGGCGGTCGATCGGGCACGGCTGCGACGCTCCTTCGAGCGGATCGGCCGATATCTGATGGTCGCAGGCCTCGCAGCGGGGGTCGGCGTGGCGTTGGTCGCCGAGCCCCTTGCAGTGCTTCTCTTCGGCGAGCAATTCCGAGACGCCGGACCGCTGCTCGCGGTCATGTCCGTCGCGTTCGTGTTCCAGGCGGTCTCATACCTTGCGGGCGCGACCCTCGTCGCAGTCGGCCGCACCCGCGCGTTCGCTGCGATCTTGGCCGTCGCGCTGGCGGCGGACATGGGACTCGTCTTCGCGCTCGTCCCGCACTACGGGGCGCTGGCAGCCGCGTGGGTCCTGCTCGGAACGCGGGCGTTCAACGCGGTGGTGATGTACGCCTACCTCAATCGGCATTTCCAGCTGCGACTGTCCGTCGGCTTCACATGGCGCCTCCTGCCCCCACTGGCGGTCCTCGCCGCCGTCGCGCTAGCGCTGAGGGATACTTCCTCGGTCCTCGCCCTTGCGATCGCCGTCCTCGGGTATGCGACCGCATGCCTGCTCACGGGTGCTCTGCGACCATCTGATCTGCGGTCACTGCTCGCTCGCGAGGAGGTAGCCCGCATCTAGAACCGTGGGTACATTGGAGCCCCCCCCCGCCCATCGCAGGCCGGGCGCGCTCGGGCGGGGCCCGGAACCAGTCGAATCGTGAGATCAATGATCGGACCTCCGCGGATGCTTCTTCTCGCGACGTTGCTCGCGATTGCGGCCGGCTGTGCCATCGCATTCGCTCCGCGTGGCGACGAAGCCCTGTCCGAAAGCACGCTTGCGATCATGCTGATCGCAGTTTCGGTGGCTGTGGCGATTACCTCCTTGAGGGCCACCTGGGCGCAGCGTGAAGGGCCGCCGCCAATGGTGCGCTTCGGCTCGGGGCTTCTAGGACTCGCGATGCTGCTGGGGGTGGTGGTCCCGGGGGTCCTGCTCACCACGGGTGCCGAGGACCCGAAGCTGCCGGACAAGGGCTATCCGCTCGCGGACCTGTCCGCCGAGGTGGCGGCCGCATACGCGATCTTCCTGCTCGTCTTCTTGGCGTTCGTCGTAGGAGAGCGGCTCACGGCGTACGTCCTGGCGAGGCAACGTCATCCGACTCCTACAAGGCAGCTCCGTGTCGGGATCGATACGAGGGGAACGTACTTCGCGCTCGTGGGTATCGGGACCGCGATCACCCTGTACTCCCGCGTGCTCGATCCGTCAGGGCGGTCACAGGAAGAAGTGTTCGCTACGCGTGGTCAGGTCGAGGGCGCAGGCGCAGAGACGCTCTTGGGCTGGTCGATCCCGCTCGGGATCGCTCTTGCTGTCGTCCACAGACATTGGGGCTCTCGCCGCCTGGTCACCCTCAATGCACTCCTGGCGATCGTGCTGATCAGCCAAGGAACACGCAGCCCATTCCTTCTTATCGGGGTTGCGATGCTCATTCGCTTCGTGGGCTCGCCGTCACTCCGTCGACGTCCTGCTCGCTCCATTTCCCTCGCTGTTGTCGCCGGCTACCTCGGCGTCGCGCTCGCCGTGGGGATTGCAGACTGGAGAGGCGACGTCATCCGTGAACCGACCGCCTCGCTGTCGGACAGTTTGATCGAGGCGACCCGGTCCCCCCTGACGGGGCTCGGAGATGCTGGGCTGGACTCCCTCGACGGGCTGATACTCGCCCGAAACGCCGATCGCGCCGCTGTGGGCGCTTCGTGGACCGACCTCCACAAGGCCATCACGGGGTTCATCCCCCACCAGATTTGGCCCGAGAAACCGGAGTGGCTGAGCGTCGTCGTCACACACCACTACATCCACTTCGGCGGCTCGGGCATCTTCATGTCTGGCGCCGGTTACGGACTTCTGCTGTTCGGAGGCACCGAGGGAGCGATCCTCCTGTTCCTCGTCCTGGGTGCAATCTCGGCGATCGTCTACCGGCGCCTGAGTGCGGACTCTCTACTGACCGTTCTGTGGACGTACTTCTTGCTGCGGTTCTTCTTCGCCGGAGATGCGTTCGACGCTTTTCACGTACTTGGACTCCTGCTGCTGAGCGTCTTCGCCAGCGGACTGGCAACCGTCCTGCCTGTCGCCAGGGACCGGGACCGACCTGAGCCAGTCCCGCGTGCACTGGCGACCTAATCGGGATGACCCGATGATTAGGTCCCGCGACGATTCGTGGGTGCAGAGCGTGCTGTTCGTCGCCGTCTCGAGTGAGCTCGGGGGCGCGGAGCTATATGCGCTCAGACTCGCCGCGGCGTTGCGCGACAGAGTCACCGTGAAGGCGGCCGGCCTCCCAGACAGCCCATTTCTCGCCGAGGCCGAGCAGCTGGATCTTGAAACAGTGGCGGTACCGATCGGCGCGAAGCTCGGCAAGCGAACAGCGGTCTCGAACTTCTTGCGCTTCCCGGTCGCACGGCGGCATCTCGAGCGAGTGCTCCGAGATCAGGCAGAGGGAGGCTGGACCGTTCTCCAGTACAAATGGGAGGAACTCCTCTGGGGAGGCGACTACGCGGCTCGCCGAGTCGCCCTTCTGGAACATGGCCCAATCCCGGCTCCACTCCTCCGCGTGCCGGGCGCCAAGCGCCGTCTCCGGCGTGCGTTCCAGCGAGCAGCTGTCGTGTTCGCAGCGAGCGAGCCGGCCGTGGAGTCTATTCACGCGCTTGCTGGCAGGGAGCCCCTGCTGCTACCCGCGGGCGTGGATCATGTACGCGCGCAGCACGCTGTCCGATCGCGAGAATCCACTCGTGCGGATTGGGGGATCGAGCCTCGCGACCACCTAGTGGCGTATGCCGGCCGTCTCACAAGGGCGAAGGGCGTGGCGGGCGTCGTGACTGCGCTAGCCGAGCTCCCGAACGCTCATGCACTAATCATTGGGGACGGTCCCGCGCGCAAGGACCTGGACGAGCTAGCGTCCCGACTCGAGCTGAACGGTCGGATCCACTTCCTCGGGCGTGTGGAGAACCCGTACCCGTACTTGGCTGCTGCCGACGCAACGGTCCTCTTGAGCAGACACGAGGGACGGCCGCTCGTGGCGCTCGAGTCGGCCGCGGTGGGAACCCCGGTCGTCGGTTTGCGATCGTCGCCAGCGATGCAGGCGCTTCGCCGCGAACGCGCGGATGGCGTCCACCTCGTCGACGATGAATCACCAAGAAGTGTCAGTGCCGGGATGAGGAGCGCGATTTCCGCCGGACGGGTGACGCCGGTAGCGCCCGGCTGGGACGAGGCCGCCGGCCGCCTCCTCGACGGCCTGCGCACGGCGGAGATCGGATGAGCCCCCGAGCCGTTACGCCGCTTACGAAGCCGCCGGACGTCGTCTGCCTGTCGTCAGCGGACTGGGACGCCGTTCTGTGGACGAACAAGCAGCATTTGATGTCGAGGCTCGCGATGGCCGGAGTCCGAGTGCTCTACATCGACTCGCTCGGATATCGCGCGCCGCGTCCCAGTCGGCAGGACACTTCCCGCATCTTCAGTCGATTGCGCGCGTGGCGTCCTTTCGCCCATGAGGTGGAGCGCCATCTGTACAGGGATAGCCCTTTGGTCCTGCCCTTCCACGGCTCGAAGAAGTCTCGCGCGGTCAACGCCTGGCTGCTCACGCGAAGGCTTCAGCGCAATCTTGCGCGCCGGGACTTCGATCGGCCTGTGTTCTGGACCTACGTCCCAGGCGCCGTTGACCTCTATGACCCCAAACGCTTTCGAGCGCTCGTGTACCACTGCGTTGACCGTCTGGCCACTTTCCCCGGGGTCGATCCGCAGGCCTTTGAGGAGCAGGAAGCGCGTCTCGTCGAAAAGGCGGACTTGTGCATCGCTTCGTCACGCCAGCTGCAGAAGCACCTTGAGGAAAGGGGAGCGCGGGGAGTCTTGTACTGGCCAAACCCCGCCGATACCGTCTCTTTCTCCGCGGCGTCTAGCCGGGCGCGCGAAGACGGGCACGTCAGGGTCGGCTTCATCGGTGCAGTTCAGGAGCACAAGCTCGACGTCGATCTGCTCAGGCGCTGCGCCGAGCTTCGGCCGGACTGGCGGTTTGAGCTCGTTGGCCCGGTGGGGATCGGACTTCGGGAGACGTCTCTCCGACCGGAGGATTTCCCGCCGAACGTCCATTTTCTCGGGGCGGTCGATCGCTCCAGCCTTCCCTCGGTGGTCTCCGGGTTCGACGTGGGGATCATTCCGTACGCAATCAACCACTACACGGCGAGCGTCTTCCCTATGAAGGTGTTCGAGTACTTGAGCGCCGGTCTTCCCGTCGTGGCAACTCCGCTTCCGAGCCTCGTCGGGGAGATCGAGCACGTGGCCTTCGCGTCGGATGCAGAAGAGTTCGTCGCGGCTGTCGAATCTGCCGCGCGAACGCGTGACGCCGGGCGCGACGCGCGGATCGAATACGCCCGCCCCCACTCGTGGGAGAAGCGCATCGAGCAAGTGCTCGACGTGTTGAATGCCTTGGGCAGCGACGACAAGGTCCCCAAAGGGACCTGACGGCATGGCCACGCTGCACGTGATCGAACCCGGCGGCCAGGGCGGAGTGTTCCAGCACGCAGTGGCTGTCGCAGAGGCCCTCGAGCGGTCGGGTATTTCGGTCGTTCTCCACACAGCGGACGATCTTGAGCTGCACCCCGCGGGCGGGGTTTCGGTCTGTACATGCGTGAGATGGCGGCGAGCGTTACCGCGGCTGTTCCGGCGCGTCATCGTCGCCGCGGAGTACGTGACCCGCACGCTCCCCCACTTGATCCGGCGTGTGAAGACCGGCGATTACGCGCACTTCCAGGGACTCTTCTTTCTCCCTCTCACGCTGCTCACGCTAGTGGCGGCGCGCGCTCGCGGCGCGACAGTCGTACACAGTGCTCACAACACGTTCCCGCGGTATGGCGGGCGCGTGGAGTCAGCTCTCCTGAGGCTCTGCGCTCGTGTCGCGCACGCCACTGTGGTCTTCTCCGAGCAAGATCGTCGGCGGATCGAGGCGTTCGGCGGGCGTCCGGTCCTGTCTCCGCTCCTGCAGTCGCTACCTCCCCTGGATGCAGAGCTGGTCCGTGCGTGGCGAACGCGGTGGCAGGCACAGAAGCAGGATCAGGTTGTGCTCTTTGCTGGCCAGATCCGACGCGACAAGCGGTTGGACCTGCTGATACGAGCGGCCTCGGACTCGGCTCCCGCTTGGAAGCTCGCAGTGGTCGGGGAGGACAAAGGTGATGCTGGCCGGTGCCAAGCGCTAGCGGCCGAGACCGGCGTGGACATTGCCTGGGATGTCGGCTTCCAACCCTTGGACAAGTTCGCAGCCGCGCTGGCGGCGGCTGACTTGGTGGTGTGTCCGTACGATCGCGCGAGCCAGAGCGGCGTGCTGGCCGTCGCCACCCAAGTCGGAGTCCCGACCGTCGCGACCGACGTAGGCGGATTGTCAGAGCTCGCCGACCGCCACGTCCCCCCGGGCGACGCGCATGCGCTCACCAAAGTCATCACGGAGCAGCTGCTACAGCCCAATCGCCGTGGCCGGCGCTTTCAGGAGAAAGCGACCGTAGCTGCCCACCTGTCGGCGTACGGAATCGATCTGCAGGCTTAAGAGGATGCCCGAATCCTCTTCACGCCGGTACGCGACGCGTTTTCATGCGCCTCCTGGCCTCCGGTGACGCGTCCGACCTCTTCCAAGAAACCGACCCGGAAGGCATCCGGCGAAAAGCGCGCTGCGTTCGCCGCAATCCGATCTTGATCGAACCGATCGAAGTCGATTTCGCGCAGCGCCTCCGCGAGCGCGTCGACGTCTCCGGGCGGCACCAGCACACCGGTCTCAGCGTCGATTACCGTCTCCAACAGGCCCCCGGCGGCGGCACCGACGACGGGTCGACCAGACGCCTGTCCTTCCACAGCGGCGATCCCGAACTCCTCGATGTTCGGGACAACGAGCGCCCGTGCGCTGGCGTATAGCTTCGCAAGATCGGCGTCTGACACCCTCCCGAGAAACTGCGCAGTCTCGCCGTACTCGATGGTGAGGCGGCGCAGGTCCGGACCGTCCCCCACGACCTTTATCCGCTGACGCGACCTGCGTGCCGCTTCGAGTGCGACCTCCACCCGCTTGTGGGGCACCAGTTCGGTGACGACCAGAAAGAAGTCCTCGGGCGCGCCGGGAGTGAATCGGTCAACCGCCACAGGGGGATGAACGACGCTCGCTTCGCGGCCCCAGAACTCCTCGATACGGCGCTGCGTGAGCCGAGAGTTTGCGATGAAGTGCGTGACTCGCTCGGTAGCTGCCAGATCCCATTTCCGGATGCGATCAAGTGTGCGGCGAGCGAGGGGGCGCAGGGGCCTTCGCGTCTCCGCGAGACCGCGAGCCCGCTCATGCCAGACGTAGCGAAACGGGGAGTGGCAGTAGCAGACGTGGACGGCCCCGGTGCGGGGACGGACGCCATGCGCGAACGCGCTGCTGCTCGAGACCACGAGGCCGTGATCGCTGAGCGGGAGCCGCTCGACCGCGTGCGGGAAGAGCGGGAGCAGCCGGCGAAATCCCCGCTGCCGCACAGGTAGCAGCTGCAGGGATGAGGTACGGATGGGGTGTCCAGCGAACCGGCCGTCGGTACCGGCCCTGTCATACAGCAGCGTGTAGATCGGGGCGTCTGGCCAACACGACGTCATCTCGAGGAAGGTCCGTTCCGCGCCGCGCAGGACGAGGAGATAGTCATGGACGAGAGCGGGGGCCTCCTCGCCGCTCATCGCACCGGCCTAGCTGGACACACGGATATCAGCCGACCGCCGCCCCGAACCGGTCGTCCGCGCCCAAGTCGTTGCCGCCCGCCTGAGTCTGGACAAACTGCTGCGCCCCCGCGGACGCCAGCCCACTCGCCGACCCGTAAAGCACGTTCACCGCACCGATATCCGTAGCCGACCCCGACCCATCCTCATCCGGCGCACCAACCGCCAAGTCCGCGAAACCATCCTGGTTGAAATCACCCACAGCGACCGCCGCCCCGAACCGGTCGTCCGCGCCCAAGTCGTTGCCGCCCGCCTGAGTCTGGACAAACTGCTGCGCCCCCGCGGACGCCAGCCCACTCGCCGACCCGTAAAGCACGTTCACCGCACCGAT
>Ga0299913_10002098_pt1 | contig 15517 bp, 15 predicted proteins | sample RVTome_9_FD_201360 | JGI IMG/M metagenome (GOLD analysis project Ga0299913, IMG submission 201360) | Soil microbial communities from uranium-contaminated site in the Upper Colorado River Basin, Wyoming, United States - RVT155D38 (version 2) ...
GGTCGATGCCTTCGAACAGGTCGACGAAGACGACGACGCGCTCGCCGACAGCGCCGATCTGGCCTTCGGATCGCCGATCCTGCGGCCACAAAGCCTGCGCGACTTCTACGCCTTCGAGCGCCATGTGGCGACGATGTGGCAGCGCCGCAACCAGGAGGTGCCCGAGGCGTGGTTCCGGTTGCCGATCTTCTACTTCAGCAACGTGTCGGAGATCCGCGGGCCGGGCGAGCCGGTCTGGGCGCCGCGTGGCTCGAACGAGCTCGACTACGAGCTGGAGATCGCGGCGCTGATAGATACGCCGATCCAAGACGCGCCGAAACCCAAGGCGGAGCAGGCGATCGGCGGCTTCATGATCATGAACGACTGGTCGGCGCGGGACCTGCAGCGTGACGAGACGACCGTCCGCCTGGGCCCCGCCAAGGGCAAGGACTTCGCGACGACACTCGGCCCCTGGCTGGTGACGCCCGACGAGCTGGTCGAGGTCCGCAAGGCCAAGGGCTACGACCTCATGGCGACAGCGGAGGTCAACGGACGGGAACTCAGCCGCGGCAAGTGGAGCGACGTCGCGTTCAGCTTCGGCGAGATGATCGAGCGCGCCTCGGCCGACGCCAAGCTAGTGCCGGGCGACGTGATCGCTTCCGGCACGATTGGCACAGGCTGCCTGCTGGAAATCCGGGATGAGTCGGGGTTCGGCCGTTACCTGCTGCCCGGCGACGTGGTTTCGCTGACGATTGAGCGCCTGGGCGCGCTCAGCACACCGATCATCGAGCACCCCTAGGCCAACCTGCCCTTGACAAGCGAGACACGCGCGAGCATGCTTCCCACTGTATTCCTACGGACTTGATGGACATACTAGGCTCACTTGGTCGGTTCAGGGCAACGTGAGATGTTTCTGCTCCTCGCAATCGCAGTCGCCGGCTTCCTGGCCCAGCTCATCGACGGCTCACTCGGCATGGGTTACGGCGTCTCATCGACCACCATGCTGCTGACGATCGGTCTGACTCCCGCCCTAGCGTCGGCCAGCGTGCACTTGGCAGAAATCGGAACCTCCGCCGTGTCGGGCGCCTCTCATTGGCGGCTGGGCAACCTTGACGGTCGGGTTCTGCTGCTGCTCGGAATTCCCGGTGGCATCGGTGCCTTCTTGGGCGCCGTCGTGCTGGCGAACCTATCGCTCGACGCTGCCCGTCCGGTGGTCTCCCTTGTCCTGCTCGTCCTGGGAGGCGTGATCGTCTTTCGCTTCCTTCACGCCCGGCAAAGGGCCACTGCGGCTGGACGGCCGCGTATCCAAGAACCGGCCAGCGACTGCGTCCACACGCCGCCCAGCCGGCTGCGGCGCTGGATGCTGACGCCGCTGGGGGTAGTCGGTGGGTTCCTCGACGCATCGGGCGGTGGCGGGTGGGGTCCAGTCGTGACGTCCACGCTGATGGCGACAGGCAAACTCAAGCCGCGCACGATCATCGGCACGGTCAGTGGCTCGGAATTCATCGTATCGGTCGCCGCCAGCGCGGGCTTCCTGCTTGCCCTGGGATCGGCAGGGATCCGCTGGGACATCGTGGCCATGATGCTGCTGGGCGGCTCGATCGCGGCGCCGGTCTCAGCGTGGCTCGTCCGCAAGTTCGAGGATCGCGCCCTCGGTACGGCGGTCGGCGCGCTGATCATCCTGCTCAACGTAGACCGGCTGCTGCTGATCCTGGGCCTGGACCCGGCCTCGGTGACCACGGTGCGACTCGTCGCCGTGATCTCAGGCGTGGCGATCATCGCCATGCTCGTTGCCCGTGGTCGGGCTCGCCCGTCGATCGAGGTCCCACAGCCGGCGTAGCCTCCTAGAATGCCCTCGTGTTCTACGTAAGCCGTGGCAACGTCCCCCACAAGCGACATACCCAGCACCGGGCGCCGGACGGATCCCTCTACGCCGAGGAGCTGTTCGGAGTCGAGGGCTTCACCGGCCGCAGCTCACTGCTGTACCACCGCGTTCCACCCACTCGCACGCACCAGATCGAGAAGGTGCGCGAGTTGCATTACGAGGCCGTCGACGATGGGCTGCACCGCCACCGGTTAGTCAAGACCAGCAGCATGACGGCACAGGGCAACGTCGTGGACGGCCGCGTGCCCCTCTTCTTCAACAACGACGTCCTGATGGGCGTCGCGCGACCCACGGAGGACCTGCCCGAGAACATCTTCTACCGCAACGGCGAGGCCGACGAGATGCTCTTCGTGCACAACGGCAAAGGCACTATCGAGAGCAACTTCGGCCCGCTGCGCTACGGCCCGGGCGACTACATCGTCATCCCCATCGGCACCACCTGGCGCCTGGCGCAAGACGCGGGTTCAGAACATCGCATCCTGTACGTCGAGTCGCCCACGGAGATTGTGCCGCCGAAGCGCTACCGCAACGACTGGGGCCAGCTACTCGAGCATTCGCCATTCAGCCAGCGCGACATCCGCGTGCCCGAGGCAGCCGCCGCCCGCGATGAGGAAGGCGACTTCGTCATCTGGGTCCGAATTCGGGGCCGACTGACCGCCTACCACTACAAGAATCACCCGTTCGACGTCGTCGGTTGGGATGGCTATCTCTTCCCGTTCATCTTCAATATCGGCGACTTTGAGCCGATCACCGGGCGCATCCACCAACCGCCGCCGGTGCACCAGACGTTCGCCGGCCGCAACTATGTCGTGTGCTCCTTCGTGCCGCGCAAGTTCGACTACCACCCGCTGGCGATTCCAGCGCCCTACAACCACTCCAACATCAACAGCGACGAGGTCATCTACTACGTCGCCGGCAACTTCATGAGCCGCCGCGGCGTGGAGGTCTCGTCGTTCACGCTCCACCCGGCGGGCATTCCCCATGGCCCGCATCCAGGAACAGTGGAGGCATCGATCGGCAAAGAGGGCACCGAGGAGCTGGCGGTGATGGTCGACACATTCCACCCCCTCAACCTGACGCGCGAGGCCACCCGCCTCGAAGACGAGTCCTACCCCTACTCGTGGATCCCGCCAGAGGACAGCGCGGAGCACGCCCGTGAGCTTGCCGAGCGCGGCCCAGAGGCCTTCCCGGACTAGACGCAGCTAGAGCCGTTCGGTCACCTTCGAGTCACGAATCTGCTCGAGCTGCTCCACGAGTCGGCCGGTGTGTTCGGCGTCGTCGCGAAGGGAAGGACCAGGCGCTGACCGTCGACCTCGAGGATCCACAGGTCGTCGGTCTGGCCGGCCGACTGGTACCAGCGGTTGCTGGAGAGCGAATATTTCCCTTGATCGCAGTCGGTGCTTCGGACGTCCACGTCCGGCACGGTCAGCGCGACGCGCTTGCCCTCATACCCGTTGAGCGCTACAACCGAAGGCTCGGTCGACTCGAAATCTTCGAGCGACGTCAGAGCGGTGGCCAGCTCGTCCACCGACGGGCCGGGCTCGAATCCCGTGCCTGCTGACTCGCAGGCAACCCCATATGGAGGGCCGGCGCGCGGAAACGTTCGAACTTGGCGACGTCGTGGCGTCACAGCTCGATGCGGATCGAATCGATCATCCTGCGCAGCTACAACCGCGACGCTGCCATTGGCAGCGCCCTCGACGATTATCGTCCGAGTGCCGCCGTCAACGTCGCTTGCCGAGCGCGGACCCGAGGCCTTCCCGACTAGCGGCGAGCCGACGCCGGCTGCGCGAAGTGCTCCTCGACCAGCGAGAACCACCTCGCCATGTCAGGCGGCCCGCCGTACGCGTCGGCGAAGACCTTCGCCGTCGAAGCGAAGTACTCGGACGAGCCGACGAACTCCAGCCCATGGCTGGCCGCGAGCGGTGCAATCTGGCGCAGGTCGGGCATGCCGCCGCCAGCGAACAGCTCGGACAGCGCGGCGAAGTAGTGCTCCAGGCCGGCCGGCGCCACGATCTCCAGCAGCCGGGCCGGGCGGTCACCGGCGTTCCAAAAGGCGTGCGCCACCTCGCGCGGCTTCCACACCGACTGGCCGGCTGAGAGACTTGACAGCCGCTCGCCGACGAGCACCGTCAGCTCTCCCTCGAGCAGCAGCGTCAGCTCGTCCTCGCCGTGGTGAACGTGCGGTGGCCCGGCCATGGTCACCGGCGCGACGGTGTGCTCGATCAGCGTGATGCGGCCATCGGTCGAGCCGCCGGTCTGGTGGAAATGCATCACGTTGCCCCCGAACTCGATGTCTTGCATGCCGTCCTCCTAATTTGGTGATACACGGGTGTAACGGTGGCGGCATGATGACTCCGCGGCGAGCGCCATGTCAAGATATTCGTGTGACATGGGCGTAGCACAAAACGAACGCAGCCGTCGCCGGTATCGCCAAGGACTGCGCGCGGCGGCGTCAGCGGCGACCAGGCGGCGCATCGTCGAGGCGACGCTGGCCCTGCACGAGGAGCTGGGCCCGGAGAGCACGACCTGGTCGGCGATTGCCCGGCGCGCCGGCGTGCCGCGCATGACGGTTTATCGACACTTCCCGGACGAGGAGACGCTTTTCGCTGCGTGCTCAGGCGCGTACGCCGTCGAGCACCCGCCACCGGACATCGGCGCCGCCTTCGCCGAAATCAACCCGATCGAGAGGCTGCGCGCAGTGATGGCGACGCTCTTTGTCTACTACCGTGCGACGGAGCCGATGACCGCCCAGCTGCTGCGTAGCGCCGAGACGCACGCCCCGACCCGCGAGCGCATGCGGCCCTACAGGGACCTGATCGAGATGGTCACAGTGTTCCTTGTGCCCGCTCTGGTCGCGGATCCGGCGCGGCAGCACGTCGTCGCGGCCACCGTCCGCCACACGCTCGCGTTCGCCACGTGGCAGTCGCTGGCCATTGACGGACGCCTCAGCGATGAGGAAGTGACCGATCTACTGGGCGGACTGGTCGAGGCCGCGATGAGCCTCACCGGGCGGGTTTAATCAGTATGCAGGTGCGGCCCTAGTAGGCCCGCGCGCTGGCCGAGCGCGGCTCGGAGGCCTTCCCGGGCTGAGGCCCAGATCGGCTCGCCCATCAAGTGCTGGCGGCCTGCAACAGCTTGCCGGCGAGCGTGTCGACGTGGTGCTCCGCGTTCGCCGGTGCGACGGGTAAGCCATGGAGCGCGGATCGCAACGTTCAAATATCGTTTGCGAACATGACCGAGCAGCCCTTGGACCAGCCTAAGCACACGTCGATGCTCGACGGGACGGACTTCGTCGGCCGCCTCGACGCGGTCGAGGAGCGGCTCGACCGGCATGCGCTCACCGAGGCGACATCTGGCCTTACGGAGCCTGATCCGGGTAGTTCCGAGCGCTGGGAGGCCGCCCAGGTATGGGCGCACATGGGCGAGTTCGTCGGCTACTGGCACGACCAGCTGGAGTCGGTGATCGGCGAGTACGACGGCTCGCCGGTGCCGTTCGGGCGGACAAAGACCGATCCCGGCCGCATCGCGGCGATCGAGATTGGCCGCCAGGAGCCGATCCCAGTTCTCAGGGCGCGCGTCAATGAAACGATAGAAGCCCTGAAGCGTTACCTGGCTAGGCTCAACAGTGCCGAGTGGAATGCTGTCGGCCGCCATCCCACGCTCGGCGAGATGGACGTCGAGGCGATCGTCGAACGTTTCGTCATCAACCATCTGGAAGAACACGCCGAGCAGCTCGACGGCCTGCGTTGAAGGTCTTCGTCGAGACCGGCGCCAAGCGCGTTTTCGCCGGCGCGCTCGATTGGCCCGGCTGGGCGCGCAGCGGCAAGACTCAGGGGGCTGCACTCGAGACGCTGGCTGCATATCGCGACCGCTACGCGACCGCAGTCGGCAAGCTGGCTAAGGTCGACCAACTGGCCAGTCAGACAGATATGGAGATCGTCGCGCGACTCGACGGCGGCTCGGGAACAGACTTCGGTGTCCCATCCGCAGTCGCCGACTTCGACCGCGCAGAGATCAGCGCGGCCGAGTTGTCACGCCTGACCGGTCTCCTGAGCGCCGCGTGGGCCGCGTTCCAATCCGCCGCGTCTCGAGCCGAGGGGCGACCCCTGGCCACAGGACCGCGCGGCGGCGGGCGCGACCTCGACAAGATCCGCGGCCACGTCGTGGAGGCCGATCGCGCCTACATCGCAGCGCTGGGCGCCCGTGCTCCCGGCAGCCGCGCCTCCTGGGCGGAAGTCCAGGAGGCGTTCCTCGCCGCGATCGACGCCAAGTTGCGGGGCGAGCTGCCGGACCGCGGCCCGCGCGGCGGCGAGCGCTGGCCGGCTCGCTACGCCATCCGGCGCTCGGCGTGGCATGCGCTCGACCATGCCTGGGAGATCGAGGATCGCTCGGCCTGACCTAGGCTCGGCCGCGGCCCTCGCGGAGCACGCTGACCAGCAGGAAGAGGACGTTTGCCGGTCGTTCTGCCAATCGGCGCATGTAGTACGGGTACCACTGCGTGCCGTATGGAACGTAGACGCGCACCGTCTGGCCGGCCGCTACCAGCCGCTCCTGCAGGTCGCGCCGCACACCGTAGAGCATCTGGAACTCGTAGCGCTCGGGGCCGATCGCGTGGCGCTCTGCAAATTCCAACGCCAGCTCGATCAACCGCTCGTCGTGGGTCGCGAGCGCGGGGTAGTTGCCCTCAATCAGCAGCCGTTCCATGAGCACGCGGTAGCTCTCGTCCACCTCCTGCCTCGAAACGAAGGCGACCGTTTCCGGCTCGTCGTAGGCGCCCTTGCACAGGCGCACACGGATCTGCTCCGCGATCAGCTGCTCGACATCCGCCGCTGAGCGGCGAAGATACGACTGGATCACTGCTCCCACGCCGACTTGGCCCGCGTGCAGCGCCCGGACCATCTCTAGCGTCGCCTGGGTCTTGGTGTGATCCTCCATGTCGATGCGCACGAATGCGCCGAGCTGTGCCGCGCGGTCGACCACGCGGCCGACGTTCTGGCGGCAGAAGTCGGCATCGATGTCGAGCCCCATCTGGGTCAGCTTCAGAGAGACGTTCGCCTCCAGGCCGCGATCGGCGAGCGCGTCGAGCGTCCGGATGTAGCGATCGGCGGCGGCAGTCGCCATCTCGTGCGAGGCGACCGATTCACCCAGCACGTCGACCGTCCAGCGCATGCCCTGGTCACGCAAACGCTCCAGTACGACCAGCGCATCCTCGAGATGGTCGCCGGGCACGAAGCGCCGAACCATCCGACGCGTCAGCGGAATGGCAGTGGCCAGGCGGGCGAGGATGCGCCGGTGCGAGGCCCACAGGAATAAGGCACGCGACAGCCTGGCTGGAAGATCGCGCAGTCGCTTGCGTGATGCGCGCGCGCGGATCTCGGCCTCGCGCCGACGCTCGAGTGCAGCGGCAATCGTTTCCGCCGGCACGAACCCTGACAGGCTGCCGTCAGGCTGCGGGTAGAGCCGGCAGCCGAGATTGATGGGCAAGTCTCGCGGAGGCGGCACGACATCGACGCCGTCGATGCGTACCGTCGGCGAGCCGTGAAAACCAAGGCCCGCAGCGTGGTCGATATCGCTGACATAGACCAGCTCGATCTGCGGCCCGCGGCCATTGCCGTCGAGGGCCAACCTGATCGCATCCGCCGAGTCCTCGGTGTGCGGACAATCCAGCGTTACCAGTAGCTCGACGCGCATCTCCCCGCTCACGAACCGGCGAGAGGACTGGGCACGCAACGAAGTCGCAGCCAGGACGGCATCAGGCGGATGATAGGCACGCCGCTTAAGCGCATCGCGCCCGCTTTGAGTTTGTATGTAGCGGCACAAACCGCCGAAATCCAGGGATGCCCGGCCGCATCCCAAGTCGATTCCCGGCTGAGCTTTGCCCGTGGCGCAAGAAAGGACCGGAAGTGGCTCCGGACACCTCGCCGGCGATGGCAGTCAGCAGGTCAGCCCGTCGGATACCGGTGGTTTGTGCCGTGGAAAGCAAACAATTTCAGGCGTCGGCGGCGGTCTCGGCCTCCAGCAGCCGTCCGAGTTCCTCAGTCCTCCGATAGGCAGCCCACACAGCTTCCGACAGCACGGTCCGCAGGCGTCCCGATTCGAGCTCGTGGAGTGCCGCGGCGCTGGTGCCACCGGGTGAGGTGACCATGTTTCGCAGCTGCGCGGGATGCATGCCGCTTGACTTTGCAAAGATCGTGCTGCCCTCGAGCGTTTCGATCACCATGTCATGGGCGACGTGGCGCGGGAAGCCCAGGTGCACCGCGGCGTCGATCAACGCCTCCATCACGAGGAAGACGTAAGTCGGGCCGGTGCCGCTGACTGCCGTGGCCATGCCGACCAGCTTCTCGTCGTCTACCTGCAGCTGCATCCCCAGGCTGCCCAACAGCGCGCGCGCTTGGGCCACCTGCGCTTCGCTGACTTCTGGCGTCGCGTACCAGACGGTCACCCCACGGCCGAGCTGGGCGGGCGTGTTGGGCATGCTGCGCACGATCTGGTTGTGGCGCAGGGCGTTCGACAGGGCGCGCGTCGTCGCGCCGGCGATGATGCTGATCACCAGCTGGCCCGCGCTCAGGCTGGACGCCACCTCGCGACCGACGCGGGCGAGCATCTGCGGCTTGATGGCCAACACGACGACGTCGGCGTTCTCGACTGCGCTGCTGTTGTCTTCCACAGCACGGATGCCGTAGCTGCTGATCAGTTCCGAGCGGCGTTCTGGGCGCGGGTGGCTGGCGATGATCTGGCTCGCCTCGACCTGTTCGCCGCGCAGCAGCCCGGCGATCATCGCCTCGGCCATCACGCCCGAGCCGACGGTAGCAATCGTGGCGCCCCTCAGCGACATGGGCTGGAGTATAGGTGCCGCCTCATGGCCCTCCGATCACCCGAAGCGCGCCCGACGATATGCGTGAGTAGTCGACTACTCACGACTGCCGCCCAAATCCGTGGCGTCATGTGCGCAGGGAATAACGAAGGAGCGATGTGAAGCGAAGCACGGCTGTGGCCTCGGAGGAACTATGAACCGACTGATGGCTCTTGGATTGGCGTCCGGCCTACTCTTCACGGCGTGCTCGGCAGCGCCTGGCGGCGGAACTCCCGCCGGCGACCAGGGGACGCCGCCTCCGGCTCCCGGTCAAACGGCCGCGCCTGGCGGCGCAGCACCAACGCCGCCAGACGCAGTCGTAACGACGAACCCTGACGACCCGCTCGGTTTCGGCGAGGAGGCAAACACTGCTGTCGTCACGATCGGCGACCAGCGCTACGAATTCAGCAACCTGTACTGCGTGACCCTGGGCGGCGCCATGGGCGCGGTATCGGTCGGCGGCGAACCCACGGTCGACATCGATCTTCCACCGATGGATTGGGAAACGTCGGGCGAGGATTGGGGCCCGCCGGGTATCGAGGTCGATGTCGGCGACGAGAATTGGATCGCCGATGCGGACGATACCGGCCTGATCCAGATCGAACCGGGGCTGAGTCAGGTGGACAGCTTCGAAAGCGACGGCTATCACGCCACGGGTCGCGCCACCTTCATGGAGGCCAGTGCGTGGAACGGAGTGCAGTTAGGGCTCTCCGACGAGGCACCTGATCCCGTTCAGGGCACGTTCGAGGTCACTTGCCCGCAGCGGTAATGCCCGCATCGGCGAATCTCGGCTGGCGGTGCGGGTCCTCAGGGCGGTCCTGATCCGCATGCGCTAGTACCATGCCTCGGTGGGTGGCACCACCGGGGGGACCACGGCAGCCGACCGGATCGAGTGGCCGCTGACCGGTCGCGAGGCGCTGCTTCGCAGGCTGGCAACATCTTTCGACCGCCACCGCGGTGTGCTCATCGTCGGCGAGGCCGGTGTTGGCAAGTCTCGCCTGGCGCGGGAGCTTGCTCGCGGAGCCGCCGAGCGCGGTCGGCGGGTCGAAACGATCGTCGCTTCGCACGCATCGGGCACCATACCCTTCGGCGCGCTGTCACATCTGATCGCCGCTCCGATCGACAGCACCGACCAGATCGTTCTGATGAACCAGCTGTTGATGGCACTGCGCGGCCGGGGCGGACCCGCCGGACTCCTCATTCTGATCGTCGACGACGCCAACCATCTGGATGAGCAGAGCGCGGTTCTTTTGCACCAGGCGGCACTCCATCGAATCGTCGCGCCGATCTTCACCGCGCGGACGGGTGAGACGCTGCCGCCGGTGATAACTCAGCTCTGGAAGGACAGCGTGGCCGAACGTATCGACGTTTCACCCCTCGACCGCGCGGCGACAGTTGAATTGGCCGAAACAGCCCTGGCCGGTTCCGTAGACGGCCTGACACTCAGCGAACTCTGGCGCTCCTCGGCAGGCAACCCACTCTTCCTGCGCGAGATCGTGATCGGCGGGCTGGAGTCAGGCGGCCTGGTTCGCGAGGACGGCACGTGGCGAGCCCAAGCGATGCTGGCGCCATCGGCGCGGTTGAGCGAGATCGTGCGTGGGCGACTTGGGAGACTCAGCCAGGCCCAGCGAAACGTCGTCGAGTTGCTGGCCGTGGCGGACACGATCGACGTCGATGCGCTCGGTCAGATCGCCGATGTAGCCGTGGTAGCGGAGCTGGAGGCGCGCCAGCTCGTCCAGGTTGACGCGAGTGGGAACCGGCAGGTCGCGAGGTTGTCCCACCCTGTCTATGGCGAGGTGCTGAGCGCCGGGCTGCCACGCTCCCGGTTGAGACAGATAATGCAGAGGCTCGCCGACAACCTGGAGGGCACGCCGCAGCGTCGCACGGATGACGTGCTTCGCTTGGCCCTCTGGCGGCTGGACGGCGGCGGATCCGCGCCGACCGAGCTGCTGCTTACGGCCGCGAACCGTGCCCTGGGACTCTTCGACGCCCCGCTCGCCGAGCGTCTGGCTCGCGCCGCGCTGGCCGATACAGGCGCGGAGGTGCCTGCGCGGCTGCTTCTTGGTCGCGCGCTCGCCAGCCAGCAGCGCGTGGGCGAGGCGGACGCTGCGCTGGTCAGCGCGGCGCGGGGGGCGCGGGGCGATGACGAGATCGCCCAAGTGGCGCTGGCGCGTGCCAACCTTCTCTTCTTCCGTGCGCGCCGGCCGCGCGAGGCGTCAGAAGTGCTGACAGCCGCGATCGCGCGCGTGCGCGACGTCGACTGGCGTGACGAGATGGTCTCGCTCCTTACGCTGTTTCGTGCTGCGGCGGGAGAGTTGAAGGAAGTGGCGGCTGCCGGTAGCCGCCTCGCCCGACGCCGTGGTGCACGGCCGCGAGCGGTGGTCCATACGCTCCTCTACTCGAGCATCGCCAACGTCATGCTGGGTCGCTTTCACGACGCGGAGGAACACGTCGCGATCGGACTTCGGCTGATGCCCCGCGTGCAGGACGAACTGCCGCTGAGCGGCGAGATGCTCCACATCAATCGCGTGATGGCCCACGCGTATTCCGGGCACAACACCATGGCAGTAAAACTCGGTCTCGAGGGCCATCGGCGCGCCCTCGAGGTCCGCGTCCCGGAGGTGGTGACGATGTGGGCGATGAACCTCGCCGAGTGCTACATGCTCGCCGGCGACATCGAAAGGGCGCTCCGGACGATGATGAGTGCCCTGGCAATCGCCCGCGAACGCGATCCGTTCTCGGTGCATGGCATCGACGCCGGCGTCGCGTCGGTGTGTGCCGCCTGGCTGGGCCGACGGCAAGAAGCCGAAGATCTTCGCCGGGAAATCATCGATGGCGACCTGGCCCGCGATGTTCGTTCGCGCATCTGGCTCGATCGGGCCTCCGTCTGGGCAACGTGGATGAATGGACGGCCCGCAGAGGCCGCCGCTGAGGCAATCGAGGCCGGGCAGCGCGCGCTGGCCGACACTCACCTTGTATGGGCGGCGTGGCTCTTCCACGATGCCGCGCGGCTGGGGCTCGGACAGCCGGCCGCCGAGCAACTGGAGCCGCTCGCGAAGCAGGTGGAGGGCGAGCTGGTGCCGACGATGGCTTTTCACGCGCGCCGCCTGGCAACTGGCGACGCGGTCGGACTCGAGCGCGCCGCCTCGGCTTTCGAACGCATGGGCAGTCGATTGCTGGCTGCCGAAGCAGCCGCCCAGGCGCACCGGGTCTATCTTGACCGGGGCCTGCCGCGGGTAGCCGTTGTCGCTGCTGCGCGCGCCAGCCTCCTCGCCGCCCAGTGCCCCGGTGCCCGGACCCCGGCGCTGGCGGATGCGGTCCCCGTTACGCTGACACGGCGAGAGCTCGAGACGGCTCGCCTGGCGGCCGAGGGCATGTCATCGCAGGAGCTGGCGGCACGGCTCCAGATATCGGTCCGTACCGTCGACAACCACCTCGGACGGATCTATAGCAAGCTCGGTATCAGCGGACGCCAGCAGTTGCCCGACGTGCTGGGGCTGGCAGCGCTGCAGAAGGAGGGCCCCGACTCCCTACGGCCTGAGTAATTGCCTACTCACGACAACGTGGAGCAGACGGCCTAGAAATGCTCGTATTGCGCCAAGCACGTGGGCTGAGGATCGGCAATGCACTTCAACCGCGCTTCCTGGGGAGAGTCACGTTCGGGTGGCGGCGGGCTCATGCGCCTCGTCCGACGACTCGTGGTCCTGGGGTTCGCAGTGATCCAGCTGGTCCTCGTCGGTCGGATCCTGCTCGACCTCGGGATCGTTCCGTCCGAGGGCGCGGTTGCCGAGTACCTGATCGCCTGGAGCGACGCCCTGGCGGCGCCGGTCGAGGGCCTTGCCAGTGGGCTGGGTGGCTTCATCGGCGGCGGAGGACTGCCCGGAGTCGGGCCGGCTGTCGGAAGTGGGCTCAATCCGGTCATGCTCGCCGCCCTGATCGGCTGGACCGTCGTCGAGGGCCTCATCATGCGTGTCGTCGGCAAGTTCGCGTCCGTTTGACGGCGCCGATGGGCAAGATTACGCAGGGCGGGCAGGATCCCACAACGAAGCTCATCGAGTCAGCACGAGCCCTGGGCGTCACCATCGACCGCGACGAGGCCGGGCGCTGGGTGCAAGCGCTGTCGTCAGAGCACAGCGACCGCCTCGATGCCAACCCCGACACTGTCGCGAGCACGTCCGGTCATGCGGGCGCGGATAGCGAGACAGCCGTGCTGGAACAGGCCAGGCGAGCGGGCGGAGACGCGATCGCGGGTTACGTTGAGCTGTTGACAGAGGAGGTCTACAGGTACACCGTCCACGAACCGAACTTCGGCAAGGCCGCGCGCCGGATGCACAACATCTTCCGCCTGACGGGACGCTTCGGGGAGGCGGATTTCATCCGTGACCTCTTCGACGAACCGACGACCGCGCTCTACCAGGCGGCCGCCGTCCTGCGCACTCTCAACCAGCATGCTGAGGAGCGACAGGCCGGCGACGGCGATGCCCTGGCTGCGCAGGTCGACCGGCTGATCATGTCGGCAATCGGCGCGCTCGATGGACGAGCGGAGGGTGAGATGGTGCAGCGGCTGATGGCGGTTCGCTCCGAGCTGAGCAGGCTGTCGCGGCCGGAGGCGCAGGGCGACGAGCTGGTCCAGCTGCGAGAGGCTGCGGTTGTCGCGGTCAACGACTATTTCGAGCGCGAGCTGACGGCCAACCCGAGCATCGCCGGCTATCTCAGGAGCGTCGCCGCCACACGCGGGGTCCCGAGGCAGTGAAACCGCGCGACCCTGCAGCCAGAAGCAGGTTCAGGGCGTACCTCGTGATCGCGACCCTGGTCGCCGCGGGTTGCGGCGGCACGGCCGGCCCAGGCGCACCGATGGAACGTCCGGCCACCCAGCCGCCTGGCACTGCCAGCAGCGCAGATGCGTCGCCCGATCTCGCGACGGCATCGCCGACTGAAGGCCGGCCCAGCCCGAGCGAGCCGACGGCGAACGGCGACGCGCCGGCCGGTGCACTGCCCGTCGGCCGTATCGTGTTCGACTCGGACCGCTCGGGCAACCTCGATATCTGGCTTCTCGAGGTAGGCTCGACGGAGCCGCGCCAGATCACGACCGACGATGGCACCGATCGGGTCGCGACGCTGGCCCCCGATGGGAGTGCGATCCTCTTCACCTCCGACCGGGCCGGCGGCGCAGACTCGCCGACCGGCCTGCGCGCCTACGGCCTCTACATCGTCAGGCGCGATGGCTCGGCGCCAGAGCATCTGCTGGGCACGCGTTCCTTTAACGGCAATCCGGTCCACTCGCCAGACATGTCATTGATCGCGTTCAATTCGGACGCCGAGGGCATCCCCCAGGTGTACGTCATAACTAGCGACGGGCCGGCCGACCCGGTGGCGCTGACCGACGACCCGGTGCAGGCCACCATGGGCGACTGGGCGCCGGATGGCGGGCGCATCGCTTTTAGTTCGCTGCGCGACAGCGCCGGCTGCTCCACAACGGGAGGGCTGGTCACCTGCACGCAATACAACCGCGAGATCTACATCATGGGGGCCGACGGTTCGAACGTCGTCCGCCTCACCGACGATCCGGCCGAGGACGGCGCGCCGGCGTGGTCGCCCGACGGGAGCCAGATCGCGTTCCAGTCGGACCGCGCCGGTGGCCGGCACATCTTCGTCATGAGCGCCGACGGAGCCATTGTCTCGCAGCTTACGAGCGGTGAGCAGGAGGACGGCTTCCCGAGTTGGTCGCCGGACGGCGAATGGATCTCCTTCGACCGCCGCATCGACCGGGACGACATCGAAATCATGGTCATGCGCCCCGACGGCAGCGAGCTGATCAACGTCACCAACAACCCGGCCCGTGACGCGTTTCCGGCGTGGGGCCTGTAGTGGCCGGCCCCCCGATGGTATGTGCCCGATGACTGGGAGGAGCGTATGACGCGTTCTCTGTTGCTTGCCGCCCTCGCGATCGCCGCTGCCGCCTGCACCGGCGCCCCGGCAACTTCGCCAGCGCCAGCCGCGCCGGCACAGACTCCGCCGGCGGTTGAGCGTACGCCCAGCCCAGCTCCTGCTGCGCCCAGCCCGACCGAGACTGGCGACGGCTCGGGCCTCAGGAGTGGGTCGGCGACGGTGACACTGGGCGACAGGGTGTATCAACTCACGACCGGGGAGCCGCCGATGTGCATGCTCAGCGTTGGCGTACAGGTTGGCATGAACAGCGAGGACCGAAAGACGTCGCTGACCGTCCACTCCCTCGGCGATCTCAATGCCACCAACTTCGCCCTGATCACCGACGACGATCGCTGGGTGCCCGCCGAAGGGAGTCCGCGCTTCCAGGTCGCCGGCTCGCAGGCCACATGGAGCGGAACGCTGGTAGGCCAGCACACGGCGCGCCAGGAGCCCGGCGCCATCGAAGTCACGTGCGGAGGTTGACGATGATCGTCCGAACCCTGGTTCTGGCGGCGCTGCTTGCAGCCTGTGCGGCTCCCGCCGGCCAGCCGACGCAGCCGCCCGGCGCAACACCCACCTTGCCCGCGGGTGGTGGGCCGGCCAACCCGACCGGCGGCGGTTCGGCGCCCACGATAGCGCCGGGCAATGGGTCGCCCGGCGAGACACTGATCGTGGTCGAAGACGGCGGCAGGTCGGTCATCCTGCCCAATGTGGCGTTATGTTCGGTGACGCCCGACCTGGTCGAGATCTCCGCGTCCGCGGCCGGCGGGACAGCCGGCCTGACCGTCAGCTGGCGCGCCGACCAGGCGCCCCAACAGACCAGCATCGTCTGGACCGACCTCGCCTCTGCAGCGACGTACGTGGCCGGA
>Ga0299913_10002099_pt1 | contig 15511 bp, 18 predicted proteins | sample RVTome_9_FD_201360 | JGI IMG/M metagenome (GOLD analysis project Ga0299913, IMG submission 201360) | Soil microbial communities from uranium-contaminated site in the Upper Colorado River Basin, Wyoming, United States - RVT155D38 (version 2) ...
CGTGCTGTGTCCGGCCGAGGCGGGAGTCCTCTCCGCCGTCGGACTCGCGACGGCCGACCGCCGCCGTGACGTGGCCCGCACGCTGCTGATGGACGAGGAGAGCCTGCGGGCCGGGCACGCGGCGCGCGCCGTCGCCGAGCTTGCGGCCGCCGCGCGGTCAGGGCTGCCCGGCGCGCGGCTGAGTGCCCGCTACGACCTTCGCTATCGCGGCCAGTCGTTCGAGCTCGAGGTGAGCGCAGGCCTCGACGCGGGCGCGGGCGAGCTGCGCGCGCTGTTCGACGCCGCCCACGAGCAGCGCTACGGCTACCGCGACCCCGCCGCGTCGATCGAGCTCGTGAACGTGCGGGTGAGCGCGATCGCCGAGCGAGCCGCGCCCCAGGTCGCGTCCGCACCGTCGGCGGGCGGCCTCGAGCGCGCGACGCGCGGCGCCCGCTTCGGGCAGGACATGCTCGAGACGCGGGTCTTGCGGGGGGTCCCGCTCGCGGGCGAACGCTGCGCCGGGCCGGCCGTTTGGGAGCTGCCCGACGCGACCGTGGTGGTCCCGCCGGGCTGGGCCGGGACCGTGGACGTGCACGGCACGCTGGTGCTCGAGCGCCTGTGACCCTCGACCCCGTCACGCTCCAGGTCCTGCTCGGCGGCATGCGCTCGCTGTGCGAGGAGATGGGAGCGGTGCTGGTGCGCTCGGCACACTCGGCCAACATCAAGGAGCGCCGCGACGCCTCGACGGCGCTGTTCGACCCCGCCGGCGAGATGGTCATGCAGGCCGAGCACATCCCGGTGCACCTCGGCGCGATGCCCGATGCGGTCGCGGCCGTGCGGGACGAAGCCCACCGCCCGGGCGACGTCTGGCTCCTGAACGATCCCTACCGGGGCGGCACGCACCTGCCCGACATCACCGCGATCTCCCCGCTGTTCGTGGGCGGCCGCCACGCCGGGTTCGCGGCGGCCCGCGCCCACCACGCCGACGTCGGGGGCGAGACCCCCGGCAGCATGCCGGCCGACTCCGCGACTCTCGGCCAGGAGGGGGTGGTGATCCCACCGACCCGGGTGGCGCGCGAGTGGCGGATGGACGACGCGGCCCTCGGGCGGCTCGTGGCCGGCATGCGGGACCCCGACCAGCGGGCGGCCGACCTGCGGGCGCAGCTCGCCGCCAACCGGCTGGGCGACATGCGGCTCGCCGAGCTCGCCGAGCGCCACGGCCCCGAGCTGCTGGCAAGCGCCATGGCGGCGGTCCTCGACTACGCCGAGCGGCGCACCCGCAGGGCCCTGGCGGCGATCCCGGACGGCACCTACACCGCCGCCGACGTGCTCGAGGACGACGCCGGGGAGGAGCCGCGCGACCTCGAGATCCGCTGCGCGGTCACCGTCGCGGGGGACGGCCTCGTCGTCGATTTCGCGGGCACCGCCCCCCAGAGCGGCGGCAATCTCAACTGCCCGCTGTCCGTGACGCGCTCGGCCGTCTACTTCGTGGTCCGGGTCCTGACCGACCCGGAGATCCCGCCCAGCGCGGGCGCCTACCGCCCCGTGGCGGTGGTCGCGCCGCCGGGATCCCTGGTGGCGGCGCTCCCGCCCGCCGCCGTCGCGGGCGGGAACGTCGAGACGTCGAGCCGCATCGCCGACGTCGTGATGCAGGCTCTCGCGTCCGCGGTCCCGGCTCCCGCGGCGGGCCAGGGCACGATGAACAACCTCACGCTCGGCAACGAGCAGTTCACCTACTACGAGACCACCGGCGGCGGCCAGGGCGCCTGCCCGGGGGACGACGGGCCCTCGGCCGTGCACGTCGCGATGAGCAACACGCTGAACACGCCGATCGAGGCGCTCGAGGTCGAGTTCCCGCTGCGCGCGACCGAGTACGCGGTCCGGCGAGGGTCGGGCGGCGCCGGGCGCCACCGCGGTGGCGACGGGGTCGTGCGGGAGCTCGAGGCGCTCGCCGAGATGCGGTTCTCGCTGCTGACCGAACGCCGCCGCCACCGTCCCCCCGGGGCGGGCGGCGGAATGCCGGGCGCGCCGGGCCGGAATGTGCTCCTGCGCGGTGGGTCACCGCCGGAGATGCTGGCGTCCAAGGCGCAGGGCGTCCTGAGGCCCGGTGACCGGCTCCGGGTCGAAACGCCGGGCGGCGGCGGGCACGGCCCCGCACCCGCCCGCCCGGTTGACGGCGTGTCATAAGCGTCCGCTGACCTACACTGGGACTTGGAACTTTTGGTCACAGCCCGTACAATGGCCCGCACACCACGGCGGTATTTCCCGCGCTAGCGCGGGCTTTCGGGCCGCAGCGGCGCTTCGGCCACCGGGCAACGGGACCCCGATCCGAAAGCCGGCCGCCAACTCAACTGATTCAACATGCCAGTCGCGTTCAAAGAATGGGCCGTCACCGTGCGGGCGCTCTCCGAGGGGGAGCAGCTGCTGACCCTCCGCAAGGGCGGCATCCGCGAGGAGCACAAGCACTTCGAGCTCGACCACGACCGGTTCTTCCTCTACCCCACCTTCGATCACCAGCGCAACAACCTCGTGCGCCAGTCCCACCACCCGGAGCTGCGGCGGGCGCTCGAGGAGGGCGTGTGGGGTGACGGCGAACCGCCTCCGAAGGCGCTGATCCAGGACGGTGGCATCGAGCAGCCCGACCGTGTGCGGATCCGGGCCTGGGCCGAGGTCTACGAGCACTACGAGGTCTCCGACCCGCGCATCGTCGACTCGCTCTCGCCCTTCCACATATGGACCCCGGACTACGCGTTCAAGCGGCTGCGCTGGAAGCCCCGCCACCCGCTCCACGTGCTGGTGCTGCGGGTCTACCGGATCCAGCGCCCGGTGACAGTGCGCGTGCGCCCCGAGTACGAGGGCTGCATGTCGTGGGTGGAGATCGACCGCGACCTGCCATTCGAAGGCACCCCGGTGATCGCGGACGAGGAGTTCGAGCGCGCCACCGCCGGCATCGACGCGGTCGTGCGCGAGGCCGGCGTCCTCACCGCAACGGTCGCCTGACGGCGGCCACTGACCGGCTCGAGCGGGCGGTTCGCGGCGCGGACGGCGCCGTGGTGCTCGGCATCGGCGGCGGCGGCGACGTGGTGGGTGCCCTGGCCGCGGCCCACCTGTGCCGGCGGTTCGGCGTGACCCCCCGGGTCGGCGGCGTCACCTGGGAGCGTCTGCCGATCGATCCGCGGCCGGGACCCCGCTCCACGGACGAGATCGTGGACGCGACCGAGCTCGCTCCGGGCGTGCTGGAGGCCTCCCCGCAAACGCGCACGGCCGAGGGAGCCGTGTTCGCGGAGTCGCACATGTCGCGCGTGCTCGGGGAGCCGACGCTCCTCGTGGACGTCGGACTCGGGCCCGAGCGCGTGGCGGCTGGGCTGGCGGAGGTCGTCCCCGACGCCGGCCTGGTCGTGTTCGTCGACGTGGGCGGTGACGTGCTCGGCCACGGCACGGAGCCGGGACTGGCCAGCCCCCTCTGCGATGCCGTGATGCTGGCCGCGGCGGCGCTGCTGCAGCGCCGCGGGCGGCGCGTGCTGGCGGCCGTCTTCGGCCCCTGCTGCGACGGCGAGCTGACGCCCGAGGAGCTGCTCGGGCAGGTCGCCCGGCTGGCGGCGGAGGGCGGCGTGATCGGCGTCGATGCGATCACGAGCGACATGGCCGCTGAGCTCGAGCGCGCGGTCCACGAGGTGCCCACCGAGGCCAGCGCCCAGGCCGTGCGCTGCGCGCGGGGCGAGATCGGCACGGCGACCATCCGCGCCGGCCGGCGGACCGTGCCGCTGTCCCCGCTGGGCGCGACCACGATCTACTTCGACGCGGACCGGGCGGTGAACGGCGTCGCCCGCCTGGCCCGGCTGGTGCTGGAGGCGGCCGACCTCGCGCACGCCCAAGAGCTGCTGGCGGCCGCGGGCGTGCGGACCGAGCTCGACTACGAGCTCGAGCGCAGCCCCCATTAGCGGCGCCCGGGTAGGGTCCTTCCGTGTCCTGGATCGAGACGGCCTCACTGTCGTTCACGGCCCGCCACGACTCCGCCCAGGCGGACGAGGCGGCCGCGGTCCTCGAGGACCTCGAGGGCCACCGCAACCGGCTCGAGGAACTGTTCCCGCGGCTGCCGGGCAACGTGACGGTGATCCTTCACGACTCGCCCCTCCAACTGTGGCTCGCGCACCCGATGCTGTTGCTCTCGCGCCGCTTGGCGGGCCGCACCGCGCGGCGCTACGTGGCCGCCGGGTACCGGGCCGACGAGGTGCACACCCTCTCCGCGCCCGTTCTGCGCGAACTTGCCGCCGGCCCCGACTCCGAGCGCGCGATGCTGCTCAGTCCTCGCCGCGCCTACACGGCGCTCGTGGTGGGGGTGAACAACCCGCTGCTGCCGCCCCCGGGCCGGCCGGGCGCGGCCATGCGGGCCCTCCGGCATCCCTGGCTCGGGCAGGGCGCCGCCCAGCACTTCGCCGGCCAGGTGCCGCTGCTGCGGGCGGCGATCGCGATGCGCCTGCGCCAGGGGCGCCTCCCCTTCCCGCCCGGGCCGCGCGACGCGCCGTTGCTGGCCGGGAGCGTGTTCGACCTGCTCGCGCGCGAGCGTGGCGAGCGCGCCTGCGTGCGGCTCGCGACTCACCCCTACGGCAGCACGCGCGACGCGGTCACGGATTCGTTCGAGCGCTCGGTGGCCGACACCGCGCACGCGTGGCGCGCGCACCTCGAGCGGCTTGCGACGCCCGAGCCGGGGGTCGCGCTCGCCGACGCCGTCTAGCCGGGTTGCGGGGGCTCGCCGTGCACGAGCTCGTATGCCGCTTCGTAGCCGGACTCCCGCACCAGCACCTCTTGCTTCCCGCCGCCGGTGAGATCGAGCGGGTTGAAGGAGCGGGCCGCGCGCACCATGCTCGGGATCCCCTCCGCGAGCAGCATGTCCCGCAGCATCTCGGCCTCGGCCGGGTGCCGCGCGGTCGTCACCGGCACGAGCTTGCCGTGCGCATACTCCGGCCGCAGGCGCGGATCCGGCTCGCGGTCCATCAGCTGTTCTGCGCGATCACCACGATGGTCGTGAGCAGGCCCAGCGCCGCCGCCCCCACCAGGATGCCGAGGAGCAGCACCGCCGCGGAGCGCCGCTCGCCGAGCGGCGCCTGCGCGACAGTGCCTCCGGCCGGCTCGATGTCCGCCTCCAGCAACACCTCTCGGGCGACGTCGAGGCCGGACTCGGGCACCAGCACGTCGCGTGGACCGGCAGCGAGCATGTCGGGCACGTCGAACCCGGCGCTGCGGCGCAACGTGCTCGGGACCCCCTCCTCGAGCAGCAGCATCTGGATGAACTCCGCCTCCGGCTGCTGGCGCCCGACGGCCACCCGCCGCAGCTCGCCGCGCGAGTAGGAGGGCTTGATCTTGCGGGCGCGCACCTGGCGCTCGCTCGGCGCGGTCTCGGCGTTCACGCGTCCCGCGTACGTGAGCGGCATTCCGCACTCGGCGCAGAAGCGCTCGTCGAGCGAATAGCGGATCGCACAGCGCGGACAGGCCAGGGACTCGTTGCCGTGCTGGACCATGGTCCAAGCCTACGCCCTCCCACGCCCGATCCCTACTCGATCGTGAGCTCCACCTCTTCGATCTCCGCCCCGGTGATGGTGTAGCCACGCAGGTCGGGCTCGTCAGGGTCGGCCATGGAGGCGATCAGCCACACGACCCCGGGCCAGTTCTGCGCGAAGTTGACGTCGGTCTGGGAGGGGTACGCCGGGCTCTTCACGTGCGAGTGGTACATGGAGCCCATCTCGAGGCCCGCGCCTTCGATCTCGGTGTGGATCCGGATCAGGTCGCGGGGGTCGATCTCGAACCGCAGCGGGCTCGGCACCGCGTTGCGGGCCCGGTGCACCTGCACCGCATCGCCGTCGCGGGTCGAGACTATCCCGCAGCACTCGTTCGGGAGGTCCTCCCGGGCGTGACGCGTGATCTCGTCGACCAGGGCGCGCGCTATCCGCATGCGGGCGCCGGGGCTACCACCAGACCGTGGAGTCGATCGCCTCCAGCTCGTCGATCGACTTCGTCCACAGGCCCGCCGACAGGTACTTGTTGCCGTCGTCGGCGACCAGGAACACGACGTTCCCCTCGTCCAGCTCGTTGGCGATCCGTACGGCGACGGAGGCGATCGCGCCGGACGAAACGCCGGCGAAGATGCCCTCCTCCTCGAACAGCTTGCGCGTCCAGATGATCCCGTCCCGGTTCGACACCAGGATCTTGCGGTCGAGCACCGAGATGTCGATGATCGGCGGGATGAAGCCGTCGTCCAGGGACCGCAGGCCCTGGACGTCCTCGCCCTGGAGCGGCTCGGCCGCCACGATCTTGGTGCCCGGGTCGTGCTCCTTCAACCGCCGCCCGTTGCCCATCAGCGTGCCGCCGGTCCCGAGGCCGGCGACGAAGGCCGTCACGTCACCGAGGTCGTCGATGATCTCCTGCGCCGTCCCGTAGTAGTGCGCGTCGGGGTTCGCCGGGTTGCCGTACTGGTAGGGCATGTAGAGGCTCGGGTCCCGCTCGGCCATGTCGAGCGCCATCTCGACCGCGCCGTTCGATCCCTTCGCGCCCTCGGAGTACACGATCTCCGCGCCGTGCATCCTGAGCATCGCGGTGCGCTCCTCCGTCACGTTCTCCGGCATCACGGCGGTGAAGGGGTAGCCCTTCAGGCGGCAGATCAGGGCAAGCGAGATGCCGGTGTTCCCGGACGTCGGCTCGATCACCCGCTGGCCCGGCTGGATCGCACCTTCCGCCTCCGCGCGCTCCATCATCGACTTGGCCACGCGGTCCTTGACGGAGCCCGTCGGGCTGTAGAACTCGAGCTTCGCGAACAGGCGCACGCCTTCCTTCGGGCTGAGGCGCTTCAGTTCCACGAGCGGGGTGTCGCCGATCGCCCCGATGACGTCGGGGCAGCACTTGCGCGGCTCCCTCAGTGGCCGAGCTTCGAGCATGGCGAAAGCATAGACGGCGCCTTGCCGCGTTCAGGCGCGCTACGGGGCGGAGGCACAGGCGCCGCCGCCCGCCATCGCAGGCAGGATCACGACCGTGTCGCCGGAGGCCACGCCGGTCTCGAGGCCCTGCTGGACGCGCACGTCCTCGTCGTTCACGTAGATGTTCACGAAGCGATTCAGCTCGCCGTCGTCGGCGAACAGCTGGCCGCGGGTCTCCGGGTGCCGGCCGGCGAGCCCGTTCAGGACCTCGCCCACCGTCGCGCCCTCGACCTCGACCTCGCTCTTCCCGCTCACGGCAGGGCGAAGCACCGGTGGGATCTTGACCGTCGCCATCGCGGCGAAACCTACCCGGTCGCCGCCGCGGCTACCCAGCGGCGGCGCAGAGCGCCTCGTAGTCCTCGAACTCCGTGTGCTCGAGGTCGACGCCGTCGCCGCAGGTGGGGCAGCCCTCGGCGTCGCGGCGCACTCGCAGCTGCGTGAACTGGGTGCTGAGCGCCTCGAACAGGAGCAGCCGGCCGACGAGCGGCTCGCCCGCCTCGATGATCAGCTTGATCACCTCGTTCGCCTGGAGCAGGCCCATGATGCCGGGCAGCACGCCCAGCACGCCGTTGGCCCCGCACGACGGCGCCAGCTCGGCCGGCGGCGGCTGCGGGTAGAGGCAGCGGTAGCACGGTCCCTCGTAGGGGACGAACGTGGTGAGCTGCCCGTCGAAGCCGAGGATCGACGCGTGCACGACCGGCTTGCGCTCGCGCACGGCCGCGTCGTTCAGCAGGTAGCGGGTGGGGAAGTTGTCCGCGCCGTCCACGATCACGTCGTAGTCGCGGATCAGGTCGAGGACGTTGTCGGCGTTCAGCCGGGTCGCGTGCGGGATCACGTTCACGTCCGGGTTCAGCGCCTCGATCGTGCGCTTCGCGGACTCGACCTTCGGCTCGCCGATGCGCTCCGAGTTGTGGATCACCTGGCGCTGGAGGTTGCTGAGGTCGACCTCGTCGTTGTCGACGATGCCGAGCGTGCCGACGCCGGCCGCGGCGAGGTACAGGGCCGCGGGCGAGCCGAGCCCGCCTGCGCCGATCAGCAGGACCTTGGACTCGAGCAGCTTCTGCTGCCCCTTCAGCCCGACCTCGGGGATCAGGAGGTGCCGCGAGTAGCGCTCCCGCTGCTCGGGCGTGAAGGCGATCGGGCGCTCGAAGTCGTAGCCGCGGTCCTTCCAGAGCGTGAAGCCGCCGGTCATCACGGCGACGTCGTCGTAGCCGAGGTGGTCCATCATGGTCTGCGCGGCGAGCGCGGAGCGGTTCTGCGTCGAGCAGTACGCGATCACGCGCCGGCTGCGGTCGGGGACCGCCTGCTCGATGCGGGTCTCGAGGTGGCCGCGGGGCACGTGCACCGCGCCTGGGATGTAGCCCTGCTCGAACTCCTGCTGCTCGCGCACGTCGAGGATCACGGGCGCCTGGTCGGCGTTGCCGTTGCTCCGCGCGTGCTGGAGGATCTCGTTGACCTGTGCCGGGTCGAGCTCCTCGAGCCGGGCGCGAGCCTCCTTGATCAGCTGCTGGCCTGAGCGTGCGGGGGTCTGTGTGCTCACCTCGAGTTCCTCACTTGAGCCGGGAAAATACCGTAAATCCGATTGGCTTTACGAAATATAGCATCGGCGGGGAGGTTTCTGGGCTGAAATGGAGCTCTACCAGGAAGACCGCGACCTGGTCCGCGAACGGCCGCCGACGTGGCAAGGGTATGTCCTCTCCGGATGGTGGCGGAGGCTGGGTGCGTACCTGATCGACGGCTTCGCGGTGACGGCCATCGCCGTGCTTCTGGTCCTCGTGCTCGAGGTGCAGCTCGACGGCGTGTTCTCGGCGTTGCTCGAGCCGTTGGGCGTCGTGTCCGTGGGCGCCGTGGCAGCGCTGGCGTACTACCCGTTCCTGATGCGTGCCACGGACGGCCGCACGCTCGGAAAGCTGGCGACCCGGATCCGCGTGGTCCGCACGGACCACGAACGGATGTCGTTCTCCCGCGCCGTCTGGCGGGAGGTGGTGGTGAAGACGGTCCTCCTGACCGGCATCCCTTACGCCGGTGTACTGATCGAGCTCGTGGACGGCCTGTGGCCGCTGTGGGACCGGCAGAACCGCGCCATTCACGACATGCTCGCGGCCACGCGGGTCGTCCGGGTCGACATCCCGCGGGCCGCGCCCGACACCTCCGGTGCGACAGCTTTTCCGCGCTAGAGGCGGAGGATCTGTCTCACCGCCTGGAATCGCGCCAAAAAAAGGGCGGCGGCGCCTCTCGGCACCGCCGCCACAGCCCCCTTCATGTTGCCGAAGCTCCGCGGAGCCCCGGAACCTGAAGTCATTGCGTTAGACGCCCAGCTCGCGCAGCCGGCGCACACGCTCCTCGATCGGGGGGTGGGTCGAGAACAGGGACGCGAACCCGCCGCCGCTGAACGGCTTCACGATGTACAGCGGCTCGGCGGCCTGGTTCACCTGCATCGGGATCGCCTGCGCGCCGGCCTGCAGGCGCTCGAGGGCGTCCGCGAGCGCGTTGGCGCTGCCCGAGATGCGCGCGCCGGTGGCGTCCGCGGCGTACTCGCGCTGGCGCGAGATCCCGAGCTGGATCAGCGTCGCTGCGATCGGGGCGAGAAGCACCATCGCGAGCGATCCGATCAGGCCCAGCGGGCTCTCGTCGTCACCGAACCACAGCAGCATGTAGGCGAGGTAGGTGATCGCGCCGCCGACCGCCGCTGCGATGCTCGTGGTGAGGATGTCGCGGTTCTTGATGTGGGCCAGCTCGTGAGCGATCACGCCCCGCAACTCGCTCTCCGAGAGCAGCTGCGTGATCCCGCGCGTGACTGCCACGGCCGAGTGCTTGGGGCTGCGGCCGGTGGCGAATGCGTTCGGCTGGTCCTGGGGAATCATGTAGAGCCGGGGCATCGGGATCCCGGCGCCGTGGGAGAGTTCGCGCACCATCGCGTGCAGGCGCGGAGCCTCCTCCTCGGCGAGCGGCTGTGCCCGGCTCATCCTGAGCGCGATCTTGTCCGAGAACCAGAACATGACCAGGTTGAACGCCAGGGCCATGAACAGGAACACGCCTGCCGTGCCGGGGCCACCGATCAGGTAGCCGATCCCGACCAGCAGGCCGGTGAGAGTGGCGAGGAGGAGCGTCGTCCTCATGCCCGCCTTCCAATTTGCCTGAGTTGCCTTCTGCATCGTCTCCAACCACAGACTCGGGGCATCTACTGCCCTGGATACGGCTGCCTTGCCGTGTACGAGTATCGTCCATGAGGGGCTGAATCCCCATGGGGTCCCGACCCGAAATGTTGCCCGTTACCACCCCATTTGCGCCCCTGTGCGCCATTTGAAGCCATGAGACGCCCCTCGCTGCTGAGCCAGATCGTCGCCCTCAACCTCCTGATGGTGACGACCGCGATCCTGCTCGTGATCTTCACCGGCGGGTTCGACCTCTCGATCGCCGACCAGCGCTGGCAGTTCCTGATCCTGGCGTTCGCGATGGTCCTCACGTTCCTGCTCAACACGCTGCTCCTGCGGCGGCGGTTCGAGCCGCTCGAGCGCCTGCTGGCGATGATGGAGCGGGTCGACCTGTCGCGGCCCGGCCGGCGGCTCGAGATGGACCACGACGTGGCGGGCTTGTCCACCGACATCGTGCGGCTGGCAGCGACGTTCAACCGCATGCTCGAGCGCCTCGAGAACGAGCGCCGGCGCTCCGGCGAGCTCGTGATCCGGGCGCAGGAGGAGGAGCGCAAGCGGATCGCCCGCGACCTGCACGACGAGGTGAACCAGTCCCTCACCGCCCTGCTCCTGCGGATCGAGGCGGCGGCCCAGGAGGCTCCGGACCAACTGCGCTTGCAGCTCGTCGAGGTGAAGCGCCTCGCCGATCAGGCGATGGGCGAGCTGCTCGACCTGGCGCGCCAGCTGCGCCCGACCGCGCTCGACGACCATGGACTGGTGGCGGCGCTGCGCACGCACGTGCGTGACTTCGACCGGCGGGGGCAGGCGCAGGCGAGCTTCTGGATCGACCCGCGGCTGGGCGAGCTCTCGCCCGACGCCCAGGTCGTCGTGTACCGCGTCGCGCAGGAGGCGCTCGTCAACGCCGCGCGCCACTCGGGCGCGTCGCGCGTCGAGGTGAGCCTCGAGCCCTGCGACGGGAAGGTGCGCCTGCAGGTGGCCGACAACGGCTCCGGCTTCGCGTTCGCCGAGGAGGGCAAGGGGCTCGGCCTGGACGGGATGCGCGAGCGCGCCCTGCTCGTGGGAGGCGCGCTCGAGATCGACTCCCGGCCGGGCAAGGGGACGACCGTGCGGCTCGAGGTCCCGGCCGACGAGCCGGCCGTGGCGGCCGTCGATGCGGCGGAACCCGTCGCCGGCGAGGCCGCGTGAAGATCCTGATCGCCGACGACCACGGGATCGTCCGCTCGGGCGTGCGGCTGCTGCTCGACCGCCAGCCCGACATGGAGGTCGTCGCGGAGGCCGAGGACGGCGTGGACGCGCTCGAGAAGGCCGTCGAGCACAAGCCGGACGTGGCCGTCCTCGACGTGTCGATGCCGCGCATGACCGGCCTGCAGGCGACCCACGAGATCAAGCAGCAGTCGCCGGACACGCAGATCCTGATCCTCTCGATGCACGACGACGAGCGGTACCTGTTCGAGGCGCTGCGCGCCGGGGCGTCGGGCTACGTCCTGAAGCGGGCGGCCGACAAGGACCTCGTCGAGGCGGTGCGTGCGGCCAGCCGCGGGGAGCCGTTCCTGACGTCGGGCGCCCAGCAGTCCCTGATCCGTGACTTCCTCGACCGCGGCGAGCAGCCGGGCGACGAGCTCACCCCCCGCGAGCAGGAGGTGGTGAAGCTGATCGCCGAGGCGCACACCAACAAGGAGATCGCGGAGATCCTCCACCTGTCGGAGAAGACGGTCGAGTCGCATCGCGGCCGGGTGCTGCAGAAGCTCGGCATGCGCGACCGCGTCGAGCTGGTGCGCTACGCGATCAAGCGGGGGCTGGTCGAGCCGTAACCTTCTTCCGGCATGTCCGCCCGTGCCCGTCTGATCCTGGCCGTCGCGGCGCTGCTCGCGCTCGCCGGCACGGTCCTGGCCACGATCGCCGCGTCGTCGCAGGACGAGGCGGCCGAGCCGGCGGCGGTCGTCGAGGGCTCCGGGTCGCCATTCGAGGGGGCGGTCCGCCCGGATGGGCTGCCGGGCGACTTCTCGCTCCGCAACCAGGACGGGGACCTGGTGCGCACCGCTGACCTGCGCGGGAAGGTGATCGTCATCACCCCCACCTACACGAGGTGCGAGGAGTCCTGCCCGATCGCAGTCCAACAGGTGCGGGGCGCCCTGGACGACCTGAGCGACGCCGACCGCGGGCGGGTGCGGGCGTTCGCGCTCAGCGTCGACCCGGAGAACGACACCCCCGACAGCGCCCAGGAGTTCCTGCTCTCACGCCGGGTGCGCGGCTACCTCGACTACCTGCTCGGCACGCGCCGCGAGCTCCAGCCCGTGTGGCGTCAGTACGGCTTCGCCCCGCAGACCGAGACCCGGGAGCACAACTCCCACATCGTGGTGGTCGATGGCGAGGGCGATCAGCGCGTCGGCTTCCCGCTGCAGTACGTGACTCCGGAGACGCTCCGGCACGACATCGAGCTGGTGCTGCGTCGCCCGGCCGGCGCTCGCTGACAGCGCCCAACTACGATGCCTTTCATGTGGTCGAGACACGGGCGCCCGGGCGGCTGTCGCTGACCCATCCCGGAGAAACGCCTCGCCCGGCGGCGCTCGTGTGGCACTACGCGGAGAATGCCGAGGCCCTGCGGCGGGTCCGGCGCGAGTACTCGGGCTGGCGCCCGGAGGCACTCGGCGCGCACGGACTGACGGCCGCCACCATCGTGGACGTCGGAGCCGCCACCGGAACGCCTGACCTCTACCGCAGCTTTCCGGACGCCCATCTGGTGCTCGTCGATCCGCTCGTCGAGCACGAGCGGCCGTTGCGGAACTGGGCGGATCGACGGGGCGAGTACCACTTGCTGGCGCTCGGGGAGCGGCAGGGCACCCTGACGATGAACGTGCACGAACGCGCGCTGGGGATGAGCTCCGCGCTGACCAGCACCCTCGACCGGACACGCGAGGAACCGGTCTCGCGGCAGGTGGACGTCACGACGCTCGACGCGCTGTACGAGCAGCGGCGGTGGGCGCCGCCGTTCGGCCTGAAGATAGACACCGAGGGCTACGAGGATCGCGTCCTGAAGGGCGCCCGGCGCACCCTTGCGGAGACCCAGTTCGTGATCGCCGAGGTGAGCGTGGCGCGCCGCTTTGAGGGAGGCCACTCGTTCGCGCAGCTGATCGCCCTGCTCGACGAGGCCGGATTCGCGCTGACCGACGTGCTGGACGGGCTGAAGTGGTCGCACTCGGGCGAGATGATCTTCATGGACGCGCTGTTCCGGCGTTGCCACTGATCCAGCTCCGGCCCGGTTGTTATCCTGACCTCAACGGTAGGGATTACCCGGCGCCGGCCGGGCCAGCCCGATCCGGGAGATTTTTCGATGATGTTCTCAACCAGATCCGAGTACGGCGTCCGCGTGATGATCCAGCTCGCGCGGCGGCGCGGCTCCGGGCCGGTGCCGCTGACCGGCATCGCCGAGGCGGAGTCGCTGCCGCTCGCATACCTCGAGCAGCTCGTCTCCCGCCTGCGGAAGGCCGACCTGGTCGCCTCGACCCGGGGCGCGCATGGCGGCTATGAGCTCTCCCGCGACCCGGCCGAGATCACGATGGCCGAGGTCGTCCAGGCGCTCGAGGGCTCGCTCGTCCCGATGCAGTGCTTCGACGAGCTGGGCGGCAGCCGCGTGCTCTGCAACCACCTCGAGGACGGCTTCGAGAACTGCGCCACGAAGCTGCTCTGGACGCGCGTGCAGGGCGGCATCACGCGCGCGCTCGAGCAGACGACCCTCGCCGAGCTGGCCGCCTTCGCGGAGCAGGGGCCCACCGCGACGCGGCCCCGCCCCGCCCCCGCGCGCCGCCGCTCCGGGGCGCCGAGAACCCGCCAACTGCAACCGACCGGAAAGCGATAGATGGCAGATCTAGAGATCCAGAACCTGCACGTGGACGTCGAGGGCAAGGAGATCCTGAAAGGGGTCGACCTGACGGTCTCGCGCGGCGAGGTGCATGCGCTGATGGGCCCCAACGGGTCCGGCAAGTCCACGCTCGCCAACACGATCCTCGGCCACCCCAGCTACGAGATCACCGAAGGGAAGATCGTCTTCCAGGGCAAGGACGTGACCGAGGCGGAGCCCGACGAGCGCGCCCGGGCCGGCCTCTTCATGGCGTTCCAGTACCCGTCCGCCATCCCCGGCGTGTCGGTCGTGAACTTCCTGCGCACGGCCATCAACGCGCACCGCAAGGCGCGCGGCGAGGACCCGATCAACCTGAAGGACTTCCGCAAGACGCTGGAGCAGCACATGGAGGTCCTGGGCGTGGACCGCGAGTTCACGCGCCGCTACCTGAACGAGGGCTTCTCGGGCGGCGAGAAGAAGCGCTGCGAGATCCTCCAGATGGCGATCCTGAACCCGCTCGTGGCGGTGATGGACGAGACCGACTCCGGGCTCGACATCGACGCCCTGCGAGTGGTCGCGAACGCCGTCAACACCATGCGCGGGCCGGACCTCGGCGTCCTCATCATCACGCACTACCAGCGCATCCTGGGCTACATCCAGCCCGACTTCGTCCACATCATGCTGAACGGGCGCGTGGTCGAGGAGGGCGGCCCGGAGCTGGCCACGCAGCTGGAGAGCAAGGGCTACGAGTGGGTGCGCGAGAAGCACCCGGACGAGGTCCCCGCCTAGTGCAGGCGGCGGCCACCGCCAGCGCGGGGCTCGAGTCGGTCCGGGCCGAGTTCCCGATCCTCGGGCGCGAGATCGAGGGGCGGCCGGTCGCATACCTCGACAGCGCCGCGACTTCACAGAAGCCGGAAAGCGTGATCGAGGCGATCTCGTCCTACTACCGGAACTCGAACGCGAACGTCCACCGCAGCATGCACCAGCTCGCCGCCGAGGCCGAGGAGCTCTACGAGCACGGCCGCAGCAGGGTGGCGGCGCTGGTCGGAGCCGATTCGGGCGAAATCGTGTTCGTGCGCAACGCCACCGAGGCGATCAACCTGGTGCGCTTCACCTGGGCGCGCGAGCACCTCGGGCCGGGCGACGTCGTGCTGATCACCGCGATGGAGCACCACTCGAACGTCGTGCCCTGGCAGCTCGCATGCGAGGCGGCGGGTGCGCGGCTCGAGTACGTCGAGATCGACGCCCGGGGACGGCTCGACCTGTCCGACCTCGACGCGCGGCTGGCGGGCGGCGTGAAGCTGCTCGCGCTCACCCACGTCTCGAACGTCCTCGGCACGATCAACCCGGTGGCCGAGATCTCCGAGCGGGCGCACGCCGCCGGCGCGGCCGTCCTCATCGACGGCGCCCAGGCCGTTCCGCAGCTCCCGGTCGACGTGCGGGCCACGGGCGCGGACTTCTATGCGTTCACCGGCCACAAGATGTACGGCCCGACCGGGATCGGCATGCTGTGGGCACGCCGCGCGCTGCTGGAGGAGATGCCGCCCTTCCTCGGCGGCGGATCGATGATC
>Ga0299913_10002100_pt1 | contig 15506 bp, 11 predicted proteins | sample RVTome_9_FD_201360 | JGI IMG/M metagenome (GOLD analysis project Ga0299913, IMG submission 201360) | Soil microbial communities from uranium-contaminated site in the Upper Colorado River Basin, Wyoming, United States - RVT155D38 (version 2) ...
GAGTCCTACCCCGAGGAACGTGAGAAGCGCCTCGGCCGTCACGGCGACGGCGGTGTAGGTGGTGGCGAACACGATCAGAGCCCACATCGCGTTCGGCAGGATGTGTTTGGTCAAGAGCCGGAACCAGGAGGCACCGAGCACCCGCGCGGCGCTTACGAACTCGGCCTGCCTGATCGAACGCACCTGCGCGCGCACGAGCAGCGTCATCGGCGGCCATCCGAGCACCACCAACGCGAACACGACGTGCCCGACCCCGCGACCCTCGAAGAAGGTCAATACGAAGGCGGCGGCCAGGATCAGCGGCATCGCGAGCACAACGTCCCCCAACTGCCCGACCACGGTGTCCCAGATGCCGCGCTTGAAACCGATGGCGCTGCCGATCAGGACGGATATGACAGAGACGAACGAGACCACGAGCACCGCGACGGCCAACGAGGATCTCGCACCGTGTAGGACCCTCGTGTAGTAGTCGCACCCTTGCAGATCGAAACCGAACGGATGCCCGAGGCTCGGTCCTTTCAGTGATCGATCCAGCGTGCAATCGAAAGGATCGCCGGCTCCCCACAGTCCGGGTGCGATCGCGATGCTCGCCAGCAACAAGATACCCAGCGCCGCAAGGAGGAAGCTGGGATCCCGGCGCAGCCTCCGCCAACCCGGTGCGGTATGTGTCAGGTCGACCTCGGGCAGGCGTTCTGCCGACGCCACTACTCGGGCCAGACCCTTCGGACGAGGGCGGTCGCCGACGTGCGATCCAGATCGGCGTCTTCGATGATCGTGAAGCGGCCCGGACGCGTCTGCGGAGCATGGAGAAGGGTCTCGACCATCTGTTGCTCGCCGAGCCCCAGATCCTTCGGATGCTCGGGCAGTCCAAGACGTCTGAGCCGGGCGCGGAACGCGTCGGTGTCCTCCCCGTAGAGAGCGACCGAAACGATGCAGCCGAAGGCGACCTGGGCTCCGTGCATCGCGAGACCGCCGTGCAACTCGTCCAAAGCGTGCGATATCTCGTGCTCGCCCCCGGAGGCCGGACGGGACGTTCCGGAGCTGATCATGGCCATGCCCGAGAGGACGAGAGCGTCCGCCAGATGCCTGTGGAAGGCCGGGTCGTTCGCGAGCACGGCGGGGTCGGTGTCGAGGGTGGGCTCGATCAGCTCGAAGGACTCGACCGACAGGTCCCAGGCTCGTTGGCTCACTTCCTCGTGGCCCCTGTCTGTCGCCAGCGCCCAGTCCCGGAGCGCGAGTGGGTTCGCGAGGAGGTCCCCGATACCGGCTGCGACGGAGGCCACGGGGGCGGTAACGAGTGTCGGCATCGCGAGGTACACGAATCTCGGCGCTACCGCTCCCAGGCTTTCTGGTTTCCCATCCATGTCCGGAACGACGGCGACCGGCGAACAGATGCCGTCGTGGCTGAGCTGTGTCGGAACCACAACCACCGAGAGACCGGCGCGCGCCGCGGCCAGCTTGGCCACGTCGAGGCAGCGGCCCCCGCCGATGGCGACGATCGCGTCCGCTCCGGACCGTTTCGCGCTGGATCCGAGCTCCGCTGCGGTTCTCTGGGTGGAGTCCGCTACATGGATCTGTGGCGCTCGCGAGCCTTGCAGCTCGGAGGCGAGGGTCTCACCGTGTACCGAAGTGAGGATGAATGGAGACTCGATCTGGCGGGCGGCGAGGTGCTCGGCAAGGTCTCGCGACGCCTCCTGCTCCGAGGCACCGAAGTCGAAGACATGGACCTCGGGGAACTCCATCGCGTCGAGGTGGCCTACGCGCTGGGGGCCGCCGCCTCCTGGACGCCCCAAGCCTCTGCGTTGGCGGTGATCACCTCTACCGCACCGGGTACGTCGTCCGGCGTGTCGATCTCGGCGTACTGGTCTCCGGGCACGAGAGCGGCCCGGGCGTCCACGCGGGGCAGGATCGTTCCATAGATGTCTTCGTAGTAAAGCGTGGTGGCCGCCCGCCATTCGAGGTTGGTGGCGGTCGAGAGGTAGTGCAGGGCCGCGGCGGGCCGCACCAGGGACACCCCGGCGAACTCGCCGTGGCTCAATGCCATCGGCAGGGATTTTCCGATCCCGTGAACCTTGGTTCCCTCGAGGTGTACGCGCATATCTTCCTGGTCGAGTCTGTGAGGCTGGCGTTTCTGCACCGCAAGGACGAGGTCGCCCGGCGTCTCGGCGACCTTCCGGTAGACGTCGGGATGCACGATGACGTCGGAGTTGACGCACAGGACGTTCATCCCGGGCGACTGTTCGAGCGCCATCCGAACCGTGTGGAAATTGCCCCACGAGGCGTAGCGGGCGTTGAACACATACGTGACGTCCCCGTCGGACCATCGTTCGTTGACGAAGTCCTGAACCGGGCCGGGCTCGAAGCCCGTGACCACCAGTAGATCTTCGATCCCGGCGCTGCGGAGACCGGCGAGGATGTAGTGGAGGAGCGGTTCGTGATCGCCCACGTCAAGCAGGGTCTTCGGTTTCTTGCCGCCCATCCTCACACCTCGTCCAGCTGCCAGGACCACCGCTCTCAGCTTCGCCACGACACCTCCAAGACGACGTCTTCGGTCAGAGGGCGATCCCATACAAGCCGATCGCCCTGTCGCTTCCAGCCCTTCGCCTGCACGTCTGCCGCGCCCTGAGGCAGCGCGACCGTGACTATCAACCGTTCCGGGCGCACCCGCGGCTGACGTTGGACCGTCAGCCGGTAGACCTTACGACCTTGGCGCTCGCGCACGGCGTTGGGGACCACGTAACCGAGACGGAACGTCCCAGAGCGCCGAGGTGGGATCTCCATCGTTGCGGACCACACCTTTCTGCCCCTCTCGAGATGCTCCGCCGGCCGGTCCGGACTCGGCCAGGTCGCGGCTCCGGGAGGAGTATCGAGTCGTCGGCCCTTCACCTCGGCGAGTCTCAGCTGCGCGTCTGCCGGGACGTAGACGTTCATCATCGGCCGGTGGAAGCCGTTGCTCTCGCGTTCTGCGCCCGAGTCGCCCATCGGATAGAGCGGCTGGGGAAGGAAGACGTCGTTGGCCACCTCCACCGAAGTGGTGACCGCAGCGTCGTTGCCGTCGAACTGAACGTCCACATTGTTCGTATGGTGGGTGAAGTAATCGAGCTTGTTCCCACCGACGTTCTGTTCCACGACGTAGAGATAGTCGCCCCTAGCGTCCCGTTCGATGCCGCCATCCCAGTTCATCCGCTCGATGAATTCCTGCTCGGCCGGGTCCCTCAGCCAGACCTGCATGTGCTTCCCGGCCAGGGAGCTTCCGAAGCCGTCCATGAGACTCGTTGGGTGTTTGGGCTTGAGCATGTTGGCGTAGAAGCTGTCGACCATGTCGCGGAGATGGCTCCTGCGAACCTTCGGGATCGGATAGGACGCGTATGCCTTGTAGAGCAGGAAATGAACCACCCTTCGCTCAGTCATGTAGATGTTGAACCGGTCTGTCTGGAAGCGTCCAAGGCCCGCCATCAGACGCTTCATCACGATCGGATCGACGGCGATCACCCCGTCGACTTCGGGGAACGTGGCTTTGCTTGCCCGGGCGTAGTCGATCGTCACCTCTGCGGACAGCGGCCAATCGGGCGACCAGTTCGCGTTGCCGAACCGTTGTGCGTCCTCGATCGCCGCTACGTACCACGCGTCCTCGGGCAGCGGGATGTCCAGCGTTTGGCGGTTCCTGTCGATCTCGTAGATGCTGCTGGCGGAATCTATGAGCTCGGGTTTGCCGTCCTTGATCGTCAACAGCGCATATTGCAGCAAGGCTCCGCCCGGCCCCCGCTCTTCCGCAGAGTTCTGCATCCCGAACATGTAGGTCCGCGTGTCGTCCGCTCCGAGGAAGCGCGGCAGGATCGAGAAGCCTGCTGCGGCATCGGCGAGGAGTGCATCCGTCTCGTCTGCCCTCTCGATCGCAGCAGTGATACGGGGTCGGACGCGTTTCGGAAGATCGAGTGGTTCAACGGACCGTAGCTCGCGTCCCACTCCCTTGATCGCTCTCCGCACCCTTCCGATCGTGGCTGCTATCTCCTCGACCCGCTCGATGCGGATCTGAGAGCCGCCTTCGTCGTCGTCGGGGTCGGTGACGATGATCTTGTTGGGACCTCGCAAGGCGTTCTGTGCCACGTCCAGCGTTCCGTTAGCGGCTTCACCGGTGAGCTCGGCGGCGGTGATCAGGTGATCGGCCTGGTTCAGGGCCCCTTGGATCGCGGGATGGACGGCGACCGCATCGAGCAGGGGGCCACCCTGCTCGTAGCCCCGCCGGGCACGGTCTGCGGCCGCGACACCAGCGAGCGTTTCGTAGCGGGCCGCCTTCATCGCCTGAGTCGACAGTTTCTTCTCGGCTTGTTCGAAGTGCACGATCGCGTCCAGCAGCCCCGTCGCCAATCGCCAGGGTCCTGACAGCAGCGTCAGCCATAGCCATATCCCGAGGAAGCCGGCCACTACTGCGGCCGCGCCGATCACACCGCTTCGGCGGGCAGGCGAGGAAGTCACCGCAACTAGGAGGTGCCGGCGGCGGCGCGGAGGCTCGGTGCGACCTCCGTCGCGAACGAGCGGATCGCGGCAGCAGCGGTGTCCGCCGTCATGCCCGGATAGTAGAGACGAAGGACGAGGTGGCTCTCCGGATATCGGGCCAGGACCTCTACGATCGGCCGGAGGGCCTCGATGACCTGCGCCGGGGTTCCGAAGGCGGTGGTCCGGCGTATCTCTTCCGCGGGAGGCGGCATCACCTCCAAGGGTTTTCCGGCGACATCCGTGCCCGCCCGCCAGCCGGAGTAAGTACCGAGCTGATGACCGATCCCGTCGCGCACGACCGGCCAGTCGCGCTCGGGGTCGTCCGTGACGAAGGCGTTCTGCAACACGGCCGCGATCGGCGGCCCCGCCTGTCCGGCTCGTTGCCGCGCGTCTGCCGCCATCTGCAGCGCGTCGGAGAGTCGTTCGATGGGAACGCGGGACGAGATGTATCCGTCTCCTATGCGGCCCGCGCGTTCGACGGCGCTGTCGACGAACCCTCCCACGAGGATCGGGGGGATGCGGGCCGGTTTGGGTGTGACCGCGACGTCCTTGTAGCGATAGTGCCTGCCTTCGTAGGTAACGCGCTCAGCGGTCCACGCCAAGCGCAGGATGTCGATGATCTCGCTCATCCGCTGCACGCGCTGTTTCGTGGGGATGTTGAACGCACGGAACTCCTCCTCGCGCCAGCCGATGCCGAACCCGGCGATCGTGCGCCCTCCGGACAGTTGATCGACCACCGCGAGGTCCTCGGCCAGACGGATCGGATCGTGGAAGGGAGCCAACACCACGCCGGTCCCGAGTTGGATCCGCTCGGTCACCGCCGCGAACGCGGCCAGCATGGGAACGAGAGAGGGGAGGTAGCCGTCGGCTGAGAAGTGGTGCTCCGATACCCAGGCGGCGTCTAGGCCCGCCACCTCGACCAGCTTTACGAGCTCGAGCGTGTCCCTGTACTCGTCGTGGAACGTCCGTGAGGTACCGGGCGGGATCTGCCCGGTGAAGAGCCCGATGCCCAGGTGTAGACCCATTTCAAGCGCACCCCTCTCGCAGCGCCGCGCCGTCTTCGGCGGACGAAAAACGGGCCCCCGAAGGGGGCCCGTCAAAGCTACAAGATGGTTCGCGCTATTACTTCTTCTTCTTTTTCTTTGGCAGCTTGTAGGTGGTACTCCAGATGGCGGAGTCGATGATCGATGCGTCCAGCGAACGCTCTGCGATGTGGCTGACCCAACAGAGCGCGCAGATGGCGATCTCGTTCCCACCGGCGGGTCCGATCGTCGAGCCGGGCTTGGCACCGATGTCTTTGAGCGGAACGATCATCGTGACGGTCGCGCTCGCGGCGTCGATGGTGCCCTCGTAGTAACCCACGGGCGTGCAGTTGATCGTGTTCAGCGCACCCACGACCTCCGACTGACAATCGTTCTCGAGCCGGAAGTGTCCCTGGGCGTCGACACGGCCCACGCGCTCGTCGGTCTGCCCGCCGATCACATCCGGCTTGCCGAGGTCGGCGCCCTTGAAGGTCCAGCGGTAACCCTTTGAATCCACGTTGAAGGCCCACAGGAACCTGGCGGCCTCGGGCAGGCTTCCCGCGGGAGGCATGTCCGCATGCGTGACGTGGAAGAGGAGATCTTTGCCCTTCAGCTCGATGGCGCCCGACGTGAGATCCAGACCCGCCGGGATCGAGGCCCCGAGGCCCTGACCGACGTCCGCGTCTCCGGCGTCGTCCTCCCACATCGTCTTCGGCTTGGCCCCTGCGGGACCGAGCAGGCCGATGATCAATCCACCGGCGAGCAGTAGTGCTGCAGCCCTTTTCATGATTGCTCTCCTCCGCCTACTTGGGAACCTTGTAGATCTTCAGTTGGGTGGCGCTGTCGATCACCGTGTGTGGGGTCAGCGAGCGCTCTCCGTAGTGGGGGATCCAGCAGATGACGCAGCCGGTGTCGGCGGCGCCGCCGGTCCCACCGGCGATCTTGGAGCCCTTCTTCGCCTTCACTGTCTTCAGCGGCAGGATCACCTTGAAGCTCGCAGTGGCGGGGTCCCACACCCCGTCGAGATAGGCGACGACGTTGTAGACGGGCATCGTCAAGGTGCCGATGGTCTGACCCGTGTCGAAGTCCTCGAGCCTGAACAGCCCATCCAGGTAGACCTGGCCGAGTCGCTCTTCACCGTTCGGTCCGCTGGCAGGATCCGGCTTGCCGATGTCGGCGCTCTTGACCGTGAAGCGGTACTCGTGGCCGTCGACCGAGAAGTGCCACAGGAATCGGAAGCCCTCGGGCAGCGAGCCGGATGCTGGCATCGCGGCATGGGTCACGGTGAATTCGAGGTTCTTCTTCACCTTGTCGATCGAGCCTTCGATCAGGTCGAATCCGCCCTGATCCAAGCCCGGCAGCGCGCCGGTCGTGGGCGTGCCCGCGTCGCCGGCTGCGTCGGTGAACGCTTTCACCGGTTTGGCCGAGGAGCTGCCGGCGAACGCTGCAGTCATCAACGCCGCTGCAATGAGTGCGCCCAGTTTCTTCATCGGTGTCTGCCTTCCCCAGTTCTCTAGTGGTGTTAGTGCTTGCCCGTGTACCGAAGGATGTCGATGCCGCGGTTGTAGTCGACGGCGTACATGATCTCTTTGTTCACCCAGTAGACGGCGCCGGTCTCACCCGCTATCGGGATGAAGTAGCCGGCTTCGTGGATCTTGCCTTTCTTGTCGACCCGGAACATGCGCGTTCCGTGGCCGAAGAAGGCCATGGCCACGATGCCGCCGTTCTTAAAGGTTGGAGCCGCCTCCAACCAGTGGGCCGAGCAGCCACCGATCCCGGGGTTCGCCGGCGGGTTGCCGTCGGTGTAGGTGCCGTTCTTGGCGTAGTACTGGTCGATCATGGTGAAGCTCTTCGTTTTCTTCCACTTCGAGGCGTCCCAGGTCATGAAGGCGCCGCGTGAGGGGTCCTCCGAGCAACGTGGGGTGAGGTTCTGCTCGCCCCCGGCGATGATGAACTTGTCCTTACCCTTCTGCGGCCAGCGGTTGGAGTGGATGAAGCGTCCGTCCGTGTTGCCGCCAAGCGCCAGCAGCTTGGGCTTCAGCGGGTTCTTGCGGACGTCGAGCAACATCTGCGGCTGGGTCGCCGTCAGCACGAGTCCCGGTGCGATCTCCTGCACGTCGTGACCGCCCTTCGCCGGAAGCTTGTCGCCCCACTTCTCCTTCATGAGCTTGGGGTTCGCCGGGTCACGCAGGTCGTGGATGTTGCCGCTCGAACCGTAGGCCCAGGTGCAGTTCAGGACGCAGCTCTGGGTGTGTTGGCCACCCGATGCTTCTCCGATGATCTGAGGGTTCGATTTGTCCTCGACGTCGATCACGTACAGCGTGCCGAGGTTCGGTACGACGATGACCTTGTTGTTGCCGTCGAGGTCCTCGCGGCTGAGCTCCCACTCCTGCGGCATCGGGACGAAGCCCGTGAGCGTGGGGTTGAGAGGGTCCTTGATGTCGAAGATCATGACCTTGTTCTGGTCGTTCGCGTAGAAGTACTTGCCCACGATGCGACCGCCCACGGCGTCCTGCGAGATCACGACGTTTCCGAGCCATTCCACGTTCTCGGAGAACACGCCGGTCTTGTCGGGCAGCACGGAATAGTCGCTTCTCTGACTGACGTCCAGCACAGCCGGGATGGGCGCCGCGCCGGCGCTTCCCGTGACGGCCATCAAGATGGCCCCCATCAAGATCACGAACGTCTTACGCATCTCGTCCTCCCGCGTTTGGTTGTCTAGGAGGAGGGTTCGCCCCTTTCGAGCACACTTCCTGCAAGACAGGGCTCGCCGGTAACTGCCTAGATTGCGTACTTGACCCGGACCTGGGCGGAACCCACCGTTGACCAATGGCACCTGCGAGCATTTCCGCCCCCCCTCACCCGGTCAGGCTGCTCGACCTGTTCGACGAGGCCGCGGCCGAACCGGCATGTGTCGGAGCCAAGGCGGCGGCGCTGGCTCGAGCATCCGCGGCGGGACTGCCGGTGTTACCGGGATTCGTCATCTCTACGGGCGATGGCGAGGTCGACCCGGAGGAGCTGCGCGCCGCCTGGGATCGGCTCTCGGATGGAGGTGCGAGGCGCCTCGTCGTGAGATCGTCTTCGACCGCGGAGGACGGGGCGGAGTCGTCGATGGCGGGACGGTTCCGATCGGTGATCGGCGTTCAAGGCTGGGAGGCCTTCCAAGCGGCGGTGGCCGAGGTGGCGGCCTCCGCCCACGGACCCAGGGTGCTGACCCAGAGGGCGGCAGAGATGGCCGTCTTGGTCCAGCCGGAGCTGGACGCCATCTTCGGCGGCGTGATGTTCGGGTTGGATCCGGTCACGGCCCGTTCCGATGTGGTCGTAGCCGTGATCGAAGGGGGTCCGGAGCGGCTGGTCTCGGGGCTGGTAGAGGGGGTTCGCTATTCGCTCGGTCGTGGGGGCCGGATCCTGTCCCGCAGCGGCGACCCCGACATCGAGCTCTCCTGGACCACGCGTCGATCTCTCGTGCGGCTGTCTCGAGCCGCGGCTCGCTGCTTCGGCGGACCGCAGGACGTGGAGTGGGGGACCGACCGTTCGGGAACCCTATGGATGTTCCAGAGCCGTCCGATAACGGTCACCGGACGCGCCGAACGCGCGCGCGGGCCCGTCTACGGTGCGGGACCCCTGGCCGAGACCTTCCCCCATCCGTTGTGCCCTTTGGAAGAGGATCTGTGGTTCGCGCCGCTTCGCGGCGCGGTGCTCGAGGCCTTCGTCATCACCGGCGCGGCGGGGCGCAGGACGCTGGCGAAACGGCCGGTAGTGACGACGGTCGGAGGTCGGGCGGCCGCAGACCTCGTCATGTTCGGCTACCGCGAACCTGCCCGGACCTTCTTTGCGCGGATCGACCCTCGTGGTCCGCTGCGCCGACTCAGACGGTCGTGGGCGGTCGGTCGATTGCGCGTTGCCCTACCGGCCATCGCGATGGATGTGATCGCGCGCACGGATGAGGAACTTGGACAGATTCCGCCGGTCGCGACTCTGTCCGACGATCGTCTGCTGAACATCCTTGGAAACTCGAGACAGATGCTCGTTTCGCTGCACGGTCACGAGGTCTTGGTCGGTGCACTCTCGCCTGCAGACGATGCGGCTACCTCGGCGGGCGCGATCGCGTTGCGGGCGCTCGCCGAAGGGAGGAAGCAAAACCTGAACGACCAAGAGCTGATCGCCCGCTTGCCGTGGGTGCTCGCTCTGGCTCCTCCCTCGCTGCAGGCTCCCGAGCTGCCCGACAAGGGGGACGTCCTTCGGGCCCCCGCGAGCGACGGAGACGAGAGACCTTCCCTTCGGGAGAACCTGCGTATGAGAGTGCGGTGGACTCAAGAGCTCACCGCACGGGTGTGTCGCGAGCTCGGCTCCCGGCTCGTCTCTCGCGGGATCTTGGATCGGGTCGAGAACCTGGGCCTGCTGTCGGTAGAGGAGCTGGCGAGGGCGGCCCGCACCGGTGAGCGGATCGAGCCGGTGGAGCGGTGGTCACACGATGGCCCGCCGCTGCCGGCCGCGTTCAGGCTCTCCGACACCGGCGCCGTGGTAGCCGAGCTCGACGACCGGGTCACTTCGGTCGGCGCGGGAGGAGGGCGGGTGTCGGGGACCGTGCGTCGTCCGGCGGACGATCCGGACCTCGGTGACATCCTGATCGTGACCACGCTCGACCCCGACCTGGCCCCGTTGCTTGTTGAGCTCAAAGGCCTGATCGCGGAGACGGGCAGTCCGCTCTCGCACCTCGCGATCCTCGCCCGCGAGCTCGGAGTGACGACGGTGGTGGGGGCGGCCGCCGTGGCCCGGTCGTTGACGACCGGGGACCGCGTCGTCATCGACGGTACGACGGGAGAGATAGAGCCCATCGATGCGCGCGTCGAGGTGAGCGCGTGATGGCTAAACGGCTGGGCTACGCGCTCTCGCTGTTGGTGCTCGTCGCTTCGGCCGTTTACGTGTTCGTCTACCTCTATCGGTGGGAGTGGAACAGGGCCATCATCGCCGGCATCTTCATGATCGCCTCGGGTGTGGCCGTCGGTGTGACCATGATCCTCGACCGGATGACTCGGATCGAGCAACGCATCGACGCTCTGGCTCGGTCTCCGGAACCCGCCGATCGGATCCGAGCCGCCCGGCCCGAGCCGGCGCGCCCGTTCGCGTGGTTGAGCGACCCCGAGCAGATGAACGTCTTCGTCCCGGTGCTGATGGGAGCCGGGATAGTGGTGTCCGCCCTAGCTTGGGTGGTCGAAAGGATCGCGATGGTCAGCCTTAGGCCGTCGATGGAACATGGGCTTGCCGCGAGCCTGGGCCCGCTCTCGCTTCCGTCCGGGGGGCTCATGGAGCAGCCAGTGGGGTCGGAGTTGCGGAGTCATCGCCGCTCATCGTGGAAGGGCCCGCTGATCGCGGCTCTGTCGCTGGCGCTCGTCTGGGGTGGGATCGATGTACTCGGAGATCTGACCCAAGGCCGGCCCGACCTCCACAACTCGGGGGCCGCGAGCGAGATCGTGCTCGACGTTCGCTTTGACGACGCCGATCTCAAGTCTCCGATCATGGCCGTCGAAGGCCTGTGGGGGGCCTGTCGCAGCACTTTGAACAAGGACCTTCAGGGACCTCCCGTTATCGACCGGTTGGGCTCCCTCGTCCGGATCTTCGTGCGGCCCGGGCTCGGCGAGCACAGCAAGCGCAGGTTGGTCGGATGCCTCGAGGATTCGCTGATCGATCACGTCCAGGGACGAGTGGTATCGATCCAGAACTTCTCTCGCTAGAAGTACTTCGAGATCCGGCGCGGCCCGTCGAGTATCCGGCTGATCGCCGTGACGACCGCCGCGGGCCTGTCGACATCGTCGCCCTCTATCGTCGCCACGAAGTTGATCTGTTCCACCGATGGCGGCCCGACGGAGAGATTGAATCGCAACGCCTCTGACGGGGTGGCGAGCCCTTCCGAAACGAGGTAAGCCGCGACCATCGTCCCGGTTCGACCCACGCCGGCGCCGCAGTGGACGAAGACCGTTCCTTCCTTCTCCGCGACGATCGCGAGGAAGTGATCGACCTGGTCCTGTGTTGGGGTCTGGCCGTCGCGCATCGGGATGTGCAGTCGCTCGATACCGAGCTCCTCTAGCAGCGTTTCGTTGATGCGGATGTGTCGCTCGGCGCGCAGGTCGACGACTACGTCGACACCGCGAGCGGCGAGGCTCCGATACCCGCGATCGCTGGGCTTCCCGCCGCGCAGCAGCTCGTGGTTGACCGTGCGGAAGTTGTCCACGCCGGGGATCTGCGTTTCGGCCGCGGTGGCTGTGGCACTTGCCCATTGGAAGACCACGAAGATGGCCAGGTTCCCGATCAGCAGGAATGCAACCATCCCCGCTAACAGGATCACGAGCTTCTTCCGCATCTCCCAGGCCCTCCCACGTTTTGCGTATCTCCCATATGGTCCGGAAGGTCTACGCAAGCCCTCCGAAGTAGCTAGTTAGTTTGTATTCGGCGTCGGGCCGCGCGTTCCTGAGCGGCTTGCTCAGGTTTCTTCGGAGAAGGGCGCTCCGGCGCGTAGGTCGCGGGTATTTAGGTGTTTTGTGGCGCGATCAGATCGGCTATCTCGCCGATCATCTGGCTCAGGTCGAAGTCCTTGGGCGTGTAGACACGGGCGACGCCCAGCTCTAGGAGCTTGCGCTCGTCGGTTTCGGGGATGACGCCTCCGACCACGACGGGTACGCGCTCCAGATCGACGCCTTCTGCTCGCATCAGGTCCAGGACCTCGGGCACGAGCAGGTTGTGGGCCCCGGACAGGATCGAGAGTCCGACCGCGTGCACGTCTTCCTCCACGGTTGCCCGGCTGATCTGTTGCGGCGTCAAGCGGATGCCTTGGTAGACGACCTCGAAGCCGGCATCTCGAGCGCGCAGCGCGACCTGCTCGGCCGCGTTGGAATGGCCGTCGAGCCCGGGTTTTGCCACGAGCAGGCGCAGCCTGGGCGCGCCGGCGCGCTGTGCGGCTGCCGCCACCTTCGCGCGGGCCCGGTCGAGGCCGGCGTTCGAGAAGGTGGTCCGTGCCTCCATGCCGGTGGGCGGGCGGTACTCGCCAAAGGTCTCGCGCAAAGCGTCGGCCCACTCTCCGGTTGTGGCACCGGCCTTCGCGGCCTCGATGGACGGCGGCAGCAGGTTGTCGTCCGTCGTCGCGGCGGCCTTCAGTCGATCGAGGGCCGCGGCCACCGCTTTGTCGTCGCGTTGTTCTCTCCACGCGCTCAGGCGTTCGAGCTGCTCCGTCTCGGCCGCCGGATCGACTCGTTCGAACGCCAGCTCGTCCAATCCCTCGACCAGAGGCGACGGCTCAGTCTGCTCGTAGCGGTTGAGTCCCACCACAACCTGGTCGCCGGCCTCTATGCGGTTCCGTCGTTCCGCGTGGGCCCCGACGAGTCGTTCCTTCATGTAACCGAGCGCGTCGACGGAGCCCCCCATCTCGAGCACGCGCGTCAGTTCCTCCCATGCGCCGGTGGCGATCTCGTCGGTTTTCTGCTCGATGACCTTGCTGCCCTCGAAGATGTCCCCGTACTCGAGGAGGTCGGTCTCGTACGCCAGGATCTGCTGCGCTCGTAGCGACCACTGCTGGTCCCACGCTCGGGGAAGTCCCAGCGCTTCGTTCCAGGCCGGCAGCTGCACTGCCCGCGCGCGGGCGTTCTTCGACTGCGTCACCGCGAGCATCTCGAGCATGATGCGATGGATGTTGTTCTCGGGCTGCATCGCGGTCAGCCCCAGAGAGTTCACCTGGACCCCGTAGCGGAAGCGGCGGAACTTCTCGTCGTCGATCCCGTAGCGCTCCTTGGTCACGCGCTCCCAGAGCGAACCGAACGCGCGCATCTTGCACGTCTCTTCGATGTAGCGGATACCGGCGTTGCAGAAGAAGGAGATCCGGCCCACCAAGCGTGGGAAATCGGCGTCGTCCACGCGGCCCGTTGCCTTCACTGCATCCAGGACCGTGATCGCGTTGGCGAGGGCGTACGCGACCTCCAACACGGGGTCTGCCCCCGCCTCTTGAAGGTGGTAGGAGCAGACGTTGATCGGGTTCCACCTGGGTGCCTCGTGCAGCGTCCAGGTGATGAGGTCGGTTGTCAGTCTGATGGATTCCGGAGGCGGAAAGATGTGCGTTCCCCTCGACAGATACTCCTTCAAGATGTCGTTCTGCGTCGTTCCTGCGAGCGCGGCCCGCTCCGCACCGTGCTCGTCCGCGACCGCGGCATACAGCGCCAGGAGCCACATCGCGGTGGCGTTGATCGTCATCGACGTGTTCATCTCGGCGACCGGGATGCCTTCGAAGACCCGCCGCATGTCTCCGAGGTGGCAGATCGGCACGCCGACTTTCCCGACCTCGCCCTTCGCCATCACGTGGTCGGAGTCGTAGCCCGTCTGGGTGGGGAGATCGAAGGCCACCGAGAGCCCCGTCTGGCCCTTGGCCAGGTTCGCCAGGAAGCGAGCGTTGGTCGCCGCCGGGGTGGCGTACCCCGCATACGTCCTGAAGATCCAGGGCCGGTCGCGGCCCTCCGTAGAGCTCATACCAACACAATCGTAGGCTGTCCGCATTCTGAGGGAGCTCCGTAGCCACTATTGCTAAAAAATCGCCACAGAACGAGTAAAGGAGCCGTGATCGTGGAGATCCGCAAGGTCGGTGTCGTGGGGTGCGGGACCATGGGGTCCGGCATCTGCGAGGTGTGTTCGAGGTCCGGTTTCGAGGTGATCTTCAGCGAGATCTCCGACGAGGCCGTGGCCGCCGGGCAGGAGCGCATCACCAACTCGGTGGAGCGCGCCGTCGAGCGCAATAAGCTCTCCAGCGCCGAGGCCGACGAGGTGCTGGGCCGGATTTCGTCGACCACTAGTAACGCCGACCTCGCCGGCTGCGATCTCGTCTTCGAGGCGATTCCCGAGCATCTGGACATCAAGAAGAAGGTCTTCGCGGAGCTCGACGAGATCCTCGGCGAGGAGGCGATCCTGGCAACGAACACCTCGTCGCTCCCCGTGATCGACATGGCCGTGGCCACGAAGCGGCCCGACCGGGTGATCGGGTTCCACTTCTTCAACCCGGCACAGGTCATGAAGCTCGTCGAGCTCGTTCGCACCGTGGCAACCGACGATGACGTCGTCGAGACGGCGAAGGGATTCGCGGAGAATCTGGACAAGACTCCCGTCGTGGCGCGGGACCGAGCGGGCTTCATCGCGAACCTCTTGCTGTTCCCATATCTAAACGCAGCGACGCGCATGTTCGACCAGGGCTTCGCCTCGAGAGAGGACATCGACGCCTCGATGCAGCTGGGCTGCGGTCACCCGATGGGTCCGCTGGCGCTGCTGGATCTGATCGGGCTCGATTCGTCGTACGAGATCTGCGAAGCGTTGTGGCGTCAGTTCCGCGACGACCAGGACGCGCCCGCCCCCTTGCTCAAGCAGTACATGGTCGCCGGTTACCTCGGTCGCAAGACGGGCCGGGGGTTCTACCGCTACGAGAAGCCGGAGTCGTCGAAGATCGTCGACTCCGCGAGCGACGCACATGGGACCGACGCCTCGGGGATCTCCACCGTGGGAGTGGTCGGTACCGGCTTGATGGCGTCCGGCATAGCGGAAGTCGCCGCTAAGGCCGGCAACGAGGTCATCCTGCGGGGGCGCAGCGAGGCTTCGATCAAGCGCGCCAAGGGCGCGGTCGAGAAGAGCCTGAGCCGCGCCGTGTCGAAGGGGAAGCTGGAGCAGGCGGCCGCCGACGAGATCCTCGGACGGATCACCACCACGCTCGAGTTCTCGGATCTCGCCGAGGTCGATCTCGTCGTGGAAGGTGTAGCCGAGGACCTCGAGATCAAGACGACCATCTTCAAAGAGCTCGACGCGTCGGTGAAACCCGAAGCGATCCTCGCGTCGACCACGTCGTCGTTGTCGGTCGTCGATCTGGCGGCCGTGACCTCCCGGCCCGATCGGGTACTCGGCCTGCACTTCTTCAATCCGGCCCCCGTTATGAAGCTGGTCGAGGTCGTCAGGACGGTCGCTACC
>Ga0299913_10002101_pt1 | contig 15504 bp, 10 predicted proteins | sample RVTome_9_FD_201360 | JGI IMG/M metagenome (GOLD analysis project Ga0299913, IMG submission 201360) | Soil microbial communities from uranium-contaminated site in the Upper Colorado River Basin, Wyoming, United States - RVT155D38 (version 2) ...
TGCCCTCCGCGCCCACTTCCCGTGCGACCCTCGTGACCTCGAAGGTGAACACGCGCATTTGCTCGATCATCCGGTTGACGATCTGGGCCGAGCGGAGGAACTCGCCTTCGATACGCTGCCCGTCGACTTCCAGGGGCACGGTTTCCGAAAGATCGCCCTGTGCCACCGCGGCGATGCTTCGCGTGACGGCAGTGGTGGGCCACAGCAAGTCGTCGACCAGCCCATTGACCGACGATTCCATCGTGCCCCAGGAGCCTACACGGCGCTCGCAGCGCACGCGCTCGCGCGTCTGCCCGCGCCGGCCGACCGCTTCGCTGACTCGCTGTAACTCCGCGGCCATATGATCGTTGGCGATTACGACGTCATTGAAGGTGTCCGCAATCTTTCCCGCGAGACCCGTCCAGTCGCCCGGCAGGCGCACGGAAAAATCGCCGTTCCGCATGGACTGCAGAGCGGCGAGCAAAACTGTCGAATTGAATTCGGTGTCCGTTGCTAAACCGGACGGTGAGCCAACAGCACCCCTTGGGTGAGTTCCCATAGCGTTTATCCGTTAGTTGTAATGGCCGTTGTAATGGCGTGGCCCGGAGGGGCGAAGAGCGGAGCGAGTCAGACTGTAGGCGAGATGCCCGTCGCGTCCGATCCTGACAGCGACCGGGCGGGCTCCGCGACTTCGCGCAATGAGAAGTTACCCGGACCACAGCCATCCCGCAACCACCCGGCCCGGTATTCCCGCATGGTGCCGACGTATATGGAAAGCGGGCTCAAGAGCCCGCATTGCGGGCGATCGCCCGCTTCACGGAACCATCGCCGTCCGGAACCCTGCGTGGCTGGAAAACAACACGACAAAAGAGCTGCTTTCGCCGGCATCGGCGCCACAGGTTGCATCGCCGCAAACCGCTGGTTTACCATCACCGCGTGCAAACGTCGCCGTCCGAGCGATGTCGCGGGGGAGCATAGACACGCCAGCGCAGGAGGTGTGAATATGCGGGTCCGGCACAAATCCTCAAAGACGTACCCCGTGCCGGCAGAATGCGGAGCTTTTGCCGCGAGAGCGGTCCCGGCGTTCAAGGAAGACCGGGCTTACGTAACGCGCGTCCCGCATGCGACGATCTGAGCACAAAGGCGCGAAGCTTGCCTTCATCCTGAGCGTCGCCATCGTCGCGGCCGCTGCATCGCCCGTTGCGGCCGCCGCGGAGCCGGCGCAGCAATTCAAAGAACCCGCGGACATGCACCGCCACGTCGCGGATCTCATGTCGCGCATGACCCTGAAGGAAAAAATCGGCCAGCTGAATCTTCTGACCAGCGGCTGGGACGTGACGGGTCCCACCTTGCGCGAGGGATACCGGAAGGACATAAGAGCCGGCAATGTCGGCGCGATCTTCAACGCACATACCTCGGCCTATACACGCTCTCTGCAGGAACTCGCGGTCGAAGAAACGCGCATCGGCATCCCGCTTCTGTTCGGCTACGACGTCATTCACGGTTACAAAACGATATTTCCGATTTCGCTCGGCGAAGCCGCCTCCTGGGATCTCGCGGCGGTCGAAGAAGCGGCACGCGTTGCGGCGGTCGAAGCGTCGGCGGCCGGCGTAAACTGGACGTTCGCGCCGATGGTCGATATAGCGCGGGATCCTCGCTGGGGACGCATTTCCGAAGGCGCGGGCGAGGACCCTTATCTCGGGAGCGAGGTGGCGAGGGCAAGGGTCAGGGGCTTCCAGGGCAACGACCTTGCGGCTGTCGACACGGTCATTGCCACCGCCAAACACTACGCGGCTTACGGTCAGGCGCAGGCCGGCCGCGATTACCACACGACCGACATGTCCCTGCGCGAACTGTGGGATACGTACCTGCCGCCGTTTCGCGCGGCATCGGAAGCGGGCGTGGCAACGTACATGACGGCCTTCAACGAGCTGAATGGCGTACCGGCCACGGCCAGCCACTATCTCCTGACCGACATTCTGAAGACACGCTGGCGCTTCCACGGCTTCGTCGTCTCGGACTACACCTCCGTGAACGAACTGGTGCCGCACGGCTTCGCGCGTGACGAAAAACATGCCGCGGAACTCGCCATTAACGCGGGCATGGACATGGACATGCAGGGAGCCAGTTTTCTCTCCAATCTGGCGGAGCTTGTCGAGGAAGGCCGTGTCGGCATCGATACCATAGATGAGGCCGTCACGCGGATACTCGAGATGAAATACCGCCTGGGGCTGTTCGCCGATCCGTTCCTTTACTCCGACGAGGACAGGGAGGCCGCCGCCATATATGCGACGGAGCACCTCGAGGCGGCTCGCGACATGGCGCGCAGATCGATGGTACTGCTGAAGAATGAACGCGGAGTGTTGCCGCTTGGCGATGGCGTGAAATCGCTCGCAATCATCGGCCCGTTGGCCGACAGCGAGGCGGACATGATCGGTTCCTGGTCCGCCGCCGGTGAGCGCGAGGACCGCCCTGTGACACTGCTCGAGGGCATCAAGGCGAGGGTCGGCGATACGATCGGCGTCCACTACGAGAAAGGCGCGAGCTATCGCCTGGGCGATACCGACCGCAGCGGATTCGATGCAGCGCTGGCAGCGGCCGGACGCGCCGACGTCATTATTGCCGCCATGGGGGAAAGCGCGGGGATGAGCGGCGAGGCGGCGAGCCGGACCTCTCTCGAGCTGCCCGGCACCCAGCAGGAGCTGCTCGAGGAGCTGCGGAAACTCGGCAAGCCCATCGTCCTGGTGCTGATGAACGGCAGGCCGCTCTCGATCGGCTGGGCCGACGAGAACGTGCACGCGATACTGGAAACCTGGTATGCGGGAACCGAAGGCGGCCACGCAATCGCCGACGTGCTGTTCGGCGATTACAACCCGTCGGGCAAGCTGCCGGTTACGTTTCCCCGTAACGTCGGTCAGGTGCCGATCTACTACAACATGAAGAACACCGGACGGCCTTACGGTGTCGGCGCCGAATCCGAACAAAAGTACCGTTCGCGTTACCTCGACACACCGAACACGCCGCTTTATCCCTTCGGCTATGGCCTGAGTTACACGGAATTTGAGTATTCGGACATGACGCTCGACCGGAAGTCGATGGGTGCGGGCGGTACGATCATCGTCACGGTCCACGTAAGCAACGCGGGCGAGGTCGATGGCGAAGAAGTCGTGCAGCTTTATACAAGAGACCTGGTCGGCTCGGTCACGCGACCCGTCAGGGAACTGAAGGGTTTCGAGAAAGTCTTTCTTAAAAAGGGCGAAAGCCGGCAGGTTCAGTTCGAAGTGACGCCTGCGGATCTCGCGTTCCACCGGCAGGACATGAGCTACGGCGCGGAGGCCGGCGAGTTCCGGGTTTTCACGGGCGGAAATTCCGTGGATCTTCTCGAGGCGTCGTTCCGGCTGACGGACGATGTCGCGCTGAGCGACGCGCCTGCACCGGACGGGGAGGCAGGTCAGTGACGTCGGCGATAATCGGCGATAAATGGAGTGATCACAGGGCGAGGCAGGAATGCTGCCTCTTCATTTCTTGTTACTTTTGCAATAGGCTGAAAGCCTGAGCCGCGAACCGAAGGGGGGGAGCGGTTCGCAGCATGATGGAGAGCGAATCATGTTGCTGAAGAGTATGTCCAGCGCAGCCGGCGCATCCAGCCGGGCATTACAGACGAAAAGCACCCAATGGCACGACCGCATGCCGCAGCGCACGTTCCTGGCCTCTGCGGTGGCCAGTTGCCTGATGCTGGGGGCGCCAGCCGCGTTCGGCCAGTCGGGCAGTGCAAACCTGCGCGGCCAGGTTACGACGGACGCGGCGCCGGCGGCGAATACGGACGTGGTCGCCACCAACGTCGCCACGGGTGCGGTACGCAGGACGCGGACCTCGGCCAACGGTACTTACGTGCTCGTCGGACTGCCGCCGGGCACCTACAGGGTAGAGGCAGGCGGCATCACCGACACGGTCACGTTGTCGGTCGCGTCCAATGCCATCCTCAATCTGCAGCCCGGTGGCGCCGGGGCAGAGGGCATCGAGAACATAACGGTTGTCGGATACCAGCGGTCGGCGCCGGACGTGCTGACTTCGGAAGTCGGCACCACGGTTTCTCCGCGCCTGATCCAGCAGTTGCCGCAGGCCACGCGCAACTTCCTCGAGTTTGCCGACACGGTGCCCGGGATGGCGTTTACCACGGATCCGCAGGGCTTCACCACCCTGCGCGGCGGCGCCACCAGCGCAAACGCCAGCAACCTGTACATCGACGGCGTCGGCCAGAAGGGCTACGTCGAGGCGGGCGGCATCGCCGGCCAGAACAACACCCGTGGCAATCCTTTCCCGCAGCTCGCGATCGGCGAGTACAAGGTCATCACGTCCAACTACAAGGCCGAATACGGCCAGGTGGCCGGCGCAGCCGTGACCGCCGTGACACGTTCCGGCACCAACGAGTTCGAAGCCGAGGCTTACTATCGCTACACCGACGAAAGCCTGCGCGAGAAGCGGCCCGACGAAAATGCACCTGACATCGAGAAGGTGGATTCGCAGACCGAGGAATACGGTTTCGCGCTGGGCGGACCCATCATCCAGGATCGCGTGCACTACTTCCTGGCCTACGAGTACAAGGACCTGATCACGCCGCGCAGTGTGACGCCCGACCCCAATGCCTCCGGCTTCGTACAGTTCCTGCCCGCGGACGTGCAGGCGCAGTTCGGCCCGCAGGACGTGCCGTTCGAGGAGGATCTGATCTTCGGCAAGATCAGCTGGAACGCAACCGACGATGACCTGTTCGACCTGAGTATCCAGTACCGCGACGAAGTGCAGGTCGACTCCGTCGGCGGGCGGCGCTCCGCCGACCACGGCCGTGACGCAATCAACAAGGACGAGCGGATCACCTTCCGCTGGGAGCGCAGCGCCTACGCCTGGTTCAACGAGGTTCAGGTCGGTCTCGAGGATACCGAGAGCAACCCGTTCCCGAGGTCGATCGGCAACGGCAGGGTCTTCGTGCAGCTGAACCGCAACCCGGACGGCACTGTCCAGGACGAATGGGCCCTGATCGAGACCGGTCCGTCCGGTGGCGGCGACGCCCAGGCCAGGCAGCAGGACGGCTGGTGGATCGCGGACGACCTGACCTTCAGTAGCCTGGAGTGGCACGGCGAACACACCGTGAAGGTCGGCGTGAGCTACAAGGACATCGAGCTGACCTCGCAGGATGCCGGCGCGATCAACCCCCAGTTCAAGTTCGAAGTGGATCCGGGCGGTGTCGCGGCGCAGCCCTACCGGGTGGAGTTTCGGGCGCCGTTCAACGTGCCGGGCCAGCGTGCGACGGTAGTGACCGATGCCAGGCAGTACGGGTTCTACGTCCAGGATGACTGGGCAGTGAACGACAATCTGATCCTGAACCTGGGTGTGCGCTGGGATTATGAAACGAATCCGGCCTACACCGATTTCGTGACCTCGCAGGCGTTCGTGGACGCGCTGTACGGCGACGATCCGGCCAATCCCGGACAGCCGTGGGCGGATCGCCTGCTGGCCAGCGGCCTGAACGCGGACGACTACGTCAGCACCGGCAACAATCGCGACGACTACAACGACGCCTGGGCGCCGCGCATCGGCTTCTCGTACGACTTGAACGCGGACGAACAGCACGTGATCCACGGCGGCGCGGGCCGTTCATACGATCGCAACCTGTTCAGCCTGTTGTCACTGGAAGTGAGCAAGGCGGCGCTGTCGCCGGTCGCGATCAATTTCCAGGATCCCGACACCGGCGAGTGCTTCCGCGACGACGGCCGGCCCTGCGTCGCCTGGGACCCCGTCTATCTCGATCAGGGCATCGACGCCCTGTCGCAGATCCCGGTGACCACCGGCAGCGCCGAGCTGTTCATGCTCAACAACGACCTGAAAACGCCGTATACCGACCAGTACAGTTTAGGCATGTCCAACCAGATCGGTGAGTGGCTGACCGACGTGACCGTGCAGCGCATCTTGGGCTACGACGGCTTCATCTTCACTCTCATCAACCGCTATCCGGACGGTTCGTTCTTCCAGAACGGCAGCCAGCCGTGGGGCGAGCCGGTGCCGGGCTACGCGAACACGATCCTCGGCAGTAACGGCATCGAGTCCCGCAATACGCAGGTGCTGCTTTCGGCCGAGAAACCGTATACCAGCGAATCCGGCTGGAGCCTGAGTCTGGCCTACACGCACACCGACGCCGAGCACAACCGCAAGCTCGACGACAACTTCGCGTTCGACAAGGCCACGATCGGCAATTATCCCTTCATCCAGGCGAACGAGGTACCGGAACACCGCTTCGTGGCCGCCGGATCGATCGACGGCCCGTGGGAGACCACCTTCGGCGCGAAGATCGTGCTGGAGACGCCCAGGCCGTTCAACGAGATCCGGGACTGGGGCAATCGCCCGCCGGACGGTTCCAACGCCCAGCCGTTCACCTATACCCCGCCGGGGACCGGCAAGTTCCTGATCGGCGGTGACATCTGGGGCTACCGGACCGTGGATTTCCAGGCGACCAAGGAGTTCGTACTGGGCGATCACAGGTTGACCGCGCGCGTGAACCTGCTGAACGCCTTCGACTACGAGAACTTCAAGAGCTTTAACCTGATCAACGCCGGATCGGGAGGTGTACTCGACCCGGCGGTCGAGGTAAACGAGTTCGGGGACAGTCTGTACGTGCCGCGCACCCTGAGCTTCGAGGTGGGCTACAGCTTCTGATCGCCCCACCCGTCAGCAACATCGTAATCGTCGGCGGCGGCACCGCCGGCTGGATGGCCGCCGCTGCCCTGGCCCGCGTCTTCGGGCCCCATTTGAGCGTCAGGCTGATCGAGTCGGAGCTGATCGGCATCGTCGGCGTCGGCGAAGCGACGGTGCCGCACATCAAGGCATTCAACAACCTGTTGAAGATCGACGAAGCCGATTTCGTCCGCAGCACACAAGGCTCCTTCAAGCTCGGGATTCAGTTCGTCGACTGGGCCCGCGTCGGCGATAGCTATGTCCACGGCTTCGGCACGAGCATCGGTCCGCAGCTCGGCCTGCTGCCTTTCCACCAGTACTGGATCAAGGCGCGACTGGACGGTCGGGCGAAGGACATCGGTGCCTACACGCTCAACACCGTGGCAGCGCCGCGCGGCAAATTCATGGTGTCGGCGAGCGACGTGCCGCCCGATTCGCCGCTGTCCAATATCGCTTACGCCTACCACTACGACGCGACATTGTATGCCCGGTACTTGCGTTCCTACGCGGAGCAACGCGGAGTACGGCGCACCGAGGGAGTCGTCGAGCAGGTTCTCCTGCATCCGGAATCCGGATTCGTCGAATCCCTGCGCCTTGCGTCCGGTGAGGTCATCGCCGGCGATCTGTTCATCGACTGTTCCGGTTTCCGCGGATTGCTGATCGAGGAAGCCTTGCATACCGGTTACCTCGATTTCACCCACTGGCTGCCGTGCGATCGCGCGCTGGCGGTGCCGTGCGAGAAGGTCGGCCCGCCGACGCCATACACGCGATCGACCGCGCGCGAGGCCGGCTGGCAGTGGCGCATCCCGCTGCAGCATCGGACAGGCAACGGCTATGTCTATTCGAGCAAACACCTGAGCGACGATGAAGCGGCGGCGACCCTTCTGGGCAATCTGGACGGGCGGCCGCTCGCCGAGCCCAAGCTGCTGCGCTTTACGACCGGCCGTCGCAAAAAGTGCTGGAACAAGAACGTCGTCGCACTCGGCCTGGCGAGCGGTTTCCTGGAGCCGCTGGAATCCACCAGCATCTACCTGATTCAGACGGGCATCGCCAAGCTGCTGGAGCTTTTTCCGCGCCAAGGTTTCGACGAGGTCCTCGTCGAACGCTACAACGCACGTTCGGCCTTCGAGTTCGACCGGATTCGCGATTTTCTGGTGCTGCACTACCATGCGACCGAGCGTGACGACACGTCCTTCTGGAACCAGTGCAGGACGATGTCGATCCCGCCGGAGCTCCAGGCGAACATCGATCTCTTCCGCGACAGCGGGCGCTTCTACCGCAACGCGGACGAGCTGTTCGCCGACATCAGCTGGATCGAGGTCATGCTCGGTCAGCGGGTCGAGCCCCGCGCGTATCACCCGATGGTGGACCAGGTGCCCGCCGAGGATATCTACCGCTTCCTGGACGGCGTGGAACAGACGATCGAGCGCTGTGTCGATGCCATGCCGGCGCACCAGGCTTTCATCGATCGCTACTGCGCCGCCGCGATGCCGGGATAGTCGCATTGGAGGACCTGGATGACGGCGCAGCCAATGGACGTCATAAATCGAACCGGGCGGAGTGCGCCGTCACTCCGGGAAATCCGCTTCACGGACTTCGCGGGCCAGACGTCGTCGCCGGACAGGCTGCCAGTGGTCGATTCGTCACGCTCGCCAGAAATCCCTCCGCGGAGGGGTCGGAGTGGGACAATCCCTCCGCGGAGGTGTGGGCGTGGAATATCGAGTTTTCGACGATGCCCCAGACTTTTGCACCGAGATCACGGTAGTAGTGTTTCAGCGCCGGCGGAATCGAGGACCGCCGGCACCGGGCCTGCCACCAGCACAGTGAGTACGATGCGCCGCCGGGTCGTCATGGCAAAGTACTATACACATCGGGCCACTGCGATCTGCATACACCTGTTGGCGACTGCTGATTTACGTCTACTGGTCCAGTTCGAACAGCACGTAGTTGGCGACGGCCTCGAGTGTTTCCGCGCCGAGGTAGCGCTGCCCGGGCATCTCGGGAAAGTCGCGGCGCTTCCGGACCGGATTCGCGACGTATTCGACGAATGCATCGACGTTGTCGCCGTATAACGCCTTGATTGATTGCATCGACGGGCCGTGCAGGACGCTGCCATAAGTATGGCAACCGGTGCACACCGCAAGGTAGCTGAGACGACCCTTCTGCTCAGCGGTGTAGATCGGCGCCTCTGCCAGCGCCGGCAACATGGCGCTGGCATAGTCCACCTTGCTCATGCCCGGCTCGCACACCGACCAGTGGTCGGTCCCCAGCGTATCCATGCCTTCCTGCAGCGCGTGACAACTTCCCTGGTCCTTGCCGCTGGAAACGATTTCCAGATCCTTCTTGCCGGTAGCGGTCAGCATCTCGCCGAGCATGCCGATCGGTGCGGTACCGTTATTTCGCCAGTCGTTCTCCATGACACGGACGCGATCCGAATAAGGGTCGACTTTCGGATCGCTGGCGAGACCAAACGTGAACATGTCCACCACGAAAGCGCCAGCGGTCAGGTTGTTCTCTATGAGGTTGTTTTCGATCGTAACGTCATCCGGCCCGACGACGATGATGCCGACTCCCTCCGGAACGGAAGCCGCGATAGAGCTGGCGGGCGCGAAGTTCTCGAGATTGTTGTCGCGAATGATGTTGTCGCGCACGACCTGATCGAACGCGTCCTTCACCGGCAGCCCCGGTATCAGGCTCAGCACGATGCCGGTGCTGTTGTTGTACACCTCGTTTCCGGCCATTAGCGCATGCCGGGTGTTCTCGAACTCGAGACCCATGACATTGTCGTGCGCGATGTTGTCGATGACGTCGATGTGGTCGCTCATGCCGACGTAGATGCCGGCATCCTCTGCGTTAGTTACCGTGTTGCCCTTCACAAGGCCGTTCTTTCCGTACTGCGGAAAGATTCCGTAGAACGCTCCATGCACCGTATTGTTCTGAATCACGAAATTGTTAGCGCCCTGGGTCATGATGCCGTTGCCCTTGTAACCCCGGACGACGAATCCCTCGATTACGGTGCCGTGACCGGAGGCGATGATGCCGTCGTTCAAACGCATCTCACCGTCCAGCTCGGCGTGGCGGCCATCCTCAACCAGACCCCGAAACGTAATGTCCTGCTTGTCGATGTATACCGACTGAACGTACCGGCCCGGTTCGACGAGTATCGTATCGCCATCGCTCGCCTTGTTGATGACTTCCTGAATGTTCGCTCCCGTTCTGACGATGAGTTCCTCAGCGTGCAGATTGGCAATGACGCAAGGAAGTACTGCCAGAATGATCAACGGTCGTTTCATGCGCGTGTCCTGGTTGCGGAATCGTTAGAGTTCGTTGGGATCCTGGCCGGTCAGCGGGTCGACTCCGCCGTGACCGAGCTTTGCCGTCGACTTTCGTTGCAGCAGGTACGGCCTTTCGAGAAGGAGCGCCTGCCTGCGCTGACGGAATTTTTCATTCAATGCCGGCTGCTCGAGACGAAACGCAAGGCCGCCGAGGTCCACCAGAATGTCTGCCAGATCCTGTGGATTGATGTCGGCACCGCCGAGATTTGCGGCGGAGGCGAGCACCTCGACTGCCCTGGCGTTGTCGCGGCGGGCGAGGTATGCCTCTACCATCCATCGGTGCATCTCGATGCTTTCGGGCGCAACCTCGATGCCTTTCTCGAGCAACTCGACAGCCTCGTCCACATTGCCGCCCGAAAAGACTGGCAGAGCTATTCTGAGCCGCCCGAGCATCATCAGGCCGAGCCCGTCCAGCGCTTCCGGATTGCTTTCGATTCCCCGTTCCAGTGACTGCAGGGCGGGCGGTATGGCGGCGAACTCCTCCTGAACGCTCGCCTCCTGCGCGACGGAAGCCAGCAGGAAAGCAGCTTTAAGGATGCTGGCCTCGGCCGGAGCCGGTTCCAGCCGATCGAGATCCTGCAGGAGGGCTTCGCCACGCTCGCCGGTTGCGCGCCACTCCACGCCAAGTTCCCGGCCAAGCTCGCCCGCCTGATACAGGCGCGGGTACTGTCTGCCGAGCGCGTCCAGGTAAGCGATCTGTGCCCCGAGGGCAGCCAGCTTGAGTTCGATGTCATCCGGAGACAGCAGGGCCAGCTGGTATCCGTACCCGGCGCCGCAGCTCATCTCCTGCCTGTCCCACTTTTTCTCGATCAGCTCGGCAAGTCGCTCCGCCAGCACTTCGGGATCTTCGATGACCGGACATGCGAACACGTCCGCTTCCCCTGCTGCGCGCGTTTCCGCCATGGCTCCGCAGGTTGCGAGCAGGGTGATACAGATTGCCGCGCTCACTCTATTCATTTCCTATTCCTTGAGCTCAAAGCTAACCGGCAATCCGGACGGCACGCGCTCGGGAATCTCTGGTGCAAAGGATTCGTCCACCAGTGTCCCGAGGAACGCCACGATGTCCTGCTCGTCACGCGGCGAAAGTCTGGGTCCGTCCGTCATGTGTATGTGCCAGTGCAGTTTCAGGTCGAGGCCGGCCGGAGCGGCATGGCCGCGTGCATTGTTGTAGAAGGAAACGACCTCGGTCAGATTCTGGAACTGTCCCGCATGGAAGTAGGGGGCTGTGAGCACCAGGTTACGCAAGCTCGGGACGCGGAACGCGCCGTCAAGGAACGGGTCGTCGCTCAGCGCGCCGGCGCCTCTATCAACCGCCGACGGCGACGATGGCGGCGCGCCGATTACGGCGAGTTCGCCATCCGTGAACAGTGGCGGGACGTGACATTGTGAACAGCGCGCCACGAACCCCCTGAACACGTTGTAGCCGGAAATCTCCTCTGCACTCATGGCGGTTCTATCGCCGTGGGCGTACCGGTCGTAGCGGCTGTTGAAGCTGACCAGCCGGCTTTGAAAGGCCGCGAGTGCCCGCGCCGTATTTCCTGCGTCGGGCTCGGCATCGAACGCTTCGCGGAAGAGACGCCTGTACACGGGCGAAGCACGCAGATCCCGTGTGAGCTGCTCAGGCGAGTTCGCCATTTCCACGTCCGAGAACAGCGGCAGCGCTGCCTGGTCCTCCAGGTTTTTCGCACGGCCGTCCCACATCAGTCGCGGCAGGAAGGAAACGTTCCACAACGTCGGCGCACCGCGTGCCAGCCTCGTCCGTCGGCCGTCAGCCTGCCGGGCCCCGACACTCATCTTCCGGCCGTCTGAAAATCCCTTGTCGGGCTGGTGGCAGGAACCGCACGAGAGCGTCCGGTCAACGGACAGAAGAGGATCGAAGAACAGCAGCCGGCCGAGGTCCATCTGCTGCGGCGAGTACAGAGTGGCTTGCGGTGGAAGGTTGGTCCGGACTCCCCCGTGTTGCGGCGGCGAGCTGTAGAAGTCGTACAGCGTCCGCAGCTGACAGAGGTTCGCTGCAGTCGTTTCGAATCCCGGCGGGCACCGCTCGTTCAACCGGAACGTTTCGGCCGCTGGGACCTGCGACGCGGCAAGCGCCATTCCCAGGACAACCATCCGGATTACGGAAAACCTCATGGGTCGTTGCCCAGCGTTCCGAGGTAGCCCAGCAGTTCGTCGATCGCCTGCCCATCGGGAATGGCGTCGGCCATCTGCCGCATCTGTGCGCCATATCGGTCTTCCGGGTGCGCGCCGCGTTCACCGTTCCTGAACTTGAGCAGCTGCGCCTTCAAGTACCCGCTGTACTGACCGGCGATGCGTGGAGCATCGAGTTCCGGTGTGCCCTCGCCGCGGGATCCGTGGCAGCTGGCGCACCCGGAGTAGAGTCCACGCCCGGCGAGTCCCGCTTTCCGTGGTGGCGGCGGCGCTCTGGTTGCCGGGAGGTCGGCAAGGTAGTCGCCCAGTTCCTGCAAGTCGGCATCGGTCAGGCCAACGGCCGTGGCTCGCATGATCTGTCCCTCGGCATCGTTGTCGTGACTGCCGCGAATGCCGTCGCGGAAATTGCGGAGCTGCCGCGCGAGGTAGTCGGTGGTGAGCCCCGCGAGTGCCGGAGCGCGCAATGCCTCGTTGCCCGAAGCGTCGGCCTGGTGACAGGCCGCACATCGGGATTGATAAAGCTCAGCGCCGGCGTCTGCACGGACTGCCTGGGCGCAAACAAGGAGACAGGCGGCAATTGCCACAGGTGGCGTCGGCCGCCTCATTGGTTGATACCCGGTGGTGGTGTCGGCCTGCCAGGTACCTGGTATAGCGAGCGCAGGATCGCAAGGATCCAGCCGCGCGGTACCCTGCCGGCGAGGTTCGCGATGATCGTTTCGGCAACGCTACCGACTTTGTAGCGGGTCTTGAGTTTTTGTTTTTCGAGCAGCCGGCAGACGAGGTCGCCCAGGATCTGCGAGTCGCGGCCGTGTTCTTCGTGGTCCGCCATGATTCTCAGGACGTTCGACATTGCCGGCTCGTACGCGGCATGAGCGGCGGAGTCCGGCGCTGCACGGTTTGCGGTGAAGCCTGTAGCAAAGTCACCGGGTTGCAACAGGGTCGCCTGGATGCCGTGCATCGCGGTCTCGAGAATGAGCACGTCCACGTACGCTTCGAGCGCGAACTTCGAGGCGCTGTACATGCCCTGAAAAGGCAGCGGGAGGATGCCGCCCAGCGAGCCGACGACGATGATCCGGCCCGAACCGCTTTGTCGGAGGGAGGGCAGGAAGGCTCTCACCATCCGGTGAACGCCAAAAAAGTTGGTCTCGAACTGCCTTTTTGCACTGGCCACGGAACAGCCTTCCAAGCTGCCGGCGCTGCCGAAACCGGCATTCAGCACCAGCACATCCGGCGCGAACGCGAACTTCTCCAGCAAGGCCAGTAAAGCCTCCACCGACGCGTCCTGGTCGACGTTCAACGGCGCCATCGTCAGCTTTCCCGTGACAATCGATTCAGGCACGCCTGCTCTTCGGCTGGTGCCGACCACGTTGTGACCCTTTGATGCGAGCGCGTGGGCGATTGCCCGGCCGAGACCGGATGACGCACCGGTGACAAGAACGTCGCAGGGTTTTATCCCGACCGTGGCTGTCATTGCCGCCGCTCCATGGAGCCCACGTCAAAAGTTGACGCGAACGTCTACACCAACGGTACGTGGCGCGCCTCTCATGTACTGGACGAAGCCGAAGTCGGGCCGCAGATCGAACGCGTAGGTCCTGTATTCCTCGTTGGTCAGGTTTTTCGCCCACAGCGCCAATTCGAGCCGCTCATTCCCGGTCAGCCAGGCCAGGCGGGCGTTCGTCAGCGTGAAAGAATCCTGTCCGATGACCGAATCCTGAAAATTGCTGTAATACACGTCGTCCGAGTAACTGAGGTCGAGGCGTGCAGACAGCACTCCAGCATCGCCCAGGCTCCGCTCGTAGCGGGCCAGTCCGAAGGCGCTCCATTCCGGAGTGTTCTGAAGGTGGTTGCCCTTGATCGGCAGCAGTCCGGTGACCGGATCGTCGATGTCCTGGTCATACTCGCCATCCGTGAGCCCGATTCCCGCCTGAACGTAAAAGGCGCTCACCGGCTGCCATGTGAAATCGATATCTGCGCCGCGAATGGTGATGTCGGCATTTTCGATGCGGTTCGCCGGCAGGCCGAAACCGGGTATCGGCGCGTTGTTGAAAATCTGTGCGTCGGAGTAGTCGTAGTAGAAGACCGACATGTTCAGCCGCACCTTGCCGTCGCCGAGCATCGACTTCATGCCAAGCTCGTAGGCCATGAGGTCCTCGCTCTTGTAGGAACCGATTCCATCGACGTTGAGGTGGAAGTTGCCGTTGAAGCCCGCTCCTTTGAAGCCTTTGGCAGCGCTGGCGTAGTACATGACCTGATCGGTCGCATGCCAGTTGAGGGCGAGCTTGCCTGAGATGCTGTCGTCGCTCAGGCTGTCCGAAAAGACATAGCTGTCAGTGAGACCATCGGGAACGGTGCTGTCGAGCATGACCGTGCCGCTGCCGATGCTTTCGAAATCGACCGAGAGGTCTGTGTAACGTACGCCGCCGACCAGCACCAGCGCGTCGTTGAGCTGATACTCGATCTGGCCGAAGAGTGCCCAGGTGTCTGTATCCTGGCGGTTGTCGTAGACATACGGTATGGGCAGACCTGCCCCGGTGAGGTCGATACCCTGGTCCTGGGTAAGGTCGTCCGACCAGAAGTACAGGCCGCCGATCCAGTCCAGCCGCGCGCTCGACCCGGTCAACCTGAATTCCTGAGACCAGGTATCTGATTCGACGCCATAGTTCGTATGAATGATCGGGAACGGCAGCATGTCCGCGTCTTCTTCCTGAAACTTCTCCAGCGTGTCGTAGGCGGTAATTGAAGTAAACGTGACGCCGTCTGAAAGTCGCCAGTCGATCTTGGCCGACGCGCCCGCCTGTTCGACCTCGAGCTTTGGAACGATATCGGAGACGCCTTCGTAGAAGTTTTCATCCAGCGAACTGTTGTAGAAGTCCGCGTCCGAATCGTTCTTGCTGCCGTGTACTTTCACGAGCACATCGACGTCGTCGTTTGCGGCCCAGTCGAGCAGCGCACGGGCAGCGTAGTGCTTCTTTTCGACGTATTCGCCGTCAACCAGGTTCTTCATATATCCGCCGCTTTCGTAGCTGGTCAGGGCGACGCGGCCGGTCAGCGTGTCGCTGAGAGGACCGGAGGCGGCGGCTCCGAGACGGAACTCGCTGTGACCTTTTGCGTAGTCGCCGTAGCTGATATCGGCGTAGCCTTCGAATTCTTCCGTTGGTTTCCGCGAGACGATGTTGATTGCCCCGCCGGTGGTGTTCCGGCCGAACAGCGTTCCCTGCGGGCCCTTGAGCACCTCTACGCGTTCGGTATCGAACAGGCTCGTGACCTGGGCATTGGATGAACCGGCATAGACCTCGTCCACGTAGAACCCGAC
>Ga0299913_10002103_pt1 | contig 15491 bp, 13 predicted proteins | sample RVTome_9_FD_201360 | JGI IMG/M metagenome (GOLD analysis project Ga0299913, IMG submission 201360) | Soil microbial communities from uranium-contaminated site in the Upper Colorado River Basin, Wyoming, United States - RVT155D38 (version 2) ...
CTCACTGAGGTGATGGCGAATTCGTCCGACCGCGGACCCCTGATATCTGGCGGTTTCCTCAAGAGTCCGACGTCCCAGATAGATGTTGCGTGTGAGGTAGCTCTCCAGGCTCGAGAGCTCATCGGCTCTCGAGCCCACCTCGCTTGTCGCCAGACGGCGGAGGGCAAACGGATCGTTGAGAAGCCGTCCGGTACGGAGGGCAAGAATCGTTGGGCTGTACTCGGAATCCAACACTAAGAAAGCGATCCGGCGGAGCCGTCTGAATAAGCGCCTCGACTCGGTTAAGGCCTTCGCGTCACTCGGCCGCTCAACTGCGAAGGCCGTGAGCAACTTCTTCCATAGGCGCCGTGTGTCGTTTGGAAGCGCCATTCGGTCGAGCTTGTGAAAGCCTAGGAGTTGATGGAATCGATATGCGTTTTGTTCGACTAGAACCTCGTTGGCCCAGTCGAAGGTCTCTTGATCGGGAACGCTTTCCAGTAGTTCCTTCCGAGCGGCCCGTGCAGGCGTCGAGTTGGTCCGGTTCAGTTCGGCTAGTAGGAGCCGTTCCATGAAGAAGGTCCAATGGAGGTGGCCCAAGTGGGAAAGCAACGACCAGCACTGCATCAATTCACGGCGCGAGGACACAGTTACATCTCCAGGAATACTCACTGAGCTGGTTAGCTTCAGTTGAGTATTCGAAGCGACCTCGCCTACCAGGTGCAGGGAGAGGCCGATGTAATCCCAACGGCTATGGCGAGTTCCCTCCCACGCCTTCGACACAATTCCGAGTTGTGGCGTGTCCTTAAAGCGGTCGATCTCATGGAGTTCCAGGAGTTTGCGATAAACGTCAGCGCTCTCGTCGTGAAGCGTCGCGTGGACTCGTCCTAGTGGGGCTAGGAAATAGGCGAGATTCTGTGGAGAGTTTCCCCCCATGAACCCATTCTCGTCGGAGACGCCACCGAATCAATACCGATAGTTCCTTGATAGCTGTCCCGGCGGCGATCGACTCGCTAGGTCGATCTAGCGTGGGCGCCTATGTGGCACTTGAGCCTCTAGGTAGGTGGGCGAGCTCATCGGCAATCGCCTTCGCCCTCTCCAATCTTGTCTCACGATCCCAGCCCGAGAGCCCCCGGTAAAAGTCACTATGGACGAGCTGTTCGATCGCACTGCCGGCCTCAACCTCGATCGCACGCCGCGGATCTGTCGGACTTGTTTCTCGAACGAAAAAGCTTCGGAACTGCTTTTTGATCCGATTGCTTACCCAGGAGAAGTCCTTGTCACCGATGTTGGAGACAAAGGCTGCGGTCAGGAATGTTGTCAGTCCTCCTGACAGGGCCGCCGTGGTCTCTGTAACGATCGGGTCGGTGATGCTGCTCGGAAGGGTGTATTTGATGGTGACAACTGTTGCCGCAGCGGATGCGAAGGCTGCTCCCGCCATTGGAACGAACACTGAGAACTCAGAAAAGTAGGCGGCTGCCACCGGGTGATCTGGCAATAGCCTGCCCCCGATGCCTTCGAGGACGAATCCAAGGAGTGCGACACCGATAACTATGAGCAGGATCGGAATGAAGTCCTCCGTGAACCATGCTCGCGCGAGGAGCACGCCGGCGAGGGCAGCCAACAGGGCTCGGAGGGGAGGTAACAAGTCGCTCATATCTACACTGGATCGCAGTGTTGTTGATCGTGGCCACAGCACCACTCACGAGATCCGTCGGGCCTTCTGACCAAATAGACAGAGGCGTATGGCGTCTCTATCTGACACTCACCCACTGAGGCTGCCAAGAGATGAAATGCCAGGGTCAAGTGTTCAGTGAGACGTGTCAGAAGGTCGGCGTTGTTGGCTTCCTTCGCCGTTGTATCTATTGACCGAAGCTCCTCTAGATCAGCGAGCGACTGTTCAATCAGCTCTTTCGGCCCCCCCTTCTCGAAGAGACCCAGTGAACGCGATGCGGCCATTCTTCCTCCCGTCTTGCGCTGTGTAGAACCTACTCACCTGGAGCGGAGCGGAGCCCCCGAAACCGCTCGTACCGCCGTTCCAACCGCTCCGGTGACGGCCGCATCGCCGGTGACCGGGGCAGATGCATCCGCACCCCATGCACCTCCTTCAGCCCGTGCTGGAGCATCGGCCCATCCACCTCCTCCAACTCGGCCCGCACCTCCGCCACCCCATCGGGGCGCACCCCCACGATGTCCAGGTCGTAGGCGGCGTGATGGATCTTGCACATGGACATCCCGTTGGTAACCAGGTGAGTCCCGCCCTCGGCATACGAGACGATGTGGGCCGCATCCAACAACTCCCGATGCCGCAGCCGACACAGGGTGCATCTGCTGGCGTATGCGTCGAGGACCGACTCCCGGAACCGTGCCTGCCCGGTGCGTCTCTGCACCAGCGCCAGATAGTGACGTCGGGTCGCCGGGTCGAGGGCGAAGGCGTTGACCGCTCCGATCGCAGCCGCGTCGATCGGCATCAGCTGCACCCCAAACGTCAACGACTCCGGATGGTCCACGATGATGGCCGCCGCCGACGGCAGGTATCGACCCTTGGCCACCCCTTCGAGATACAACAGCGGCACGGCCCGGTCCCGAACCTCACGTAGCCACCGATTCTGATAGTGGCCTGGATCGGTACCGCGGTATCGGTAGAGCAGATAGCCGTTCTCGTTCACCTGGTCCTCGTACGGCCGCAGCTGACCCGGCTCCCGATAGCTGGTCCGAATCGAGATCGGCAGATCGAGAGCCGCCGGCTTGAAGATGCCCTGCTGGTTGACCAGTGGCACTCGTCGACCTTCGAAGCTGAAGTTGCTCAGGTCGGCCCAGGCGATCGGCACCTCCCCGTGATCACTGAGCTGGTCGGCATAGTCGAAGGCCACCGCCCGGATCAGATCCTGGGAATCCACCCCGGGAAGATACGTCCCGGATGCCTCCCGATGCCTGCCGCGTCCTCAGTCACGCCGCATCGAACCGCACCGCCCGGGCGATGGTGTCCGCCGCTTCGCGCTGCATGCCCGGCATCACATGCGAATACCGATGCAGGGTGAACTCCGGCGATGCATGACCGAGCCGCTCACTGACCACCCCGATCGGCACGCCGGCCTTCACCGCGATCGAGGCGTGGGTGTGGCGCAGATCATGCAACCGGATCCGGGGCAGGTCCGAATTCGCCACCAACCAGACGAACGCCTGCGACAGGGTCCGAGGATGCAACGGTGAGCCGTCTCGCCTGGTGAACACATAGCCGCTGTCCTCCCAGTCACCGTAGAACGCCGCCTTCTCTCGGAGTTGCCGTTCCCGATGAGTCCGAAGCTGCTCCACCGTGTTCCGGTCCAGATCCACCGTCCGACCTCGATAGCTCTTCGGGCTGGAGACATACACCTCACGCCCGACCGACAGCAACGCCTGGCGGATAGTGATCCGGGCCCCATCGAGGTCGACGTCCACCCAACGCAGCCCGGCGATCTCGCCCCGTCGAGCTCCGGTCATCGCTAACAGATGAAACGCCGCCTCGAGCCGATGACCCTCACAGAGCTCGAGAAAGCGACGCAGCTCGGTAGGAGTCCAGTAGCGAAGCTCGCCGGCTTGGGTCTGTGGTCTCGGTGGCTTGGCCTTGTCCGCCGGGTTCCTGGCGATCAGCCCGGCATCCACGGCATCGGCCAATGCCTTCCTGATCACCACATGCACATTGAGCACCGAAGCCGGACTCAGCCCGGCACCCGTCTTCACGTGGCCACGGGCGAGAAGCTGCTGATAGAGCCCGATGACCATCTGAGAGGTGAGCTGACCGAGCTGCACCCCGCCCAAGGCCGGGACGATGTGATAGTTCACACATGTCCGGTAGGCCTGGAGCGTGGTCCGCTTCACCCGGGTCTGCACCACCGGCAGCCAGTGGTCGACCAGCCACTCGCCGAGACGCATCGCCGACGGCTCCACGTAGAACCCGGTGGTCAGCTCATGAACCAGACGTGCCCGCACTGCCTCGGCCGCTCTCTTGGTGCGATAGCCACCGTGCCATTTCTGCCGACGCTTGCCGTCGGCGCCCCGGGGAAGATCGACCACGACATACCAGAGCGTCGACACTCGACCGTCGTCACAGATATGCACCCGTTTGTGGATGTGACCCTGCATCAGCGATCCCTCCCGGAGCAATCACAGATGGAGCCAGTAATAGGCTGGGCCATGTCGGTACCTCCTTAGTAGGTGCCGTCCAGGCCCCGGGATGTTCTAAGCATCGCCGGGGCCAACTTGTCTCAACACCGAAACGTACCGAGGCCGTGGGACAGATTCTGAGGGCGCCGCTTCGGTAGGTTTTAGGCGTGCCCGCCTTCTGTTCGTTGTGTGTGTCCGACGAATACACCACCGAGGGTGTGACTGACGACGGTCGTCCGTTCATCACGTGCACGAACACGAGGGAGCACGGAACAGATGGCTACACCTGGGAGCCCGCCCCGGAGAAGGCGTCCAAGTCTCGGGGTGACGGGCTCGGTGCCGAGCTGGACATCTGGGACAAGCTGCTCGAGTGCATCCCTGCCGATGGTGCGGCCCATCCCTACGGGGAGGTGGAGGACCGATTCATTGAGAGATACCCGGCCGACGCTTCACTGCTCCAGGACAAGTACGGGCACCGTTGGAGGGAGGGGAAGAAGTCTGCCAATCAGTATTCAATGTCGGTCTACCTCGCAGCCCGGCTGCGAGATCTGGCCAAAGAGGAGGCGGTCGACCTGACCTGGGGGCCGGCCGAAGGTCCGTGGTCCTACAACGGAATCATCAGCTATTGGGCTCGCCCGTGACTCCCTCGTCCGGCTGCGGGTAGGGGAGCGAACCACCTCGGGAGGCTTCCCAAATGGCCCAGTCCAGCTCGAAGGCCTTCTTGCCCAGCTGGTGCGCTGCCCGGGTTACCACCTCGACGACCTCCTCGTCGCTGAGGCGTCGTCCCACCGCCGCCTCGGCAAACCGGCGGACATGGACATCAGGCTTCACGGTATCGACACCCTGACGCATCACCAGCCAGTGGTACACGGCGATGCCGAGACCCTTGACCTTGCCCTCGAAGTCGCGCTTGAACTCGCTCTTCGCCGCCCAAGCCTTGAGGCTCGACTGGTCGACGACACCGACAGACCGGAAGTACTTGGTGAGTCGGCGCAGCTGCTCGGCCCGGGTCCACATGTTGTAGCCCCAGAGGTGCTGGGCGAGAGCGAGATTGCCGTCTTTGTCATCGGGGAACCGAGCGAACGTCTCCTCGAGATCCTCGACGGTTCGAGTCTCGGAGGATCGATGCTCGTTGAAGTGATCGAGAGCGCGCACCACCGCGGTCGTGCTCATCATGTAGTCGAGGACAGTCTCCTGGAGGTTGAGCATGAAATCCTCGTCGATGTAGGAGCCCTCGGCGGGTGGGATCGCCTGCGCTTCAATGGCGACTCGGGTGATTTCTTCCGTCGAGATCATGTGGAGCGGGACCTAGCGATCCGGGTGGACCAAACTGGTCCGCCCGGCGACGTCGAGCGATTGTGTGGTCCACCCGGCCACGAGTCGACCGCACTTGACACACAGACGTCGGCCCAGCTCAAGGGCTTGATCCAAAGACATCTCGGTCGCGTCGGAGACGGCTACCTCACCGCAGATCGACTCGAGTCGCCCGAAGTGGTACGTCGTGGTGCCGGATGTGAGACGGACTAGGACGGCATCGCCGGTTGCCATGGTTGTTTCCTCCCTCGAAAGAACCTACTCGACACCACCTCTAACGTGGTTGTGATCGAACGTCACACCCGGCGTCAGTGCACCGGTGGATCGACCGCGCCGTTCTCGGACACGAACATGACTTCTATCAAGCTGGATGTAAGGACGTCTTGAGTTCGCGCCACCAGCGATCTGTAGCTGGGAAAGTCGGGAAACGCCAGCGCAACGCGGGCCGCTGGAGCTGCGCTTCTGGCTAGGGCGGCGGTGAGAAGTGCTTCGGCGTACCAGTGGCGTGCCTGGGTCACAGGTTTGGTTGGTTTGGGTTGTCCGACCCTGGGCCCGAATGCATATCGATCCGACGGGAACCCTTTGACCTCCACAATCAGTCGTTCGCCGCCTCTCTGAGCGAGGATGTCCGGCCCTTGCTGACGCGTCCTCGTGTCCGCAGTGGAGACGATGGCCCAGCCTGCTGCAACCAGATTCTCGACAAGGGTGACCTGTATGTTTCCTTCCCAGTACCAGTCATGGGTTGCGGACACATGCTGGCCGAGATCATCAGTCGAGACGACGGTTTCCACAACGGCTGAGGTCCGGCGTGGGTGAGCCACCAGCCGTCGGTACAGGCCACGCTCGACTCGCTCGAGATCGTTTGTGTGGTTGGCGTGGTGGATAGGAGCGTTTGCACACATGACTGAGGTCACCTGCGTCCTGATCGTGGTGTCGGGGTACCGCCTGGTTCGCCTCGTCACTGCCTGGACGATCTCTTGCAGTCGGAAAGTGTCGCGCCCGGTACTCCGCTCCAGGTCGAGGAAGGCGTTGAGCACAGCCTCTCTGCAGGTCGGCGAGTCAGTCACGGTACTCTGCACCACCCTCGGCGCTTCCCGGTGACGGTGTAACGCGCAGCTCGGTTGGGCGATCGTGCCAGTCGACATCAGGCAGAGTCGCCAGGACCGAGAAGATGAAGGCCGAGCGTTTCGACGACTTGGTTGTGAGATCCCTCCGTGTGAGCACCTTCTTCTTGGTCAGGACCTCGTATGCGTCAGCGATCCAATCAATCGGAATCGGTTGAGGTCCAGTCCTCTCCCGCTTTGACTTCTCCGTCTCGACCCAGACGTGTTCGTCATCAACACGTGCAACCCAATTGGGACGACCGAGGCTCAACGTCGAGATCGGATCAGCGCCAACGTGTCTTCGCAGCAGGTCGATGACGATCTGGCGGGAGTCGGCACTCATGATTGGCTTTCCGCGCCGCGGTGTTCTCTGATGATCGAGTCGTTGACATGGATGCCGGTAGCGGACTCCAGGGTCATTAGAGCTTGCGCCGTGGCATCGAGCACTGAGGACGCATGCTGGGTCGATAAGCGTCCAATGAACGCCGCTGCCGGCCGGATCACCGATTCTGCGTCGTCGCGTTTCGACGAAGCAACGAACTCGGTGTAGCTGAGAACCCTCCAGACGCCCTCCCAGGTCAATAGGAAGTCGGCGAGAGCCCGCCGCTCGTATCGATAGAAGCTCTCTGACGTAGCGTCATCCCCCAGAGCTCTTTCCAGCGCCTCGAGGTCGCTTTCGAGTTCTCGTGCGAGCCCAAAGCGAAAGACATCAAGCTTGGCGTAGGCGCCCTCGACCGTCAGCAGTCGCTTCTGCGCCAGCGCATACCCGATGACGTAGATCGTTGACACTTCGTAGTAATCGGACTGCATCACCTGTCGACCGCCACGAAAGGCGAGATTGTCGATCCGGAACCAAAGCGATTCGAGGGCATCCTGAAGCTGGACGAGGTGTCGCACTGCCACATCTCTACGAGTCGCGTCGATCGTCTGGTTCTGGCGATATCGCTCGCCTAGCCATTGGGCCCCCAGGGAACCGATGACGCCTCCCAGCAGGGCGGCGATGATCGTGGCGAGCGTGTCCACGGACTGAAGCTACCGATGTAGCTCGAACGAGATCGGCCGGACTGCGCCGCGTCTCCTAGGGATCGGCGACCGGTGAACCGCGCCGTATACCCCACGTCGAGTGCTCAACCTTCCAGCGGTGATACCGGCGGTACTCATCGATGTGGGGATGGACTGAGCAGCTCTCGAGTTGCCTCCAAGTCATCGCAGCCATGGTGACCCAGTGTGTCCTGGACTCGGGGAGAAGAAGGTCGTCTTGATATGCGGACACTCCGACCACAAGCATGTTGCGGTCACCGAAAACCTGCGGTCCGAACTTGGCGAACCACTCGTTCCTCAGATCGAGCTGCGTGCGGTCGTGGGCAGTCCCCTGACCAACTCCTTCCTTGGATCGCCACTTTGCTTCCACAGCGACAACGGTCCGGTCCCCAACGAGGAGGGCATCCAGCTCGGGTCCACCGGAAACGAGCGTCTCAGGATGAGGAATGCGACGCCAAAGAGAAACGTCGCAGTGGTCGTTGCCGCCGGGCATGCCGAGCTGTTCGCCTAGCCAGTTGAGAACCTGAGTCGCCATGGAGCCCATTGTCCCGAAGAAGTTGAATGTGATCGTGTCTTCCGAATGGACTGATTGGAGGTCGCAGTAGTAGCCGAGGTCGGCAGTCAGAATCGCCAGTTCGTCTGGGCTGAATGAGGTCTCGCGGTTCGACTTGTAGAGCTTCTGCAGGACCTCGGGCTGTGGCCAAGGTGCAACGTCGAGAAGTGCGTCAGCGACACGTGACAACGCCAACACGCCTCCACGGCTACGAGCGGTTGACACCGGCCTCCCATTCCAGTCATCGATCAGCATGTCGGCAACCTAGCTGCGATATCCCGCGAGCCCCTTCGCTCGAGGAGTCGGCTCCTATAACGTGTTCAGCGCCGAGCGACCTGGAGCTTTGTTAGTCGTGGAACTCTCTGAGCTTAAGCCTGATGTGATTGTCCGGGGTCCGGTCTTTCCCGAACCAGTGCAAATCATTGTCGTGAGTCCCGTCGGCGACTCCGTCAAGGTCGTTGGCAAGGGCCTGAACACGAACCAGGTCAGGGAGGTCCTGCTCGACAAACGGCACCTCGACGACCTGACCGCCACCCCTGAGACCCAGCCGTTTGACGGCGATCCCCAGCTGTTCCGGCTCGGTGTCGAAGCCATGCGGTTGGCTTTGGCCTACGAGTACGACCCCTACTTCTCGCTGTCTATAGCGCGGATAGACCCACTACCACATCAGTTGGAGGCGGTCTACGACTACTTCCTCAGCCTCCCCCGGATCCGGTTCCTGCTCGCAGATGACCCAGGTGCCGGCAAGACGATCATGGCCGGCCTCCTGCTTAAGGAGCTCAAGGCACGCGGCCTGGTTCGACGCACGCTGATCATCACGCCGGCCAATCTCTCCTTCCAATGGCAGCGCGAACTCCGTGACAAGTTCCGAGAGACGTTCGAAGTGATCCGAGGTGACGTGCTGCGAGCCAATTACGGGTCCAATCCATTCCAGGATCGCGACCAGCTCATCACATCCATCTCTTGGGTCTCTCGGATCGAGGACGCACATGAGAGTCTCATGCGATCTCACTGGGACCTGATCATCGTCGACGAGGCCCACAAGATGAGCGCTTACAGCCGGGACAAGAAGACTCTCGCCTACCGGCTCGGCGAGGATCTGTCGCAAAGGACGGACCACTACCTCTTGATGACAGCTACTCCCCATAAGGGGGATCCGGCCAACTTCTGCCTGTTCCTCGAGCTGCTCGATCGGGATGTCTACGGAGACGTCAAGAGTCTCGAAGAGGCGATGAAACGCAATGAAGCCCCGTTCTACTTGCGACGGACCAAGGAGGCATTGGTTACGTTTCCCGATCCGGAGACCGGTCTGCCTCGCAAGATCTTCACCAACAGAGAGGTGCAGACCGTCGACTTCCAGATCGATGACGAGGAGTGGGACTTTTACGACGGGCTGACCCGATACGTCGAGGATCAGTCGATCAAGGCCCAAGCCGACCAAACGGCCCGTGGTCGGGCCTTGGGTTTCACCATGGCGATGCTGCAACGCCGGTTCGCCTCGTCGCTGAGAGCGGTGAGGCGCAGCCTGGAGCGGATGCGCGCTCGCCGGGAGAAGATTCTCGAGGATCCTGAGGCATATCGACAGGAGCAGATCGCCAAAGGTTTGCCCGACGACTATGAGGATCTGACTGACCAGGAGCAGCAGTGGATCTTGGAGTCTCTCGAAGCGGTGGTGGCCTCGGTCGACCCGACCGCCTTGCGGGAGGAGATCATCCAGCTCACAAAGCTGATCGACCAGGCCGTAGTCCTGGAGCGACGGGAGATCGAGTCCAAACTCACCAAGCTCAAGAGCGTCCTCACCGACCACGGCATCTTCGATAAGCCCAGGACGAAACTGCTTATTTTCACCGAGCACAAGGACACACTCGATTACCTCGTGGAGAAGCTGACCGAGTGGGGGCTTGCCGTCACCCAGATCCATGGCGGCATGAAGATCGGCAATCGGGATGACGTCGGGTCCCGGTTGTGGGCCGAGCGTGAGTTCCGAGAGAACGCTCAGGTGATGGTGGCCACTGAAGCCGCCGGGGAGGGGATCAACCTCCAGTTCTGCTGGTTCATGATCAACTACGACATTCCGTGGAACCCGGTGCGTCTGGAACAGAGGATGGGTCGGATCCACCGGTACGGGCAGGAACACGACTGTCTGATCCTGAACTTCGTCGCTACCAACACCCGAGAAGGACGGGTGCTGCAGAGACTCCTCGAACGTTTGCGAGAGATCCGAAGCGAACTGGGGACCGATCACGTCTTCGATGTTGTCGGGGAAGTGTTCCCATCCAATTCTCTTGAGCGGATGTTCCGTGATCTATACGCCAGGAAGACCAACCTCCCTGCCCTGGAGGACCGGATCGTGCGTGACATCGATCCTGATCGTTTTAGGGCCATCACCGAGTCGGCATTGGAAAGCCTCGTGAAACGCGACATGAATCTGTCCGCGCTCGTAGGGCGTTCGACCGAGGCGCGAGAGGGACGTTTGATCCCGGAAGTGATCGAGGACTTCTTCCTTCACGCAGCTCCCATGGCGGGACTTGAAACCCGTGAGACCAGGAAGGGTTCGCACATCTACCGCCTCGGTCGGGTACCCCGTTCCTTATGGGGCGTGGGCGAACGGCAGGAGGCGAGATTCGGCCGATTAGGACGTGAGTACAAGCAAGTGCTGTTCGACAAGGCCCTGCTCACCGAGGACGCCACCGCCGAGTGGGTGACGCCCGGTCATCCTCTGTTCGAAGCAGTTCGAGCTCATCTTGAGGATCTGGCACGTGAGCATCTTCAGCGCGGGGCATTGTTCTACGACCTAAACACCGACAGCCCTTACTCACTTGACGTCTTTGCCGCATCAATTCGCGACGGTCTCGGCGACTCGGTCCACAGGCGTGTGTTCGCGGTTTCAGGGATCCATGGAGAGTTCACCGTGACACGCCCGACTGTGCTGCTCGATCTCGTCCCGGCGACGGGCGTCTTGCTTGAGTCGGGCCCCGATCCTTCCACCAGGTCGACGGCAGAGGCGATGCTGATCGAGGATGCGCTAGTTCCCTTGTTGGAGGAGGCCGCGACGGAACGGGAGAGGGCTGTCGCCACCATCAGCAAGCACATCTCCATCAGCCTCAATGAGCTGATACATCGCCAGAATGTTCGTCTGGCTGAACTACTTCAACATGAGGATGCAGGCAAGACGCCCCTGAGCGCTGCCAACATCCGCCAAACCGAGGACCGTATCGACGAACTGAACGGCCGGCTGGAACAGCGAGTCGCCCAGCTAGAACAGGAACGACGGTTGAGTATCGGAGAGATCTCGCATGTTGGTCGAGCCTGGGTCCTTCCTCACCCTGAGCGTCACGCTCCAGGGATCTTCCCAATGGTGCGAGACGATGAGATCGAAGCGATCGCGGTCGAGGAAGCTATGCGATTCGAGCGAGATAGAGGATGGGTGGTGGAGAGTGTTGAAAAGGAGAACAGGGGCTTCGACCTCATCTCGCGAAAGCCGCACCCTGAGGATCCCCAGACCTTCATCGATGTCCGGTTCATCGAGGTAAAGGGGCGTGCCGGTGTGGGTGAAGTGGCCCTCACACTCAACGAGTTCAAGACGGCACAAAGGCTAAAGGACGACTTCTGGCTCTATGTCGCGTTCAACTGTGGCGAGACGCCGGAGCTCCACACGATTCAGGATCCATCCCGGCTCGAGTGGGAGCCGATAGTCATCGTTGAGCACTACCGTACAGAGCCGTCGGTCATCCTGGAGGCCGGGTGACCCTCGAACGCCTGGCCAACAAGTTTTCCGAGACGAATCGTTTTGCTAACTACGGCAACTGCCTAGTTCAGATGCATGTGCGAGGTTTTCGATGTCACCGCGACACCTTGATCGAGTTCAACAGTCCAGTGACTGCATTCTGTGGACGAAACGGTACCGGGAAGTCGACCCTCCTACAGTTGGCGGCCGCTGCTTACTCGTCACCGGTGCCGGCCGACCGCCCCTTTTACATCAGGGACTTTCTCGTGGTAGGCAAGCTGGACCCAACGCCTTTCGCTGATGATGCAACGGTCGAACTCCACTATTGGGACGGAGTCATATCTAGCGCCGAGAGGGGACCACGCTATGTCCCTCGCAAGACAACTCTAAGCCGAAACTCACGCACCAAGCGATGGAGTGGTTACGGCCGACGCCCAGGTCGCAGCGTGTTGTTCATTGGAGTGGGCCTGTACTTACCTTCGTCGGAGCGACGCGACTTTATTTTTCGCAATGCCAATCGGCTCGAACTCGTGCTAACCGAAGATGCGGACGAGAAGGCAAGGGAATGGACCTCTCGCGTTCTGGGCTACCAATACGAATCGATGAGTCGGAACACGGTGTCCGTCCACGAACGCGAGGGGACGCTGCTTTCGGTGCAGCGTGCTGGACGCAATTACTCCGAAGCGCATATGGGATACGGTGAAGGGCGCACCCAGTACCTAATCGCAGCTCTTGAATCCGCTCCCGAGCGAAGCCTCATCCTGATAGAGGAACCGGAGACATCGCTCCATCCTTCTGCCCAACATGAGCTGGCCGAGTATCTGATTGATGTCGCTCTCAGGCGCGGCCACCAGATCATTATGTCCACTCACAGCGAGTATTTGCTTATCGCCCTGCCATCTGCTTCACGAATCCACCTGCATCCCAAGGACGACTCAATCCTTCCTATTCCCGGGCTCACCGCCCAACAGGCGAGAAGCCTCATGACGGAAGGACACCATCCTGCCCTGACCGTTCTAGTAGAGGACGAGTGCGCACAGGTCGTGTTGTATGAGATTTTGCGCAGATTCGACCCGGAGTTCCGTCGGACAGTCCGGGTCGTTTGGGCGGGGGATGCAAATACCATCGGCAAAACCGTTCGTGTCGTTCGCGAGGCACGCGCAGCACCATTGGTAGCCGTACGAGACGGCGATCAGGGTGAAGCCCTTGCTGAAGGACTTCTGAAGTTGCCCGGGGAACGTCCACCTGAGGTCGAGTTGGCCGAATCCCCTGAGGTGCAAGCCGCCCTGATAGAGAAATATGAAGTCGACCTTGCCGAAGTTCGTGCCGGAGAGCAGGACCACCACAAATGGTTCAAAGAGGCTGCACGCCGGGCGGCGGTTTCGGAGATGACGATTTTGACCGAAGCGGCGGAGGTCTACGCAACGACCGTAGATGCGGTGGAGGGTCAGAGACTGGTAGACCTTCTGAAGGAGAGCATTGCGTGACTGGTTTGCCGCGTCGTTTGATTGAGGTTGATTTGCCGATTGGTCGGATTTCGGCGCATGCGCGTCGGGAGAAGTCGATTCGGCATGGTCATATTTCGACTTTGCATATCTGGTGGGCGCGTCGTCCGTTGGCTTCGTCTCGGGCGGTGTTGTGTGGGGTGTTGTGGCCGGATCCTGCTGATGAGTTGTGCCCAGGCTCGTTTGTGGATGCGGCGAGAGAGTTCTCTCGGGTGTGGTCTCGGGATCATCAGGACCTGATCTCTAAGGAGTCCTGGACCCGGTTCAACGACTTCGTCAAGAACCCGAAGCTGCTGAACGACCCGGTGGAGTTGAGGGGGGCTCTTCTCGATTTCATCGCTGATTTCGCTAACTGGGATTACTCGACCAACGAGCACTATCTGCATTGGGCTCGTCGGTTGACCGAGTCGGCTCATCTGGCACTGGGTGGGGAGCCGGGGACTCGGCCGCTGGTGGTGGATCCGTTTGCTGGTGGCGGTTCGATCCCGTTGGAGGCGCTTCGGGTGGGGGCGGATGCGTTTGCGTCGGATCTGAACCCGGTGGCTGTCCTGTTGAACAAGGTGGTCCTCGAATACATCCCCAAATATGGGAAGGACCTGGCGGATGAGGTTCGGAAGTGGGGGGAGTGGGTTCGGGAACGAGCCGAGGAAGAGTTGGCCGAGTTCTATCCGCCGGATCCTGATGGTGCGACACCGATCGCCTACCTGTGGGCTCGGACCATCACCTGTGAGGGCCCAGGCTGCGGCGCCCAGGTTCCACTGATGAGGTCTTTCTGGTTGGCGAACAAGAAGGGACGTTCCAAAGCGATCCGGCTGATCCCCGATACCGTGACGAAGCGGGTCGACTTCGAACTTCTGGACAACCCGCCGGCCTCGTCGGTGGGAGAGGGGACGGTGAAGCGGGGAGCGGCGTCCTGTCCAGTGTGTGGGTTCACCACCCCGGTGGAATCGGTTCGGAAACAGTTGAAGGCCCGGCATGGTGGAGCGGCCGATGCTCGATTGTTCTGTGTGGTCACCACCCGACCCGGCCAGCAAGGACGCTTCTACCGGCTCCCAACCCAGCGAGACCTCGACGCAGTTGAAGCCGCTGCCAAAGAACTCGACCGCCGGATCGCAGAACACACCGGACCACTCAGCCTCATCCCAGACGAGAGGTTCAGCGGTGACGAGCCGCGCAGGATCCCTTTACCGATGTACGGCATTGATGGTTATGGGGAGCTGTTCAACGCCCGGCAGCACATGTCGTTGGTTGTGATTTCGCGGCTTCTCACGAACGTGATGGATGATGGTGACCTGGGCGAGGCAACGGCGCTATGCCTGGCATTCGTTGTTGACCGTTTGGCCGATGGTAATTCCACTCTGACACGCTGGCAGCCGAGCGGTGAGAAGATCAGCAACACCTTTGGCCGGCAGGCTCTGCCGATGGTTTGGGATTACAGCGAGGCGAATCCATTCGGCCGAGCGACCAGAAGCTTGGAGAGCATGTATGAGTGGATCGCAGAGGTGGCCGAACACGAGTCGGTCGTCAGCGTCCCGGGAACGGCAGAGCAAGCCGATGCTGCTCATCACCCTCTGCCTGACGACAGTGCGGATGGAGTGGTTACTGACCCGCCCTACTTCTATTCGGTGCCCTATGCGGATCTCTCTGACTTCTTTTACGTGTGGCTTCGCAGGACCCTACCAAGTCGTTTCCACGGGCTTCTGAGCACTCCGACGGTGCCGCGTGAAGCAGAGATTGTTCAGAACCTCCCTCACTCTGCGGTTGCCGCGCGCCAAAAGACCCGGAGTTTCTATGAGGAAGGAATGGCTCGCGCTATGGCCGAAGCTCGTCGTATTACAAGGCCGACTGGCGTGGGCCTTGTTGTCTTCGCTCACACCGACACCGCGGCGTGGGAGTCGCTTCTGCAGGCAATGGTGTCTGGGGGGTGGGTGACGACAGCCTCTTGGCCCATCGACACCGAGATGAGGTCGAGAGTCCTAGCCGCTCGGCAGAGCACGTTGGCTTCTTCGGTTCATTTGGTGGTGCGTCCTCGTGAGTTGGGTGATGGTTCGTTGGATGAGGTTTCGGTGGGGGATTGGCGGGATGTGTTGGGGGAGCTGCCTGGGCGGATTCGGGCTTGGTTGCCG
>Ga0299913_10002104_pt1 | contig 15486 bp, 15 predicted proteins | sample RVTome_9_FD_201360 | JGI IMG/M metagenome (GOLD analysis project Ga0299913, IMG submission 201360) | Soil microbial communities from uranium-contaminated site in the Upper Colorado River Basin, Wyoming, United States - RVT155D38 (version 2) ...
CCCTCGACCAGAAGGGGTTTCTGGAGGTGGTCGGCCAGCAACACCGCGGTCGCGGTGGCAGCGTCGGCGAGATAGTCGGTCGTGGCCAGAGCGGCGATGGCTTCATCGACGCCGTCGAAGCGCGGCGTGTCCATGGAGTCGATCCTAGACTCGGCCGTCTGACCTCTGTCGCCGAGGTGGATATGGAGTTTGACTCAGGTCGTGTGAACGATGAGCACGTCGCACTCGGCGTGATGTGAGACGCGGTTCGGGACGCTCCCCTGGAGGAACCTGCGCGTGCCGGACATGCCCTTGTTGCCGACGACCACGAGGTCCACCTTCTCTTCCTCGGCTACGTCGAGGATGACTCCGGCGGCTTCCCCCTCCCTAACTATCGTCCGCACGTTCACGTCTGCCGCGTGCTTGTTCTCGACGTCACGGACTATCGACCGGGCGCGATCGATCTCGGGCGAGGCCTCGTCCGCAAGCGCGTAACCGACGTTGGGGTCGGGGTGAGCGTGTACGACGATCAGCTCGGCCCCATCGAGCCGTGCGAGGTCCGTGGCTCGGGTTACCGCCCTCGTAGCGGACTCGGAGCCATCCGTGCCGACCAAGATCTTTCCGAACATGTCTTCCTCCAGTGCCTCGACGCCGCGGCTTCGTCTCCTGAACATCCCTCAATGTTGCCTGACGACGCACTAGGCCGTCGCTGTGTCTGAAGTTCTCGCTTCTTCTGCCCGAGTCCTGCTGAGAACCCCGATCCCGATAACGCATAGCACTGCCGGGGCCGCGAACGCGATGGAGAATCCGAAAGAACCGGCGAGAACGCCCACCCCGTAACTACCGGCACCCGCTCCCACATCGAAGAACGCGGTGAATGAGCCAAGGGCCTCGCCCCGTTCCTCATCGGGGACCCGGTCTGCGGTCAGGGCCATCAGCGCGGGAAAGATCAGCGCGAACCCGGCGGCGAACAGCGCTACGCCGGCATAGGCCGTGACGGGGTTAGAGATGGCGAGCAGGCCCATCCCGAAGGCAGCCGCGATCGTTCCGGGGAAGGCGGCCGCATAGCGACCCCGTCGATCGGCAAGTTTCCTGGTCGCGAGACGGATCAGAAGGATCGAGACGGCGAACACGGCGTAGAGCCCGCTCGAATTCGCCAAGCCGATCGAGCGAGCGTAGATCGGCGAGAAGGATGTGATCGATGCGTAGCCCGTTGCCGCGAACAGCAACACGACGCCGGGCGAGATCGAAGCCGGGTGCAGGAACCGTAGCCGCCGCCGCTCTCGCGGCCCGCTCCGGCGGGTCTCCTGCACGAGCGCTCCGGCTCCCGCCGCGATGACCGCGATCGCTCCCGCCGCGATCCATGCCCGGTCGAAGTTCCCCCCACGCACCAGGTATTCACCGAGCGCGGGTCCCGCGGCGATCCCGCCGTAGAGGAACAGACTGAAGACGGTGATGACCTCGGCCCTCCGATGTGCGGGTGCGAGGTCGGTCGCGATGGTCACCGCGGCGATATAGAACGTGGCGCCTCCGAAACCTTGCAGGAAGCGCAGGGCGATCACGAGGGGCAAGGTCGACACCGCGAGCAGCCCGAAGGACGTCACCGCGATCAGGGCCGGGGCGGCCAGCAGGAACGGCCGGCGACCCCACGTGTCGAGGGCGCGGCCGACCAGGGGCCGGAACACGAGCGCCGAAACGAAGAACGAGCCCACGGCGAGTCCGACCGTGGCCCGCGAGCCGCCGAGCTCATCGGTAACGTAGAGAGGGAGTGCGGAGAGGTAGATCCCCATCACCGTGAAGTGCGCCAGGGTCACGGCGCACAGCACCCGGAGATCCCGGATCCGGTCCCGCCGGGGCCTTTCCTGCAGAGGAACGGCCTCGGCTACTTCCAGCGAGCGAGCTCCTCACGCGCGATGACCATCTTGTGGACCTCGTCGGCGCCGTCCACGATATGCAGCGTCCGAGCGTGGGCGTACATCATCGCCAGAGGGAAGTCGTTGGACACACCGGCCCCCCCGTGTACCTGGATCGCCCGATCGATCACCCAGGTAGCGAGCTCTGCCGCAGCGATCTTGATGGCCGAGATCTCGGTACGCGCCTGGTCTTTTCCGACCGTATCCATCATCCACGCGGCTTTCAGCGTGAGCAGGCGCGCCTGCTCGATGCGCACGCGCGCCTCTGCGATCCAGTCGCGGATCACTCCTTGTTTGGACAACGGGATGCCGAAAGCGGTGCGCGAGTGAGCGCGCTTACACATCAGCTCGTGCGCGCGCTCGGCCATCCCGATGGCGCGCATGCAGTGATGGATCCGCCCGGGGCCCAGCCGTGCCTGTCCGATCAGGAACCCTCCGCCCTCTTCCCCGAGCAGGTTCTCGGCTGGGATGCGAACGTCCTCGAAGGAGATCTCGCAATGCCCATGGCCCGCGTCGTAACCGAACACCGGGAGCGTGCGCTCGATCGTGACCCCTGCGGCATCCATCGGGATCAACACGAGGCTGTGCTGTAGGTACTTGTCCGCCTCTGGGTTGCTGAGACCGAGGAACAAACAGATCTTGCAGCGCGGGTCGGCGGCCCCCGAGGTCCACCACTTCCGGCCGTTGACGACATAGTCGTCTCCATCGCGGACGATCGTGCTAGCGAGGTTTGTGGGATCCGAGCTGGCCACCCCGGGCTCGGTCATGCCGAAGCACGACCGGATCTCGCCCTCGAGTAACGGCTCGAGCCATTCCTTCTTCTGTTGCTCGTTGCCGAACTCGGCGAGTATCTCCATGTTGCCCGTGTCGGGGGCCGCGCAGTTCGTAGCTTCCGACGCGATCGGGGAACGCCCCATGATCTCGGCGAGCGGCGCGTAGTCGAGATTGCTCAAGCCCGCGCCGTGCTGATCATCGGGGAGGAAGAGGTTCCAGAGCCCGCGGGAGCGGGCCTCCTTCTTCAACTCCTCCATGATCGGCGGCATGACGTGGACGTCGTCTTGGCCCATGAGCTGCTCGGCATAGAGGGATTCGTTCGGATAGATGTGGCTGTCCATGTACTCGAGCAATCGCTCCTGCAACTCGAGCGAGCGTGGGCTGTGCTGGAAATCCACGACTACCTCCTTGGTTAGGTTTGCGAATCTAGCCCGACAAGGAGGCCCAGCATGGCAACGACGTTGACGATCTCCGAGATCGAAGGCACGTCCGAGCGCGAGCTCGGGGTCAGCGACTGGCATACGGTCGAGCAGAGCCACGTGAACCAGTTCGCCGAGGCGACCGGTGACCACCAGTGGATCCATGTGGATCCCGAGATGGCCAAACAGGGCCCGTTCGGGACGACGATCGCCCACGGCTATCTGAGCCTGTCGCTACTCCCGATGCTCCTGAGCCAGGTCATGTTCGTCTCGGATGCCCGCATGGGCGTGAATTACGGGACCGACAAGGTCCGTTTCATCTCACCCGTACCGGTCGGCATGAGGGTGCGGGTCAAGGCCAAGCTCCTGGAGGGCAGCCGCAAGGGCGAGGGGGTGCTCTACAAGGTCGGGGTCGAGCTCGAGATCGAAGGCCAGGAGAAACCCGCCATGGTGGGGGAGGTCCTCTACATGGTCTTCTAGAAGACCTCCTCTAGAAGTGGTACAAACTGGTACTTCTCACCACCAGGACCGGGGGGCAATTACGTGGGTGAGGCTGCACTTTCCGAGCGCGTCTATAGGCCGACGGAGTACAAGACTTTCTCGCGCAAGCTCGCTCCGTCGCTCAACGTTCTCGGTGGTGCGCTCGCGATAGCGGGTGGACTCGGCGTATGGGTGCGAGCCACCGAGCTCGCCCAAGAAGGCCTCGCCCCGGCCGAGGTCGTGGTTCGTATGGGTTACGGGCACATCCGTGGCCCTGTGATCGCCGCAGTCGCGGGAATCCTGGTGCTGACATCGGTCGCGTGGCTCCTCCGCTTCCGGATCCTCAAGCTGCTACCACTTCTCTCTTCGATCGCGCTGGCGGTGCTCGTGGGTTGGCAGCTGCCTCAGATAGATGGAGAGGCGGCCGCGCTCGCATCCCAAGCGCGCGAGAACATCGATTTCGTCGCGTTCCATGCGGGTTACGGGTGGGGGGCCTGGTGCATGTTGGCCGGGGCGATCCTGGCGGTGCTCGGAAGCCTTGCCGGTCTCCTGAGAGAGCTGGACGTTAGGAAGGGGATCCCAGGATGAGGTGGAAGAACGTCGCCGCGATCACGGTCATGACCTTGTTCGTCGCGGCCTGCAACGGGCATGCCGTGCTCGTCGAAACGCGCACCGAAGACGGCGAGCTGATCTCGGCGACCGAGGAGGGCACCTCGGCCGAGTCCGTACTGGCCAAGGAGGGCGCCAAAGGCGTCGACGTCGGTTCGGGTGCGACCTCCACGTCGTCCGGCGGCGGCGGCGCGGTAGGGACGGCGTCGGCGGGGGAGGCTAACTGCGCGACCAACTCCGATCCGAAGCAAGGATTCACGGCCGACACGCTGAAGCTCGGAACGATCCTCCCGGTCACCGGCGCACTGCGTCCCCTCGGCGAGCAGACGGCGCGCGTGATGAAGCTCGCGGTCGAGAACCTCAACCGCACCGAGAACATCCCCGGCCCCCTCGGGCACCTGAACTGGGGATGCCCGGAACGTCCCGGGATCTACGGCCGCAAGGTCAGCTTGAAGATCTTCTCGCTGCAAGCGAACACGCCCGAGGAAGCCCTTGCCGGGATGCGTCGACTGATCGACGTCGAGAACGTCTTTCTCGTGCGCGACTGCTACCTGCAAGCGAGCCTGATGGGTCCCGCGGTGCAGTACCAGAACTCCAAAGGCGTTCCCGCGGTGTGGTGCCAGTTCTCCGAGATGCCGTATCCGCAACTGGCGCCATGGAACTTCGCCCCGGGCACCGATCCTCAGGTGGGGTCGGCGATCCACGCGGGAATGCTGATCAAGAAGATGAACAAGGAGCGACTCGGCATCCTGGCCGACCCATCGACCGAGGAGAACACCGTTCGAGCGGTCAGGGCGGTCGCCGAGCACTTCGACCATCCGATCCCCGATGGGTGCGTGATCTACAAGAAAGCTCAAGAAGCATCCAACGGGATGCGGTCCGAGATCGCCTCCTTGCGCACGTGCTACGGCGGCCAATCCCCCGATGCGGTCGTTGCCTTGGACGCTCTGAACGGGGTGTTCGGCGCGATGGAAGCAGCCCGGCAGGGATGGAGGGGGCAGGACGTCGGCGTGCAGTGGAGCTGCACCGGGACGTCCTGTTGGATCCAGAGCCTCGCCGAGCTCTGTGGCCGCGCGTGCGCCGGGATGATGACCGACTGCCAGGCCCTGCCGTGCGTGCCCTTCGCCGATCCGAACAAGTACCCGGCGGTGCGCGCGCTGCAGGACGCAAGAGCTGAGAGCTATCCGCAGGAACCCGAAGACATCCTTACTTACGCGCCCGCCGCTATCACCGGTGGGCTCGCTCTGTGGCTGACGATGACCGGGCCCGAACTGTCGCGCGACGCGTTCCGCAACACGCTGGCAACGAAGATCAGGGACTGGAGCGCCGGCATCGGTCCGATCCTCAACATCACCGAGAACGACCATTTCGGAGGCAAAGCCGTCTGGATCATCAGGTTCACCGGGGGAGGGGAATGGTTCGAGGACGAGTCTGGGCGTTTCCTAACCCTCGACGAGGTCGGCGTCCCATACTCGGTGGTGACCGACGGATGATGCAGCGAGAGATGGCCCGCGTCGTTTGCGCGGCGACCCTCATCGGTCTCGCTTTCTCGGTGCTGCCCCGCGCCGTCGCCGCCGACGAGTCTCTGTCCTTCTCGATCAAAGAGGCGCGCACGTATGCGTACAAGGTCTCCCTTATCAAAGAGATCATCGAGAACGCTCCGAAGTGCAACCCGGAAGACGATCCCGAGTACAACTGCGACGAGGGCAAGTACAACCACGAGCCGAACTGCCCGAAGGACATCGCGATCGGCCGTAACGGCAAGCTGCCCAAAGTGAAACCTCCCGATGGGGTAACTCCGATCGAAGGCGGAGCCGGAGACGGCACCGGCGGCGACCGACCGCCGACCTCCAGCCCGGTGCGACTCAACGAGTTGATAGCGGTCGGCGCGGCCAGCCATTTCGGCCCCGTGAAGGAGGCGGCGGGATACGCGTCCAAGGCCTACGTCGATCTGTCGGGACGCGACGATCCCGAGCAGCACACCGAGAGCGAGATCGGTTCGACGAACAAGCCCGACTACGAGGAGCGCTGCTGGCCCGAGGAGGACGCGAAGGCGGGCAACGACTTCACACATCTCTTCTCGCGCTCGTTCAACAACGTCGCGACGTACCACTATTCGGAGTGCTTCCGACGGGGCTGCCAGTGGGGCGGACTGGGCAACTTCGGGGCGGATGCGGAACGAGCCCGTTCGATCACCCACTTGTTCGAGCGCAACGGCAGGATCCACATGACCCTGTCCGCCGAGATCGAAGACCTCTCGTACGGCTCCGGAGCGCTCACGGTCGATGCGATCGAGACCTTCGTCGACGTCTCGTCCGACGGCACCGCCGGGGGCTTGGAGTGGTCGGTGTCTTCCACCGCGACCGGAGCGAAGCTTGGAGGTCAGCCGGTTGCCTTGCCGCCCGGTCAGGTGATCTCGGGTCCCGGGTTCTCGTTCGGCATGGCGGCGCCGTACGTGGGAACCGAGAAGGACGGCTCGCAGATAAGGGTCGAAGCGGCCGGTTTCATGATAGCCACGACCGAGCAGACGATCCATTTCGGCGGAGCAGAGACCGGAGCCGGTCTGGGTGAGCAGCTCGACTTCGAGTTCCAAGGAGACACCACCACCGGCACGGGCACGACCACGGAGACCGGCGGCGAGGACGTCACGACGTCGGTGGCCCCGTTCGACAGCGGGTCGGCGACCCTGGGTGGCTCGACCTTTGGAGGCGGGGTGGCCGTGGGGCCGTCGGAACCCGCCGGCGATCCCGTGTCGGCCGCTCCCGCGACCGAGATGTTGATCTACGAGCAGGCGACCGGGCGCGGCGCGGTGGCGGGGATCGTCGCTCTTGGGATCCTCGGCTGGTTCCTGCTGTTGGGTCGTTGGCTGCAGCGGTTCGGATGGGGCTACAAGCTCAATCGTCTGCAGCCGTTCCGCACGGCCGACTGGCTCTATCGGGCCTTCGTCAAGTCATGATCACCGCGGCCCCCGTGATGGAGGTCACCGTGTTCGGCCTGTCCTCGGGGGCCGTGTTCGCGCTGCTCGCTCTGGGCCTCGTCCTGATCTATCGCACGACCGGCGTGATGAATTTCGCACACTGGGCGATCGGCCTTATCGCGGTGGTCGCGTACGTGATGCTTACCGGGCTGGGGGCGCCGGCCGAGGTCGCCATGCCCCTCGCTCTGGCGTTCGGTGCCGGCTCCGGTGTGCTCGCCTACCGCCTGGTGTTCCGCAAGGTTTCGGGGGCCCGCCAGATCATCGTCATCCTCATCTCGATCGGCGTGGCGCAGCTCTACGCCTCGCTGGCGCAGTTCGCACTCGGCTTCGAGCAGTTCACGCGGCTCGAGCCGTGGCTGCCCACGGGCGACATGCAGGTCGGCACGGTTGCGATCCGCGCGTCCGAGATCATCACCGCGGCCGTCGCGATCGGGGTCGCGTTCGTGTTCCTCGTGTGGTTCCGCGTCTCACGTGCGGGCCGTGCCCTGCGCGCCGTCGCGCAGAACCGCGAGGCCGCGATGCTCGCCGGCATCGACGATGTGAGGTACTCATCGCTGGCCTGGGGGATCGGCAGCGCTCTTGCAGCCCTAGCGTTGCTGCTGGTGCTTCCGCACTCCGGAGGCGAGCAGGGCGGCCTGATCACGACCTTCGACGTGACCCCGTTCGGGACGCTGCTCATCCCCGCTTTCGGCGCTGCCCTGGTAGGAGGTCTCGTTCATCTCCCGATGGCGATGGTCGGAGGTTTCGTGTTCGGCCTCGCGCGCGAGCTCATGATCCTGGCGCCGAAACCGTGGAGCGACCTGAGATCGTCGGTCGCAGCCATCCTGATCGTCGTACTGCTGTTGATCCGCACCGAGCGGTTCTTCGCATCGCGGCAGGAGCTCGAGGCGTTGGAGTGAAGACCGACTCCCTCGTGGGGGCAGAAAGCAACGGGCATGCCGAGACGGAGGCCCTCCCCGCCCTCGACGAACCACAGGTCGCGCCACGCGTCCGCCGGGGCTTCTCGCGTGCCCAGCTGATCGGGTTCGGGTTGCTGCTCTTGATGGCGGCCCTCCCGATCCCGTTCGGGGACTTCGGTTTCTTCGTCGGCCAATATGCGTTGGTCTACGCGATCCTGGGGATGTCGGTCGTCGTCGTTACCGGGTATGCCGGTCTGATCTCGCTGATGCCGTACTCGTTCGCCGGGGTCGGCGCCATGACGACCGGTGTTGCGATGGCGTCGTGGGGCTGGCCGTTCTGGTTGGCGGCATTGCTCTCGGCGGTCGCCACCGTGCCGATCGCGGTGCTCGTCGGGATCTCCTCGGTCCGCCTGAAGGGCCTCTACCTAGCGATCGCCACACTGACGTTCTCGAACGCTCTCGGCGAGACGCTGTTCAAGTGGGATGCGTTCACCGGTGGACAGAGCGGCTGGGCCACGGTCCGCCCCGCGGTCGGTCCGGTCAACTTCAACTCCGATATCTGGTTCTACGTGCTGTGCCTCGGAGTTGTCTTCGCCTTGCTGATCATGATCGAAGGTCTTCGAACCTCGCGGATCGGGCGGGCGATGCTCGCGGTGCGCGATAACGAGCTCGAGGCTCAAGCCCTCGGGATCAACGTCTACAAGACCAAGCTCACCGCCTTCGTGATCGGGGGGATGGTGGCCGGGCTCGGGGGAGCGTTCCTCGCGGCCCTGGTGCAGCTCGTGACCCCGACCGGGTTCCAATCCCCGATCGCCGAGGCGACATCGATCCTGCTCGTGACGCTCGTCGCCATCGGCGGTATGGATCGCGCGATCGGGGCCTTCTTCGGCGCCGTTTCGCTCGTGGTCCAGCAGCAGGTCTTCCAGGGGGCCGAGTTCTTCTACGCGTTCGTCGGTATCTACGCGGCCGCCGTGCTGATCCTGTTCCTGATGTTCCGTCCGGGGGGCCTGGTGCAGGTCGGCAAGATCCAGGTCGCCCTCATCCGCCACCGTCCGGTGCTGGGCCTGGCCATCGTCTTCGCGATCGTTGCGGTGAACGTAGGCCTCGCGTGGCTGTTCGTGAGCCTGTCTTCATGAGTCTCTTGCGGACGCGGGACCTCACATTGCGGTTCGGAGGGATCGCCGCGCTCGACGAGGTCGACATCTCGGTCGAGGAGAACGAGATCGTCGGCATCCTGGGGCCGAACGGGGCCGGCAAGTCCACTCTGTTCAACACGATCTCTGGTTTCTTGAAACCCGAGCACGGTCGCATCCTGTTCTACGAGGATCAGATAAACCATCTCCTCCCGTACGAGCGCGTTGCCGCGGGGATCGGACGCACGTTCCAGCACGTGCGTCTGTTCAGGAATCTCACCGTGTACGAGAACCTGCTGGTAGCGCAGCACCGACACCTCTCCAGCGGGGCGTTCGCGGCGATGCTCCGCCTTCCGGGATGGCGCAAGGACGAGCGGGAGGCCGAACGTCGCGTCGAGGAGATCCTCGATGTGGTCAACCTCCGGCCCTGGCGGGACGCGCATCCTTCTCAGCTCTCCTACGGCACGACCCGGTTCCTCGAGCTGGCGGCGGTGCTGTCGTTGCAGCCCAAGGTGCTGTTGCTCGACGAGCCTGCATCGGGGATCCAGCAGAAGGAGGTCGAGGCCCTCGGCCCGATGCTCAAGCAGGTCAAAGAAGAGCGCGGGTGTTCGATCGTCCTGATCGAACACGACATGGGACTATTGCTTAACACCTCCGAACGGATCTACGCGCTCGACTTCGGCCAGGTGATCGCCGAGGGCACGCCTGACGAGGTGGTCCAGAACGAACGTGTGCTCGAGTCCTACCTGGGTCGTACGAGGAGGGACGACCTTGCTCGCACTTGAGAATGTTCACGCTTATTACGGGCCGATCCAGGTGCTCTTCGGCATCGACCTCGAGGTCGCAGACGGTGAGATCGTGGCACTGCTCGGTACGAACGGAGCGGGCAAGACTACGATCCTGCGAACGATCTCCGGGGTGCTGCGTCCCACCGAGGGAACCGTCACGTGGAACGGCGAGTCCCTCGTCGGTGAACGACCTGCCGACATCGTGCAGCGGGGCATCGTCCAGATGCCGGGGGGCCGGGGGGTATTCCCCGGGATGTCGGTCATCGAGAACCTCGAGATCGCAGGGTTCCTGTACGGCAAGGACCGCAAGAGACGAGACGAGATGGTCACGAAGGTTCTCGAGTTCTTCCCCGCATTGAAGGATCGCAGGAAACAGGTTGCGGGGAGCATGTCGGGTGGCCAGCAGCAGATGCTCACGCTCGCCAAGTCGTTCATCATGGACCCCAACCTCTTGCTGATCGACGAGCTGTCGCTGGGCCTCGCCCCCAAGATCGTCGAAGACCTCTTGGACATCATCCGGCGGGTCAACGAGGCCGGGGTCGCTGTCGTTCTGGTCGACCAGCACGTCGACCTCGCTCTCGATGTCTCCGCGCGCGCCTACTTCATCGAGCGGGGCGAGATCCGCTTCTCCGGGCCGGCCGAGGACCTCAGGGGGAGAGACGATCTGCTGCGATCGGTATTCCTGACCGGCGCCATGGCGGCTCCTTCGTGAGAGACGGCTCTTGATGGGATCCGACGCCCTCGCTCTCGCCGACGGTTTGTGGCGTGGGGAGGTCGATATCGAGTCGTTCCATCCCTTCTCCTATATGGGAGAGCTGACCGAGATCGCGGACGGCGTCACTTTCCTGCCCTCGTTCGCGAACGTCTCGCTGTTCGACACCGACGAGCGTCTAACGATGATCGACACGGGTAGCCCGATGCTCGCCGGTTCGAACTTCGAGAAGATCCGCGCGTGGTCCACGGCACCTGTCGGCAGGGCCGTCTACACGCACGGTCACATCGACCACGTCTTCGGTCTCGGTCCGTTCGAGAAAGAAGCGGCAGACAGAGGCTGGCCTCTTCCCGAGGTGATAGCGCACGAAGCCGTGGTCGGCCGCTTCGATCGTTACCGCTCGACGACCGGCTACAACGCGGTGATCAACCGCAGGCAGTTCCAGATCGAATCGTTGCAGTGGCCCACCGACTACCGCTACCCGGACCGGACCTATTCCGACGCCTTGACCGTCGATGGCTTCGAGCTTCATCACGGCAAGGGCGAGACCGACGATGCCACGTGGGTGTGGGTCCCCGGACACGAGATCCTTTGTTGCGGGGACTTCTTCATCTGGGCCAGCCCCAATGCCGGGAACCCACAGAAGGTCCAGCGTTACCCCGCCGAGTGGGCCGAGGCGTTGCGAGCTATGGCGGCCCTGGATGCGACCGTGATGCTCCCCGGTCACGGACTGCCGATCGTCGGCGCCGGCCGGGTCCGTCGCGTCCTAGAAGACTCCGCCGAGCTACTGGAATCGCTCGTCGACCAGTCGTTGGACATGATCAACTCGGGTGCGACGCTCGACGAGGTCATCCACGACGTCGCGGCCCCCACACATCTGCTCGACCTGCCTTACCTGAAGCCGATCTACGACGAGCCGGAATTCATCGTGCGCAACATCTGGCGGCTCTACGCGGGGTGGTACTCGGGTGACCCGGCCGAGTTGAAACCAGCCCCCGCGTCGGCGCTTGCGACCGAGCTGGCCGAGCTCGCTGGTGGAGCGCGGCGGTTGGCCGCGCGCGCTCTCGACATCGACGATGTGAGGCTCGCGTGCCATCTCGTCGAGCTGGCACTGGCTGCGGCTCCGGACGATCCCATCGTCAGAGATGCGAACGAGCAGGTCTACTCGCGTCGTGCCGAGGGCGAGGCCTCAACGATGTCGAAGGGGATCTTCAGCTGGGCCGCGCGCCGCACGCAGGAGTGAACATACGATGAGCTCGATGCTTGCTGCCCGGTTCATCGCGTCGGACAAGTCGTTGAAGGTGGTTGACGTTCCCGTACCGGAGCCGGGGCCCAACGAGGTTCTCGTCAAGGTCGCGGCGTGTGGCATCTGTCTCTCCGACGTCCATCTGATCGACGGCTCGATCCCTGCGATCCACCCCGAGGTGACACCCGGTCACGAGACTTTCGGGACGGTGGTCGAGGCCGGCGACATGGCGGCGGGATGGAAGCCGGGAGCGCGCGTCACGCTGGCCGGAGGCAAGGCGTGCGGGGATTGCAAGAACTGCATGACCGGGCGTCTGGACGAGTGCCTCGCGTTCCAGATTATGGGGTTCCACTACGACGGGGCGTGGGCGGAATACATCAAGGTTCCCTTCTACACACTCTCACCCGTGCCCGAGGGGATCGCCCCCGAGCAGGCCGCCATCCTCGCCGACGCCGTCGCCACGCCCTATGCAGCGCTCAAGGACCGCGCGCAGCTGCAAGCGGGGGAGTCCGTCGGGTTGTGGGGCATAGGAGGCCTCGGCACCCATGCGGTTCAGCTGGCTCGCATGTTGGGGGCCGCTCTCGTGATCGCGATCGATCCGCTCGCCAGTGCTCGTGACCGCGCTCTCCAGCTCGGTGCCGATGCGGCGATCGACCCGAAGACCGAGGATGTGCCAAAGCGCGTCTTCGAGATCACCGATGGACGCCGCTTGGACGTCGCCGTCGATCTCGTCGGGGCGAACGCGGTCATCAGCCAAGCGGTGTCGTGTCTGGGCCGCAACGGCCGAGCCGTCATGGTCGGGCTGTCGCTCGAACCACTGAGGCTGGAGTCCAGCTTGTTGTTCGGCGTGCAGTCGCATGCCGTTCTCGGTCACCTCGGCTATCAGAAGCGACATCTCGACGAGCTCGTGCGCTTGCTCGCCTCCGGCCGTCTCGACCTGTCGGGGTCGATATCCGACGTGATGCCTCTGACCGAAGTGTCGGAAGGCGTCCGCCGGCTGGCGGAGAAGGAGGGCGATCCGGTGCGTCTGATCGTCACGCCATGAGGTTCGGCCTCTTCTACGAGCATCAACTGCCACGGCCGTGGACCGAGGGCGCCGAAGAACGGTTGCTGAACGACGCGTTGGACCAGATCGAGCTGGCCGACAAGGTCGGGTTCGACTACGTGTGGGAGGTCGAGCATCACTTCCTCGAGGAGTATTCGCACTCGAGCGCACCCGAGGTGTTCCTTGCGGCAGCAAGCCAGCGCACCAAGAACATCCGCCTCGGTCACGGCATCGTCCAGCTCCCACCCCGCTTCAACCATCCCGCCCGGGTGGCGGAACGGGTGGCGACCCTGGACCTGTTGTCGGGGGGCCGGGTCGACGTCGGTACCGGTGAAGGCTCGTCGCAGATGGAGCTCGGCGGGTTCGGGATCCCGCGTGACCAGAAGCGGGCCCAGTGGGAAGAATCTCTCGATGCGCTCACGAGGATGTTCGTCGAGGAGCCATTCGCGGGCTACGACGGGAAGTTCGTGCGTGTCCCTCCGCGCAACGTGATCCCCAAGACGAAGCAGAAACCTCATCCTCCTCTGTGGTGCGCGTGCAGCCAGCGAGAGACGATCCTGCTCGCCGCTCGAAAGGGGCTCGGCGCCCTGTCGTTCTCGTTCGCCGAGCCCGAGGACGCCAAGGAGTGGTCTGACGCGTACTACGCCACGATCGCGTCGGAGGAGTGCGTTCCCGCGGGATTCGATGTGAATGCCGCCTTCGCGGTGACCTTGCCGATGATGTGCCACGAGGATGAGGCCACCGCGATCGAGCGTGGGATAGATGGTGCTCACTTCTTCGGTTACTCGTTGGCGCACTACTACGTCTTCGGCCAGCACCTCCCCGGGAGGACCGATGTGTGGAAGGAGTTCCTCGAGCACCGGGACCAGTTCGGGTTCGCACGCGATCTCATCAAGCCCGAAGGAGAGTCCCTCGGCGTCAAAGTTCTGGAGGGGGCACTCGGCTCGATGCGTGGGGCGGTCGGCACACCGGACCAGATCGCCGAGCTGATCGAGCGTTACGAGCGGGCAGGCGTCGACCAGATCATCTTCGTCTCACAGGCCGGGACGAACCGTCACGAACACGTGATGGAGTCTCTCGAGCTGTTCGGCGAGGCGGTCCTGCCTCGCTTCGCGGGGACCGCGGACGAGGTCGACCGGTCGCGGCGCGAGAAGCTGGCCGGGGCTATCGCGAGCGCCCTCGAGCGGCGCGAGCCGGCGCAGGTTGCCGATCCGGATTACCTCATCACGCCGCAGGGCGAGCCGCAGCCCGCGTGGGAGCCGAATGGCAAGGACGAGCCATGGACCCCGTACTAGACGGCGGCATCCTTGGGGAAGCGGCCCTCTTCGACCCCCTGGCCCCCCAGACACTGTCGGATCCGTATCCGATCTACGCACGCCTCCGCGCCGAAGCGGAGGTCCAGAAGACGGACGCCGGAATATGGCTGGTTCTGGGTTACGACCCGGCCGTGCAGATCCTGCGGGATCACGACCGCTTCTCGGTGGATCACCGCAACCGACACGACACCCCGGAGCTGATCGAGAAGCTTGGTCCGACCGCGGCGGATCGCGGGATGGAGAACATCATGTTGTTCAAGGACCCGCCCGACCACACCCGGCTGCGCGGTCTGGTCAACAAGGCATTCACGCCGCGCATCGTTGGTGCCATGAGGGCACGCATCGAGGAGATCGCGAACGCGTTGATCGACGAAGTGACCGAACGCGGGGAGATGGACGTGATCGAGGACTTCGCCTACCCGCTCCCCGTCACCGTCATAGCGGAGATGCTCGGCATCCCCGAAGCCGACCGCAACGATTTCAAGCGATGGTCACGGCAGGTCGCACCGATCCTCGACCCGATCATCTCGGAGGAGGTCTTCTTCAAGGTTGCCGAGGCGGGTCTCGCTCTCGCCGCCTACTTCGACGAGTTGGTCGCGAAACGCAGGACCGACCCGCGCGAAGACCTGATCACCGAGCTGATCAGGGCGGAGGACGAGGGGGACCGGCTCACCCTAGAGGAGCTGCGAGCCACCCTGATCCTGCTGCTGGTGGCCGGGCACGAAACGACCATGAACCTGATCGGCAACGGGTTGCTTGCGCTCCTGCGCAACCCGGTCGAAGCCGACCGGTTGAGCGCCGATCCGTCGCTGGCCAAGACCGCGACCGACGAGCTGTTGCGCTACGACGGGTCGGTGCACCTGACCGCTCGAACCGCGATCCAAGACGTAGAGATCGCGGGAGAGCACATATCCAAGGGCGAGATGGCGATCGTCCTGTTGGGAGCGGCCAACCGCGATCCGGCCCAGTTCGTCGACCCCGACCGGCTGGACGTCGGGCGCGATCCCAACCGGCATCTCGCGTTCAGTGCAGGAGGTCATTTCTGCGTCGGGGCCACGCTGGCGCGCGTGGAAGGTCAGATCGCGTTCGAGACGCTCTTGCAGCGACTTCCGGGTCTGAAGCTCGTCGATCACGATCCGCCGTACCGGGCGACGATCACCTTGCGCGGCCTCGAGGCTCTGCCGGTAGCGTTCTGA
>Ga0299913_10002105_pt1 | contig 15483 bp, 15 predicted proteins | sample RVTome_9_FD_201360 | JGI IMG/M metagenome (GOLD analysis project Ga0299913, IMG submission 201360) | Soil microbial communities from uranium-contaminated site in the Upper Colorado River Basin, Wyoming, United States - RVT155D38 (version 2) ...
CGCAATCGTCCAACGTGCAGCCGGCCTTGTTCGTTGCGTAGTACGCCGCGACGAAGGCTGCGATGCCTACGAAGGCATGGTGGCCCAATGAGACCTGGCCTACATAGCCCAGCACGATGTTCAGGGAGAGCCCGATGATGCAGAAGATGACGGCGAGAGAGATGCGGTCGGCCCAGTAGCTGGGCACCACGGCCGTGGCCCAGAGGACCGATCCGAAGATGAGGCCCAAGACAGCCATACGCGCGATCCAACCCTGGACGCTGGGCGTCCACCGTGCGAAACGTTCCTCGGCGGCGGCCCGCTCCATAACCTCCGTTGCGGCAGCCGTCACGCTTCGCTCCCGAGAAGGCCCTGAGGACGCGCGAGTAGGACGAGCAGCAGCACGAGGATGATGGCGACATCGGGCAGGCCGGGGATGATGCTCTGCAGGGGTTTGACCGCCTCCCCGATCGTGAGCGAATAGGAGTTCCCCGCCCAGTTAGCGAGGCTCTGAACGCAGCCCACGACGATGCCTCCAAGGAAGGCGCCGGGAAGGCTCGTCATGCCCCCCAGCACTGCTGCCGTGAAGGCCGGGATCAGGACGCCGGTGGTCATCGCTCCCGGCGTCAAGGTCCCGGAGATGGGGATGTACAGGATCCCTGCAAGTCCTCCGAGGAAGGCAGCCGAGCCCCAGATGAATCTCGACGTGCGTTCGACCCCGATACCGACGACCCGGGTGGCGAACGAGTCTTGAGAGGTGGCCAGGATCGCGAGACCGAGGTCGGTCTTCGAGAAGAAGTATCCCAGCACGACGGCAAGAACGGCGAGGACGGCGACGACGATCAGATTCTGCGGAGGCACGATGTAGTTGAAGATCTCCATACCGGTCGGGTTGCCGTCGGCTCCCGTGGTCGCGACCATCGGACGCAAGGTCTTCGCTTCCGGAAGGAACAACACGATCTGCATACCGACCACGAAGAGCGCGAAGGCGATCGTGGCAACCAGAAGTGTGACGCGAGGGGAGTTCATCAAAGGGCGAACGACTACTCGTTCCATCATGAGCCCGAGGGCGACCGCGACCGCAAGACCCGCGACGACCGCAACGTAGTAGGGCACCTTTATCGAGGTCACCTGCTCGATGAGGACGTAGACGGTGAAGGCGGCGACCGTTCCGAACTCGCCCTGAGCGAAGTTGAAGACCCGGCTGCCCTTGTAGACCAAGACGAGGCCGAGGGCTACCAGCCCGTAGAGAGCTCCGGTAGCTACACCGATGACGACGTACGCGTTGGGACCGGCATCGTCACCGGCCCCCAGCAACAGGATGAGCCCGAGAAGGGCAGCGGTGATCCCAACGACGATCCCGGTTCTCATGTGAGTGAAGTTACCCCGTCGCTCGGTTTGGTGTCGCGGCTAGAAGTCGCTGACGAAGGATTTGATGGTGTGCCACCTTCGGTCGGAGCAACGCGCCTCGTTGACGTGGACCTGGTCGGCCCCGAAGTGATCCCCGGGGGCGTAATTGAGCACGGGACCGATGTCGTTCTTCAGGTTCCGCATCCTCTCGACCTCATAGATGAACTTCTCCCGGGTCGGATCGGGCCCTAGGGCCTTGAACATGTCCCAGATCGTCTTGGTCCCCGACCACGACAGCCACATGAAGTCGTCGCCGTCTCCCTTGGAAGAGAACTTCCTGGAGGCTTCCCTGAACTCGGGGTCGTAGCGGTTGGAGTCGAACCACGCCGGGAACGGCGAGAAGAACTTCGCGTTATTCAGAGACGCCCCCGACCCGCAACCGACGTTGGCTACGGTATCGAACGTCATCGAGATGCCTACCCCGGTCCACTGGGGACGATAGCCCTGGTCGTTGGCGGCGACGATCACTTGGAGGAACCAGACAGGGGAGGTGAGGACGTAGACGTTCTCGATGCCCTGCTGCGACATCTCCTGAACCACCGAGCGGGCCTCGTTCACTCCCGCGCCCTTGGAAACGCGGCGGTCGTAGACGACGTCCGCTCCCTGCTTCTCCATCCCGTCGAGGAACCCCTGCCGGGCGTCTTCGAAGTTCGGGGTGTCGAAGGTCAGCATTCCGTTCTTCTCGTTCTTGGCTCCGAGATCCGAGACGAGCATGTCGGCCAGCAGCGGGCCTTGTGCCTTGTACGTCATCGAGGTGGCGAAGTAGTTCTGGAGCTGATTCAAGACCAACTCGGTGACACCGGCGCCGACATAGGGGACCCCTACCGAGGCCGCGTAACGTGCGCATGCCTGGATCTGGTCGGTACCTGCAGCGCCACTGAGGAGGAAGACTTCGTCCTTCTCGACCATCTCCTTGCAGACCGCCACGGCGGTCGATGGGTTGTACTGGTCGTTCTTCAGCACCACCTCGACGGTGCGACCGAAGAGACTCTGGCCCTTGTCTGCCATCCACTTGAAGTAGAGATCCTTGCCCTGTTGGACGGAGTCCGACGGGACGGGTGCCGCTCCGGTCAGAGGAGCATGGATACCGATCTTGATGACCTTGTCGCTAACACCAGTGGAGTTGCCCCCACCCGAGGGCGGTGGGGCCGGCTCGCTGCCCCCTCCCTCCGTGCCGCCGGTCGTGGTCCCTCCGGTGGTCGTGCCTCCGGTGGTGGTCCCTCCGGTGGTCGTGCCTCCGGTGGTGGAACTATCGGTACCGATGCCGCCGGCGAGATCGGTCGTTCCGCCGGCCACCTCTTCGAGGGTACCGAGCACCTCGCCCGTCTCCGCATCGACGACCTGCCCCTGCTCGTTGAGGACGGTTCCCGGCGGGAGTGCCACGCCCGGCTTCTGTCCGCAAGCGGCGGCGATGAGCAGGAACACGCCGAGGAGAACGATCGCAAGTGGTCGCTGGGAGCGTCGCACGTCATTAACCCTTTCTGAAGAACGGGAGCTTCTTGAACGGGGACGAGAGGGTGCGGCCGATCGAGGCCAGAGCGACACCGATACCTCCCGTATCTGCGAGTTCGTGCACGTCCTCGCCCCGTCGTTCGGCGTTCAACGCGTGGATCTTGGCCAGAACACCATCGGGCCGGATACCGCTCGTCGACTCGATGACGACCTGCCTGACCATGATGAAGCCGATCAGACCCGCTAACAGGGCAAGGGCGACGTAGCCGGGCATACCTTGTGGCTCGAGCTCATCGCCGGCAAGGGCTGCATCGCCGGGTGCGGCGCTCGGCGAAGCGCCCGGCTGGGGTGCCGTGCCCGATGTATCGGTGGCGCCGGTGCCCGAGCCGGACGAGCCCACGCCGAAGCTGCCGCTGCCCGTGCCGCCGGTCGTGAAGCCGCCCGTCGTGGTTCCCGTCCCGGTGCCGGTCGTTCCGGGAGGCGGAGGGAAGCCGGTGAGCGGAGCAGGCTCGTACACGAGCTTGGTGCGGATGCCCTTGAAGGTCTTGGGTCCGGCGAGCACGACCCTCCAGGAATCCTGCGGCCCGGTGTCGGCGTCGGCCGGCTTGTTGCCGGTGATCATGATGGCGGTCGAAACCGTGAACGCCTCGGCCCACTGCTGGGCGAACGGGGTGAGGTCGAAGGTCCAGACGTGATCGATCTCGTCGGCATCTTCGGAGGGGTCGTCCTTGTCTTCCAGTACCGCAGGGACCTCTTTGCGCTCGGCCACGGGGTCGGAATCCGAGCACGTGTAGCGGGGAACCTCGGCGTAGGGACGGGCCTCGGCGTCACCGATGATCTCCGTCAGGAGGCACGCTTGGAGCTTCTTGCCGTCGATGTTCTGAGGGCCGGTCTGTTCGCAGTGATCGCCGCCGGCCTCATCGGGACGGATGTCCCCATCACCATCCTGGTCGTAGCAGCCCGGCTCCGCCTCGAGGAACGTGACGGTGAAGCTGGTGACCGTCGAACCGGGGGTCAGGTAGGAGAGGTCGAATCCGACCCCTGACAGCATCACCGGGGTCTCGTAATCGCCGCCTCTGATCTCTATCGGGATACGGCCTTCCGCACACGCCCCGGGCACGGCTCCGGTCGAACCTGGGGTCGTCGGGCAGAAGGGGCTCGGGGTCTCGATCAGGATCTTGTTGCCCTGGATGTCCTGCTCCGTGCCCTGGTAGTCCTCCCACCACCACGACATGTTCAACATGGCGGGTTCGGCCGTCTGCTGGGCCGCTCCCGCTGCCACGGGCATGAGAGTGAGGCCCGCGATGAGGCCTATCGAGATGATGAGCGCAAGCCGCCGATCGATCATTTGAGAGATCCACCCCCAGACGGATCAAAGTTACCCATAAAGCCTAGAAGTACGCCCTAGAAGCTGCGTCGTAACAGGACTCGGAGACTAACACTTCCACTTTCTTACTTACGATTTGCTACGCTTCCTCCCGATGAAACGTTTCCGGGCCATCTGGCAGTCACTATGGGGCGATGCCGACCGGCGTGTCCGGCTTGGCCGCTTCCTCGGATTGCTGTTCATCGCGGCCGGCTTCGTTACCTTCTATTTCGCGTGGGACGGCGCCGCGAGCATCAACTTCGCCCAAGGTCAGATCCCTTACCTGCTCTCCGGAGGCTTCCTCGGTCTCGGTCTTGTCTTGGTGGGAGCGACGCTGTTGTTCCTGAGCACGATCCGTTCCGAGCGCCAGTTGATGACCGATCGTTACGACGAGATGGCCCGTCTTCTCAGTCGCAACCTCTCGCGTCTGCAGTTCTCGTCCAACGGCCACTCGTCTGCCGCAAGCAGCCAGGTCATCGCCGGCGCCACGACTTATCACCGAGCCGAATGCAAGATCCTCGAGGGCAAGGACGGGCTGACGACGGTGACCGTCGAGCAAGCAGCCGCCGAGGGACTCGAACGTTGTCGCGTTTGCAACCCGCCCGAGGTCAAGAGCGAGGAATCGGTCTCCGCTAATTGAGCGGATGGAAGACCAGGCCGGTGACGGCCTTAGGCCAGAAGTAGCTCGCTTTCTGCGGCATCCGTTCTCCCGAACCGGCAACGTCCACGATCGCGGCCGCGGATATAGCGCGTAGCAGGACGCCGAGTGACCATCCTTCCGCAACGAGCTTCTGGATGTAAGCATCGTCTTTCGAGAAGGTCAGTTCGATGTCACCGTCCGGGAACAAGCGGGACAAGACCAGTTCGTGGAGTGCAACGACATCCAGGGCCCTCCACGCGGGATGCCGATCTCCGACCGCCTCCACCACTTGTTCGTCCGTGATCTCGACGAGGAACTCACCGGCCGAGGTGATGAGAACGAGAGGATGATCGGCGGTTGAAGAGCCCAGAGCTTCCTCGTGCGAGCCCTCGACCGGACGCGCGTCGAATCCAACCCGGAGGCGTTCTGCGATCTCGTCGCCAGAGACGCTCGAACGCGCGGCACGGTTATAGGGAAGAACCACCAGGCCTTCCGAATCCGCATCGACGCACAAGCAAAGGATCGAGCCGTGGTCACCCTCTTCGTCGGTCTGTTCTTCGTGGAAGGCGAGCGCGGTCTCATAACGATGATGCCCGTCGGCGATCACCAGAGGGCCTGGTCGGATCGCGTCCCTCAACATCTCCAGCTCTGCAGGGGCCGTTATCACCCAGAGGCGATGCAGGATCCCGCCCTCGTCTGCGAAGCGCGCCTCGGTCGGACGGTGCTCGAGGGACTCGAGGAACGGTTCCAAGGCTCCGGCGCCCCTATAGATCGCGTAGATCGGAGAAACATTGAGCGGTATCGATCTGAGCAGCGCGAGTCGGTCCTCCTTCGGGCCGGCCATCGTTCGTTCGTGTGGCAAGACCCCGGAGCTGTCACCGAAGGCCTCCAGCTCGAGGGCTCCGAGTACGCCCATCACGCGACGCCTTCCCCCGTCGGGTCCCTCGAAGTCCTGGCGATACACGTAGAGGGCCGGGGTCGATTCCTCCTGCAGGATCCCCTCGTCGAGCCACCGCCGGTAGGTCTCGGCCACGTTCCTATACTTCTCGGCCCCGCTCTCCGGGCGGGCCAGCTCGAGTCGCACCGCGTTGTTCGCATGGCGTTCGTGGAGTCGGGTCTGTTCGTCCGGGGAGATGACATCGTAGGGCGGACAGGTGAGGTCCTTGAGGTCCGCTGATGAGGAGTATCGGATGCCCTTGAAGGGCTTGAGTTCCGGCATCGAGCGCCGATGATAAGCCCGTCCTTCGACGCTCTCGTCTGCGATCTCGACGGAGTTATCTACCGAGGGGCACGGGCCATCCCCGGAGCCGTCGAGGCGATCGACCGTCTGCGCGGACGTGGGATCAAGATCCTGTTCTGCACGAACAACTCGAACTCCACCATCCAGCAGTACATGGGAAAGCTGCAGGGCTTGGGTCTGGATGTGTCCGAGGACGAAGTCCTGACCTCCGCGAAGGTCACCGCCGGAGTGCTGCAGGCTCGAGGATTCGCGGGGAAGACGGCCATCGTCGTCGGAGGCGCCGGCCTGAGGGAGGCGCTGGGCGAGGTCTGCATCAGCGTCAAGGACGACCCTCAGGTAACGGTCGCCGACGTCGTCGTCGTCGGTTTCGATCTCGGCTTCACCTACGAAGCGATGAGGCGCGCCGCCGTCGCGGTCCGGCGCGGTGCCGCCCTCGTAGCTACGAACGACGACGCATCCTTCCCCGCCGAAGAGGAGTTGTGGCCGGGTGCGGGGGCGATCCTGTCTTCGATAGAGACCGCTTGTGGAGTTCGAGCTGAAGTGATGGGCAAACCGCATCCACCGATGATGGAGGCCGCAGCTCGCAGGCTGGAGGGGAGCCGGGCCATAGCGGTCGTGGGGGACCGTCCCGATACCGATCTGGCCGGAGGCCTGGCTCGCGGATGGAGAACCATCCTGGTCCTGTCCGGAGTGACGACGACCGCTCAAGCCGAAAGACTGGAGAACGTCCCCGACCTGGTGATCGGTTCGATCGCGGACCTGGCCTGAGCTCCTAGTGGGTCGTCCGCCACGCGTGAGGTGGTGGGTGGGGCCGGCCTCCGAGGAGATAGATCCCTGCGAGTCCGAAGACGAATCCACCAACGTGCGCCATCCAGGCAACCTCCGTCGAACCGGTCGTGGCCTGCGCTCCGATCGCGAACTGATACAGGAACCACAGTCCAAGCACGGCGAGAGCCGGCAACTGCATGATGAAGAAGATGAATACCGGGACCAAGACCCTTACGCGAGCGCGTGGGAACAACAACATGTATGCGCCCATGACTGCGGCGACCGCTCCCGACGCACCGATCGCCGGAACACAAGCACCGTACGAGGCGTCCGTACACGGGAGGTCCTTCGCAGCCCACAGGACGTGGGCCATCGCCGCGACCACGCCACCCAGGATGTAGAAGGCCAGGTACTTCACAGGGCCGAGGTGGTCTTCGATGTTGTTCCCGAACACCCAGAGGAACAGCATGTTGCCCGCGATGTGCAGGATGTTTGCGTGCAGGAACGTCGACACGAGCACCGCGATCAGGAACGAGGGCAGCCCTCGCTGGGGGATCTGAACCGTGACATCCGCCGCAAGTTGGACCGCGTCGGGACAACGATCGGTCAACTGGCATGGGATCGGAGCTTGCTCGAAGAAGAAGCGGTCCACGGCGACGGCGCCCTCTGTGAAGGGCTCCCGGATGAACGCGATGACGTTCGCGATGATGAGGCCTACAGTTACGTACGGGATGCGACGCGTGGGGTTGGCGTCGGAGATCGGGATCAGCATCGGCACCGGCGTGAGTATAGGGAGGTCAGAGTGCGAGACGAGGTTCGAAGGATGGCGCTATTCGGGTCGGGCGTCGCGGAGCTAACACGTCACCGAGCCGAGCAGCTCGCGCGCGATCTCGTGGAGCGCAGCAAGCAGAACCGAGACGAGCTCCTCAAGCTCATCAGGGGTGAGATCCAGAACCAGATCCAAGCGCTAGGGGTGGCGACGAAACGCGATCTGGAACGGCTCGAGCGACGGGTGACCCGGCTCGAAGGTCAGATCAAGGACCTGAAAGAGAAGCAGGCAACCCCAAAGAGGGCTCCCGCGAGGAAGTCGGCGGCGAAGAAGCCGGCGGCCAAAACATCGGCCTCGTCGAAGAAGAGCGAAGCGTGATGGAACGCCCCGAAGATCCGATCAGGGAAGCAGAGAACGCCATGGAAGCTGCCGAGGACTCCGACGATACGGAGCGTCTCGAGACCCTTGAGAAGGTCCACGAGACTCTCGAGTCCGAACTGAACGAGGGTGCCGAAACACCTCCGGCTTGACGCCGAGCTCGTGCGGCGAGGTCTCGTGGGTTCGCGCGCCGAAGCGAAGCTCGCTATAGAAGAAGGCCTGGTCAGAGTGAACGGTGTCGACGCATCGCGTGCCACGACTCTCGTGGCCCCCGACACTCCGGTGACCCTGACGAGAGAGGCTCGTCGCTTCGTCTCGCGCGGCGGCGACAAACTGGACGGCGCTCTGACGCGCATGGGGGTCGATGTTGCGGGGAGACGGTGGCTCGACGCAGGTGCATCGACCGGGGGATTCACCGATTGCCTGCTGCAGCGCGGTGCCACCGCCGTGATCGCCGTCGACGTCGGCTACGGACAGCTGGACTGGCGTTTGCGCAACGACGAGAGAGTCACCGTGATGGAGCGCGTGAACGTACGTGAGCTCCAACCCGAGCAACTCCCGTGGACTCCCGACGGGGTGGTGGCCGATCTGTCGTTCATCTCTCTGCGCACGGTGCTCCCGGCGCTGACGCGCTCCGCAGGCTCGGAGGCGGACCTGATCCTCATGGTCAAACCCCAGTTCGAAGTAGGTAGATCCAATGTCGGCAAGAGTGGCGTGGTCAGGGATCCCGCTCTCTGGGAGATGGCGATCGTGTCCGTCGTAGAGGCGGCGGATGGATCCGGCCTCGGCCTGGTATCGGCGACCGCCTCGGATGTACCCGGTCCCGCAGGGAACCGGGAGTTCTTCGTGTGGCTCCACCAGGGTGCACTTACCGACCCGACCGCCATCGGCAGCGCGGTCGCCGAAGCCAGCGGAAGATAGATGCATGGACATCTCTAAGGTCGCCCTGGTCGTCCACGACGGCAAGCCCAGAGCCGTCGAGTTGCGCGAGCAACTGACGGGCTACTTCGAGGACCGAGGCGCGGTGGTGTCGGACGATGCCGATCTGGTCGTGTCGTTGGGTGGGGACGGGACGATGCTCCGCGCCGCCCGCCTTGCTTACGAGCTCGACGCGCCGCTCCTCGGGGTCAACCTGGGAACGCTCGGTTATCTGACCGAGGTGGATGAGTCGAAGGCCCAAAGCGCCCTCGATCGGATCTTCGAGGGGAGATTCGAGATCGAAGAACGCATGATGCTGGCGAGCCACGTCAGCACCGGAGGCAAAGAACATTCCTTCATCGGCTTGAACGAGACCCTGGTGGAGAGATCCGGCACCCATCGGTTGGTCAGATTGGTCGTGAAGATCGGTGGCGAGAGCCTGGCGGCCTTCAACGCGGACGGTGTGATCGTCGCGACCCCCACCGGTTCGACCGCGTACGCGCTTAGCGCGGGGGGACCCATCGTGTCGCCTCGCGCCGAGTGTCTGATCCTGGCGCCGGTCAGCGCCCACCTCATCTTCTCGAGGCCATTCGTCCTGAGCGCGGACGAGACGGTCGAGGTATCGGTCGAGGGAGGACAAGTGGCGTCCCTGTCGCTCGACGGCGTCGAGGGGTGCTCCGTTGGGGCAGGCTCGCCGGTAACGGTCCAGAAAGCAGAACGACGCTTACGCCTCGTCCGGCTCGGTGGGCCGGGCTTCATCGAGAGGCTGAGGGTCAAACTTGATCTCCCCGTCTGAAAGGCCCCTCACCCTTAGGATTTTCGACACCGATGCTGACTGAACTCGCCGTTGAGGGCCTCGGCGTTATCGATCGCGCCGAGCTCCACCTGACCACAGGATCCAGTGCCCTCACCGGGGAGACCGGAGCGGGCAAGACTCTGTTGGTGGCCGCCTTGGGACTGCTGCTTGGCGCGCGCTCGGACAAGGCTCTGGTGCGCCAAGGCTCTTCGCAGGCGAGGGTCGACGCGCGCTTCGAGCTGCTTCCGACGCACCCGGCCCTCGCTCTACTCCGGGGGCAGGACCTCATCGAAGCATCCACGACGGAACTGGTGCTCACGAGGACGATCGCCTCGGACGGCAGGAGCAAAGCGCGCGTGAACGGGCGTCTCGTCACCTTGAATCTCCTCCAGGAGGTCGGGCGATCTCTCGTGGAGATCGCAGGGCAGAACGAGCACCACCAACTCAGTGGGGCAGCGGCCCAGAGGGAGTTGCTTGATACGTCGGCCGGTGAGGACGTCGCGCAACTCGCCGCCAGTGTTTCCGATCTGGTGGCCGAGCTGACGCGGATGCGCACCGAGCTCGGCGAAGTGCGTGCATCGGCACGCGACAGAGCCCGCGAGCTCGACGTCTTGAGGTTCGAAGTCAAAGAGATAGAAGAGGCCGCTCCCACGCCGAACGAGAGTCTCGAGCTGGGCGTGACGACCGAACGGCTCGAACATGCCGACACGATCGCGTCCGCGACGGACGCCGCGACCGAGAAACTGAAAGGCGATGGAGGAGTGGGAGAGCTTCTTGCGGCAGCTCTGTCAGAGCTCTCCGGCGTCGCCGACAAGGACGGCCCAGCTGCATCGGCGGCAGAACGCCTCGAGCAGGTAGCGGTTGAGGTCGCCGACGTAGCAGAAGAGCTCGCGCGCAACCGGGTTCAGGCGGATCCCATGGCTCTCGCGGCCGCGAGGGATCGGCTGGCGGTCCTACATCGGCTGTCGCGGAAGTACGGGTCGTCCGAGGAAGAAGTCATCGCCTATCTCGAGCGAGCGAAGGAGAGGGCAGCAACCCTCGAGAGCTCCGAGGTGGATGAGGCGCGTCTCACGGGAGCGATAGCGGAGAAGGAGAACGAGGTGATGGGTCTCGCCGGCGAGCTGTCGCGACGGCGAGAGAGAGAGGTTTCGCTGCTCGAGGAGAACATCGAAGCCACCCTGAAGGAACTCTCTCTGGCGGACGCGCGATTCAAGGTCCAACTGACACCCCGTGAGCTGTATGCCGGGGGCTTGGAGTCGGTCGGATTCCTCATCGCAGCGAACCTGGGGGAGACCCCGCGGCCGATCTCGAAGGTTGCTTCGGGAGGCGAGCTGTCACGGATCGCCTTGGCTCTCAGGCTTCTATCCGGTGCAGGTACGGCCACGACCCTGGTGTTCGACGAGGTCGACGCCGGGGTTGGTGGCGAGGCGGCACGCTCCGTCGGTCGCTGTCTCGCCGAGCTGGGCGAGAAGGGCACGGGCCAGGTCCTGGTAGTCACCCATCTTCCTCAGGTCGCAGCGTTCGCCGATCACCAGTACCGAGTGTCGAAGGTCACGTCGAGCGATCGCGTGGCGTCCCTCGTCGAGAAGGTGGAAGGCGAGGATCGGGTAGAGGAGCTATCACGGATGTTGGCCGGATTGCCCGAGAGCGAGCGCGCGCGCGAACATGCGCAGGAGTTGCTCGAGATCGCCGGCAGACAGGGTCGTCCGTGATCCGTCTACGGAGAAGACGTTCCTTCCCAGAGATGCCGCCCGGCTCCATCAGCGGAACGGCGCGTGTGGATGCGCGGACGAAGAATCTGGTCGCACGGATCCAACCCGGGGAGATCGCCGTTATCGACCATGAAGATATCGACCGGATGGCGGCTGAAGGTTTGGTCCAGCGGAAGGTCGCCGCCGTCGTCAACGCATCGCGGTCCTCGACGGGTCGTTACCCGAACCTCGGCCCTCTTCTGCTCCGCTCCGCAGGGATCCGGCTTATCGACGACGCCGGCCAAGGTGTGATGGATGTTCAAGAGGGCACCCGGTTGGTGATCGACGAAGGCAAGGTTTTGGCCTCGAATGGGTCCACCTCCACGGAGGTTGCTCGCGGGCACGTTCTCGAGCTCGAGGAGATCGAGAAGACATTGGATACGGCGAAACAGTCGATCTCACACGAGATCGAACGATTCGCCGAGAACACGATCTCCTACATCAAGGACGAGCGCGACGTGCTACTCGAAGCTTCCCGTCTTCCGGACGTCAGGACGGAATTCCACGGCCGGCACGTGCTCGTAGTCGTGCGGGGCTACGACTACAAAGAGGACCTAGCTGCTCTCGGTGCCTACATCCGAGAGATGAAGCCGCTCTTGGTCGCGGTCGACGGGGGTGCGGATGCGCTCATGGACTCGGGGATGAAGCCGGACATGATCATCGGCGACATGGACTCCGTCACCACGGAGGGCCTGCTGTCGGGGGCCGAGCTCGTCGTCCACGCATACGCGGGGGGTGTTGCGCCCGGCTTGGAGCGTCTCGAGGCCCTCGGGCTCGAGGCCGTCGTATACGAGGCTCCCGGTACATCGGAGGACATCTCGATGCTGCTCGCGTTCGAGAAGGGCGCCGAGCTCATCGTGGCGGTCGGAACCCACGCCAACATGATCGAGTTCATGGACAAGGGCCGCAAGGGGATGGCCTCGACGTTCCTTACGAGACTGAGGGTAGGGCCGATATTGATAGACGCGAAGGGAGTCAGCCGTCTGTATCGAGGCAGGGTGCGCAGGAGCGACCTGATGATGCTCGTGGGCGCGGCAGTCCTCGCTATGGTAATCGTGATCGCACTGTCCGATGTGATGCGACTCGAGCTCGAGGTCTGGTGGTTGAAGATCCAGCAGTGGTGGTTCGATCTAAGAAGGGCGATCTTCTAGTGCTCCGCCAGAATCCTCAGGACGTTTGGTGGCGGAGGACTGAATGATCGACTTCCGCTACCACCTGATCTCGTTGATCGGCGTGATACTCGCCCTCGCACTTGGCATCCTGGCGGGTTCGGGGTTCCTGGGCGGGCCGATCCTCGAGCAGCTCCAGGACGACGTCGACAACTTCAGGCAAGAAACCCGCGACCTCCAAGGTGTCATCACGGAACAGGATCTCAAGCTCGATCAGTCCGAGGACTTCGCCCGCGCTGCCGAGCCACTCCTCGTGCAGCGACAACTCGACGATGAAGAGATCGTCGTGTTCCAATTCCAGGGGACGGAAGCTCGGCTGGCCGACGAGGTACGCGATGTCTTGGTGGCGGGAGGAGCCCGGATCGTCTCCCAGATCGTCCTCGGCGAGAAGCTGGCCCTTGAGAGCGCTCCCGCACGAGACGAACTTTCTTTGATCACAGGCTCGTTGAGCGGCGACGCCGATGTTCTGCTGGAGGAAACCGCAACAGCGCTGGGGCAGCGCGCGGCGGCGGCAGCAGAGGAGGCTGGGCCGGCCGACGGTCCCACCACGTCGGCGGGGCAACGATTCGAGTCGCTGCTCTCGGAGCTGGAATCTTCCGAGTTCGTTGCCGCGGACGTGGCTCCCGACCTCCCGGCGATCCCGGCCGACGCACTCTTCGTGGTCATCGGCGGTTCGGCATCCCGACCCCCCTTCCAGATGAGCCCATTCGTGCCGGCCTTCGCTGCCGCGCTGACGGACCGGGGATCTCCTGCGATCTTCGTCGAGAGTTCCACGAGCACCTGGGAGATGGTCGCGACGGTCAGAACGGATATCGGATCCCGAGCGCGAACTGCGACCGTCGATAACGCGGACGCGGCGATGGGACGGATATCGGTCGTGCTCGGCCTTGCCCAAGCGAGAGCAGGCAGCGTCGGGCATTTCGGGACCAAGCAAGGCCGGACGGCGATCATCCCGGACCCCGACCCCAGCGATTGATCAGCGGCCCGGAGGGCAGACCGGTCTTGTCCTTGAGCCGCGGTGCCGCGGCCATAACGGTCGCGACAGCAGTGTCGCGCGCGACGGGTTTCATCCGGGTCGTCGTGGTCGCGGCGGCGATGGGTACGACCTTCCTCGCCAACACGTATCAGACGGCGAACACTGCACCCAACCTCGTCTTCGAGCTCGTCGCCGCTGGGGTGCTCACGTCGGTCTTCGTGCCCACTTTCGTCGACCATCTCGCCAGGCGGAGGACGGAGGAAGGGTGGGACGCGGCGAACGCCATGGCTTCCGTCGGTCTGGTGATCCTTCTCGGCCTGTCTCTTCTCGTTGCCTTCGCTGCCGAACCGATCATGCGTCTGCTGACGCTCGGCGTCGAAGATCGGGGCTTGAGGGAGGACGAGGTGGCGCTCGGAGCGCGGTTCCTGCGTCTGTTCGCCCCACAGATCGTCTTCTACGGAGTCGGGATGATCATGACCGCTGCACTTCACGCTCACCGGCGCTTCGTCATCGCAGCCATAGCTCCGATCTTCAACAACCTGGTCGTGATCGGCGTCTATGTCGCTTACACGCTCTCCCGGGGAGACCGGCCTCCGACGGTCGAAGGGATCACGTCGGGGGAGACCCTGATCCTTGGGCTAGGCACCACGCTCGGCGTGGTCGCGATGACGATCTGCTTAGTGCCATCGCTCGTTCGCATCGGATGGCGGATGCGCTTCCGGTGGAACCCACGGCATCCTGCGGTGGCCCGCGGCGCCCGGCTCGGTGCGTGGGCGCTGGGTTATGCCGGGGGGTACCAGGCGGGCCTGATCGTCGTTCTCGCCTTGGCCAACCGCGTAGAAGGTGGGGTCGCCGCGTATCAGTGGGCGTACACGTTCTTCTACCTCCCGCACGCGCTTTTCGGGGTACCGATATTCGCGGTGCTGTTCACCGCGATGTCCGAGAAGGCTGCGGATGACGACATCGCGGGTGTAGCGGAACGCCTGCGCGACGGCCTTGGGATGCTCGCGTTCATCCTCGTTCCCGTCGCAACGACACTGTTCGTCCTAGGAGGTCCCATTTCCGTTGCCGTCCTCGATCACGGCGCGATGGGAGGCGGTGATGCAGCTCTCGTTGGGTCCGTACTTGCGATGTTCGTGATCGGACTCCCTGCCTACTCCGCCTTCCTCGTCCTGACGCGCGCGTTCTACGCGATCGGCGAGACGAAGACGCCGGCCCTGATCAACGGAGTGGCTGTCGCGATCGCTTCCGGGGTGGGGGCCGGCCTCTTCCTCACGCTGGAAGGTCGCATGCAGGTTCCTGGGCTGGCCATCGGTCACACCGTCGGTTTCTCGATCGGGGCGATAGCCCTCGGAAGAGCGTTGACCAAGCGGATCGGTTCCATCGGGAGCACGCGATTGATGACCACCGTGCTGCATTCGACGCTTCTCTCTGTACTCGCAGGCGTGGTGATGGCCGGCGCGTACAACGCTTTCTTCGCGGACACCGTCCTCGAGATGGTTGGCATCGCCGTCGCGGGCCTCGCAGGAGGGGTCGTCTACCTGGCAGGTATGGCGGCGGCGAAGGCTCCGGAACTGAAGCGCCTGAGCGCTCTGATCCGGTCCGCGGCATGACTCGCGTCCTCCAGGTCCTCGGCAGGTCGGCGGGCGGTATCGCACGCCATGTCGCCCAGGTGACCGGCGCCCTCGATGGAGTAGATGGGTTCCATGTGGATGTCGCCGGCCCGGTCGGACTCCCGATCCCGATGCCCAAGCCCCTGATCCCCATCGATATCCCGGATGGACCGGTCAGGGGTCACCTCGAGGCGATCCGCTCGCTTGCCCGAACGATGGAGAGCTACGACGTCGTCCATGCTCACGGGCTGCGAGCCG
>Ga0299913_10002106_pt1 | contig 15480 bp, 11 predicted proteins | sample RVTome_9_FD_201360 | JGI IMG/M metagenome (GOLD analysis project Ga0299913, IMG submission 201360) | Soil microbial communities from uranium-contaminated site in the Upper Colorado River Basin, Wyoming, United States - RVT155D38 (version 2) ...
CCGAGTCCTGAACCGACGCGGGCACTCCTTCGACACCTGAGGCGAGGACCTCGGTGACAAAGAGCGGATTGCCATCGGTCAGGGCCAGGATCTGGTCGAGATCGAGGTCCTCGTCGCCGACGAGATCTGCGACAGCCCGAGGTGTGAGACCGTCGAGCTTGATCCGGGTCAGGCTCTTGGGGGGAAGCTCCCCGATCACCTGACGCAGGGGGTGGTCGTAGTCGACCTCGCCGTCGCGGTAGGTGAGTACGAGCAGCCCGTTGGTTCCGGCGATCCGTCGGCCCAGATACCGGATGGCGTCGAGAGTCACCTCATCTGCCCACTGGGTGTCTTCGATCACGAGAACCGTGGGACGCAGGCCCCGGGACAGCAAGTCGAAAAGGACCGCCATCACGGCCAAGCGATCACCCTTCTCCAAAGCCTCGACTAGTGACGTCTCTTCGCGGGAGATGTCCCAGAAAGGCGCCAGCGGTTGAGGAGTGAGCAGATCATCACAGAACCCGATATGGACGTGGGCCTCATCGGCGTGGCTCTCAACAAATTCGCTGACCAGAGCGGTCTTGCCGATGCCGGCCTCCCCCCGCACGAGGACGACTTTCCCGCCCGAGGAGGGAACTTCGGCCAAGAGGCCAGCCAGCTGGGCAATCTCTCGGTCCCGCTCTAGGAACATGAGTCGAACTCTATCGGGGCTGAGACCACAGCCTGATCGTCCGGCAGGGCTCGGTTTCGGCTGCTGATCCGTGCGACATCGCCTTTTCCTGCTCGTGCTGCATTGCCCGATATCTAGGTGGCGATCACCCACTTATGAGTAGTACCCCCCGACGTCAATGACGCCCACTTTCCATAACTTGGGAACAGTGACCTGCAATCAACACAAAGGAGAAGTCAGATGTCACTTTTCAGCACAATCGCACATGACGGGCCCGTTCCCGCGAGGGGCTGGCCCAAGAGGATGTGGATGATGGCCGCCGGGCTCGTACTGACAGCCACTGTCGGATTCGTCATTGTGAATAACACAGCGGCGGAGCCGTTGGGCACGGCGACCGCGACAAACGCTCGCCTATCGCATGAGGAGTTCGTCCGGATCAACACCACCGCACTCGATGCTCTGGTACCGGCGACGGCAGCGGTCAAGTCCGAGGATGTGGCCGACCCATTCATCTACATCAATACCACGGCCCTCGATGGTCTAGCTCCGGCGGCGGGTGCTATCGAGACCCGAGGTGAGGTGTACGGCCTCGTTCATGTTCCCACGAACGCACTCGGGTACTCCGAGCAATCAAACGGCCCCCGCTAAGGCGAGACGGGAGACGAAAACGGGGGCACCGTCCTCAGGTGCTCCCGCCCTCGTCGCCATTGCGGAGATCACCCACCCAGACGAGAAACACGACGTTTACCGAAGGAATCGAATATGCACCTCTATCTGACCGCTATCGCTATTCAGGAAGAGAAAATCAGGCAGGCCCAGAAGACGTCCCAGGTGACAAAGCGATCGCCGATTCGTTCGTCGTGGGCTGAGTGGTCATTACGTTTGCTCCACAGGAGGGATTCAAGCATTACTGATGGCAGCGCCGCTCTCGGCGCAAGGAGCGGAACTGACGAAGGACTCGCTCGAGTCGTTCGCAACCCGGACCGTTCACCGCGAATGCCGCGGGTCCAGCCGTCGGATGGACCGTGGTCGGAGCCACCGCCCGGGACGACTGCAGTGGCGGTCGTGATTCACGTCCCGGACGGGGCAAAGGTCGCCTGCGCCGATCTCGGCTGAACCCATGGTGCGTGTTGGCACGGTGTGCCGTCCCCGACCCGCAGCGAAACCACTGAACAGAGGAGCACTTTCTTGTCCTGGTTACGAGTCGAAGGAGAACGATCCATGAGATGGAAGCCGACATTGGGGGCCCTTCTCTTCATCGCGGCGACACCAGTCGCCGTTTTCGAGCTATTGAGCCCTGTCGGGTCGATGGTCGTGGTCCTCGTCGGGGTTGGAGCAGGCTTGCTCCTGGTCCCTGGCTTCTGGCGTAGCTCATTGCATGGAGCCATCGGCGGAGTGGCCGCCGGTCTGCTCGTCCTCGGGCCGGGTTTGCGGATTGCGATGCGGGTGGTCGCCATTCTCGACCCGGTCAGGTCCCCTGAGTTCACGGTCGGCGGGACCATGCTCATCATCATCGGCGTCGGAGTCGTGATGGGAGGGATATTCGGTGTCATCGGGAACGTCGCCCACGGCGGATTCGGTATCCTTTCAGGTGCGGCCGGTCTGGTCCCCGCTCTTCTGGTGATGTCGATGATCGGTCTCGACAGCGAGCTCCGCAAGCGAGATCGTCGGGCTCGGGGTCGGGCCTTGGCTCAGTCCTCTGGCAGGGTGTGGTCTGATGCGGAGCTAGATTCACGGCGTGGACCCCGATACTGGCAGTCCAGTCATCGGCGAACGCCGACCCAACCGGATCGGAATCTGCCATTGCTGTGCCCATTGGAAACCAAGATGCAGGACCACCCGAAGACCGGACCGTGATCCTCCTCGAATCACCGTGACTGAGACCCGGCACCTCAGATCGGCTCACACCACCGCAGCGCGCAGATAGCGCATATCAACTGATACCGGGCGATAACGCACACATGCGGAAACCGAGCAGAACGGCATGCCTGAAGAGCGGGTTCCTGTCAAGGGTGCGTTTCCCCTGGTCGGTTTTCGGGTCTGGACGAGGGTAGGTGCGACCGGGTTCGGTCGTGGTGGGTTGTTCTGGTTTGTAGCGGTTGCGGTCGCCGGCACCTGGTACCGCTAGTGCGGTGGGCAGCACTCTGGGGTGTGCGTGGACATGCCTCCGCCACGCCCTCTCGAGGGGTGGCATGGTGCTTTTCGGCCTAGGTCAGAGCTGGGCTCAATCACATGAGTCGGCCACGCCAACAGATGGGGGCCATGCCGATACCGAGCTCGCAGTCATCTGACCGCGTCCGCCAGTCACGTGGCCTCGGGCGGAGCGAGGCTCCGGATCTCACCGTCACGTAGCCCGTAGTAGACCAGCGTGAGGAGTTTGCGGGCCGCAGCCACCCTCCCTTTGTTGCGGCCTCGTCGTTCAGAAACCCTCCGGTAGTGGGCTCTGATGTGGTCGTCGCCGTGGTTCTTGGAGATGGCTTCGATCGCCGCCCACCGGACTAGGGGTGGGCCTTGTTTGGTGATCGACCCTCGATGCACCGTCGTGTCCGACTCCCGATGCCGTGGTGTCAGCCCCGCCCAGGAGCACACCTGTTTCGCTGTCCGGAACCGTTCGACGTCGCCGAGTTCAGCGCAGAAGATCGCAGCCAGGACCGGGCCCACTCCGTTGAGCTGTTGGATCACCTGATACTCCTCGTGATGTTTGAACTCGTCGGCGATGCGGGAGTCGAGTTTGGTGATCTCGTTGTCGTAGGTCTTGATCAACCGTCGCAGCGAGCGGACTCGAGTCTCGTATGCGTCGGCCATCTCTGTGTCGTCCAGCCAGGCGTTGCCTCCAGGACCCCACAGGTGAGTGACCGGAGGACGCAGTCCTTCTTTGCCCAACACGGCATGCACCTGAGCTTTCAACCCCGCCCGCAGCTGCGACAGTTTGCGGCGGTAGCGGACCAGCTCCCTCTGATACCGGATCCCTTCAGGAGCTATCCAGCTTTCGGGCAGCCGCCCCATCCGTAACAGGTCGGCCAACAGTCGAGCGTCGATGCGGTCGTTCTTGACCCGCCGGTTCTCGAAACCAGCGATCCCAAGAGGATGCGCCAGATGCACGTTGCCACCCGCTTCGGCGATCACATCCGCAGCCCAATACCACCCCCACGTCGCCTCCAACACCACCTCCGGAGCCGGACCCGCCTCCTCGATCTCCAACCCAAGAGTCAACGGGTCGTTGTCGATGCGCTTGGTCCAAAGTTCGGTGCCATCCGAATCCAACACCACGATCACCGACCGGCGACGATGCAGATCCACACCCACGTAACGTGTCATCAGGGGCCTCCTTGTCTCGACGAATGACAAGGCCCGAGTCTCGTCTCGGGTCCAAGAGCGGGGTGGCTCCCGCTCTTCATGGCATCACTTCCAGGGTGGTGCCGAAGGTCATCCTCGTCACTCTTCGTGAGGAGTCTGCTCGCCCTCGTGCCCCGTGTTCTCGAGTGATGAGTGGTTCGAGGTCGACGCTTTTCAGAACACGTTGCTTGTCCCACGGCCGACGATTCTGGACGCGCTCGACCGACTTCGACTGCAACCCAATTGCAACCCAACGCGACGTAATGGAGCGCCACAACCTGATACGGGCTGAACCGCCACTGATGAGAATGCCCTGAAACACGGCCTTTTCGCTACAGTCTGGTACTGCTCAATACGGGCGTGATTGGATTCAGGTTCCTGTGATCGCAAGATCGTGGGGGTTCAAGTCCCCCCTCGCCCACCAGCGCTCCCAGGTGGTTCCAGGATTCTCGGGGTCGGCCGGAAACTCCGGATTCAGCGGGCCCGCACACCTACTCCTGCGATCTGTTAACCCACTCCTCGTACTCGTCGAGGTAGAAGGACAGGAGGTCAAGCGCCTCTTGGCTGAGCCGTGGGTAGCGCTCCGGCGCGGTGCCGATGTACAGAGACTCGAAGGCCTCGGGGTGTTCGGCGTCCAGCCAATCGATGAACCCGGCTTCCACGTTGGGTCCGAATTCGAGGAAGGGGAACTGATCATTGAGCAGGGTGATCACGCCATCGGCGACCACGAAGCTAAATGATCCTCCTTCAATCGGTGGGTAGCCCACGATCTGCTGCAGTCGGCTATCCATGGTGTATGTGCACCGCACTCTCAAAGGAGTGTCCGGCTCCACTTCGGCGGGACGGGCCGGTAAATCGCAGGTGAAGGGGGAGAACCGGAACCCGACGATCCTGTAATGCTCGACGACAGAATCCAGTTTCTCGATCTCGTCCAGTTCCAGCATATCCCGGAAGGCGGGACTGAATATCTGGACGTCGTCTGCCAGCAGCCCGCGTGCTCGTTCCGCGTCGTGTCCATCGTATGCCTCCATAAACGCTTCGGCGACTGCGATTGCTCCGGCGAACATGGCGTCGGCCTCGTTGTCTGCTTCCTCGGAAGCCTCGGGCTCATCGACCTTCTCGGGAGCAGATGGAGGCTCCTCCACCGGCTCGGGCACGGTGGCCGCCGGCGGAGGAGCGGTGTCCGCTGGTGTGGTCGTTCCCGCATCGCCGCCGGCACAAGCCTGGACAATCAGGCCGAAAACAGCCGTTGTCATAACAAGGAGCAGTGTCCTTGGTGGTCTCCCTCTATTCATCTGGTGTCTCATTTCTTGCTCCTCCTCTTGTTGGGGCTCACGCCCGTGGTGGTCGCGATCAGCTTTCTCGTGTCCCTTCCGGTTACCTCAGGTGGGTTCAGTGTTCGGCCTTGAGGGGCGACGGTCCTGAGCAGTTGGTGCTCAATTCGCCCTGGATGCGTTGTGGAACATTCCGGATCCGCGACTGCGGCTTTTTGACCTTCGCGGAAGGCAATCCGTATTGGCCCGGAGCCCTCCAAACGCGGTTCCAGCTGCCGGGTGGTATCCGGGATGCCTCTATGTGCAAGGCGGCGGACAGAACAGTCAGCAGACGCTTGGCCAAGGAGGGCATAACAGATGGTTCCTGCGTCGGTGTCGACGGTGATGCCCTCCCGGCGTTGCTGAAGGTGGCGGTGGGCGGCAGCTGCCGTCCCCACAGTTCCGGTCCTCCTCATGTCCGGCTCCCTTCCTCGCCCCGAGCGGAGGTCATGGTTGATCTCTCCCGATGTCTCTGCGGCGAGATGGAGGGAGTGTCTCTGGTGGAGGTCAAGAACCACTCAAGAAGGCGCCGGGTGGCTGTCGGTTGTCGTCCACGGACGCGTTTGCCGGGGGCGTCTTGGTCGGTTCGCTTCGATCTCAGCCGTTACTGAGGCCCACTTACCGACGCACCGCCTTGTGCCGAATTAGCCGTTGGCGCGTAACTCTTCCAGCGTCGGGCAGGCGTCACCGAAGTTGTTTTGCTGGCATTCCAGTTCGGTGAGTCCTCGGGTCAGGGAGGCGCGGACGATGTTCAACAGCTCGTCTGGGTCGAGGGTGTATACATATAGGCCACCGGTCTGTGGGGTGACTGCCAGGTGGTTGTTGTCGATGAAGGCGACTCCTTGTACCTGCGGGCCGACGAAGATCTCCTGGGTGAGCCGACGCTCGGCCACATTCCAGACCTTGACCACCCCGTCGTTTGATCCGGTTGCCGCCAGTGAGCCGTCGGGGCTGGTCGCCCACGAAGCTACCGGTCCGTCATGGGCTCGGTTGATTGAGTGAACCACCGCCAGGCTCTCCTCGTCTAGCCAGTGGAGGGCGGCATGACCTCCCAGCAGAGTGCCGCCAAGCCCCAAGACCACGGACTGAGCAGGGTCGTGGGTGACGAAGACGAAGGTCTCCCGACCGGCGACGTTTTTGTCGAGTATGAAGGAGCGAGTCTGCTCCCAGGTGTCCGTCGAATAGGCCAACAGCAGGCCGCCTGACGAGCATGCAAGCAGCAGCTCGTTGCCGTCGGCGGTGAAGAGGATGCGCGTCACCTCCAGCTGACGACACGGCTCCAGGGTGCTGACGAGCTCCCCATTCTCGGCGTTCCACACTGCCACTCCGGCGCCCTGCCCGATCCCACCTTCAATCGCTCCAGAGCTGATCGCAGCAACAAGGGTGGAGTCCGGCGACCATTGGATCTGCTCGTTCCACAAGGCGAAGGGTGGGTTCGGGAAGCGGGCACAGCCCGGCTGCTCGAAAGCCGGGGTGGCGTCTGCGGAGTCCCAGGTGCAGACACCATCCAGCTCGACCACTAACTCCCCGGTGGGCAGGTCCCTGATACGGGGAGGGGAGACCGTCCAAAGGTCTTCCCTGCCCTCGGAATATTCTTGAGGCAGTTCTCCCACCTCCTGGCGTACGAACCTAGTGCCGTCAGGCGAGATCGCCACGTCCTGGCTGTGATTGTCGGGGAAGGTTGTGACAATCTGCCTTGCGATCACGTCGACGACCTGGGTGCCCCTCTCATCCACGGAGCAGAACTCGCTGAACACAGCGTGACCGCCCACGACCTTGAGCGACCTGCCGATGATGAAACCGCCACAACTGGGAACACCCCACACCTCGCCGGGAGTGAGGTCGAGGAGGTAGGCCTGTTGTGAAGCCGGGTCTGTGACCAGCACACGACCATGCTCGGCGATCGACGCCCTGGATTGGCCCACAGCTGGGTATGCCGCGGTCTGTCTCCCCCTGGTGGCGTCCCAGATCCGGAGGGTGAAGTCAGCGCCAGTGGAGTAGACCGATAGGCCATCGGGAGAGAATGTCCACGGTGTTGCCTCCTGGGTATGCCCGGCGAAGGTTGCCACGCGCTGTCTCTCCGCCACGTCCCAGACCTCCATGGTTCGGATCCCGACGATGAGGAGCGAGCCGTCCGGGCTCAATAGTCGCGCGCCTGCCCAGTCGAGCGGGCGGGGGGCGCTGAACTCGAGGACCCGTTCCCCGGTGGCCACCTCCACGACCACCGTCTTCCACCGCCCTTCTTCCACGAACTCGGTGAAGGCGACGAATTGCCCGTCAGCGCTCATGGTGGCATCCCACCGGGCGTGGGGGGCGAGGATGCGCCGCGCTCCGGTTTCAACATCGACCACTTCCACTGTGAACTGGATGCCGCCGCTCTGGGGTGCGGTGCACCCTTCGGGATCGAGGGAAGTCACGAGGATCGTGCCGGCTGCAATGTCATGAACCTTCCCGCCACAGCGTCCCAGGTCGTGGCGGCGGATCAGCTCGCCAGTCTCTGCATCCCAAATGTGGATCCCGAGACGGTCCGACAGAGGCGCCTGATCGCTTCCGAAATCCGCCTGCCAGTAGAGGCCGGCTACCACCCAGATGCCATCGGGAGAGAAGCGGGCTTCCTCGATGATGATGCTGGGATGGCCGGTTTCGTATGACCAGATCGTCTCTTCCCGATCGAAGTCGTACACCTCGAGGTAGCCGACCGGCTCGGGAATGCTGGATGAGGCCACCAGCCGTGTTCCATCGGGGTGGAGATCGGTGGTTAGGAAGCCTCGACCCGACGACCACACGTAGCGATCGATCACGGGATCGCGAGCGTAGGCCTGGTGAAGGACAGAGAGAGTATTGACCGTGGGCTCGGCCAGGTCGGCCGATGCAACAGCGAGCAGCTTCGCCAGGCTGGGATCGGTGTCGAGAACAGCCTGAGCGGCGGCTGAGAGCTCCCGGGCCCGGGCCAGCTCAGCTTCGGCCGTGGCCCGTGTCGCTTGGACCGCAGCGAGGATACCCAGGGTGGAGGCGACCACGGCCGCCGAGGCGAGGATGCTGGTGAGCGTGCGGCGGCGGCGGCGGCGGGCGTTGCGTTGTTCCTCGTCCTTGTCACGGGAGGCCCGGTAGTAGCCCTGTTCCTCGAGGGTCAATGAGGACGTCTCGGCCCAGCTGGTAAAGGGCGCCAGCCGGCTGCCGGTGAGGAGATAGTCGTCGTGACGTTCATTGCGTTCCCAGTCGGTGAGGGAGGCCCGGAACCGGCGTCCCAGGATGAGCCCTTCCCGCTGGTCGTCGACCCAGGCGGCGAGGCGGGGCCACTCCCGCAGCAGCGCCTCATGGGCCACTTCCACTGTGGGGCTCCGGGTGGCAGCATCGCGGTCTGCCAACAGGAGACGCTGGGAGGTGAAGGTGTCGAGCACCATCTCCAGGTCGCCTCGGGCGATACCAATCGAATCCAGCTCGCTTCGGCGCACCCGCCGGCGGGTGTCATCGGTTTCCTCGTCTACGGTAACCAGGCGCAACAGAACCTGACGGGCTGCACGCTGCTGCGCCGGGGTAAGCCGACCGAACACGGCCTCTGCCCGGTTGGCCAGGGCTCCCGCCACTCCCCCGGTGCTGGTGTAGTCGCCCCCGGTGAGGAGGTCGCCGCTTCGGTTCTCCACCAGTTCGGTGAGCGCATACTGGAGGAGGGGCAGCCCTCCCGGCTGCTGGGCGACGTCGTCTGCGATACGGTGGGGAAGACCAGGCTCCCACCGCAGCCCAACGACCAGGGCCGGGGCGGTGATCATCTCCACCATCTCTTCCCTGCTTGGAGGAAGGACGGTGACCAGACCGTCACGAACCAGCCGCCCCAAACGCTCGTCTTCGAGAGGCCGGTCGTAGAAGTCGGCTCTCAGGGTGACCACGACCCGCAAGGAACTCTGGCGGTCCTCCACCGCATCTACAAGCAGCTCCACGAACTTCCGACGTCTCCCCGGGTCGGCCAGGGTGTAGACCTCCTCGAACTGGTCTACGACCACCAACAGATGCTCCTCGACCGCTCTCGTCAGACCGCCTTGCGCCAACTCGTCTGGGCTCACCGGCCGGGAGGACACTTTTCCCAGGGCTTCGGCGAGGGCCTCCACGGGATCAGATCCGGGGGTGAGCACGACCCGGAACCACCGGTTGGACTCTTCCAAGGCGCCTGCTGCCAACTCGGCCAGCAGCCCGGCCTGGACCACCGAGGACTTACCTGATCCGGAAGGGCCGACCACGGTGACGAACCGGTGCTCGGATACCGCGGCGACCAGGCTGGCCACCAGTTCATCCCGTCCGTAGAAGTCTGCGGCGTCGCCCTCGTCGAAGGCCCGCAACCCTTTGTATGGGTTGCGGGAGACCCCGGTAGGCGCGCCTTCGATCGGCTCCGCTCCCAGAGAATGCCAAAGATCTGCCAGGAACGCCGCTGCCGTTGGGTGGCGATCCTCGGGACGGGCCGCGGTGGCCCGGGCGATCACCGCATCCGACTCAGGCTGGCCGCCTAACAGCTTGCCTGCCAATACGCCCAGCGCGTAGAGGTCCGCCTGAGAAGTGGGACCCGTGCTGGCCTCCTCAGGGGCACGGTAGGTGGAGACCGAGGACACCAGGTCGGCGTCGATGAGCCGGGCCGCTATCCCGAAGTCGGACAGGTAGGCGTTGCCAGAACTATCCAACAGCACGTTGGCAGGCTTCACGTCTCCATGGACCATCCCCTGAGAGTGAGCATGATCTAAAGCGGCTCCCACCTGAACCAGAATCCGCCGGGACGCAGCCCGGTCCAGCGAACCCGAGGCCAACGCAGAGGCCAGCGAGCCGCCTGCCAACAGCCCTAACACCAGGTACGCGGAAGTGGCGTCCCGCCAGAAGTCGATCATGGGGACTATGTGAGGGTGGGCCAGACGGGCGATGGTGCGGGCCTCCGCCTCGAAACGACGGACAAACGAAGGCTGGGAAGCCAGCTCAGGGCGGATCACCTTGATCGCCACCTCCCGGCCCACCGAAGGCTGATAGGCCCGCCATACCACCCCGAGAGCCCCTTCCCCGATCCGGTCCCGCACCTCATACCCTGGAAGGGATGCGATCTCGGCACCTTCATCCAACGGCGACTCGGCGTCGACCCGCAGTTCCGGAAAGTCCGCAGGCAGGCCCCCAAACACCAACTGAGCCACCCGCTCCGGAGAAGCCATTCCCCGCAGCTGAAACTCCCCGAGCTGGCGGATCTGCACGCCAGCGGGAGCAGAGGCCACTACCTCGGTCTGCGCCGCGGCCGACACCAGGACCTGACCACCGTGGCCGATGGCGCACAGCCTCGCCCCTCGAGTCAAAGGGGGACCAAAGAAATCGCCGCCCCTGGCTTCCGCCTCCCCCGCATCGATCCCCATCCGTACCCTGAGCACACCGACCTCACCCCAATCAGCAGCCTCCAAGGCCCTCTGGGCTGCCTCGGCAGCCTGAGTCGCCGCCACCGCATCGGGAAACACCGCGAGAACCCCATTCCCGGTGTGCTTGTACAGCCGACCACCCGCCTCCTCGATGGCCTCCCGCAACAGCCGGTCATGGGTGGCGAGGGCTGTGGCCATCGACTGGGGATGCCGGTCCCAGAGCCGGGTCGAGTCCGCGATGGTGGTGACGAGAAAGGCGAGGCGCTGTGTAATTATTCGCCCGGGACCCGCCAGCAGAGAATCGTCATGCTCGAGGATCTTGAGCTCCAGATCCCGCAGCTCTTCTGACGGCTCCACCCCCAGCTCCTCTGCAAGAAGGGTCTCCGTCCGCCGATAGGCGCGCAGCGCGTCTGACTGACGCCCCGACCGGTACAAGGCCAGCATGTGCTGAGCCCGGAACCTCTCCCGCAGCGGGTACTCCTCGGCCAGCGCCTCCAGCTCGGCTACTAGCGCACCATGGAAACCAGCCGCCAGCTCGGAGTCGATCCGCAGCTCCACCGCCTCCAGACGCAGCTCCTCCAGCCGTCTCACCGCGGGATCCAAGCCGGGCACGTCTGTCAGGTCGGCATACGGACGTCCCCGCCACAATCCCAACGCCGCGCGGAGAGCGACCGCGGCCGCCCCCGGATCGGTTGCCATCAGAGGACGCGCCTCGTCAACGGCAGCAGCGAACGCCACGTGGTCGATCTGACCGGGCTCAACCGCCAGCCGGTAGGCCTCCCCGGCGCGGACGATCACATCACCCAGGACCGACCGCAGGTTGGACAGGTAGGTGTAGAAAGAGTGACGGTTCGCATCGGACGCCTCCTCACCCCACACCCCCTCGATAATCCGATCCCGTCCCAGCGAACCCACCGGCTCCGATACCAGCATCGCCAGCACTGCCCGCTGCTTCGGGCCCCCGAGATCGACCTCAATCCCACCACGCTCGGCTCGAAGCGGCCCCAACACGTCGATCCGCAGACCGGTCGACGTTGTGGGTGTCATGTCAGGCCCCTCATCCCCCGCAACAGTCACGGTGGCAGGTCAAGAACCACTCAAACCCTACAGACCGCTACAGAAGACACCCACTAGAACGCGCAGATTTCAACCCGGCGCAAACCGCCCACATTTCAACCGCCGTTGACAACAAACTCCGGCCCATTGGATAGCACAGCATGGCACGGGCGGGCTCAGGTCGGCCAAGAATCCCTGTAAATGCGGACGCTTCAGTACAGTTCGTTTCTGCTCAACACGGGCGTGAATGGATTCAGGTTCCCGTCATCGAGAAGATCGTGGGGGTTCTGGACCCAACCCTGCTGAGTATCTCGCCTCTCCTTCCGCTGTCCCGTTTGAATGTCGATGTATGTCGAATGTATGCATTCGTGTCGTGTCGGCGGGTGTCGCGTCGTACCAGCTGACCCCCGAAACTGCCGGAAAACCCCAGCTAGACGGCATGAGGCGACACTGAGCATCACCACGAGAACGTGCCTCGCTCTGCCAACGGAGCAGTGGACCTCGAGTTCGGGGCATGCCCAGAACAGCCCGTGCCAAGCCGAGGCGCCGCCCTTCTTCTCTTGCAAACACCCACCGACATCCGGGGTGTCTAGACCCCCAGGCGCTGAGGCCAATCACGCCTACGTGGTCACCGAAGGCACTCAGATGGCTCGTGGTGCGGTCACTCGGGCGATCAGACGGACAGCATCGACCAGCCCGGATCGAAGCGTCGAGCAGTCAGATCACTTCGATCACCGCGCCGCCCGACCCCGGACGCCGGGAATTACTCGGCATGCAAGATCCTCGTGTCCTCCCGGCTCTTCATGGTTACCGTTGACTGGGCTGCACTGAGTAGCAAGCCCCGCGGTCCCCACAGGGTGAGGGACTTCTTTGGTTTTCGCGTTCCGCAGCCATTCCGCGCGAGGTGCGGAATCAGGTAGAAACGTGTATGAACATCGAGAACCGGATTGAAGACGTTTTCCCAGGTCAAAGAACAAAAGGGGATTCTGGCGGGGACAACAGAAACCCCTTCGACAGAATCCGGCTTACAGACGGGCTCGCATCGTCTAAACCCCCTTTAGCCAGGGGGTTTAGACCTTTCTCAGGCGTTCTCGAATGCCACTATTCGGTGAGGAGACTTGAACCCTTTCACTCCCGAAAAATCAGGCCGGCTTGATCACCGCCACCTTGATTGGTGTGGCCTTGCCTTTGAGTCTCAGTTCGCGATGCTCGAGACCGGCAGTGTCAAGTCCGATTTTCTTTGCGAGTTGCATGCTTGCCAGAACCTCGCCAACTCCGGCGTTGTCGGCCAAGCGGGCTCCAACGTTGACATCGTCGCCGAGTGCGGTCATCTCCTTGGAGCCGCCGTCCTCACCCAACAGCCCGACGTAGGCATTGCCGGCGTGTACTCCGACCCCCAGGGGTATCCAAGGCTCATCCTCGGTGGAGTGCCCGGTGGCACGCAGAAGTTCGACGGCGCTGTCCAACGCCGCCTGGGCATAATCGGGACCGGCCATACCCGGAACGAAGTAGCCGATCGCCTGATCGCCGGCCAGACGACCGAGAAGGGCACCTCCATCGACCAGCACCCTCGAGGATGTTCGATAGAACCGATTGATCAACTCTGTGAAAGCACGGTCACCGATGCGTTCAGCAGTCGGGGTCGATCCCCGCATGTCGGCGAAAACAGTCGCGATGTCGACATGGGTGCCACCGGGATGTTTGTCCCCCTTTTTGAGACACGATTTGCAGACGTGCGGTTGCCGGCTCGATTGGCCTCTTCCGATCATCTCCATCAGGGGACCCCCGACACCATCGAAGGGGCCGTGACAGAACATGCAGCGGGATGCTGCGGGAATCTTGCCTAGTAAGGCTCGTCCTTTGTCGAGCACCGCATTGCCTTCAGCGAACAACTGGTGCCAGATCTCATCGTTCTCCGTCACTACGCCACTCCATCGCTAACTACCGACACTACCCCTCAGCCACAGGAGCGCTCTTACCCCCCGTCGAGAGAGCTCCGAAGATCACTGGGCTCACGTCGATTGGCTACTCCGAAGGTCCGTACTCCAGGAGCGCTCGTCCGGCGGAGACATCAGCATCAAGACACTCCCGATCAGAAAGAAAGTCACTCCGAGCATGTAATGGGGTGGCACATAGAAAGCGACACATCCCACCACGAAGAGGAGAGCCCCACCGAGGTCGAGAGCTATCAAGATTCCCCGCCGCGCATGGAGGGCCCAGCAGAAGCGGGCCAAAGGTCGCATGGGCGCTGCCATCTCACGAACCATATCTCCGCTCGCGAACGCACTCGCCAGCTTCGGGAGAAACCGTGAGCCGGGCTGCCACCCAGAGGGCGGATGCTATGAGAATCGCCAGGCACGAGGTGACTCGCAGATATCGGGTTTATCTAGCCTCGGATAGATGGTCGACCTCATCCAGTCACTGGTGGTTGTGTTCTTGTTCGCCTGGGTGTCACGCGCCCTTCTCGGGGCTCGTGAGCTGACCTGGCGGAGGACACTGTTCGCCGCCCTTGCCGGAATCGTATTTGGACAGGGTCTCGGCGCCGTCATCATCGCCGAGGACCTGGAGTCTCTCACAGAGATCGATCCCGCCCAGCTCATGGCTCTGGCCCTCCCCCTGTCGCTCATCGGAACCATGGGAGCCATCGTCGTCCTCGAGCTTCTGTTTATCTCCAAGCCGTCGGCTCCGGGCGTGCGGCTGATCAGACCATGGCGTGCAATAGGTCGATGGGCAGGGATGTGGAGAAGAGGATTCAGCGTCCTTCGCATCGTGACCCGGCATGGGTTGGCGCCCCTGCTCGGCTTGAGGAAAGATGATGTGTCGACTCGAAACCCTGCCGAGATCTCGCGACGAATCCGCCTATCGCTGGAAGAAGCGGGAGGCATGTTCGTCAAGCTGGGTCAGCTCATGGTCACGCGCCCCGACCTGCTCCCACCGGAGGCGGTGACGGAATTGAGCCGATTGCAGGCCGACGTCGCTCCTTTGGCGGAACCGGAGGTGAGAGAGATCGTCACCCAGGAGATCGGCCGACCGCTCGAAGAGGTGTTCTCCTCGATCGATTGGGCTCCGATCGGGTCAGCGTCCATCGGACAGGCGCACATCGCAGTCCTCCGTGACGGGTCCGAGGTCGTGGTCAAAGTGCGTCGACCCGGACTCGAGGTCCAGGTGGACCGAGATCTCGCCATCACCAAATGGCTGGCCTCTTTGGCGGAGCGGCGCACCTCCTGGGGACGGGCCTACCGGGTCACTGAGCTCGCCGAGGAATTCTCCGATGTCCTCCGTTCCGAGTTGCGCTTCGACATCGAAGGGCAGAACGCGGCTGACATGTCAACCGCTATCGAAGGTCATCCCGGTGTTCGGGTCCCCGGGGTCATCGACGCTCTGACCACCGAACGCATGCTGGTCATGGAACGGCTGACGGGCCTACCGCTGTCGAAGACGACCACTCGCCCAGACGAAGCGAAGAGCCGCATCCTCGCCGACGACCTCTGTGTGTCCCAGGTCCGCGCCATGCTCGCCGGCGAGAGATTTCACGGCGACCCTCATCCGGGGAATGTGCTGTTGTTGGAGGACGGGAGTCTGGGTCTGGTCGATTTCGGGATCACCGGCCGCCTCGACGCGTTCGAACGAGCCTCGGTCTTCCAGATGCTGATCGCCCTGAAGCTGGACCAGCCCACCGTCCTCTACGAGGCACTGATGTCGGTGGGCGCGGTGACCCCGGGCCATGACCCCGACGAGGTGGAGAGGT
>Ga0299913_10002107_pt1 | contig 15471 bp, 10 predicted proteins | sample RVTome_9_FD_201360 | JGI IMG/M metagenome (GOLD analysis project Ga0299913, IMG submission 201360) | Soil microbial communities from uranium-contaminated site in the Upper Colorado River Basin, Wyoming, United States - RVT155D38 (version 2) ...
GCTTCTCAGTCGCCCGCGGTCGCGTGACCGGTGCGCCCGGATCGGCGACGGCGTTGGCGAACTTGCTGAACAGCATCGGGTAGATCGGCGGCTCGAGGCCCTGCTCGCGGCAGTGGTCGTGGTAGTTGAGCCCCACGCAGATGACCTTCCCCGGCCGCCGGATCGGCGCGGCGATCCGGACTTGGGCGGGGTCGATCGCCGCTCCGGGAGCCTCCGCGACCCGGCCCACCAGCTCCGGGCGGGCAAGGAGCTCGCCGACGTCGGCGACGCCGAGCGAGTCGGTCAGGTCGAGGATCCCCTCATCGGTGCGCAGGCCGAGGCGGGTGCCGTCTGGATCGGAACCGCCGCGCCTGAAGGCGAGCAGGTGCACGCCGGTGAGTATAGGGAGGTCAGGGCTCGCTGAAGTACGACCGCGCCGGTGCTCCCAGCAGGCCGATGACGAGCACCAGGCTGATGATGCCGCCGATGGGCACCATCAGCAGGTACCAGCCGGCCGCCGCCTCCGATGGCATCTCGAGCAGCACCGGGATCAGGCCGCCCAGGATCGGCAGCGGCAGCAGGGCGATCCCGATGGCGAACCGATGCGCGATCCGCTTGCGCTGCAGCGCGGTGGTGATGCCGAAGAGCACGGCCGCCAGCTCGATCATCATGAAGATGCCGAGCAGGCTGAACGGCGCTCGCTCGCTGAAGTCGATGAACTCGACGATGCGGCCCAGCAGCAGCCCGGTGATCGCCAGCAGCGTGAAGGCCCAGCCGAACCACAGCCGGACCGCGAGGGGCGTGGGGGCGTCGGGGGTCGGATCGGCCTCGATGGGATCGATGCTCATGCAGCTGGGATCGTAGCAATCGCGCGGGACCGCCGCGGCTTCGTGCCGGAAACCCCTTGACAGTGCCGCGCGGCAACACGTAAGCTCCGCCACTAAACCGGTTCACTAAACCGGTTCAAGGGTGGAGGAGCGCGACCCGACCGTGGAGGGAGGGTCGCAGATGATGGAGCAGGGTTGGCCCGACCTCGCATCGACGATGTGGCTCGGCGTGCTGGTGTCAGCAAGACGTCGGTCAGCTTCGCGTTCAATCAGCCGGAGAATCTCAATCCGGCGACCCGCGACCGCATCCTTGCCGTGGCGAGCGAGCTCGGCTACCGGCCGTCTCCGATCGCGCGGCGGCTGGCCCGACGCCGGACCGACCAGATCGGCCTGGTGGTCCCGCAGTCGACCCACGACATCTTCGCCAACCCCTTCCTTCCCGAGCTCGTCCGCGGCATCGGCGACGTCTGCGACGCGGAGGGCATCGCCGTGGTGATCGTCCCCCCGGTGGGCGGCTCGATCGCGCGGGCCGTGGACGCCGCGCTGGTCGACGGACTGATCCTGCTCGGCCTGGCTCCCCAGCACCCGGACCTCGAGGAGGTCCGCCGCAGCGGGACGCCGCTGGTGGGCATGGACATCGAGGGCTTCGAGGACTTTGACGTCATCAGCATCGATGACGAGGACGGCGCCTGCCGCGCGGCGGAGCACCTCCGCGCGCTCGGCCATCGCGATGTCGCGGTGGTGCTGATCGCGGAGCACCCCGATTCCCCGGTCGACGAGCGCCACGGCATCTCCGGGCGGCGCCTCCAGGGCATCCGCCGCGGATTCGGGCTCGGACCGGCCGCCGATGAGTCAGTCGACACCGGGGTCCGGCTGCGGATCATGTCGACGCCGGTGAGCGAGGAGGGCGGGCGCGCCGTGCTCCAGGCCATCGTCGCCGACGGCAGCCCGCCGACCGCGGTGATGACGATGTCCGATGTCACGGCCATCGGCATCATGGCCGAAGCCCACGAGGTCGGCGTCCGGGTGCCCGACGAGCTGTCCGTCATCGGCTTCGACGACATCCCCGCCGCATCGTGGACCACCCCCCGGCTCACGACCGTTCACCAGCCGATCCGCGAGAAGGGGCGCCGCGCGGCGCATCGGCTCATTTCAGCCATCCGTTCAGGCCCGGACCATCGTCCGGTGGTCGAGGTGCTGCCCACCCGCCTGGTGGTCAGGGAGTCCTCGGCCGCGCCCCGGGGCGACCTTGCCTCGGATTCTCCAGGGGGAGGAGGTGTGGCCGCAGCCTGACGTGATGTCGCATCCAGATCGCAGTTCCCCGACGATCAACCGTTCAATAGAGGTATCAGGACCCATGTCTCACAAATTGCAGCGACTGCTGCCGATCTTCGTGGTCGGCGCGCTGGTGCTCGCCGCCTGCGGTGGCGGCGAGATCGGCGGCGACGAGTCGGAGGCCCCGGAAAGCCAGGGCACCGATTCGTCCGAGGCCGCAGCCCCGAGTGAAGCCGCCTTCCCGGAAGGTGACATCGAGATCGAGCTGTGGACCAAGGAGGGCGATCCGCAGATCGAGTACGTCGAGGCCCTCGCCGACGCGTACACCGCCGAGCACGCCAACGTCACCATCAACGTCGTCAACAAGGACGTCGAGGTCCTTCGCGAGGACCTCGTCAACACCGCCCTGGCCCCGGAGTCGGCGCCCGAGCTGGTCTGGACGGTCGCCGACCACGTCGGTCCGTTCACCTCGGCCGGCGTGATCCAGGAGCTGGACGGCAAGGTCGACACCGCCGGCTACGAGGAGGGGGCGCTCGCGGCCGTCCAGGTCGACGGCACCACCTGGGGCATCCCGATCAGCAACGGCAACCAGCTGATGCTGTACTACAACAAGTCGATCGTCGGCGAGGAGCCCCCGGCCGACACCGATGAGCTCATCGCCACCGCCACCGAGAACACCGGCGACGGCAGCTTCGGCCTCGTCTTCAACGAGACCGAGTCGTTCTGGCTCACCCCGTGGCTGGCCGGCTTCGGCACCAGCGTCTTCGAGGACGACGGCACCACGCCGAACCTCGACACCCCGGAGATGCAGGCCGCGCTCGAGTTCCTCTACGACCTGAAGTACACCGAGGAGGTCATGCCCGGCGAGGCGGACTACACCATCGCCAGCGACCTCTTCACCAGCGGCGACGCCGCGATGATCGTCAACGGCGACTGGGAGCTCGGCAACTACGCCGACCAGCTCGGCGACGACCTCGGCGTGGCTCCCCTTCCGACGGTGACCTCGACCGGGCTGGACCCGGCGCCGTACACCGCCGGCTCGTTCTACATGGTTCCGAGCGCGATCGAAGGCGACACGCTCACCGTGGTGCTCGACTTCATCTCGTGGTCGACCAGCACCGAGAACCAGATCCAGATGGTCGAGGAGCTCCGGCGCCTGCCGGCGAACCTCGAGGCACTCGAGGACCCGATCGTGACCGATGACCCGCTCCTGGCGGGCGCGGCCGAGGCGGTCCAGCGGGGCACCCCGCAGCCGACCAACGTCGAGATGCGCTGCGTCTTCGATGCCATGAACACCGGGATCCGGGACGTTCTTGGCGCCGGGAACAGCGACTTCGCGTCGGTGACGGCCGACATGCAGGCCGCAGCGGAGAACTGCGTGGCAACGCTCTGATTGAGCGGTAGAGTCCGATGGCGGGGCTTCGGCCCCGCCATCGGTCCATCTGCTCGATAGCCAGGAGACCCGATCGTGGACGTCGACCGATCCGTCGCAGCCCTCTCGGAGGTGCTGTTCACCCTCGCCATCTTCGCGGTCGGCATCGCGATCCTGGAGGGAGTCCTCTACGTCATCCTGGTGCGCTGGCTGAAGGCGCGCCTGGCGCTCCCCATCCTTCTCATCGCCCCCGCGCTGGTGGGGCTGACCGCACTCATCATCTATCCGCTGGTGTGGGAGCTGAACGTCTCCTTCACCAACATGAGCCTCAACCGGCTCTGCGATCCGGGGTTCCCGGCCGGCCTCCTGGCCGAGTGCCGCGGCGAGCCGATGTTCATCGGCCTCGACAACTACATCAACGTCTTCACGCGGCCGGTGCTCCAGGTCGCGGGCTTCTTCCAGGTCTTCTGGCAGACCATCCTGTGGACCGTCATCAACGTCGCCTTCCACGTCGGGCTGGGCCTGGGGCTGGCACTGCTCCTCAACCGCCACCTGCGGCTGAAGGGCGTCTATCGCGCCCTCATCGTGCTGCCGTGGGCCATCCCGCAGATCGTGTCGCTGGCGGTCTGGCGGACCGAGCTCAACGCCGAGTTCGGCATGGTCAACCAGCTGCTGTCACTCATCGGCATCAGCGGGCCGAGCTGGATGACCGATCCGTTCTGGAACTTCTTCGCCATGATCATGGTGAACGTCTGGCTGGGCGTGCCGTTCATGATGGTGCTCCTGCTGGGCGGGCTCCAGAGCATCCCCGCCGACCTCTACGAGGCGGCCGAGATCGACGGCGCCAGCAGCCGGCAGTCCTTCCGGCACATCACGCTGCCGCTGCTCCGACCGGTGCTCGTCCCGTCGGTCATCCTGGGCACGGTCTGGACCTTCAACAACTTCAACGTGCCATTCGTCATCAACCAGCTCGAGCTCGAGACGAGCGACACGCTGGTGACCGGGCTCTTCCGCGCTGCCTTCCAGTACAACCGCTACGGGTTCGCCGGCGCCTACGCGTTCGTCGTCTTCGCCGTCCTGCTCGTCTTCGTCATCGTCTACGTCCGCCGCAGCGGCGCGCTTCGAGGTGCCTACGAATGACCTCCACCACCGTCCCGACGCCGGTCCAGGCGGCCGCGGTCAAGAAGGGCATCACCACCAGCGCCGGTGGCAGGGGCGACTCTCCGCTGAAGAGGGCGATCATCCACGCCACGCTCTTCCTCGCGGCGCTCATCGCCATCGTCCCCGTGCTGCGGGTGATCAGCGTCTCGCTGCGACCGGAGAACCGGCTGTTGAGCCGGACCCTCGACATCATCCCCGAGGGGGCGACGTTCGCGTCCTACGAGAACGTCCTGTTCAACACCGATTTCCCCCAGTGGCTGTTCAACAGCCTGATCATCACCATCGGCACCTCGCTGGTGGGGCTGATCTTCGCCGCGACCAGCGCCTACGGCTTCAGCCGCTTCGCGTTCCCCGGCCGCGGGGTCGGCCTCACCGGCCTTCTCGCGACGCAGCTCATCCCGGCCACCATGCTCCTCGTCCCGATCTTCATCCTGGCCATCCAGCTCGACCTGGTCGGCACCTACCGCGGCCTGGTGATCGCGTACGCGGTCACGAGCGTGCCGTTCAGCATCTGGATCCTCAAGGGCTACTACGACACGGTGCCGGTGGAGCTCGAGGAGGCGGCGCGGATCGACGGCTGCTCGCAGCTCGAGGCCTTCTGGCGCGTCCTCCTGCCCCTCTCGACCCCGGCGCTGGCGATCGTCTTCCTGTTCAACTTCCTGGCGGCCTGGAACGAGTTCGTCCTGGCCCGCGTGCTCATCGGCTCGCAGACCGACCTGTTCACCTGGCCGCTGGGCATCCTCCGCTTCCAGGCGCAGTTCCAGACGCAGTGGGGTGACCTCGCGGCGGCGTCCGTGCTGGTCTCGATCCCGATCGTCGCGCTGTTCCTGTACAGCAGCAAGTGGCTGATCAGCGGCGTCACCCTCGGCGGAGTCAAGGGGTGACGGAGACGCGGCTCACCGACCCACCGGCGTGGGTCGGTGACGCGGTCTTCTACCAGATCTTCCCCGACCGATTCGCGCGCAGCGGACGGGTCCCGGCGCCGGGCCCGCTGGAGCCGTGGGATGACGAGCCCACGGTCAACGGCTTCAAGGGCGGCGACCTGTACGGCATCGTCGAGCACCTCGACCACCTGGTCGACCTCGGCATCACCGCCATCTACCTCAACCCGATCTTCAGCTCCGCCTCGAACCACCGGTACCACACGTTCGACTACCTGGCCGTCGACCCGCTGCTGGGCGGCGAGGCGGCGCTCCGTGCCCTGCTCGACGCGGCGCACGCGCGCCGGATCCGGGTGATCCTGGACGGGGTGTTCAACCACGCCTCGCGCGGCTTCTGGCCGTTCCACCACGTGATGGAGACCGGGAGGCACTCCCCCTACCGCGACTGGTTCTACCTGCACGACGAGGATCTCGAGGCCGGCCGGCCGCTGCGGGCCTACGCCGGCGAGTCGCTGCAGGAGGCGCTGACCGCCGACTGGGGCGAGTCCCACGGCGAGGGAACGGAGTCGCTCACGACCCTCGGCTACCGGGCCTGGTGGGACCTGCCTGCCCTGCCGAAGCTGAACACCGACAACCCGGTCGTGCGCGAGTACCTGATGGGCGTCGCCGAGCACTGGACCCGCTTCGGGATCGACGGCTGGCGGCTGGACGTACCCGGCGAGATCACCACGCCCGGCTTCTGGGAGGAGTTCCGGGCGCGCGTGCGCGCGATCAACCCCGACGCCTACATCGTCGGCGAGATCTGGCAGGAGCGCGGCGACCTGCTCGACGGCCGCACCTACGACGGCCTGATGAACTATCCGCTGGCCGCGGCGATCGTCTCGTTCGTTCCCGGCGGCCACCTGGACCCGCGGGTGGTGGCGCAGCATGCCGAGATCGAGCGCCAGACGCTGCCCACCGACGGGGCGGGCTTCCTCGAGCGCGCCGAGCGCGTCATCCGCGGCTACGCGCCGCCGTTCGCTCGCTCGCTGCTGGGCCTGCTCGACTCGCACGACACGCCGCGGTTCCTCTCCTGGTGCGGTGGCGATCAGGCATCGCTGCGCCTGGGCTGGCTCGTCCTGCTGACGATGCCGGGCGCCCCGTGCATCTACTACGGCGACGAGGTCGGCATGACCGGCGAGATGGATCCCGGCTGCCGAGGCGCGTTCCCGTGGGAGGCGACGCGCTGGGATCTCGGCCTGCTCGAGACGGCCCGCATGCTCATCGCCCTGCGGCATGCCACTCCCGCGTTCCGCGACACCGACTTCGCCAAGCTCGCGGCGGACGGCATGGCGGTCGCCTACCGCCGCGGGAACGGCGGCGGTTCGGCGATTGTGGCGATCAACGCCGGCGATACACCGGCCGAGCTGGCCATCCCCGCATCGGCCGACGCGAGTCTCGTGGCTATTCCCGGACTGCCGGCGGCCACCCTCGCCCCCGGTGACGACGGCACGCTCCGAATCGCGCTGCCGGCCCGGTCCGGAGCCGTGGTTTGCGCCGGATGAACCGGCGGCAGGGGCTGCTCGGGATCGCCGCGCTCGTCGGGGTGGCGGTGATCGCGGTCGCGCTGTTCGTGCTCTGGCCACGGACCGCGCCGGGGCCGGACCTCGACGGCATCCCGGAATCGGCGCTCGTCCCCGACCTGGCCCCCCTCGCGCCCGACGGCGAGATCGTCGACGCGGACCTGGCGCACGACAGCCGTGGCGACGCCTACCGGCTCCCGTTCGGCGCCGTCCCGGCCGGGACGGAGGTGACACTCCGCCTGCGCGCCGCGGCCGGGGACCTTACCGATGCCACGATCCGGGTCTGGGACGCGCTCGCCGAGTCGCAGGTGCTGGTGCCGATGTCGGTCGTGGCACGCGACGCGACCCACGGCGAACACGGCTACGACTGGTGGGAGGCGACCCTGCCGACGATCGACATCCCGACCGTCCTGTACTACCGCTTCATCGTGCGCGACGGCGGGGCCACGCGCTTCGTGGAGGACGACGCGCTGCTCGACGGAGGCGCGGGCGAGACGCTGGCCGCCTCGGAGGATCGGTCCTGGCAGCTGGTGACCCACGATCCCGAGTTCGCGACGCCCGATTGGGCGAAGGGCGCGGTGGTCTACCAGGTCTTCCCGGATCGGTTCGCCAACGGCGACCCGGCGAACGACCCCTCCCCGGACAACGAGGCCGCAGGCGAGGGCGCGGAGCGCTATCGGTACGGCGACGTCTACGGCAACCCGATCCTGACGCGCGACTGGGAGACGGACCTCCCCGAGGGGTACTGCCGCGCCTACACGGGCCCCGCCGAGCCGTGCGACGAGGAGCCGCTGGGCCGTGACTTCTATGGCGGCGACCTCGCCGGCCTGCGGGAGCGACTGCCGGAGCTCGCCGAGCTCGGGGTGACGGTGGTGTACCTCAACCCGATCTTCGCCGCCCCGTCGAACCACCGGTACGACACCAGCGACTTCACCGTCGTGGACCCCGACCTTGGCACCAACGCGGACCTCGAGGCGCTGACCGCCGAGGCAGATGCGCTCGGCATGCGGATCCTGCTGGACGGCGTCTTCAACCACGTCAGCAGCGACTCGCCGGTGTTCGATCGTGCCGCGCGATACCCGGAGACCGGTGCCTGCGAGGCGGCCGACTCGCCCTGGGCGACCTGGTTCACCTTCAACCCCGGGCCACCGGAGAAGTGCTTCGACGGCCAGACGTACGAGGACTGGTTCGGCTTCGACACCCTCGCGGTGATCGCCGAGAACCCCGAGACGTTCGCCTACTTCCTCGGGGAGGACAGCATCGCCACCCGCTGGCTGGCGTCGGGCATCGGCGGCTGGCGGCTCGACGTGATGAACGAGATCAGCCACGACTACCTGCGCGGCCTGCGGCGCAGCATCAAGACCGTGGATCCGGAGGCCTTCATCCTCGGCGAGGAGTGGGGCGACGCATCGGCCTGGCTGCTGGGCACCGAGGCCGACAGCGTGATGAACTACCGCTTCCGGCGGGCGGTGATCGGGCTCGTCAACGGCGAGACCGCGGACGCGGACGGCGCGATCGCGGGCCTGACACCCTCGCAGTTCGCCGCGACCATGGAGGGCGTTCGCGAGGACTATCCGCCCGCCGCCTGGGACGTCCTCCACAACCTGGTGGACAGCCACGACACGACGCGGATCCTGTGGACCCTCACGCCCGGCGCCGACAATCGCGAGGAGAAGGAGGCGGCCGATGCGCTCGAGGAGGGCAAGGCGAAGCTGCGGCAGGTCGCCGCGCTCCAGCTCACGTGGCCGGGGATGGCGGGCGTGTACTACGGCACCGAGGTCGGGCTGACCGGCCACGACGATCCCGACGACCGCCGGCCGTATCCCTGGGGGAACGAGGATCTCGAGCTGCGCGAATGGTACGCGCGACTTGCGGGGCTGCGCGCCGACCACGAGGCGCTGCGCAGCGGGGAGCTGACCTTCCTCCACGCCGACGACGCCGACGGCGTCCTGGCCTTCGGCCGCCGGACCGATGCCGAGGCGGCGATCACGGTGCTCAACCTCTCGGCGACGCCGGTCACCGTCGACGTGGACGTCGAGGGCTGGCTGCCGCCAGGCACGTCCCTGGTCGATCAGCTCGGCGGCGAGGCGCTGGAGGCCGGCGCCGATGCCGTATCGGTCGAGCTCGGCGCGCACGGCGTGGCGGTCCTTCTCACCAACCCGGGTCAGGACCTGGCTCCGCCCGATGCCCCCTCGAACCTGTCGGCTGGGCCGAGCGACGGAGCGGTCGAGCTGACCTGGGAGCCGGTGCCCGATGCGGCCGGCTACACGATCTGGCGGTCGGTGCTGTCGGGCGGTGGCTACCAGCCGGCGGGCACGGCCGATGGCGACGCCCGCGGATTCACCGACCGCGGCGCACGAAACGGCACGCTCGCCCACTATGTCGTGACGGCCGTCGACGCGGCCGGCAACGTGGGACCCCGCTCCCCGGAGGCCAGCTTCCTGCCGCAGGTCGAGGTTGCTGACGCCCGGCTGGCCGACGACACGGCGATCGAGCAGCAGCTGAGCGCCGTCGACGAGCTGCCGCCGGTCGAGGCTGTCGTCGAGGTACCCGGCTTCAGCTTCCTCGAGGGTCCCACGGTGGGCGTGCGCATCGAGCTCGGCTTCGGGCCGGCCGATGGCGAGCCGACCGCCGATGCCGATGGCTGGACGTGGTCCGCCATGCGCTACGCGGGTGAGGCCGATGGCGCCGACCGCTGGGTCGGTGACGTGCGCCCCGAGGAGGCTGGCATCTACGCGGTCGCCGCGCGCCTTTCGACCGACGGCGGGACGACCTGGCGGGCAGTGGGGACCGAGGGTATCGGCGAGACCGTGACGGCACGTGAGCTGCGCGCGACGCCGGGCGACGACGCCACGCCACCGGCCGTTCCGGGAGGCCTGGTCGCGACCTCGGTCGCCGAGACCGCCGTCGCCCTGGCCTGGGACGCGGTCGACGACGGGGACCTCTATCGGTACGAGATCCTGCGGGCCGACGCCGACGGCGAGCCGGTCCGCGTCGGCGTCGCCGGGGAGCCGTCCTTCAGCGACGAGTCGGTCGCGGCCGGCAGGACGTACCGCTACTCGGTCCGTGCCCAGGACACCGCCTACAACCGATCCGGCACATCGGCCGAGATCACGGTCGGGGCGGAGGCGCGCGACGTGGCGGTGACGTTCACCGTCACCGTGCCGGAGAACACGCCGCCGGGCGACACCATCCACATTGCGGGCGACTTCCAGGGCTGGGACCCGGCAGCCACGCCGATGACCCAGATTGATGCGACGACCTGGCAGATCACGCTCACCTTCCCCGAGGCGACCCCACTCCAGTACAAGTACGCGCGCGGCACGTGGCTGGCCGTGGAGAAGGATGCCGGCTGTGCCGAGATCGCCAACCGCGAGCTGACCGTGCAGCACGGCGAGGACGCGACCCTGGCCCAGGCCGACAGCGTCGAGAAGTGGCGGGACGTGGATCTCTGTCCGTGACGCAGACCAGTCCCGGGTGTAGCGTGAATCCATGCGCTGGGCATGGACGCGTGGCGAAGATGCGATCGAGGCGCTCGACCCCGAGCCGCTCGAGGTCGTCGAGCTCGACGCCGATGGGCGCCTGGTCGGGCCACCACCCGCGCGCCCACACGTCGCGCCTCACGAGGTCGCCGATCGACCGTCGCGCCGCGACCCGACCGGTCTCGCCGGCATCTGGGAGGCGCTCGCCCACAGCTGAGGCCCCGGCGTGACCCGTGCGGGCCGGCTGGCCATCGGCCTCGGAGGGCTCGTCCTCATCGCCGCCCTGGTGGCGATCGCGATCGCCTGGCCGCGCACGCCGGCCCTGCTCGCCTGGGACGAGCTCGATGCGCGATGGGGAACATATCTCTCGGAGCGCGAGTGGGGCACGCCCCGCGAGGCGATCGGGAACGATCCATGGGGCATGGACTACCTGTCGGCCGTGCGCCTTCCCTATCGCCACGGCGAGGACGGCATCGCCGGGCTCGTCGACCGCGACGGCACCTTCCACATCGGCTGGGCCGTGTGGGACGAGCGGCAGGTCCGCGTCGCCGAGCGTCTCTTCGGGTGGGGCAACCCGTCGGGCGAGAACGGCGAGGAGATCGTCGATCGCCGCACCTTCGGCGTGAACACGCCGACCAGCTCGGTGGCGGACGCGACGCTCGTCTACCCGAACTCCAACCCGCAGTTCCGGATCGTCCTCTCCCAGGCGCGGGTCGACGACGTGAGCGGGGTCCTCGTCGCTGCCGCCGACCGCGAGGTTCCCACCGAAGCCGGCGCATCCGCGGCGCTTGGCGACGAGCTGCCGCTGCACATCGCGCTCAAGGGCTGGCTCCACGACCCCGCCCTTGCCGTGGAGCCGATCGACCGCGGCCTCCTGCTCCGCGGCCCGACCACCAGCGTCGCGATCATCGGCGCCGACTCCGCCGACCGCCTGATCAGCGACGAGAAGCGCGCGCTCGACGAGCAGCTGCGCGACGGGAACCTCGCCGACGGGGAGGGCCACATCGGTGCGCTGGCGGTGCGCCTGATGGTCGGTACCGGGGCCGAGACGGTCGCCTTCGCCTGGGCCGAGGACGCCGACCCGGACGCCGCGGCTGCGCGCGCCCGCGAGCTGATCGGCGCGGCCGAGCCGATCCTTGCGGAGCGTCGCTCGGAGGCCGCCACCATCTTCGCCGGGGACGTCGACCCCGAGCACGAACCCGTCTACCGGCAGGCCCTGATGAGCCTGCTTTGGAGCCAGAGCCTGTATCGCTGGGACGGCGCGTCGGACTGGATCCCGGAGTGGGAGGGTCGCGTCGCCGCCGACGACGTGCTGATCATGCCGGACAAGTGGGAGTTCCCGTGGCTCGCGACCTGGGACTCGGCCTTCCACGCGGTCACGGCGGAATTGATCGACCCGCAGCTCGGCGCCGACCAGCTCCGGTTCATCCTCTCGCCGGACTGGCAGCAGCCGGATGGGCACATCCCCTGCGCCGAGTTCGTGATGGACGACGAGTGCCCGCCGGTCTTCTCGTGGGCCGCGTGGCGCCTCCACGAGGCCGGCGCCGGCCTCGACCTCCTCGCCGAGATCTACCCGGGCCTCGCCGCAAACCACGCCTACTGGAAGGATGAGCTCCAGGTCGGCGACGGCCTCTACACCGGGGGCTTCCTCGGCATGGACAACCTGCCACGCGCCGAAGGGCAGGCACAGGCCGATGCGAGTGCCTGGATGGCATTCAATGCCCGGTACCTGGAGCTGATCGCCGAGGCGCTGGGCAAGCCAGCCGATGCCGATGCCTATCACCGCGACATCGATGTCATCGCCGCGGCCGTCAACGACGTGCTGTGGGACGAGGAGCGCGGCTTTTACTACGACCGCGACGAGGACGGGGTCACGCCCATCCTGACGAAGTCCTACTCGGGCCTCCTGCCCCTGATCGCCGGCATCGTGCCGGAGGAGCGCGCCGACCGCCTCCTCGACACGCTCCGCGACGAAGGGCAGTTCCTGTCGCCGCACGGCATCCGCAGCACCTCGCGCGACAGCGTCCTGTACCGACCCGGCTACGCGGGCCAGCGGGGCGTGAACTCGTCGTGGCGCGGGCCGATCTGGCTGCCGATCAACTACCTGCTCGTGGAAGCGATCGAGGAACGGGATCCCGGGTTCGCCGCCGATCTGCGGGAGCGGCTGGTCGAGCTGGTCGAGACGGACTGGGAGCGCACCGGGCGCTTCCACGAGTACTTCCACGCCGAGACAGGGGAGGGCCTCGGAGCCGATGCCCAGGCCGGCTGGACAGCGCTGGTGGCGAACCTCGTCCGGGACGGCTGGCCGGCCGACTGATCGGCGCACCGCCTACCATCAGCCCGCATGGACTGGCTGGCCGAGCTCTTCGAGACGAACCGCATCATCGTCCTGTCCATCTACGGGCAGGTGTTCTTCCTCATGGGCCTGGCCGTCGCGCTGCAGGCGCGGCATCGGTCCCAGCTGCCGTTCGCCCGTCCGCTCGTCTGGCTGGCCGGATTCGGCCTCGTCCACGGGCTCATGGAGTGGGGCTACCTGTTCATTCCCATCCAGTCGGGCTTCCTGCCGCTGCCGATCGTGGAGGGACTCCTCATTCTCCAGCTCCTGCTCAAGCCGATCAGCTTCGCGCTCCTCTTCCAGTTCGGCGTCGAGCTGCTGCTCAGCACCCGCGACCCGCTGACCATGCCGCGCATCGGGGGTCAGCCGTGGCTGCGGTTCGTGCCGGCCGTCGCGATCGGGCTGTGGGCCGTCGCCACCATCGCCCTGTCGAGCACCGTGGCGGCCGGGTTCGTGCCCGAGCCGCGGCCATGGCTGCGGATGGAGGCGATCGGCGCGGCCCTCGCCGCCGTCGGCGCGCCGCTGGCCGTGGGCGACGTGGTCGCGCGGGCAATGCTCGGCCTGCCGGCCTCGCTGCTGGTCGCGATCGGCCTGCGCGACACGATCCGCAGCCTCGGGACGGTTGCCGGGCCGCGGATCGAGACCGCCCTGCGCGCCGCGGCGATCGCGTTCGTGGTGTACGCGCTGATCGGCGGGCTGGTGCCGCTGCCGGCTCCGTTCCCGCCGGCGTCGATCGTCAACGGCAGCACGGTGCTCGACCTGCTCGGCATCCCGATCGAGGTCTTCCGCTCCCTCGCCGGCCTGGCGATTGCCCTGGCCGTGGTGCGCAGCCTGGAGCTGTTCGAGCAGGAGACCGACCGCGCCCTGGCCGAGGGCCGGCGCCGCGAGCTCCTTCTCCGCGAGCGGGAGCGGATCGGCCGCGACCTTCACGACGGCATCATCCAGTCGATCTACGCCGCGGGCCTCCACCTCGAGCAGGCGACGACCGAGGCGGATCGATCGCCGGATCGGACCCGCGAGCGGATCGGCACGGTGATGGGCGAGCTGAACCGCATCACCGGCGACATCCGCAGCACGATCTTCGACCTGCGCTCCGGGGAGCTGGAGTCGCGCGACGCGGAGGCGATCGTGCTGGCGGTCGCCGACGAGCTGCAGGCCCACACCCTGGTCGAGCTCGAGATCGGCTCCGAGGGGCTGTTCCGCCCGCGCCTGCGCCCCGAGCAGGCGGAGCACCTGCGCAACATCGTGACCGAGGCGTTCAGCAACATCCTGCGCCACGCGCAGGCCTCGCGGGTGATCGTGCGCATGACCTGTACGCAGCGGCGCTTCACGCTCGAGATCCGCGACGACGGCATCGGCTTCGACCCCGACGTGACCCCGGCACGCGGCCGGCGCGGAAGCCCGCAGGGCCTGGCCAACGTGCGGCGCCGCGCCGAGCTGCTCGACGCGAGCCTCGAGATCGAGAGCGCCCCGGAGCGCGGCTCACGGCTCTCCCTTACGATGCCGGTGGCGACCAGTCGCCGACCCTCATGACCCATCACACCACCGCTGGCGCGTCCGACGCGTCGATCCGCATCCTCATCGCCGACGACCACGAGGTGGTCCGCATCGGCCTCGCCGCCCTGCTCGACGGGCAGCCGGGCCTCCAGGTGGTGGCCCAGGCCGAGTCCGGGGATGAGGCAGTGCGCCTGGCGCGCCGCCATCGGCCCGACGTGGTGGTCATGGACATCCGGATGCCGAACGGCTCCGGGATCGACGCCTGTCGCACGATCACCGCCGAGATGGAGGGGATGCCGGTGATCATGCTGACCAGCCATGCCGATTCCGAGGCGCTGTTCGACGCGATCGACGCGGGGGCGTCCGGGTACGTGCTGAAGCGGATCGGCACCACCGAGCTCATCGACGCGGTGCGCACCGTGGCGGCGGGTGGCTCGCTGCTCGACCCGACGATGACCCGGCGCGTGCTGGACCGGCTGCGAAACGCCAGCCGGGTCGAGGAGGCCGGCGCCTTCTCCGAGCTCACGGACCAGGAGCGTCGCGTGCTGGCGATCATCGCCGACGGCTCCTCGAACCGGGAGATCGCCGAGCGCATGGGCCTCGCCGAGAAGACGGTCCGCAACTACGTGTCGAGCATCCTCGCCAAGCTCGCGCTCGCCAGCCGGTCACAGGCGGCCGCGTACGCCATCCGCAACCGGCTGCCCGAGCTCGAAGAGGACGAGGTATGAGGCGCCGAGCGGCGCCCGCCCTCCTGGTCCTCACGCTGCTGGCGGCCTGCGTCGTCGAGCCGTCGCCGGGCGGCAGCGAATCGGCGCGGCCCACGCCGACCGCCGTCGCGAGCGACCCGGCCCCGACCGTCCCGGCCAGCGTGGCGCCACCATCGGCCACCGATGCGTCGCCGACGGCGACGCCGGAGCCGTCGTTGTCGCTCGACCTGCCGGAGGGCAGCGACTCCCGCATCATCAGCGTGCGAGTGGAGCCGGACCTGCCGGCCGACGCCGACGGCCGGATCGTGGTGACCGTGACGAGCGCCGCCGACACGCTCGTCGACGAGCTGGTGCTGCGCTGGCCGACCGAGCTGAACGACACGCTGTTCCTCG
>Ga0299913_10002108_pt1 | contig 15468 bp, 11 predicted proteins | sample RVTome_9_FD_201360 | JGI IMG/M metagenome (GOLD analysis project Ga0299913, IMG submission 201360) | Soil microbial communities from uranium-contaminated site in the Upper Colorado River Basin, Wyoming, United States - RVT155D38 (version 2) ...
GAACGCCCACCGCGCGGTGTCCGATCAGGCTGGCTCGCGGAATCACCTCTCCCTGTTCGTCGAGGTACATGTCGCGGTGAGCGGCAAGCGGTGCCGCCTCGCGATAATCGGCGAACGTCGTCTCTCCCTCCATGTGAACGAGCATGAATCCGCCACCGCCGATGTTTCCGGCTTCCGGGTACGTCACGGCGAGGGTAAAGCCCGCCGCAATCGCGGCGTCGACGGCATTGCCGCCGGCCTCGAGAATCGCTTCGCTGACGTCGGCGGCGTAGCGATCCGGCATGGCCACCGCCGCCTCCCTTACTTGCGCTTCCCCGGCTGTTTGCGTCGGCTGCTGCGAACCGTCCGCCGGGCCGCGGCCGGGCGAACAGCCGGCCACTCCGGCCAGAAGGAAGATTAGAACGGCGTGAAGCGACAGGCGCTTGCGGCACTGGATCATATGAGCGATTCCGCGGACGAGACCGCGGGCATTCTTCCACAGTTCCGCCTGCTTGTCGTCTCGCGGCAACCGACGTGCCGCTACTGATAGGCGCGCATCACGCTGATGCCGTGCTGAAGTTCCCGCCGCTCATCGTCGGTGAAATCCAGTTCGCGCATCAGGGTTTCGGCCTGTTGCGGGTCCGTTCGGGCAATGCCCCGCACGGCCATCATCAGCGCCTGCCTGCGCTTTTCCAGGTTGCCGATGCTATTCAGGAGGAGACGCCGGGACGGCGTCAGCTCATCCCAGTTCGAAGCCAGCTGCACGACGGCATCGTCTCGACGATCGCCTCGCGGCAGCCTTTCCGCCCACTGCTGGGCGCCGGCGGGGTCGTTGTGGCTCCACGACATGACAAGCATGCTGGTTGCCCGGGCCCGCTGCCCCTCGTCGGCAATCGAGTCCAGTATCCTTGCCGCCTGTTCCGGATCCTGGCGCCCGTACCTCCCGATCAGTCCGGTGTACAGGCCGTCTCTTTGCAACCCCTCGGGGACACGTTCCGCCATTTGCAGTGCCGTCTGCATGTCCGTTTGCGCGATACCGTTTACCACGGAGGCGAGGAGCTGCGGGTACTCGACACTGCCCTCATAGCGGGAAATGAACTGCAACGCCTCCGCCGGCGATCGCTGCGCGGCAAGGTTGGAGGCGATCTGTGCTCGCCAGACAGCCTGTGACTTTTCGTCGAGCCGTGGCAGCCAGCGGATGGCGCTGTCCAGGTCGGATTGGACCAGCATCTCGGCGCCCATCGACAGCATGGTTTCGCGTTCGTTGCCGTCCCGCTGCAACATCCACGACAACGCCGCATCAGGATCGGACTGAACCCAAAACATCGCGATGTTCCGCGCGACAGTCATTCGATCGCCAGTCCGTTCTATGTGATCCAGCAGTTCCACCGCCCGCTGCGGTTCATGCTGCGACATCGTCATCGCAATGCTGCCGAGAGCCTGTTGCCTTTGCTGCGCGCTCGGCAGTTGCTGGGCTTCGTCGATGGCCTTTTCGGGTTCCGTAGACGCAATGGCCGCAAGCACTCCCGACAAGAGACCGTTGTGCATGCCGCGATCGTTCTCTTTCGCCCAGAGAATAGCCCGATCCGGGTCCGCCTGCGCGAGTGCCGGCGCAATCGCGTTTGCGAGCATCGCACGGTGCTGGGGATTGCCGATCCGGGCCAGGTAAGCGAGCGCCTTTTCGACGTCCCGCGAGGCCAGCGTTTGCAGCGCCCGGTGCGACTCCATCGTCCGTTCCATGCCCGGACGCCCGGCCAGCAATTCGTCGAGGATCGCTTCCGGATCTGCCTCTGCCGCCGCAGCGGCAACTGCCCGGCGATATACCTGCCGCATTCCCTGACCGCGAAACAGGTCCGCGTGCCGGGCGGCGGCCAGGCCGTTCAGACGTCCCAGGTGACGCCCCAGGTAGTTGGCGTACTCGTGTTGCTGCATCGGGTCGGACAAGGCATTGACCGCGGCGACGGCTTCCGCGGGGTCGCGTTCCGCGAGGTGAAACAGCCAGGCAGCCCGGGTCTGGCTGTTCGGCGGGATGTCCAGTGCCTGTTCGATCAGATCAGTGGCGTCGTTCCCCTGATAACCGTATGCCGCATAGAGCGCCTGAGCGGCCAGATTTCGCTCGAACGGCGAGTCGAGGGCGGCCGCGCCGGCGAGCGCCGCGTCGAGATCCAGCTGCCCCCAGCTTTGCCAGACGCCTGCCTCTAAATACCGTTCTGCCCGAAATTCACCTGTTCGGCTCAAGGCGAGGGCGGAGCGCGGGTCGAGTTCCGTCAGCCGGGAAAACAGAATATCCAGCGCGGCCTTGCGATCCAGGCGATCCGCGATGCCGTTTGCCTGGAAGATGAGGTTCTGCACGCCGGCGGAGTCGGAGCGCCCGGCCAGTGCGTACAGAGCCTCCGTCTGCGCAAAGTCGCCCGGCAGCGCCAGGGTATCTTCGATGGTGTGCATCGAACGGTAGCGATTGTCGCGGTGGGATTCGGCTTCGGCCAGGGAGACGGTCGGTACGTTTTCGATGACCGGAGAGCCCGCCTGGGCGGATCTCTGCGCGGTCGCGTCGGGTTTGACGAGGACAAAGGTTGCGGCGGCGCCCGCCAGGAAAGCCAGGACGGCCAAAGCCAGTAGTCTGAACATCGAAAGGCCTCCGATGCAAGAAAACACGGAGCGGCGGAGGGGGCGGCTCCGCAGCTTCGATGCCCTATTAATACCCTATCTGGGCACGAAATAACAGCTGAATGGCGTCCTGCCCGCTAGTCGGTGTGCGCGGTGCGATACCATTTCACGCCGTCATCGTCGGTTGCGACCGTCACGCGTCCTGCATGGAGCAGGTAGTTCAGATGAGCGATCGACTCGCCGGTCGCCATGATCAGGTTGTTGTCGGTGATCGTGCTCTTGAACAGCGTGGAGAAGACGTCTACGGCGCGCCGCGGTTCCGCGCACACGGCTTGAAGGCTGGCCAGGCAGTCGTGATGCTCGTCGATCAGGCTTTGCAGTCGTTCGTGCGCGCCGCGGAACGGTTTGCCGTGCGAGGGCAGCACCAGGACGTCGGCGGGTAATCGTCTCTGCATTGCCTGCAGCGAGTCGATCCAGTCGAGAAGCGGGTTTGCGGCCGGTTCGGTCGGGTAAACGCTGACGTTCGACGAGATCGTCGGCAACAGCTGGTCGCCGGAAATCAGCACGTTCAGCTCCGCGCAGAAAAGGCAGGCGTGTTCCGGCGAATGACCGCGGCCCACGACGACTTCCCAGTCGTGGGAGCCGATTCGCAGCCTGTCGCCATCCTTGAGACGCATATAGCTTTCGGGCAGAGGGGCGACGTACTTGCCGAACATGCCGAACATCTGCTCGTACCGTGACATCGACTCCGGAGCGAAACCCGCAGCCCGGTAAAAGCGAACGCCTGCGTCGGGCGCCGGTCGTCCGGTGTCCGCGACGAGAATGCGGCAGAGGAGATATTCTTCGCGCGGCATCCAGAGGTCGACGCCGAACTCCTCCGTCAGCCATCCCGCGCAACCGGCATGGTCCGGATGAAGATGCGTCGTAATCACCCGCTGCACAGGCTGCCCGTTCATCGCGCCGGCAAAGGTTTTCCGCCAGACGTCTCGCGTGACCTCCGTGAACACTCCGCTGTCGACAACGGTCCAGGCGTCCTCTTCCTTCAGCAGCCACAGGTTTATATGGCCCAGGGCAAACGGCAGCGGCATGCGCAGCCAGAGGATGCCGGGCAGAACCGGCATCGTTTCGCCGGCTTCCGGTCTGTCGTCGAACTCGTAGAGGAGTTCTTCTCGTATGCGCGTGGCTACCATGCCGTTCTTTGGTGGCGAGACTGCACGCATGATCGCATGTCAGTCGGGAGAATGCTGCCGTTCGGCGCGGATCGCCCGCACCGCGGGCGATCATCCGCACGGCAACTGATGCGCGTTCCCGCTGCGAAGGATCATGCGGCCCTGCGGCCCGTATTCGTCAACGCCGCGAGTTTTTGCTCGATCCGCGGCCGAACCCCGACAACGGCCTCTTGCTTCACCGGACCGTAGCCGCGTATTTCCATGAAGAGCTCGACGATCTCGGTCGCAAGCGCAAGGTTATCCGCATCGAGATGCCGCAGGACGGTTTGAAGCGTCGCTTCGAAGTCCTCGATCAGCTGCCGTTCCATGCGTCGTTCCGCGGTGCGGCCGAACAGGTCGAGCTTCGTGCCGCGAAGCCGGCGCATGGCGGCGAGAAGGCGGAAAACCGGGATGATCCATGCGCCAAACTCCTTCTTGCGCGGACGACCTCGGGCGTCGACGCGTCTGTTGAATATCGGCGGCGCAAGATGAAACCGGACCCTGGCCTTGTCGCCGTATTCCTGCCTGACGGTGTCCAGAAACCCGCTGTCGACGTGCAGCCTTGCGACTTCGTATTCATCCTTGTACGCAAGTGTCTTGAACCAGGCCCTGGCGACGGCTGCCGTGAGCGGAAGGTGGCCGCCCTGGTGAAGCGCCTGCTCTCCGGCGCGAGTTCTTTCGACCAGTTCCCGATATCTGTCGGCCAGCGCGTCATCCTGGTACTCGGAAAGGAACCTGGCCCGGCGCGCGATCATCGAATCGAGAGGCTCTTTCTGCGGCGCGGACGAATCGGCCGCGTCGCCTGCTACCTTCGTGACATACGAGTCATCGGCGGCCGCGATGCGTCCCCAGCCAAATGCCTCGCGGTTCGTCTCGACATCCACGCCGTTCAGTTCGATGGCTCGCAGCAGCGCCTCGAGCGTTACCGGCACCAGCCCCGTTTGCCAGGCGAAGCCGAGCATCAGCACGTTCGCGTAGATCGTATTCCCGAGTAAGCGAGCGGAGAGCTGATTCGCGCCAATCGTCGAGAGGTTGGATCGGCCGACGACTTGCGCGATGGCCTCGATCCTCTCGTCGGCCTTCAGGTTTGCATCGCGAAACTTCACGAAATCCGCCGTAGACATCTGTGCCGTATTGAGCACGGCCCGCGTATGGCCGGCGCGGTAGGTGCTCGATGCCTTCGGCGAGGAGCTTACGACGAGGTCGCAACCGATCAACGCGTCGGCACGCTCCGTGTCGATGCGCACCTGGTTCAACCGGTCGGGACTTCCGGCCAGCCGGATGTAACTCAAAACCGGTCCGAACTTCTGAGCAAACCCCATGAAATCCAGAACGCTCGCGCCCTTGCCCTCCAGATGCGCCGCCATCGTAATGAGCGCGCCGACGGTGATAACGCCAGTGCCCCCGACGCCGGTCACCAGCAGGTCGTAGCCATCTTCCAGGTCCGGCAGGACTGGTGCGCCGAGCGCCGCCAGCCGGTCGTGGGGAAACGGTTGCCGCCCCGGAGCGGAGAAAGCTCTTTCGCCGCCCTCGACCGTAACAAAGCTGGGGCAAAATCCGTTGACGCAGGAGAAGTCCTTGTTGCAGCTGTTCTGATCGATCTGCCGCTTGCGACCGAACGGCGTTTCCTTTGGCACCACGGACAGGCAGTTCGACTCCACGGAGCAGTCGCCACAACCTTCGCAGACCAGGTCGTTGATGACCGCAAATCGCTTCGGATCGTCCAGCGTGCCGCGTTTTCGCCGGCGCCTTTTTTCGGTCGCGCAGGTCTGCGCATAGATAAGAACGGTGACGCCCGGGATGTCCCTCAATTCGCGCTGAATCGCGTCGTTGTCGCGTCGATGTGAAATCGTCGTGCCGGCCGGAAAATCGGCCGGCCGGAAGTTTTCAGGCTCGTCCGACACGACGGCGATCCGCTGCACGCCTTCTGCTCGGACAGAGTGGGCTACCATCTCCACGGTCAGCGGACCGTCAACGGGCTGGCCACCGGTCATTGCAACCGCATCATTGAACAGTATCTTGTAAGTGATGTTCGTCTTCGCGGCGAGCGCCTGGCGTATGGCGACGGAGCCGGAATGGTAGAACGTGCCGTCGCCCAGGTTCTGGAACACATGCTGGCCGCCGTTGAACATCGAACGCGTTATCCAGTTGATGCCTTCACCGCCCATCTGAATCAGGCCATCGGTATCGCGGTCCATCCAGTTGGCCATGAAATGACATCCGATGCCGGCAAGTGCCTTCGATCCTTCGGGCAAGCGCGTCGAGGTATTGTGCGGACAGCCGGAGCAGAAATACGGCGTACGCGCGGCGCCCGCTATGCTGATGACGTTGGCGTCGCCCGACGTCAGTTTCGTCGCGCGTGACGTGAGCTCGAGCCCGGGCAGGGCGGCATCGAGACGTGCGGCGATGATCCCGGCAACCTGCACCGGCGACAGTTCTCCGACCCAGGGTACGAGCCTTTCGCCGAGCTCGTCCTGCTTGCCGATCATGCGTTGCGGTTTGCGTCCGGGGTAATCGTAGAAATATTCCTTGAACTGGCTTTCGATGATCGCCCTTTTTTCCTCGACGACCAGCACTTCGTCCTTGTCGTGCACGAAGTCGAGTGCGCGGTCGTGTGCAAGGGGCCAGACCATGCCAACCTTGTAGACATCGATCCCTAAGCGATGCGCCTCCTTTCGGTCAATGCCGAGAAGGCGCAACGCTTCCATCACATCCAGGTGGCCTTTGCCGGTCGTCACAATGCCGTAACGGGCATTCGCGGTTTCGAATATCTTGCGGTCGATGGGATTGGCCTCGGCGAACGCCAGCACGGCGGCCTTCTTTGCCTCCATGCGTTCCTCGATCTGCGGGCCGGGAAAGTCGGGCCAGCGGATGTGCAGTCCGTCCGCCGGCGGAACGAAGTCCTCGGGTACGACGAATTCGGGAGCGGGCGGCAACTCTACGGACATGGCCGACTCGACCGTCTCGGATATTGCCTTGAAGCCCACCCACATGCCGGAAAAGCGGGAAAGAGCGATGCCGTAGAGTCCGTACTCGAGGTACTCGGCGACGTTGGCGGGGTTCAGGTTGGGCATGAACCACGTGAGGAACGCGACGTCCGACTGGTGGGGCATCGAAGACGACACGCAGCCGTGATCGTCACCGGCGACGACCAGGACGCCGCCGTGCGGGGAACTGCCGTACGCATTGCCGTGTTTCAGTGCGTCTCCGGCGCGGTCGACGCCGGGCCCCTTGCCGTACCAGATGCCGAATACGCCATCGACGGTTCTGTCGGGATCGGCCTCGACCTGCTGGGTGCCCAGGATTGCCGTCGCTGCCAGATCTTCGTTGACCGCAGGCAGGAACCTTATGTTGTTCGCGGCAAGAAACTCGCCCGCCCGCCACAGCTCGATGTCGTATGCCGCCAGCGGCGAACCGCGATAGCCGCTGACGAAACCGGCGGTGTTCAGGCCCGCAGCCTGGTCCAGCTGCCGCTGCATCAGCGGAATGCGGACGAGCGCCTGCGTGCCGGTCAGGAATACCCGCCCCGACTGCCGCCGGTAGCGGTCCATGAGCTCGTAGGCATCGATGGCCGTTGACGCATCTGCCAGGGGTGTTGCGGTAGCCATGTACAGACCTCTCGTATCGGGCCGTCCCGGGCTCGGGCGTTTTCAGGACGGCCAGTCCGACATCATGGCAGAAGCCCGCCGAAACAGGCTGCCAATTTGGCCCGATTTTCGCCCGTCTATCGCAAATTTCTACCGAAATTCATTACTATTTGGGATAGGATTGCGCTGATCTCGAATCTGGAGGAAGCCATGCCCGACCGCAAAGACCGCGCGATTCTGCGCGCGCTGCAGAAGGACAGCCGCATTACGATGCAGGACCTCGCCGCTCTCGTCGGTATGTCCAGTTCCGCGTGCTGGCGACGCGTCCGCGCGCTGGAGGAATCGGGCGTCATCGAACGTTACGCCGTGATGGTGAACCCGAAAAAAGCCGGCTTCACGCTATCGTCGATGACCCTCGTTTCTCTCGCCCGGCACGAAGAAAAGCACGTCGAGACTTTCGTTACGGAAGTCATGCGCCATCCCGAAGTCCTCGAATGTTTTGCCACCAGCGGTGAGGCCGATTTCCACCTGCGCGTGGTGGTCGAGGACATCGACGCCTACAACCGGTTCCTCGACGACTTCATCTTCCGCTTGCCCGGCGTCTCGCAGGTCCGATCCAACATCGTCCTGAAGGCAATCAAGACCGATACCGCTTTGCCGTTCCGCGATTGACGGGCGCAGGGTACTATGAGGACACGGCAGCCCACTGCTCGTCCGTAGCCACCATGGTGAGTACGTCGTAGCTCGCGACGATCTCGTCGTTCTGGTTGGTGACTTCGGTGTCCCAGCGCACTTCGCCGTAGCCCGAGCCTTCGCGCAGGGTCTTTTGCTTGCAGGTGAGTCTGACTTTTATGGCGTCGCCGTGGTTGACCGGTTGAGCGAAGCGCAGATCGTCGAGGCCGTAGTTTGCAAGGACCGGTCCGAAGTCGGGGTCCACGAACAGGCCGGCGGCGAAAGAGACAATGAGATAACCGTGCGCGACGCGGCCTTGGAAGAAGGGATTCTTTCTGGCCGCTTCCTCGTCCATGTGCGCGTAGAACCTGTCGCCCGTGAACTCCGCGAAATGGTTGATGTCGTCCAGCGTGATTTCGCGCGGCGCCGTACGCACGCTGTCACCGATCTGCAGTTGTTCGAAGGTCTTGCGGAACGGGTGGACGTCGGCAGTCTTTTCCTCAGCCCCCCGTATCCAGCGGCTAGCGATATGACCGACGGTTTGCGGGGACCCTTGTAGTGCGGTGCGCTGCATGTAATGAAGCACGCCACGTACGCCGCCGAGTTCCTCGCCGCCGCCGGCTCTGCCGGGCCCGCCGTGCACGAGATGCGGCAGGGGCGAGCCGTGCCCCGTGGATTCGGCGGCGCAATGTCGGTTGATGACGAGTAGCCGGCCGTGGTACGCCGCGGTGCCCAGAACGAGCTCGCGTGCCACGTCGTTGTCGTTGGTGACGATCGATCCCGCCAGGCTGCCGTCGCCGAGTTTCGCCAGTTCGATGGCTTCCTCGAGGTTGTCGTACGGCAGCACGGTGCTGACGGGACCAAAGGCTTCGACCGAGTGCACGGATTTCGACGACAGCGGTCGTTCGCAGTACAGCAAGGTCGGCATGAAGAACGCGCCTTTACGCGCATCCGCATCGGTGATGTCGAAGCTCTCACCGTTGCCGTAGACAACTTTCGCGTCTGCCGTGAGTTCGGTAATACGCGCGCGAACCTCGTCGCGCTGGCCCAGGCTGGCGAGTGCCCCCATATCGACATCATCCCTGCCCGGGTTGCCGATGCGGACTTTTGCCAGTGCCGACGACAGGGCGCGCACGAGGTCGGCGCTCACGGCGGCAGGGGCGATGATGCGTCGAATAGCCGTGCACTTCTGCCCGGCCTTGCTGACCATCTCGCGCTTGACTTCGTTGACGAACAGATCGAATTCGGGCGTTCCCGGCACGGCATCCGGTCCGAGAATGGATGCATTGAGGGAGTCGGTCTCAGCGGTGAAGCGTACCGAATGCGCAATAACGCTCGGGTGTTGCTGCAATTTCTCTGCAGTGCTCTTCGACCCTGTGAATGCCACCGTATCCTGGCTTGTCAGGTGGTCGAACAGATCGCCGACGCTGCCGCAGATCAGCTGAATCGAGCCTTCGGGAAGAATGCCGGATGCCACGATGCGTCGAAAGATGATTTCCGTCAGGTACGACGTGCTCGAGGCCGGTTTGACGATCGCAGGCACTCCGGCGAGGATCGTCGGCGCCAGCTTTTCCAGCATTCCCCAGCAGGGAAAGTTGAATGCATTGATGTGTAGTGCCGCGCCCAGCCGCGGCACGAACACGTGCTGCCCGACGAACGTACCCTTTTTCGACAGGATCTCCGGCGCGCCATCGAGATATACGCGGTCGTTGGGCATTTCGCGCCGTCCCTTGCTGGAGAAGACGAACAACGTGGAGATGCCGCCATCGATATCGATCCAGCTGTCACTCTTCGTGGCGCCGGTATCGGTGGACAGTGCATAAAACTCCTTTTTGTGTTCGCCGAGGTGTTTGGCAAGCGCCTTGAGCATGTTCGCCCGTTCATGAAACGTGAACCTGCGCAGATTCGGCCCGCCGACACGGCGCGCGTAGTCGAGCATCGAAGCGAAATCGAGCCCGGCGCTCGTGAGCGTCGCGATCGTGCGCCCATCGACGGCGCTGGGCAGTTCCTGCCCGTTGCCGCTGCCGGTTACCCAGGAGTTCCGGGCGAAACTCTGTAGTTGCATGAATCGATATCCTGGCCGCGGAACGCGGCGTCCATTACGCATCCGGCAAGAATTGCAGTACAGACACGGAAAATGCAAGAATTCGAAAATTAAGGTATCACATTTTACGGCTGGCCAGTTGCATTGCAATGACGCCTGTCGCCCTGGCCCAGCGGTTATCGCGATGTCACTCGAGACTGTTACCAGATCGCTTGTCGAGGAGTTTCGCTCGAGACCCACGCTCCGCGCAGGGTCTCTGATCGTCACGGTTTTCGGGGATGCGATTGCACCGCGAGGAGGCACGGTGTGGATCGGCAGCCTGATACGGGTGATGTCGGACTTCCGTGTCAGCGAACGCCTGGTCAGGACCTCGGTTTTCCGGCTGGCGCGGGACGGCTGGCTCGGCGTCGACCAGGTCGGACGGCAGAGCTACTACCGGCTGACGGAGGAGGGTGCGAGTCGCTTTGCGCAGGCCACTCATCGGATATACGGCGAGCCACGCCAGATCTGGGATGGCGACTGGTGCCTGGTGCTGACCGCCGGTCTCGACAGCGAGCGACGCGAACTGGTGAGGCGCGAGCTTTCCTGGCTCGGCTTTGCGGCAATCGCATCGGACGTACTGGCACATCCCTCACCCGACCCGGCGGACCTGGACAGCCAGCTGAAACGTCTGGATTCCGGCGACCTCATCGTCATGAGCGGTCGCGGCGCCGGTCCGACTCTGAAGAATGGTGCCATCCGGGACCTGGTGCACCGGAGCTGGAACCTGAGCGACATCGAACAGCGCTACGAAGCGTTTCTCGACCGCTTTCGTCCGGTATTTGCGTCGAGCCGGCGCCGCCGCATCGTGCCGCCCCGCATGGCGTTCCAGATCCGGACACTCATGCTCCAGGAATATCGGAAGATCCTGTTGCGCGACCCGCTGTTGCCCTCGGAATTGCTACCGCAGGCCTGGCACGGTGTTCCCGCATACCAGCTATGCCGCAATCTGTATCGCCGCGTTTACCGCGCGGCGGACGAATACCTGAGCGAAACGATGGAGACGGCGGAAGGACCATTGCCCCCGCCGTCGCCCGACTTTTATCGTCGTTTCGGCGGACTGACTTCGGCCGATTGACAGGCCGCCGAGATAGACAGTGACGAACCAGAACCACCGAGGCGCCGGTGATCAGCGGGGACAGGGACCGACAGGGCCATTCTGATACATAAAACATTGAAATATGCAAAAAAGCGTGACACATTACAGTTGGCACTGAGGTAGCATGTATGTATACGCAAGGTCTGGACCAGTCCGGCGCAAAAGCCGAACAGGCGTCTGCCGCGGAATGCTCGGCCGATCTCGCGCGCTTCCAGTCCAGGGTCGACGCGGAAGAGAAGATCGAGCCGAAAGACTGGATGCCGGAGGCGTACCGTAAGACGCTCGTCCGGCAGATATCCCAGCACGCACACTCGGAAATCATCGGAATGCAGCCTGAGGGTAACTGGTTGACGCGTGCACCGACGCTCAAGCGCAAGGCCATTCTCCTGGCGAAAGTCCAGGACGAAGCAGGGCACGGGCTTTATCTCTACAGCGCCGGAGAAACGCTTGGAACCTCCCGTGAACAGATGGTCGACGGCCTCTTGAGCGGCAAAGCCAAGTACTCGAGCATCTTCAACTACCCAACGTTGACCTGGGCGGACGTCGGTGCGATCGGATGGCTCGTCGATGGGGCGGCGATCATGAACCAGATCCCGATCTGCCGCTGTTCGTACGGACCTTACGCGCGTGCGATGGTGAGAATCTGCAAGGAGGAGAGTTTCCATCAGCGGCAGGGGTTCGAGATCATGCTGGAACTGAGCCGCGGTACCAGGGAACAGAAGGACATGGCGCAGGACGCGCTCGATCGCTGGTGGTGGCCGTCGGTCATGATGTTCGGGCCAAGCGACAGCGAGTCGAAGCATTCCGCGCAATCGATGGCCTGGAAGATCAAGCGTTTCTCGAATGACGAACTCAGACAGAAGTTCATCGACGTGACGGCGCCGCAGGCCGAATACCTGGGCCTCAGGATTCCCGATGACGATTTGCAGTACGACGCGACGTCGGGGCACTACCGGTTCGGGAAGATCGACTGGCAGGAATTCTATGACGTGCTGGCAGGTAACGGCCCCTGTAACCGGCAGCGTCTGCGGCACCGACAGAAAGCACACGACGACGGCGCATGGGTGCGTGCCGCGGCAAGGGCCTACGCCGAAAAGCACGACCGCCGTTCACGGCCGTCGCAGACTCGCGCCGCCGCAGGGCAGGGTCATGGCTGACGACAACTGGCCTTTGTACGAAGTCTTCATCCGCTCACGTTCGGGTTTGAGTCACCGTCACGCCGGAAGCGTGCACGCCGCGGACGACCAGATGGCACTCGATCATGCGCGCGACGTATACACGCGGCGAAATGAGGGTGTCAGCATCTGGGTTGTGAGGTCGAGCGAGATCGTTGCCTCGGATCCCGCCGAGTCGGCGGCCTTTTTCGATCCGGCAGACGACAAGATCTACCGCCACCCGACCTTCTACGAGATCCCGGACGGCGTCGAGAACCTCTGATCATGGACAAAGACGATGCCCTTTTTCGATACGTTCTGCGATTGGGCGACAACGCCCTCGTCCTGGGACAGCGCTTATCGGAACTCGTCACGCAGGCCCCCGAGCTCGAGGAAGAACTCGCCAATGCGAATTTTGCGCTCGACTACATCGGCCAGGCGCGCCTTTTTTACAGCTACGCCGGCGAACTGGAAGGCGGGGGGAGAAGCGAAGACGATTTTGCATTTCTGCGCGACGGCAACAAGTTCCGCAACCTGCTTCTCGTCGAGCAGCCGAACGGTCACTTCGGCGATGTCACAGTGCGGCAATTCCTGTTCGAGTCGTTCTACGCGCTGCAACTCGAAGCGCTGACTCGATGCAGCGCCCCGCGGGTCGCGGAGATTGCCGTGCGCGCCGTCAAGGAGATTCACTATCATCTCCGGCACGTCTCCCAGTGGCTCGTTCGCCTGGGCGACGGGACCGCGGAGAGTCATTCGCGTGTACAGCGGTCGCTCGACGACCAGTGGCGCTTCACCGGTGAGCTCTTCGCCGTAGACGAAGTGGACGAAGCGTTCGAGCGGGAGTGGAACGGGCCGCGGCTCGCCGAACTCGAATTCCGCTGGAACGACAAGATGGACGTCGCTCTTCAGGAGGCGACACTTGTGCGTCCCGCGGCCCAATGGATGGACGGCGGAGGCCGGCGGGGACGCCATACCGAGCATTTCGGTTACCTGATCGCGGAGATGCAGTTCCTGCAACGAGCGTATCCGGGCGCTCGGTGGTAGGTCTCGATGTCATCCCTTTCGCATCACGCCTCCAACATGACCAGCCGGGAAATCCTGGCGCTGCTGGAATCCGTCGCAGATCCCGAGATTCCTGTCCTGAGCGTGATCGATCTCGGAATCGTGCGGGACGTCGTGGTGAACCGGGAAGGTGTCGAGGTTTCGGTCGCGCCGACCTACACGGGATGCCCGGCAACGGAGGTCATCGAACAAATGATAGCCGCGAAGCTCGAAGGAAACGGCATCAGGAACGTGACCGTAAAGCGGGTGCTCTCGCCGCCGTGGACCACGGACTGGCTGAGCGAGTCGGGCAGACGAAAACTCGAGGCTTACGGCATCGCGCCGCCGGCAGGCGGTGCGGGAAAAAGCAGCTTGCGGGCCCACGAACTGCGCATCAAGTGCCCGCGTTGTTCCGGCGAACGGACGACGAGGGTCAGCGAGTTCGGCTCCACGCCCTGCAAGGCATCGTACAAGTGCGACGAATGTCTGGAGCCCTTCGAATATTTCAAGTGTCTCTGACGCGGCATGCGCCGATTTCATTCCCTCACCGTGGCGCGCGTTGAGCGCGAAACCGAAGATTCGATGCGCGTCTGCCTGGACGTGCCGCCGGAGTTGCACGAGGAGTTCCGCTTCCTGCCGGGGCAGCATCTTCCGCTGCAGGCGGTCCTGAACGGCAGAAAAGTCCGGCGGACATACAGCGTCTGCTCCATGCCCGGGCGATGGCCGCTCGAGATCGGAGTGCGCGTGCAACCGGGCGGCCTGTTCTCGGAATTCGTTGCCGCCGGGCTCTCTGCCGGCAGCCCGCTTGAAGTCATGCCGCCCTTCGGCCAGTTTCATGCCGACCCGGATGCGGCCGGTGCCCGAAACCGCGTGGCGTTTGCCGCCGGCAGCGGCATTACGCCGATCCTGTCGATCCTGCGCACGACACTCGAGACCGAGCCCCGGAGCCGCTTCATGCTCTTCTATGGCAACAGGCGACAGCGTACGACGATGTTCATCGAGGACCTGTACGCACTGAAAAATCGCTTTCCGGAAAGGCTGCAGCTCTTTTTCCTGTTCAGTCAGGAAGACCACGAGTTTCCGGTCATGAGCGGGAGGCTGGACGCGCAAAAGGTGCGCGAGCTGTGGCAACTCTTTTGCAGCAGGTTCCGGCCGGACGAGGCGTTCGTGTGCGGTCCTGACACGATGATCGATACGGTCAGAGACACCCTGACCGACCTCGGCATGCCGGCGGACTCGATTCGCGTCGAGCGATACGGCGTGCCCCGTCGGCGGCGCGCGCCGCTACCGGCCGCGACGCTCGCGCAGGGCAGCGGGGAACGCGTTGCCAGCATCACGGTGATCATGGACGGCCACGAGAAAACCTTCGACATGCCGGCGTCCAGCCCCAACATCGTGGATGCGGCGGCCGAGCATGGTATCGAGCTTCCCTATTCCTGCAAGGGAGGAGTCTGCGCGACGTGCAGAACCTGGCTTCGAGAAGGCCAGGTCAGGATGAATGCCAATTTCGGGCTTGAACCCTGGGAAGTGGAAAAAGGCTTCGTACTCGCGTGTCAATCCTGTCCTCTGACGGACAGAGTCGTGCTGGACTACGACAAGGTCTAGTGCCCTGTCCCGCAAATAACTACGCCATTTCGCTGCGTCTTTTCGCGTCTGGCGGCGTTGCGACTCCTCGCAATAGCGGTGCTATTCCTCGTCGTCGCGCCTTGCCAGACACGAAAAGCCGCGACCGAAATAGCACAGTTATTTACGGGACAGGACACTAGTTCCGGCAGAAAAATCATTCCGCACCGCAGCATATCAATGGCATGATGGCCTTTGTTCTGTAAGATAGCCCGGTCGATCGCCCGCGTTCTGTCCTGAAGGCACTTACTCAGAAACAAAGCTGAAACGGCAGATTCTTGTGGCCGAGAGCATTCATTTGTCGATGCGCCGGAGCGCCAATGATAGACGAGTCGAGCGAACCAGGTAAGAAATCCGTAACCTCCGGGGTCGCCGACCTGCCGCCGGATCGCAAGACCTCCTACGGCCGCGAAGA
>Ga0299913_10002109_pt1 | contig 15464 bp, 12 predicted proteins | sample RVTome_9_FD_201360 | JGI IMG/M metagenome (GOLD analysis project Ga0299913, IMG submission 201360) | Soil microbial communities from uranium-contaminated site in the Upper Colorado River Basin, Wyoming, United States - RVT155D38 (version 2) ...
GTCCGTCATGCATTGCAGGGCGGTTTGCCCCCCTTCACTGATCAGGTAAATGCGCCTTTTGCGACCACCCTCAGACTGCCAGGTACTGCTGAGCAGCTCTTGATCCTCCAGGCGCCTGAGCAAGGGGTAGAGCGTGCCCTCATCGATTTCCAGGCCGATGGCGGCCAAGACCTTGCGCAGCGAATAGCCGTAATGGGGCTCATCCAGGGCCTGCAACACAGCCAGAATCAGCATGCCCCTGCGCATTTCCATTACCAGTTTGTCCAGCCGTTCCTGCTCTACGGTCACGGCGCTTCCTTATTACTGTGTTATACACAGTATATACTGTACGGCACACAGTAAGGGAAATCAAGCAGCGTGATCGCATCGGCAATGAGGCCAAGCGGACGTACATGCCGCTGGCAGACGAGATCGAAATGGGAGAGGTCCTCCTCCGCCGGCGTCGTCTCGGAATGTACGTATGCCCAGCGTCAACGTTAGGTTCTAAATTGCTGGACATGATGGCGAAGTACGCATCCTCCCGGGATGCGGCGGGGTCGTCCGGTCGGGAAAACCGCGAGAATGACGCAAGTGCTTGCCACGTTGTCTGGAGATTTCGCATATCGCACTAATGTGCTAGTCGCTCTGGCCTGCGGGGTTCTGGCGACCGGAATATTCCTGATTGACGTTGCTTCGCTGCCGTTAGGGGTTGCCGCAGGTGTGGCCTATGTGGCCGTAGTTCTGATGTCCCTGTACCTGCCTCGATGGCAATACTCGATTTTCATCGCGGGCATCGTATCCATTCTCACAATGCTCGGCTTTTTCATGTCCGAGCCTGCCGGTACTGCATGGGTGGCCATCGCGAATCGACTCCTGGCATTGGTCGTAATCTGGTTGACGGCGCTGGTTGGTAGTTGGCTCGTCCATTCCAGGCGCAAGCAATCGGAAGAGGCTTTGCGTCACGACGTCACCTATCGAGTGCAACACGAGAAGGCGTTGCAGAAGGTCGAGCAGGAAGCCAATCGGGCAAGAAACGCCAAGTCCCGCTTTGTCGAAACAGCAAGCAATGATATGCGTCATTATTTGCAGACGCTGAGTCTGATACAAGGTGCGCTGCGCAGAATCATTGCGAATCCCGAAGCACAAGAGATGCTTGCGATACAAGGCGACGCGCTCGACCATTTGAGAGATCATCTCAACACACTTCTCGAAATCAGCAGGTTTGACGCCGGCGAGGTCGAGCTGAAGTTCACCGAAACTCCGATGCTGGAGATCTTCCAGCAGCTTCAGGAAGAATTTGAACCTGAGGCGCAGGCAAAGGGCTTGAAACTGCAATTTGATTCGCAAGCCGAGGTTGCATATTCGGATCGTAAATTGCTTGCGCAAATCGTTCGACGAATGGTATCAAACGCCATTCGCTATACGCATAGCGGCAATGTGAACGTATATTGTCGGCACGAGACGGGAGGTTTGAGAGTCACTGTGCAGGATTCCGGTATCGGTATCGCGTCCGATCAACTGGCTCTTATATTCGACGAGTTTTACCGAGTGGAAAAGGATCCGGCGAAAAGAAATGTCGGTCTCGGTCTGGGTCTCTCGATCGCCGAGCGCGCTGCGAAGCTTTTGGGAACAAGGCTGGAAGTGGAGTCGGAACTGGGCCGGGGATCCAGCTTTTCGTTGGTCGTGCCCGCTGGCACTACCGGAGAGCATCTGCCCTCGAATTTTCAGTCGCCATGAAGCCCGCCGCCGGGGCGGATTGGCGACAGCGCTTTCATCGACGGGGACGACCTCGACGCGTACGTGTACCCCTAAGACAATGGCACTTGGTCAGGACCAGGCGCCCGCACTGCGGGCGATCACCCGTATCGCAGAACCCCATCGTCGATCGCCTGCGATACGCTACGGGCTACGGGGCCTTCTCCAATTCGCCGTGCCTACTTGCGCCGCGGCGATCTGCGCTGAATGATGTCCGATATCTCTTCCCATATTTTATCGGCCTGTTTTTGCGCCTTTCGGCTTGCCTCCTGACCACGCTCGCGAACCTCTTTCAGCCTCATTCTCAATGCGTCGCGCAGTGTCGCAAGCTTTTCCGCATCGTGCTGCCATTCCGCGCGCGCTTCGACCTTCATACGGCTGAGCTTTTTTCTCAGCGCCTTGAGTCGCTCGTTAGCCGTCGCCAGCCGTTCTTCGAGGCGGTGGAGGACGCTGTCCTCGTCATCGTTACCCAATTGCGCGTTAATTTCAGCCTCGGCTTCCACCCAGTCGACCAGCGGATCACCGCCGTTGAAACCGCGCCGCTCGGCACGGAAGTACGCTGCCTCGGCGATCATTCTGTCACGGTGCCCGTGATCGGCGCTTCTTGCCATCGTCATCTTCAATCCTCCAGATCGTGGAATCCACGAGTATTGGATTGTCCGGCAGACAACGTAGACGTGGAATAAGTACATGCCCGTAGTGCAACTTCGCCTTCCAGTTGTCGTTTCATTGATACCTCTTTGACGTCAAGACGCAAACGGATTCCAGATAGCCAAAGAGAGGGCAGCCATGCGGACACTCCGCAGGTGCGACGTTACTGACCAATCAGCCGATCCCGGCGCAGCTGGCGCACGATGGCCCGCGCCTCCTGCTTCAGTACCGCGTCGAAGTCGCTCTTCTGAAAGCACGTCGATTGTATTGTCCAGATACGTGTCCCGTCGTGTGAGTCGTACAGGTTCGTCACCATGATGACTTCGTGCGACATGGCTACCGAATCAGGTTCGCGCAGTTCTTCATGGTCGTACAGGAAGTAGTCGATCGGATTGCCTCCGCGGCATTCGGATTTCAGCTCAACCCTTCCTTCCCTGACTTCCGCTTTCGTGCTGACGCTCACAAGGTGGGCGATCAGAATGCCGTCTGAATCCGTCGCCGCTGCCGCCAGCTCGATGTCGTCCTGCAACAGAGCCGGCGACAGGCCGAGTCGTGTATAGCCTGGAGTGGCCGTGACATTCTCGGAGGTAAGATCGGCAGCCAGAAGATCCTCGATTCGCCGGCGCTGGTCTGAGTCTCCGGCGACACCGATCACGAGAAGCCGCTGGTATTGAACCCCACCCACGCCAGGATCCTGATACAACTTCTCGATCCTCGTTTGCGAGCCGCAGGCGGCGATAACGGTGAACAGGAGGACAGCAAGGCTGGCCGCCCGCCGGTTCGACAAAATTCTCATGCGAGCTACTCCAGCGGCGCTCTCGGGTGCAATGATTTGGGAACGTAGCGGCGGCCGGGAATGCCTGCCATCGGTACATACCCGTATAATGCGCGCCACGGGACCAACGCGGCATGGCTCAGCAGGCACCAATGTATCTACCTCCAATCATTGCAATGGAAATCCTCAATTCGAGGGCGGACGCAATTATCGTCGTCGATCCTCGAGGTGCAATTGCCTTTGCCAACACTCGAGCCATGGCGTTGTTGGGCTACTCGGCCGAGGAATTGGCTGGCGAGCCCATCGAGATGCTGATTCCTCATGAGCTCCGGGCCCGGCACGAACAAAGCCGGCGCCAGTATGGCCACGCGCGGCACGCGCGCCCCCTGGTCTCGGGGTCCACCTTCAAAGCCTTGCGCAAGGATGGACGGATCATAGAGACTGAAATCGCCCTGTCGCCCATGGAAACCGACGAGGGTGTCTTTGTGCACAGTGTGCTTCGCGAGGTGGGCAGCGCCGACAGACCGGACGCATTCTTCCGACATCTGCTCGATGCGGCGCCGGACGCCATGATCATTGTCGACCGGCAGGGCAAGATCGCGATCATCAATGCGCAGACGGAGGAAATATTCGGCTATCAACGGGAAGAGCTGCTCGGAAAAGAGATTGAAATGCTGATGCCGGAGCGGTTTCGCGGCAGGCATGAACAGCACCGCGCACGCTACACCGGGAGTCCGCGGCTTCGCGAGATGGGCGCAGGGATGGAGTTGATGGGACTCCGCCGCGACGGCACGGAGTTTCCGGTTGAAATCAGTCTCAGCCCGATTCACGCAGCGACCGGTCATTTCGTGTGCAGCGTCATTCGTGACGTTACCGAACGACACAGGATGCAGCAGGCGCTGGTTGACGCGCGGCAGGAGGCGGAGCGGGCCAACAAAGCGAACAGTACGTTTCTGGCCGCGGCCAGCCATGACCTGCGACAACCGGTACAGGCTTTGAACCTGCTTACGGGCGCGCTGCGCCGAAGTGTCAAGAACGGCCCGGCGCTCGAGATGATTGAAAGTCAGCAGGAGTCGCTCGATGCGATGACCAATTTGCTGAATTCGCTGCTGGATATCAGCCGGCTGGAGGCCGGGGCGATCGAGCCGGAGCTCCAGGATTTTTCTGTGCAGCGGGTAACCGGCCACCGTTCGGCCGAATTTGCACGACAGGCGCAGCACAAAGGGTTGCGTTTCGAAGCCGAATCCTGTGACGCAATAATACGCAGCGATCCGAATTTGTTGGGAGAAATCATCCAGAATTTCGTCGCCAACGCCATTCGCTACACGAACGACGGTTCCGTGCGCCTCAGTTGCACCGAGAGTGATGGCATGTTGCGGATCTCAGTCACCGATACCGGCGTCGGCATCGAAGCCGACCAACTGGAGAATATTTTCCGCGAGTTTCATCAGATCAGATCGGCGCGCCGTAAACGCGAAGGCTTCGGCCTCGGACTGGCGATTGCGAAGCGACTCGCAGATATCCTGGACCATGAGATCTCGGTGGAATCGACGCCGGGCCACGGCTCATGCTTCTCGGTCTGCGCGCCGATTGTGAGTTCGACGGAGACTGCTGCGGACCGTGATTCGAAGGCGAACGAGCCGTCGGTTATCTCGCCGGGTCTTGTGATGCTGATCGAAGATGACGCAGCTGTGGCGGGCGCCTGGAGCCTTGTGCTGAGAAGCGAGGGTTATCGCGTTGCCCTTGCAGCGTCAGCCAATGAGGCTCGTGCGGTGCTTCGCGAGTTGAAAGAGCGCCCACAGCTCATCATCTCCGATTACCATCTGTTGGAAAACTCCAACGGCGTTGAAGCGGTTGCCGCTGTCCGCAGTGATTCCAACTGCTGCATACCCGCGTTTATCCTGACCGGCGACACGTCCAAGATCGTACAGGAGGCTGAAAATCTGGAGAATTGCCTGGTAATGAGCAAACCGGTCAGTGCCGACAACTTGCTGTTGCTCGCAAGCGCTGCCATCACCGCGGGCTCGGTGCCGCCTCTGTGAGAGTGACGTCTGCGGCTTCGTTAACCGCATCGACGGCCGCCGAGCCGGGAAAGCCAGCGACTTTTTTTGCCATTTTTGTCGGTTGCGGCAACCAGTCGGGTTTGACAATGAGCAAGTCGCAGGGCAGGTGTTCGAGAGTACGCTCCGCGGTCGCGCCGATGAAGAGCCGCTTGAGCCGATTTCTGGCGACAGCGCCCATGACGACAACGGAGGCGTTGAGCTCTGTGGATAGAGCAGGAAGTTCCTCGTGCGCCAGTCCCGAAAGCAGGTGCGTCTTGCAGCGGTCGATTCCGTAAAAGTCCGTCAGCTCCCTGAATCGTTTCTCATGCTGCGATCGCATTTCCTCTTCTATCTCGTCCAACGGCAGAGAGACCGGGATGTAGGCATTTGCGGTGGCCGTGGCTACCGCAATCCTGGGGTCGTAAGCATGAAATACGTGGACGTCTGCGCCGACCATGCTCTCCATGACTTTGCATAACGCCAGGATCTCATCGTCGAGCGCTGCCGGCTTGTCGTGCTCATTCATCGGATCGATTGCGGCAACAAAAATCGGCTTGTCCGGAAAATCTATCGGTTTGACGAGCCACAGTGCCGCTGGGCAGATTCGAATCAGATTCCAGTCTGAATTGCTGAGGAACGCGCGTTCCAGGGCTGAATGGTGGCGAGTATCCTTGAAGACGATCTCCGCACCGGTTGCTATCGCGTGGCGAACGATACCTTCATGAACCGGATGATCCCAGCTCGCTGCCGTGCTGACTTCGATGCCGTCATTGCGAAGGGGTCCTGCCAGGTTCTCCAGAAGACTTTTGTAGTTTTCCAGCAAGTCCTGACGAGCCAGTTCCAGGGAGCGAGAGTCGAAAAGCCGGTCGCCACTCAGGTATTCATTGTAATAACAGGTAAGCAGCTCCAGCCTTGCGCCGGTTCTCGCCGCGAGCCAGGCTGCGCGCTGCAGGGCCGGTTGTTCGACGGCGGTCGGGTCGACAACTGACAGAATTCGCGAAAACTTATCCACTTCGATCCCTGATGGTGAAGCCCCCGACGTATCGTGTGTGCCTCGGCGCCGGGTGGCTGTGACCCCTCCGCCAGGATCTTCAAATCCAGGCGCCGGGGAAAGTCCAAGGGTAGTGCCATTCGAACGGCCAGCCAATGTGGCGGGATGCTTATAACGGGTTCGGAATGTACGTATAGCCCGCTTCGTTGCCTTAGCCGGCGGAGGGAATCAGCCCGGCGTGCGGGTGATCGAGTGGGCATGGCCGTCACAAAAGATTCATTCGAACCAGATCCGCAAGTGAACGAGCGTGCATTTTTTCCATCACCCTCGCGCGGTGAACTTCCACGGTCCTCTGACTGACGCCGAGATCGAACGCGATAACCTTGTTGGGCTTGCCCGCCACTACCAGGTCCATTACCTCGCGCTCTCGCCGAGTTAGAGTCTGCAGACGTGCGTCGACTACGGACCGCGTTTCCTGCTTCCTTCGTTCGCGACTGCCGGAAATCATGGCATCCGAGATACTCTCCAGCAGCTCCTGATCCCGAAACGGCTTTTGTATAAAAGCGAATGCACCCTTCCGCATGGCTTCAACTGCCATTGGTACGTCGGCGTGGCCGGTGATGAAAATAATCGGGATGGATACTCCGAGTTCAAGCAGACGTTGCTGCAACTCAAGGCCGCTCAGTCCGGGCATGCGAATGTCCAGCACCAGGCATCCGGCGCGATGACTATCGAAGCGGTCGAGAAAATCATTGGCAGTGGCAAAGTCCTCGGACTTGAGGCCTACGGATCGCATCAACAGAGTCATCGCGTGACGAATCGCCAGATCGTCGTCAACGATAAAAACCGTCTGCGTCTCGTCGCTCGGTATGCTCAAGAAACTTCACCGGTTGTTGGTGTCGACGTCGTACGTTTCGTTCCTTTCATTCGGTGCATAGTACCAATCCGCCTTGACGATAAGAAGGTCGCAGGGCAGGCCTTCGAGGGTTCCCGATCCCTTCGACTTCCAATAATGCTGGTGTGTAAGCATTTGCCGCTGCGACAGGGGTCCGGTGTACGTGCTTTCCCTGATACGCCGCCAGTGCCAAGTTCTGCAGAATTGACGGAACAGAATTGTCGCATAAACCGTCAGCCCATCAATGCTCGTACGGCGCGGTGCAGCCACGACAGCACAGCGCGTGCGCGCGATTCCGTCCCGTCGACTTTCGTGCCTGTGCTTGATCCCGATCAAGGCACTCGGCGGGCGGCGGGGCTAGCCTTTGTCCATGAGAAACAGCAATTGCCTTACCGGAGGAACCCATGAAATCGCTGCTGATCCCGTCCGCTGCATTACTACTGCTTGCCGGCTGCAACCCCGCCATCGATGACGTTCGTCCGGCAGGTGCCGACGCGCCGGCGGAACGAGCGCAGGGCTCTGCCGGCGGTGATCTCGGGCCGCCACAAGGAGAGCCCATCGCCGCCATCACGACCAGCGCGCCGCAAGCGCCGCCGCCGGTCAACCGCAACTATCCGGCGAAAGTCGTGGTAGACATGGAGGTGCGCGAGCTGGACCTGGAGATTTCAGAGGGTGTCACGTACACCTTCTGGACCTTCGACGGCACGGTGCCGGGCTCGTTCATCCGCGTTCGTCAAGGAGATACGGTCGAGTTCCACCTCAAGAATCATCCCGATTCGAAGATGCCTCACAACATCGACCTGCACGCCGTTACCGGCTCGGGCGGCGGTGCGTCGTCGAGTTTCACGGCGCCCGGGCGCGAATCGCAGTTCACGTTCAAGGCGCTGAACGCGGGCCTTTACGTCTATCACTGCGCGACCGCACCCGTCGGCATGCACGTCGCGAACGGCATGTATGGCCTGATCCTGGTCGAACCTCCGGAAGGTCTTGCGCCCGTGGACCAGGAGTATTACGTCATGCAGGGCGATTTTTACACTGTCGGCAAGTACCGGGAGAAAGGTCACCAGCCGTTCGACATGCAGAAGGCGATCGAGGAAAACGCGACCTACGTGCTGTTCAACGGATCGGAGGGTGCGCTGCTCGGGGATAACGCGCTACACGCGAAAGTGGGCGAAACCGTACGCCTCTTTGTCGGTAATGGCGGGCCGAACCTCGTTTCGAGCTTCCACGTTATCGGCGAGATCTTTGACAAGGTCTATTTCGAAGGCGGCGCCAGGTACCAGGAAAACGTCCAGACGACGCTGGTGCCCGCGGGCGGCTCCGCCATTACGGAGTTCAGGGTGGAAGTGCCCGGCTCGCTCGTCCTGGTGGACCACTCGATTTTCCGTGCGTTCAACAAGGGAGCACTCGGCATCCTCAAAGTCGAGGGCGATGAGAATCTCGCCCTGTATACCGGCAAGGAAGTCGACAACGTCTATCTTGGCGAGAAGGCGGTTGCAGGATCGGCCCGTGTCGTCGGTGAAGCAGCGGCGGCGATGCAGGCAGGCTCGATGACGAAGGAACAGCAGCTGGATGCAGGCCAGATGCTTTACAACGGCACCTGTTCCGTCTGCCACCAGAACAACGGTCAGGGCTTGCCGGCGGTGTTCCCGCCGCTTGCCGATTCGGACTACCTCATGGCCGACAAGCGCCGGGCGATCGAAATCGTGCTCAACGGCATGACGGGACCCGTCACCGTGAACGGCGAGCAGTTCAACTCGGTCATGCCGCCTATGAGCCAGCTCACCGACGATGAAGTTGCCAACATTCTTAGCTATGTCCTGAACACCTGGGGCAATGACGACGGTGTTGTTACTCCACCGGAAGTTGCAGAGGTTCGCGAGGCAACGAAGGACGCGCGTCCGCCCGGCGCGGGCCACTGAGTAGCCGATGCGCACTTTCGCAAAGCTGACTCTTGCGGCGATGATCCTGGCGCCGGCAGGCGGTCTCGCCGCCGAGGCGCCGGCACGCATCGAAGCGGGATCGTTCAAGAGCGTGCTGCCGTTGACGGAGGGTGCTGACGCGGTCGTGATCGGCGAGTTTCTGCTGGCGCGCCGGCCGGTCACGAACCGGCAGTTTCTCGGGTTCGTCCTGCGTTATCCGGACTGGCGCCGCGATGCCGCACTGCCCCTGTTCGCGGACCAGAACTATCTTGCGCACTGGGAAGGTGCGCTCACTCTGGGTGATGCAGCGCGTTCGGACCAACCGGTGACCAACGTGAGCTGGTTCGCTGCGCGCGCCTACTGCGGCGCAGAGGGCGGGCGCCTGCCGACCTGGCACGAGTGGGAGTACGTCGCAGCGGCCGACGACACGGAGATCGACGCTCGGGCAAACCCCGCGTGGCGGCAGACGATACTTTCCTGGTACAGCGAAACGGGCGGCAAGGCGCTGCCCGAAGTCGGCGGTCGTTCGGCGAATGCCTGGGGCGTGCACGACATGCACGGTCTGATCTGGGAGTGGGTGGACGATTTCAACGCGCTGCTGGTTTCGAGCGACAACCGGGAGCAGGGCGGAGCCGACAGGATGCAGTTCTGCGGCGCTGGCGCAGCGACCATGGAGGACAAGGAGAACTACGCGGTGCTGATGCGCACCGCGATGTTGTCGAGTCTGCGAGGAAGCGACACGACGCGGAATCTCGGGTTTCGCTGCGCGTACGATGTGCAGGGAGAGTGACATGAACGGTTTGCACAGGTTTTACATCGTCGCCGTGATCGTTAGCTCGATGCTGGGGGCTGTTCCGCAGAAGTCAATCGGAGCCGGGCTGGCAAGCGACTCGTACTATGAGCTCGACGTATTGTTGGAAACACAGGCGGGCGACAGCCTGCGGCTGTCGGAGATGCAGGGCGCTCCAACAATAGTAGCCATGTTTTACGGTTCCTGCCCGCACGTGTGTCCGATGATTATCAGCACGATCAGCGCCATCGAGGCTCGACTCTCGCAAGAGGACCGGGGGTATCTGCAAGTGCTGATGATCACGCTGGATCCGGAGCGAGATACACCGGCGGCGCTCGCAGAACTGGCGGACCGCCATCGCGTGGACAATCGCCGCTGGCGGTTTGCACGAACCGCGCCCGCGGATGTTCGTCTGGTCGCCGCGGTGCTTGACATCAAATACCGCCGGTTACCGGATGGCGGGTTCAATCACAGTTCTCCCATTCTTCTGCTGGATGGAGATGGTCGGGAAATAAGCCGAAGCGAAAAGCTGGGCGTGCCGGATACGCTGTTCGTGCAACAAGTTGCGACAGCGCTTCGAAAATCGGCAATAGACGACTAGCCCTTTCCTGTAATCGTGGAAGGCGCGTCAGGCGATCCCGATAACCGGTGATGGATCCAGGGCTGGAGGTTGGGGAGTTGAGGGTCAGGCCTCAATGCGTGCATCTACGTATTTGAATGAAATCGGTGAGATATCCGGGCTAGGTAATTGTTCGTATTGTGGGGTCCGGGAAGGCGGACTACGGTGCAAAAAGAGCATTGCAAGTGGCGATATCGTCGGCCCGACGATCTGCAGTAGATGCGAGGAAAAAAGGAATGGCAAGAGTCGTCGTACTGGGTGGGGGAATAGGCGGGATTTCCCAGGTCTATGAACTGCGCAAATCGTTGGGAAACGCGCATGAGTTGATCCTGATCAGCGATTCCGCCCGTTTCGAATTCACGCCGTCCAATCCCTGGGTCGCGGTTGGTTGGCGCAAGAAGGATCAGATCACGATCGAGTTGCCGGCTCTCATGCGGCGGTACGGCATCGGGTTTCATGACCAGGGTGCAAAGCGTTTGTACCCTGAGGAAAATCAGGTCGAACTGACCGACGGCGCGCGCATCGGTTACGACTACCTCGTGATCGCAACGGGACCAAAGCTCGCATTCGAGGAGGTGCCCGGCCTCGGGCCGCACGGCGGATATACGCAGTCCATATGCAAGGCGGGGCACGCCGACCGGTCATTTGCAGACTTCGAAAGGCTGGTGGCGGAACCCGGTCCGGTTGTCATTGGCGCCGCCCCGGCCGCATCCTGCTTCGGCCCGGCCTACGAATACGCATTTATCCTCGATACCGAGCTCAAGAGGCGGAAGATCCGTGATCGCGTCCCGATGCACTTCATCACCCCCGAGCCGTATGTCGGGCACCTCGGCCTCGACGGAGTCGGCGATACCAGGGGACTGATGGAATCGGAATTTCGCAAACGCCACATTTCCTGGACGACGAATGCCCGGATCGATGAGGTAAGCGAGCGGGAAATCCTCTATACCGAAGTCGATGAAGACGGGAACGAGAGAAAGCAGCACGCACGGGACTTCCGGCATGCGATGATTCTGCCCGCTTTCCGGGGGATTGATGCGATCGCCGGCCTGGACGGGCTGGTCAACCCGCGCGGCTTTGTCCTGATCGACGAGTTCCAGCGGAATCCGGCCTACCCGAACGTGTATGCGGTCGGGGTTTGCGTCGCCATTCCGCCGGTCGGCGCAACACCGGTTCCGACCGGCGCACCGAAGACGGGCTACATGATCGAGTCGATGGTGACCGCGACGACCCGCAACATCGAGCACGCAATTGCCGGCGGGGGGCCTGCGGCGCGCGCGACCTGGAATGCGGTTTGCCTGGCCGATTTCGGCGACAGCGGCGTCGCCTTCGTCGCCTTGCCGCAGATGCCGCCGCGCAATACCAACTGGGCGGCCCGCGGCAAGTGGGTACACGTGGCGAAAATCGCCTATGAACAGTACTTCCTGCACAAGGTCAGGGCGGCGAAGACGGAGCCCTATTACGAGAAGACGGTGCTCAAGATGCTTGGCGCCCGGCGCCTCAAAGAACCGGCATGACGCAACGTACCATCGTCAGCCTCGCGGTCAGGCGACCGCGCCTGGTTTATGCTGCCGTTCTGGTCCTGGTGATTGCGTTTGCCGCGCTGATGACCCAGATCCGTATCGACACGGATCCGGAAAATATGTTGCCTGCCGATCAGCCTCAGCGCGTTTTTCACAACGAAGTGGAAGACCGATTCACCCTCCACGATGCGGTCGTGATCGGAATTGTCAACGAGTCGCATCCGGACGGCATTTACAACCCTGAATCCTTGTCGGCGCTGCACACCTTGAGCAGCCAGATCCTTCAGATCGATGGAGTCATTGCGCCGGACCTGATGTCGCTTGCCGAGTCGGACAACATTGCGCAGGAAGGACCGGGCACGATCCGCTTCGAGTGGATGATGAAGGATGCGCCGCTCACCCGGGAGCAGGCGCTCGAGATCCGGCATAAAGTCGAGCGTCTGCCGTTGTTGATGGACACGCTGGTCTCCGGTGACGGCAAGGCGGCGGCGATCTACGTCCCGATCCGCAGCAAGGACCTCAGCTATCCCTTGTCGAAGCGCATCCGCGCGATGGCCGCCGATCTCGACTCCGGCGACGAATATCACATTACGGGCCTGCCGGTTGCGGAAGATACGTTCGGCCATGACATGTTCCTGCAAATGGGCATTTCGGCGCCGCTTGCCGGCCTCATGATCTTTCTGCTCATGCTCTTTTTCTTCCGCAGCCCTTGGTTTGTGCTCGCGCCGATGCTCGTTGCCATGGCCACCGTAATCGTCACCATGGGGCTCCTGATCGGCACCGGTTTTACCGTCCATATCATGAGTTCGATGATTCCTATTTTCCTGATGCCGATCGCGGTCGTGGATTCGGTGCACATACTGTCCGAGTTTTCGGATCGCTGGCGTGCAGGTGACGATGCGGCCGAGGTGATCGACAAGGTTGTCAGGCATCTGTTTACGCCGATGTTGTATACATCACTGACGTCCGCCGTCGGCTTCTTGTCGCTACTGCTCACTCCAATTCCACCCGTGCAGGTTTTCGGCGCGTTCGTAGCGTTCGGTATTATCCTCGCGTTTCTGTTGACGATAGTGCTCATTCCCGCCTATATCGTGCGAATGAAGCCCGCGGCACTTGCGCGCCTTGCCTCCGGCAAGCGGGCACCCGCGACTCGTGGTCTTCTCGCCAAAGGGCTCCGGGGCACGGGCCGCTTCGCAATGGACAACGGCAAGGCGATAAGCGGCGTTGCCGCCGTGCTGGTCGGTCTCAGCATTGCCGGTATCTTCCACATCCAGATCAACGACAATCCCGTGCGGTGGTTCAAGGCAAACCACCCGATTCGGGTCGCGGATCGGGTACTCAATACGCACTTTGCGGGCACTTACGATGCCTTCCTCGTATTGACCTACGCCGACGATGCGGCGTTGCCGGCGTTCGTCGGGAACGCCAGGCGCCTGCTGCAGGACATGCCGGAGGATACGGCAACCCTGCTTGCGTCCGTACTCGATGCGAGGTCCGAGGACATGGTTCGCTATTACGGCGATCTGATCGACGTCGCCGACGACGCACTGTTCGACGCAGAAGATGGCACGATGATAACCGCGCTGGAAGAGCTGATAAGAATCGCCGAGAAATCGCAGAGCGAGGCGAAGTACTTTCAGCGTCCGGAAATCCTCCGCAGGATTGCCGAGCTCCAGCGGGTGATAGACGAGTCCGGTCTCGTCGGAAAGACGAACGCCTTGCCGGACGTGGTCAAGCTTGTGAACCGGGAGCTCCGCGAAGGCACGGCGGAGAACTACCGGATACCCGACACGCAGGCCGGCGTCGCGCAGACCCTGTTGCAGTACCAGTCGTCCCATCGACCGCATGATCTCTGGCACATGGTTACCGCCGACTTCACGTCGACTGCCGTCTGGCTGCAACTGCGAAGCGGCGACAATCAGGACATGACACGGGTCATGGAGCTGGTCGACCGTTACATAGAAGCGAATCCGTTGCCAACCAACGTCCAGATGCGCTGGGCCGGGAAAACGTTCATCAACGTCGTGTGGCAGGATGCCATGGTGCAGGGCATGCTCAAGAGCCTGGTCGGCGCGTTTGCGGTTGTGCTGCTCATAATGGTGTTTTTATTCCGCAGTTTGCGGTTGGGACTGCTGGCGATGATCCCGCTCTCGGTCACGATCATCGGCGTCTATGGCGTCATCGGCTGGATCGGAAAGGATTACGACATGCCGATCGCGGTCCTTTCCTCTCTGACTCTCGGACTTTCGGTCGATTTCGCGATTCATTTCATCGAGCGCACACGCGCGCTGCTGAAGCAATCCGGATCCTTTGCGACCGCCATGGAGCAGATATTCGAGGAACCCGCCCGCGCCATCGCACGGAACGGGATCGTGATTGCGATCGGGTTCACGCCGCTGTTTTTTGCTCCGCTCGTTCCGTACATCACCGTAGGCGCTTTCATGGCATCCATCATGGCCTTGTCGGGCGTTTCGACACTGATCCTGCTGCCAGCCGTGATGTCGTGGGCCGGGCCCTGGCTTTTCCCGGCTGAACGGCGCGTCGGCGCCTTCGAAGTGCCGGTACCGGCCGCCGCGTCCAGTCATTGAAGCCAGGAGGTTCCTCATGTGCCCGTTAAAGCTCATCGCCGTCGCCGCAGCCGTTCTGGCAGCGATGCCCGCGGCCGGCGAATCTCTGACGGATGCCGGCGATATCGTTTCCCGTGGGAATCTCGCCGCTTATTACGGCGGGGATGACGGCCGCTCCGAGGTCCGAATGATCATCAGCGACGCACAGGGCCGTCAGCAGCGCCGTCAGTTTTCGGTTCTCCGGCGCGACGTCGACGAGGGCGGGGACCAGCAGTTTCTCGTGGTCTTCACCCAGCCCTCGGACGTGAGAGGCACTGTCTTTCTCGTCCACAAACACGCGGACCGGGACGACGACCGATGGTTGTATCTGCCCGGGCTCGATCTCGTCAAGCGCATATCCGCCGGCGACAAAAGAACGAGTTTCGTCGGGGCGCACTATTTCTACGAGGACGTGTCCGGTCGCCGCCCGACTGACGACTCACACGAGCTCATCGAGACGACAGATCGCCACTACGTGTTGCGGCATGTTCCGGTCCGGCCCGAGATCGTCGAATTTTCCAGCTATGTGACGTGGATCGACCGCGAGACCTTCCTGCCGATAAAAATCGAATACACGAATCAGGGCGCCACCGTCTATCGCCGGGTAGAGGTGCTCGAGGTTCAGGAAATCGATGGCCATCCGACAGTCGTTACAAGCCGCGTAAGCGACCTGCTTTCCGGAGGGCAGACGGACATGCAGTTTCGCTACGTCAAGTATGACATTGGCTTACCCGCCGACGTTTTCACGGAGCGTTCGTTGCGCACGCCGCCGAGGGAATGGCTGCAGCGATCGAACGATTGACTCGCCGGGCGAGCCGATGCTGCGTTTAGCCCTCGTAGCGCTGTTGCTGCCGATCGCCGCGGCGGCCCAGGATGACGTCTCGGAGGACGTCTGGGAGGACGATTGGGAGGACAG
>Ga0299913_10002110_pt1 | contig 15460 bp, 15 predicted proteins | sample RVTome_9_FD_201360 | JGI IMG/M metagenome (GOLD analysis project Ga0299913, IMG submission 201360) | Soil microbial communities from uranium-contaminated site in the Upper Colorado River Basin, Wyoming, United States - RVT155D38 (version 2) ...
GCTGGCAGCGCTGGCGTTCCCTGGTCGCGAAGCGGCGGCTCGCGGGCTTCGGAGGGCCAACCGCACTCGCGGCACTCGCGGCGCTCGCCGCGTTGTGTCGGCCACCACCGTCACGGCGATCGTTGTCGGGGTGGTCGTCGGCCTCGCGCTCGTGGCGGTTGCGGTCATCGGGCCGGCGATCGGCGGCGTCATGACCGTCCCGGGGGTCGGGCGGCCAGCGGCGCCGTTCGTGCCCTGGGCGCTGATCACGCTGCTCGTCGCCTCGGCCGAGGAGGGCGTGTTCCGAGGCGTCCTCTTCGATCGCCTGGAGCAGGTGGCGGGCCTCGGCTCGGCAATCATCCTGACGACGCTCGCCTTCGCGCTCATGCATGTGCCGCTCTATGGCTGGCACGTCGTGCCCCTGGACCTGGCCGTCGGGTTCGTCCTGGTCGGGCTTCGGATCTCGACGGGCGGCCTCGCCGCGCCGATCGCGGCGCACGTCGTGGCGGATCTCGTGACGTGGTGGCTTTGAACCCGCGGTCTCTCGATGGTCGCTGCCGCGGTTAGACTCGCCGCACGATGCGTGATCAGGAGTCGATGAACGTGGGCCTCGGGCACACGTCGCCGGTGGTGGCGGCCGGCGGCGGCCCGGGCGGGTGAGGCAGGACCCCCGAAGGGTCCACGATGCGGCGGGGACGGCCTGAATGGACGTCTACCTCGCCGGCGGGATCTTCCTCGTCGCCTACGCCCTGATCGCAACCGAGCGGTTCGATCGCACGCTGGTCGCGCTCCTCGGCGGCCTGCTCGTCGTAGCCCTGGGGATCATCGATCAGCACCAGGCGATCGACGCGATCGACTTCAACGTCATCTTCCTGCTGGCCGGCATGATGGTCATCGCGAACGGGCTGGCGAAGACCGGCTTCTTCGAGTACGTCGCGGCCCGCGCGATCCACGTCTCGCGCGGCGATCCCTTTCGCCTGCTCATCCTGCTCAGCATCCTGACGGCGTTCCTCGCCGCCGTGCTCGACAACGTGACCACGGTCGTCCTCCTCACACCGGTCACGTTGTCACTCGCTCGAACGATGCGAGTCTCGCCCCTGCCGTACCTCCTCAGCCAGGTGTTCGCCTCGAACATCGGCGGCACGGCGACGCTCATCGGCGATCCGCCGAACATCCTCATCGGCTCGGCGGCCGGACTCGATTTCGGCGCCTTCCTGGTTCACCTCGCGCCGGTCGTGCTCGTGATCATGGTCGGCTTCGTCATCCTGATGGCGATCTTCTTCCGCGGTCGGATGGAGGACGACGCGACCAGGCTCGACCGCCTTGCCGAGCTGGACCCTGCCTCGGCCATCAAGGATCGGGGAACGATGCTCAGGGCCCTTGCGGTCCTCGGGCTGACGGTCGCGGGCTTCCTCGTGCACTCGGTGATCGGATTGGAGGCCGCGACGATCGCGCTCCTCGGCGCAACCGTCCTGATGCTCGTTGGGCCGATCGACCCGCACGACGCCCTGCGCGACGTGGAGTGGAACACGCTGTTCTTCTTCGTCGGGCTGTTCATGCTCATCGAGTCGATCGTCCACGTCGGCATCGTCGGCGGCGTCGCAACCGCGCTTGCGGACGCGGTGGGCGGTGACCTCACGCTGGCGACGATGGCCATCCTGTGGTTCTCGGCGATCGCGTCCGCCATCGTCGACAACATCCCGTACACCGCGACGGCGATCCCGATCGTCCAGGGCCTGATCGACGCGGGCCTCGCCAACGAGGTCCTGTGGTGGGCGCTGGCGCTCGGCGCGTGCCTGGGTGGAAACCTCACGATCGTCGGCGCCTCGGCCAACATCGTCGTCGCCAACCTCGCCGAGCGCGACGGCCACAAGATCACGTTCTGGCAGTTCTTCAAGTACGGGTCGGCCGTCGTCGCGATGTCCCTGATCGTCTCGACCGCGTACCTCTGGGTCCGCTATCTGCTCTAGGCGAGGTGGACGGCTCGAGACGGCCGCAACATCACCGGACCTACCCCGTCGGATCGCCAGTGCGCACCACTAAGGCACGCCGGAGGGTACTGCCCCGCACCGGACCGAAGTACGGCTTGGACTCCCGCGTGGCACTCCGCATTGTTCGCGACGACGACGAGTGCCAGCGCAGCCATCGTCGCGGGGTGACCACGGATGCGCAAGAAATCCACCGTCGATCGTTTCGAAAGGCAACACTGGATGGGCTCGATGGCATTGAACGAGCTGGGCAAGATGCTCACCGCCGCGGAGGTCGCGGAGATGCTTCATCTCCACGTCAACACCGTGAAGCGGCTGGGCGACCGGGGCGAGTTGAAGTACTACCGCGTGTGCAAGCGCGGCGACCGCCGGTTCCTGCTCGAGGACGTTCGCCGCTTCCTCGACCAGAACCGATAGCCCCGCGCGGCGCCGCCGCGTCGCCGTTCCACACGGTGCATCTCGAAGCGCCGGCCTGTCCGCCGGCGCTTCGTGGCGTCCAATCCGCGCGCGACCTCCCGCGCAGCCCCGTCACGTTCTGAACGCGCCTTCGCCGCAGGTCCTTGAGTGTCGCGCAGACGCGACAGGTGCGGCCGAGCCTCGCCTGACGAGTCCGCTTTCATGGGCCCTGCGAGCGTGGTCCATATCCAGGCGCCAGCGGGCGGGGCGTACGGCTCGAACCCTAGAATGCCGCGGTGATCGACCTCCGCCCAACCGACGAGAACCGCCTCGTCCAGCAGTCCGTGCGCGAGTTCGCCGAGGCCGAGATCAACCCGTACATCCGCGAGTGGGACGCGAAGGGCGAGGTCCACCGCGAGGTTTTCGTGCGGATGGCCGAGCAGGGCCTCCTCGGGGCCCCGATCCACTCCCGCTGGGGCGGCGGCGGCATGGACTACATCAGCTTCGCGATGGTCTGCGAGGAACTCGAGCGCGCCGACACGGCGTTCCGGGTCGTCCAGAGCGTCCATGTCGGGCTGAACTCGCTGACGCTCATGCAGTGGGCGACGGACGAGCAGAAGCAGCGCTGGCTCGTCCCCCAGGCGAAGGGCGAGAAGCTGGCGACCTTCGGCCTGACCGAGCCCGGCGTCGGGACGGACGCGGGCAATCTCGCGTCGACCGCCCGGCGCGACGGCGACTCGTACGTCCTGAACGGCCAGAAGATCTGGATCAGCCTCGCGGACATCGCCGACCACTTCCTCGTCTTCGCCTCGGTCGACCGTTCGAAGGGCCACCGCGGCGTTACCGCCTTCGTCCTCGAGCGAGGCATGACGGGACTCTCCACCGGGACGCTCCATGGCAAGCTCGGTATCCGCGCGGGCAACACGGGCCTGATCAACATGGACGACGTCCGCGTCACGGAGGAGCACCGGATCGGCGAGGAGGGCGAGGGCTTCCTGATCGCGATGAGCGCGATCGACCAGGGGCGGTACACCGTCGCATCGGGCAACGTTGGCCTCGCCCAGGCCTGCCTCGATGCCTCGCTGAAGTACGCGCACGAGCGGAAGACGTTCGGCGACGAGATCGGGAAGCACCAGCTCGTCAAGCAGATGCTCGCGAAGATGCTCGCCGGCATCGAGGCGGGCCGCCTCCTCGTCTGGCGCGCCGGCTTCCTGAAGAACCACGGCGTCCGGAACACGCGCGAGACGTCGCTCGCCAAGTGGCACGCGACCGACCACGCCGTCGCCAGTGCCCTCGACGCGATCCAGATCCACGGCGCCAACGGCTACTCGAACGAGTTCCCGGTGGAGCGCTACCTGCGCAACTCGAAGGCCGCCGTGATCTACGAGGGCACGAGCCAGCTCCACACCCTCATCCAGGCCGACTATGCGCTCGGCTACCGGGCGGACCGCCCGCTTCGGTGCGAGCCGGTCCCGGCCGAGGGCTTCGAGCGGCTGCCCGCGTCCGTCGCGGCCGCCGCCGGTCGGGCCTGAGCCGCGAGCGCATCGAGCGCCGCCGACGCCGCCGGCGCCCGCCGCGCAGTCAGCCGCCATCATGGCGATGGCCCCGAGCGTCAGCCGGAGGGTGCTCGCGGAGGGGCGAGGCGGCTGATCGTCGGGGAGCCGCGGCTGACGGCGGCTGACCCTGGAAACGCTGGCGAGGGTGGTCGCGCTTCCGCCCCCGCGCCGGCTGTCTCGTCCGCCGCCTCGTCCGCCGGCTCGGTCGGGAGCCGGCTCCGAGCGGTCACGATGATCGCCACCGCGGCGAGGATGATCGCGGCCGCGACGATGGTGCGTGCGCTCAGCGTCTCGCCCAGGAACAGCGTCCCGAGGGCGACGGCGACGACCGGGTTGACGTAGGCGTACGTCCCGACGAGGGACAGCGGCGCGTTCCGGAGCAGCCAGGCGTACGAGGTGTACGCGAGCATGCTCCCGATGAAGATCAGGTAGAGGAGCGCGACCAGCGACGCTGTCGTGATCGCCTCGGGCTGGAAGCGTGCCGGCTCGCCGCTGATCAGCGCCTCCCCGAACGTGACGGCGGCGCCGGCGAGCATCTGGATCCCCGACGCGGTCAACTGGCTTGGCGGCAGCTGCGCGCGGCGCTGGGAGTAGATCGAGCCGTGCGCCCAGCCGAGCGGCGCGAGCAGGAGGATCAGGATCCCGAGCGGCTCGAACCGGTTCGCGCCTTCACCCCCCGGCCAGATGAGGAGCGCGGTACCCGCGAAGCCGACGGCGATCGCGCCGACGACGATGCGTGGCAGCCGCTGCCGCAGGTACAGCCAGCCGAGGAGCGCGAACCAGAGGGGCATCATCGCGATGAGGATCGCGGCGACGCCGGACGGCACCGCGAGCGACTGGCCGAAGACGACGAAGCCGTTGCCGACGCCCAGCAGGAGGCCGCCGACGATGATCGAGTCCAGGACCTGCCGGCGCGTCGGCATGCGCCGCGCCTCGGGGTGCCGGAGGAGGTCGAAGGCGAGGAGGAGCGCCCCGGCGATTCCGAACCGGATCGCCGCCATCAGGAAGGGCGGCATGGACTCGATCGCGATCGCGATGCCGAAGTACGTCGAGCCCCAGACGACGTAGATGACGGCCATGTTCGCCCACAGCGCGGCGGCGCTCGGGCCGCGGCGTGGGGTGGCGCTTGGCATAGTCGGCTGGTCCAAGATCAGGAGTCTAGCGCAGACCTCGAAGCGGCGGTCAAGCGGCCCACGGATATCCTCTGCCGGCATGCACCGGATCGACACGGCCGAGCGGCGGCGACGGATCGGAGCCCGCCATCACCTCGCGAATCGCGCTCCCGTGGCGAACCTCGTCGACGTCGCCGGGGGCCTCGTCGGGATCCACGCATCGGATCCCGCGTCGGTCTACCTGGGCCTTCGCGCCCGGGTCGGAGGTCTCACGCGCGAGCACATGTCGGCCGCGCTGTACGAGGAGCGCACGCTGCTGAGGGTCCTCGGGATGCGCCGGACGATGTTCGTGACGCCGGTGCCGGTCGCCGGCGTGATCCAGGCCGCGGCGACGGCTGACCTCGCGGCCAGCGAGCGGAAGCGCCTCCTCGGCCTCCTCGAGCGTGCCGGGATCGCGAAGGACGCCACGCGCTGGCTCGCGAAGGTGGAGGCCGAGACGATCGACGCCCTCGAGGAGCTGGGCGAGGCGACGGCCGCGGACCTGACGAAGCGGGTGCCCGGACTGCGCGAGCAGATCTCGTTCGGTGAGGGCAGGAAATGGGCCGGGACGGTCGGCGTCTCGACGCGCCTCCTGTTCCAGCTCGCAACCGAGGGGCGGATCATCCGAGGCCGCCCGAAAGGGACGTGGCTCAGCAGCCTGTATCGCTGGGCGCCGATGGACCGCTGGGTGGACGGCGGCCTCGAGCCCTGGCCCGAGGAGCGAGCGCGCGCAGAGCTCGTGCGGCGCTGGCTCGGCGCGTTCGGGCCAGGCACGCAGCGCGACGTGCAGTGGTGGACCGGCTGGACCGTCGCCCGGACGAAAGCGGCGCTGAAGGCGGTCGGCGCGGTCGAGATCGATCTCGAGGGCCAGAAGCCGGGCTACGTGCTACCTGACGACACCCGCCGAACCAAGGAGGCCCCGCCCTGGGTTGCGTTCCTGCCGGGGCTCGACACGACGACGATGGCCTGGGTCGAGCGCGGGTTCTTCCTCGGCGACCTCGCGCCGCAGCTGTTTGACACGAACGGCAATGCCGGGCCGACCGTCTGGGTCGATGGGCGGGTCGTCGGGCTCTGGGCGCAGCGCAAGGACGGCGAGGTGGTTCACCACCTGCTCGAGGACGTCGGACGGGAACGACGGCGCGAGATCGACGCCGAGGCCGCCGCGCTGAACACGTGGCTGGCCGGGGACCGCGTGTTCCCGCGCTTCCCGAACCCGGTGTTCCGGGCGCTCGCCGACTCCTAGGCCGCCCCCGCGACCGAGACCGGCCGGCAGTGGAGGCAGGGCCGGTAGCCGGCGCTCCGTGCCGCGGCGAGGCTCGGGAAGGTGACCCGGTGCTGCGGCGTGACCCGGCGCGCGTCTCGACAGGTCGGGTTGCACACGATGTGCGTGGTGTCCGAGCCGGTGAACCGGATCCCGGCCGAGGCCTCCGCCTCGAGGGCGCGCGTGTCGAGGCCCTCCGCGGCGAGCACCCGCCGCTTGGCGTCCGCGCCGCCCATGGAGTACTGGCCGATCAGCCCGTCGCTGCGGACGACGCGGTGGCAGGGCACGACCAGCGGAACAGGGTTGTGGGCGAGGGCCGAGCCGACCGCGCGGACGGCCTTCGGCCGGCCGATCTCCGCGGCGATCCAGCCGTATGGCCGAACCTCGCCGCGCGGGATCTCCAGCGCCTTCATCCAGACCATGACCTCGAACGGGGTATGGCCGCGCAGGTCGAGCGGGATCCGTACGCGGCGGTCGCCGTCGAGGCGGCGTCGGATCGCGCTCGCGAGGCGCTCGGGCGGGGCATGGGCGGACTCGATCGGCCGGCCGACCTCCTCGCCGAACCGACGGGCGAACGCGGCGCCGTCGTCGGCCATGCCGACCCACGACACGCCGCGCCCGTTCCACGCCACGAACGCCCGGCCGAGCGGGGTGTCGATCGGGGCGTAGCGATCCGCGAGGCCCGCCTCGACGAGCGCCCCGAACCCGACGGCCGGGGGCGCGGCGACCCGGAGATCGCGGAGCGACGCCTCCAGCCTGGGGTCGGTGAACGTTTCGGTGGTCATCGGATCGCCTCCAGGGCGGGCACGAGTCGTGCCGCCCGCATGTGGCTCGGCGTGGTGGTTGGCGCCTCGGGCGCCGTGTCGAGCGCGGCGCGGAGCTCGCGGAGGCCGCGGAAGACCTGGGCCTTGACGGTGCCCTCCGGCCGGCCCAGGGCCTCGGCCGTCTCCGCGACGCTCAGCCCGTCGACGTGCCGGAGCACGACGGCGGCGCGAACCGCGGGCGTCAGCGTCAGGAGCGCGGTGGCGAGCTCCCGTTTCGTTTCCCGTCGATCGAGGGTCGTGGCCGGGGCGGACCGTCCGTCCGCGGCCAGGTCGAACCCCGCATCGAGCATCGGCTCGAGCTGGTTCGGGGGCTGGCGGTCGTCGTGCCGGCGCCGGCGGTTGCGGGCGAGGTTGACCGTGATCGAGGCCAACCACGGCCGCAGCCGCAGGGTCGCGACCCGCTCGCGCGGGTAGCCGCGCATCGCGCGAAAGGCGCGAACGAGCGCGTCCTGGGCGACCTCCTCCGCGTCCCGCCGATCGCCCAGCAGGCGGAGCGCGATCGTGTACAGCCGGTCCTGGTGATCGGCGACGAGGCTCGGAAAGGCAGCCTCGACGTCCCGGGCGAGCCGGGCAGCGAGCGCGGGATCGGTGTCCATCGAGCGCTTCAACACGCCCCCGCCCGATTCCGTTGCCGCTCGGTGCCTTCCGCGCCTGCCCAGGTCACGAGATGACGATCGTGCCCTTCATGGCCGGGTGGATCGTGCAGTGGAACGAGTACGACCCCGCGACGTTGAAGATGAGGCTCTGCGGGGCATCGCCCGTGATGTTCGCGGACATCGTGCACGAGCCGTCGTCCAGCCCGACCTTGTGCGGCACGGCGTCGGCGTTCGTCCAGGTGATCACCTCACCGACCGCGGCGCCCACCGCACCCCACTCGTTGCCACCGACCGACGCGCCGACGTCCCCAGCCGTGCCGGCCGCCGGCTCCGTGCAGATCGTCGCTGACGTCGGGGCGGCGCCGGACGTGGCCGCCGGTGGGTTCGTGGATGTCCCGCCGGAGCAGGCGGCGAGGACGAGCGAGACCGTGATCGCCGAGGCAGTTCGAAGGCTGGCTCGCATGCGGGTCCCTCCATCTGGTGCGAGGTGCGCCACGATAGCGCGACTCGGCGTTCCACCTCGTATGGTTGGGCAGTGGGCGGCGCTCGGATCGATGACCCGGAGCTGGCCCGTAGGCTGGTCCTCCACGAGGCGCGTGCGCAGCAGGGGCCGACGCGGGAGCTGCGCGACCTCGGCGACGGCTGGCTGCTCCACGACACGAACGACGCGGAGCCGTTCTGGAATCGGGTCATCGCGCCGCGCTGGCCGGCAGGGCCCGCCGCGTTCGACCGCCGTCTCGACGAGGTGATCACGCTGTTCGCGACGATCGATCGGCTGCCGCACGTTCGACCGCTGCCGCTCGGCGGGGAGCCGCCCGACCTCCAGCGCCGCCTCCGGGCCGCGGGCTTCGAATGGCTCGGGGCGGACCGCCGCCTGGTGCTCATCGAGCCCGAGCGCGCAGGGGAGCGGCTCGCGGCCGCTGAGGCGAGGGTCACCGCCGCCTTCGGGGGCGAGCGCGTCACCGTGACGCGGCACGGCAGCGACGCGGCTGTCCATGGGGAGCGACCCCGGTGGGCCGAGCGGCGGCGATGGGCGAGGGAGTCATCGCACGTGCTCGAAGGCGCGTTCGGGGTGGACCCCGGACGGCGGGTCGCGCTCGAGAACGACGTGCTCGCGTGCGTCACCCGTCCTGGCTGCTCGATCCTCCTCATCCGCGTCGGCGGCGAGCCGGCCGCGATCGCGCGCCGCGCCGCGACGGGCGATGGGAGCTATCTGTCGTCGATCGGGACCCGGCCGGCGTTCCGCCGCCGCGGGCTCGGGTCGCTGGCGACCTCGCTCGTCGTGGCCGATGCGCTCGAGGCTGGGAGTCCCGTCGTGCACCTGTCGGTCGAGGTCGACAACGACGCGGGCCTCCGGCTGTACGAGTCGCTCGGCTTCGACGTCATCGGCGAGCCCGCACCGGACCTCCTGCTCCGATGAGCGGCGACGCGCCCCGCAACGGCGCCCCGATCAACGGCGGCCCCGCCGACTGGGGGCAGATCAGCGATGGCCCCGCCGGGCTCGACGATCTCCACGAGCTCGCCCTGGCGGTGGCGCCCCAGCTCGCCGGCCACCCGATCGTGGCGCTCGGCTGGGCGACGGTCGACATCGATGCCGTCCGCCGCCGAATCGAGGCTGATGCCGGCTTCGGCGCCTTCGCGGCGGCTCCGCGCGACGCGCACCTCGGCGCGCGGGCCGTCGTCCATCGGCCGGGCGAGCCCTCGGGCGAGCCGATCGAGGTGCTCCTCGAGCCCGACACCGAAGGGCGGCTCGCCGCTTCCCTGGCACGGCACGGCGAGGGCTTCGCCGCGATCTGGTTCGGCCCGCGGCAGGACGTGTCGGGTGACCGACCGACTGGGTTCGGGTCCCTCGCCGACGGGCCCCTCGGACCCGCCCGACTGCTGCTCGGCGGGCCGTCCTGGGGTCTCTCCGTCCTGCTCCTGGAGACCGATGCGCCGTGAGCGCCTTCCCACAGCTGCGCCTGCGCCGCGCCGGCGGCCTGCTGGACCTTCCCTGGGAGCTGCCCCTGGCGGAGTGGCCGGCAACGCTCCAGTTCCGCGAGCTCCCAGTCGGCCCGTCGCGCCATCTCGTCCGGTTCCTCGTCGTCGACGGCGTCCTGATCGCGCTGAAGGAGGAGCCGAGCGATGTCGCCGAGCGCGAGTACGCCGTGCTCGGCCACCTGGAGCGCGTGCGCCTGCCGGCCGTGACGCCGATCGGGGTCGCGCACCAGGCCGCCGCAGGCGGGAACGCGATCCTCGTCACCGAGTACCTCGCAAGCTCGCTCCAGTTCCGGCGCCTGCTGGCGCGCTTCCCCCTCGGCCCCGGCGCGTACCGCGACCGGCTCCTCGACGCGATGGCCTGGCTCCTCGTCGACCTCCACCGGGGCGGCGTGTTCTGGGGTGACTGCTCGCTCGCGAACACGCTCTTCCGCCGCGACGGCGATCGGATCCAGGCGTTCCTCGTCGACGCCGAGACGAGCGAGGTCCACCCTCGGCTGTCCGACGGCCAGCGCGCGTACGACCTGGAGATCCTCGTCGAGAACGTGGGCTATGGCCTCGCCGACGTGGCCCTCCTGCAGGACCGGCCGGAGGATCTCGACGACGCGGTCGATGCCGCCGAGAATGTCCGCGAGCGCTACGAGGCGATCTGGCGCGAGCTCCACCTCGAGCCAAGCCTGCCCGCGGGCGACCGCCACGCGATTCGGGGCCGCCTCCGGCGGCTCAACGAGCTCGGGTTCGCCGTCGACGAGATCGAGGTCATGCCCGCCGAGGGCGGGTCGTCGATCCGCCTGCGCGTCACGACGTCCAATCGCGAGTTCCATGCCCACGCCCTCGAGCGCCTGACGGGAATCCGCGCGCTCGAGGGGCAGGCGCGCCTGCTGTTGAACGACCTGCGCGAGCACGTCGCGTGGCTTCGCTCGCGGTCGCGCCGGACGGTGACCGAGGAAGCCGGCGCCCGACGCTGGCGGCGCGACGTCCTCGAGCCCGCGCTCCGCCGGCTCCGGCCGGCGATCGGCGACCGCGACCCGATCCAGGCGTACTGCGACGCGTTGGAGCACAAGTGGCTGCTCTCCGAGCGCGCCAAGCGCGACGTTGGGCTCGACGCCGCGATCGATGCCTACCTTGCCGAAGGCGCCCCGGCGCCGGAGCTCCCGCCACCGGACCTGCCGCTCGCCTGACGGCGCGCCCAGACGGGCCGCACTACCAGCGTTCGCGATGGACGACCTCGTCAAGCGGCTTGCGCCCGCCCCGCTTCGGCGGCCGCGCCAGGTCGTCGGGGTCAGCCGGGTAGCCGAACGACAGGATCCAGCCGCAGAACCGGTCCTCGGGGAAGCCGAGCGCGTCGCGCGCGACGGCCTGCTCGTAGACCGTCGCCGGACAGCTCCCGACCCCGAGCTCCCAGGCTGCCAGCATCATGTTCTCGGCGGCGAGCCCGGCGTCCCAGGCGAGCGACAGCGAGGCGCCGGCTGCCCGCGGGTCGGGCGTCACGAGGGCAACGGCCGCGGCGGCGCCGGCGACGTGCCTGGCGTACGGCCCCACCTCGGACAGGCGACGGAGGCGGTCGCGATCCTCGACGACGAGGAAGTCCCAGCGCTGTTGGTTCTTCGAGCTGCCCGCGCGGCGGCCGGCGTCGACGATCCGGGTCAGGTGCTCCGGCGCGAGCGGTCGCGGCTCGAAGCGGCGGACCATCCGCTTCGTACGAATCGCGCTCCAGACGTCCATCGGTCGGCGGCTCGGTCCGTCAGGTCTCGGTGCGACTCGCGCCCGCCTGACGAATCGCGCGGGCGAGGGTCCGGAACCCGCCGGGCTCCTCCTTGATCGCCGAGAACGGGTGCTCCCGCTGCGGCAGGCGCGACGCCGGCGTCGCGCGCGCGGCGGCCTCGGCGGCGTCCGGGTCGAGCGGCCCGCCGACCGCTCTCGCGAGGAACCGGGCGACGGCCCCGCGATATGCGGCGAACTCGTGCAGCCAGCTGTGCTGGCCACCGGGGATGATCAGGGCCTCGACCGGCCCCGCCGCGGGGTCGTCGTCGCGAGCCTTGACGGCCGCGCGCTCGAGGCGTGAGAGGTGGCTCACCGGCACGACCCGGTCCTCGTCGCCGTGGATCAGGAGGATCGGGCCGCGATACGTCTCGACGGCGCGCGCCGCGGAGACGGATCGAACGGTGTGGCCGCGCGGCTCCAGGAAGACGTGCGTCGTCAGCCAGGCGATCGGGTACGCAAACGGGCCGGGCAGCGGCAGTCGAGCGAGGCGGAACGTCTGGCGCGTGAGCCGGTACGGGTCCGCCGGGGTCGATGCGGCGACGACCGCGGCGACCCGCGGCTCCGCCGCTGCGGCTAGGAGCGCCCCGATGCCGCCCATTGAATGCCCGAGGATCGCGACCTTGGTGACGTCCCCGCGCCCGAGGAGGTAGCGGGCGCCCGCCGTGGCGTCGGCACCGAACTCGCCCGCGGTCAGCGGCAGCTCCTCCGGCGGGTTCACGCCGTGACCGCGGACCTCGATCGTCAGCACATGGAACCCCGCGGCGTGGAGCACCGGCACGTTCGGGAGGGTGCGGTCGCGGGCCGACTCCCAGCCGTGGACGAGCAGGATCGCCGGCCCCGGCGCTCCGCCTCCAGCCGGGATCCACCACGCCGGCAGGTCGACCCCGCCTGACGGGATGCGGACCTCGTCGAAGGCCAGCCCGAGGTCGCCCGGGTCGTACTCGGGCGCGTGCCGATGCGGGTACCCGGCCCGCGCTCGGTACGCCTGCGCGAATCGCCACGCGGCGATCGGCCCGACGGTGAGGGCGGCGGTGAGTCCGAGGCGGCGACTGGCCATGGCAGCGTGATGGTAGAGCCGCATCCGGATCGGCCGAGCGAGGTCGGTTTGTACACTCGCGCCGTGGCGAGACGAGACCCGCACGATGTCCTGGGGGTCGCCCGGGATGCCGCCCAGTCGACCATCAAGGCCGCGTGGCGGAAGCTCGCGCGCGAGCACCACCCGGACCTGACCCGGGACGACCCGGCCGCTGCCGAGCGGGCGACCCGGCGCATGGCCGAGATCAACCGTGCCTACGCGGAGCTGCGCGCCGGCTTCGCCGACACGAACGGTGCCGGCCGCGGGAACGGCCGCGCCGCCGGGCCCCCGGAGCCGCGCCCGAGCCGGCCGGTCACGGGCCGTGTCGACACGAGCTCCACCTTCCGGCCGCGCAACACGACCACCGGCCCGACGATCCGCCACGAGCGTCGACCGCCGTTCCGGTCCGACCGCCTCTCCCGCGAGCCGCTCCGGGCCTCGACGCCGACCGGCCCGCTGAACCGGCGCAGGCAGCGCAACTTCCGGCCACCAGAGCCGCCATCGCTCGCCGCGGCGCGCGACCTCGTGATCGAGTTCGGCAAGTTCCACGGGCACACGCTCGGCCAGATCGCGGACTTCGAGCCGACGTACATCGACTGGCTCGCGCGGACGATCTCACGCGACCCGGATCTCGTCGCCGCCGCGCGCACGCTCCAGAACGATCTCGACGAGCGCGGCGTCGTGCGCGAGCACCGCATGCCCGTGTCGTGAGGCGGCGCGCCCCGACCATCATCACGCTCGCGATCAGCCTGGCGCTCGGCCTCGGACTCGCGGCCTGCGCGAGCGAGTTCCCGGCGACCTCGGCCTGTCCCGAGGAACCTCGCGCGGCCGGCACGTTGCCCGGGCTCGAGCTGCTGGTCCCGGCGCAGCTCTCCGGGCAGGCACCGACCACCGTGGACTCGGGCTGGAACTGCCTCGCGACGACGCTCGGGAGCTACGCGTCGCACGGCGTCACTCGCCTCGAGTTCGCGGGCGCGACGTGGGACGCTGGCAATGGCAACGGGGCCGTCGCCGCGGTGTTCAGGACGGCGACGACCGACCCGAGGCTGCAGAGGCCCTGGGTCGAAGAGTTCTACGAGCAGGGAGCGCGGGCGAGCCGCGGCGTCGAGAACGTCGAAACCAGCCGGCCGCGCATGGACGGCGCCGGTGACGTCTGGCGCCTCGACGCCCTGAACAACCTCTCGCTCCAGACGATCGTCGTCTGGCCGCACGGCGACCATGTCCACGTCGTGCTCGTCGCCTCGACGGTCGAGCCAAACGCGTCGCGCGACGCCCACCAGGCGCGCGTGGACGAGACGGTCCTCGCCGCGGCATCGGTCGAGGCTGACCGAGCGGTCCCACCACCCGCGACCTCGCCGGGGGAGTCGGCGTTCGGCTCGGTGCTACTGTCGCCCGCATGACCGATCGGACCGACTGGTCGGCTCGACGCCAGCGCTGGAAGGTCGAGAAGCTCGATCCCGCGCTCGAACGCGCGCCGGAGCGCCAGGCGAGCTTCAGGACGCTCGGTGAGATCGAGCTCGAGCCCATCTACGGCCCGTGGCTCGACCAGGACGTGGACCGGGTCGGGTTGCCGGGCGAGGCGCCGTTCACGCGCGGGATCCACCCGTCGGGCTACCGCTCGCGCCTCTGGACGATGCGGCTGTTCGCCGGGTTCGGGGCCGCGGAGGACACGAACCAGCGGTTCAAGGACCTGCTCGCAGCCGGCCAGACCGGGCTCTCGATCGCATACGACATGCCGACCCTGTACGGCTACGACACCGACCAGGAGGAGGCCGAGGGCGAGTTTGGAACGTGCGGCGTCGGTGTCAGCTCGCTGGCCGACATGGAGGTCCTCCTCGACGGTCTGCCCCTCGACCGCGTCTCGACCTCGATGACGATCAACTCGCCCGCGGCGCCGATCTGGGCGATGTACATCGTCGCGGCGGAGAAACAGGGCTACCCGCGGGCGATGCTCGAGGGCACGACCCAGAACGACATCCTCAAGGAGTTCATCGCCCAGAAGGAGTTCCTGTTCCCGCCGGAGCCGTCGATGCGGCTCGTGACCGACACGATCGAGTTCGGCACGAAGGAGATGCCGCGCTGGAACACGATCTCGATCTCGGGCTACCACATCCGCGAGGCCGGCTCGACCGCCGTCCAGGAGCTGGCGTTCACGATCGCCGACGGCATGGCCTACGTCGAGGACGCGATCGAACGCGGGCTGCGGGTCGACGACTTCGCGCCGCGCCTGTCCTTCTTCTTCAACTCGCACAGCGACTTCTTCGAGGAGATCGCGAAGTTCCGGGCCTCGCGCCGCATCTGGCACAAGCTCATGACCGAGCGCTACCACGCCGAGAACGAGCGCTCGACCTGGATGCGCTTCCACACGCAGACGGCCGGGGTCTCCCTCACGCCGCAGCAGCCGCTCAACAACCTGACCCGTGTCGCGATCCAGGCGCTCGCCGCGGTCCTGGGCGGGACCCAGTCGCTCCACACCGACGCCTACGACGAGGCCCTCGCGGTGCCCACCGCAGAGGCGGCCCTGCTGGCCCTGCGCCAGCAGCAGGTCATCGCCGAGGAGACCGGCGTGACCGGGACGGTCGACCCGCTCGGCGGGTCGTGGTTCGTCGAGGCGCTGACCGACGAGGTCGAGCGGCAGGTCTGGGCGTACATCGACGAGATCGACCGGCGGGGCGGCATGGTGCCCGCCGTCGTCGAGGGCTACCCGCAGCGCGAGATCGCCGAGGCGGCGTACCGCTTCCAGCGCGAGGTCGACGAGCGCGAGCGGCGGATCGTCGGGGTCAACGCCTACATCGACCATCGCGAGGACACGAGGATCCCGGTCCTCCAGGTGCCGCCCGGCTCGTTCGAGAACCACATGGCGCGGCTGGGGCGGACGCGCCGGGAGCGCGAC
>Ga0299913_10002111_pt1 | contig 15460 bp, 12 predicted proteins | sample RVTome_9_FD_201360 | JGI IMG/M metagenome (GOLD analysis project Ga0299913, IMG submission 201360) | Soil microbial communities from uranium-contaminated site in the Upper Colorado River Basin, Wyoming, United States - RVT155D38 (version 2) ...
CGCGGTGCATCTCGTCGAGCAGTCGGGGCTGTCGGATTCGGGCTTCATCTTCATCAACGTCTCGCTCGGCGCCAGCGTCGTGCTCGCGGCCTGGCTCTGGCGGCTCACCTCCCGCCTCCCCTGATCCCTCAAGCCGGACCATAAGTACCTGGTAGCACCTCGCCCCGCGGCCTGAGGCGTCGGCCCGCTCGGTCACCAGCCGCGGGCCTGCCATTCGTCCAGGGACGGGCGCTCGGCGCCGAGGGTGGTGTCGTCGCCGTGGCCCGGGTACACCCAGGTGTCGTCCGGCAGGACGAACAGCACGGTCCGCAACGACTCCATGATCTGCGCGAACGCGTCGGCGCTGCCGAACGTGTTGCCAGGCCCGCCTGGGAACAGCGTGTCGCCGGTGAACAGGTGGGCCCGGTCGTCGCCTCGCAGCAGCACGCAGACACTGCCCGGGGTGTGGCCGGGGGTGTGAAGCAGCTCCACTTCCAGCCCGCCGACCGTCAGCCGCTCACCGTGGGCGACGATGCGGTCCGCCCGGGGCTCCATCATCTCCTGGTCGCCCGGGCCGAGCGTCACGGGGGCGCCCGTCGCCGCGCGCACTGCGTCCAGCGCCTGCCAGTGATCGAAATGGCCGTGCGTGGTATGGATGCCCACCAGGCGGACCGCGGCGACCAGTTCCGTCAAGGTCGCAGGGTCGTTCGCCGCGTCGATCAGCAGCGCCTCACCGGACTCCAGGTCGTGGATCAGGTAGGCGTTGTTGTCCATCGGCCCGACCGACCGCTTGGTGATCTCCACCTCGGCGCCCCCGACAGTGATCCGCCGCCGCGCCAGCCCGGTGCCCGCCTCCACATGTCCGCTGTACTCGCTCATGGGCCGCAGCCTAGCCAAGATTTCGCACCGCCCGGCCGCTGTCACACCCCCTCGATAGACTGGGCGGCCAAGGCCAGATCGGCCTTGGCGTCCCCCTGATCCGGCGGAGTGTCCGACTTGCCGAAGGCCCGTCCCGCGCGGCCGCCGGCGGACCAGCTGACCCGGCGTGGCCCCGGCCACGCCGACCAGCTCGTGGTCCGCGGCGCACGCGAGCACAACCTCAAGAACGTCGACCTGGAGATCCCCCGCGACGCGCTGGTGGTCTTCACCGGCCTGTCCGGGTCGGGCAAGTCGAGCCTGGCGTTCGACACGATCTACGCCGAGGGGCAGCGTCGCTACGTCGAGTCGCTGTCGGCCTACGCCCGCCAGTTCCTCGGCATGATGGAAAAGCCCGAGGTCGACTTCATCGAGGGCCTGTCGCCGGCCATCTCGATCGACCAGAAGTCGACCAGCCGCAATCCGCGCTCCACGGTGGGCACGATCACCGAGGTCTACGACTACCTGCGCCTGCTGTACGCGCGCATCGGCAAGCCGCACTGCCCCGAATGCGGCAAGCCGATCAGCCGCCAGACCGCCGAGCAGATCATCGACCAGGTCGAGCAGCTCGCCGAGGGCACGAAGTTCCAGGTGCTGGCCCCCGTGGTGCGCGGCCGTAAGGGCAACTACGAGACCCTGCTCGCGGACCTGTCCGGGCGCGGCTACGCCCGCGCGCGCATCACCTCGGGCACCTCGGCGCCGCAGGTGATCGACCTCGTCGAGCCGCCAAAGCTCGAGCGTTACGAACAGCACACCATCGAGGTCATCGTCGACCGGCTGGTGGCCAAGCCGGGCATCCGCCGCCGCCTGGCCGATTCCATCGAGACGGCGCTGCAGCTCGCCGAGGGCATCGCCGCGGTCGAGATCGTCGCGGACGACGAACCCGGCGAGGTCATGACGTTCTCCGAGCACCTGGCCTGCTCGGACTGCGGGCTGTCGTTCGACCAGCTCGCGCCGCGCAACTTCTCGTTCAACACGCCGTACGGCGCGTGCGAGGTCTGCTCCGGCCTGGGCACGCGGCTGGAGGTCGACCCCGAGCTGATCATCGGCGACGAGGACCTCTCGCTCGACGAGGGCGTGTTGTTGCCGTGGTCCAGCGGCAGCCAGTCGACCTATTACGAGCAGCTGCTGCGGGCGGTCGCCGAGCACCTCAAGATCAAGCCCGGCACACCATGGAAGAAGCTGAAGCCCGAGCACAAGCGGGCGATCCTCCAAGGCCAGCCGGGCGGGATGCAGGTCACCGTCCGCTACACCAACCGCTACGGGCGGCCGCGCCAGTACCGCGCGAACTTCGAGGGCGTCGTCACGCAGCTGTACCGCCGCCACTCCGAGAGCGAGTCGGAGTACGTGCGGGAGAAGATCGAAGAGTTCATGCGGCAGGTGCCGTGCTCGGCCTGCGACGGCGCGCGCCTGAAGCCGCTGGTCCTCGCCGTGCGCGTGGCCGGGCGCAACATCGCCGAGGCGTCGGCGCTGTCGATCGCCGAGGCCGACCGGTTCTTCGCGGCGCTGGAGCTGTCTGACCGCGACGCGATGATCGCCGACAGCATCCTCAAGGAGGTGCGGGCGCGGCTGCGCTTCCTGCTCGACGTGGGCCTGGAGTACCTGACGCTCGACCGCGCGGCGGGCACGCTCGCGGGCGGCGAGGCGCAGCGCATCCGGCTCGCCACCCAGATCGGCTCGGGCCTGGTGGGCTGCCTGTACGTGCTCGACGAGCCGTCCATCGGCCTGCACCAGCGCGACAACGAGCGCCTGATCGAGACGCTCATCCGTCTGCGCGACCTCGGCAACACCGTGATCGTGGTGGAACACGACCAGGCCACCATCGAGGCGGCGGACCACCTGGTCGACATTGGGCCGGGCGCGGGGGAACACGGCGGCGAGGTCGTCCACTCGGGCAGCCTGGCCGGGCTCAAGAAGAACACCCGCTCGCTGACCGGGCAGTACCTGTCGGGCAAGCGGCAGATCGCCGTCCCCGCGACGCGGCGCGCGCCGCAGAAGGGGCACGAGCTGGTGGTGCGCGGCGCGCGCGAACACAACCTGCGCGAACTCGACGTGCGCTTCCCGCTGTCCACGTTCACCGCGGTGACCGGCGTGAGCGGCAGCGGCAAGTCGACGCTCGTCAACGACATCCTGCACGCGGTGCTCACGCGCGAGATCAACGGCAGCCGGGTCGTGCCCGGCAAGCATCGCAAGGTCGAAGGGCTCGACCTCGTCGACAAGGTCGTCGGCGTGGACCAGTCGCCGATCGGGCGCACCCCGCGCTCGAATCCCGCGACCTACACCGGCGTGTTCGACCACATCCGCAAGCTGTTCGCCGCGACGCAGGAGGCGAAGGTGCGCGGCTACCAGCCGGGCCGCTTCAGCTTCAACGTCAAGGGCGGCCGCTGCGAAGGCTGCTCGGGCGACGGCACGATCAAGATCGACATGCAGTTCCTGCCCGACATCTACGTGCCGTGCGAGGTATGCAAGGGCCGCCGCTACAACCGCGAGACCCTCGAGGTGCACTACAAGGGCAAGACCATCTCCGAGGTGCTCGACATGAGCGTCGAAGAGGCGCTGGAGTTCTTCACGAACATCCCCGCGATTGCCCGGCACATGGAGACGCTCAACGACGTGGGCCTGGGTTACATCCGCCTGGGGCAGCCGGCCACGACGCTGTCGGGCGGTGAGGCGCAGCGCGTGAAGCTCGCCACCGAACTGCGCAAGCGTGCCACCGGCAAGACCGTCTACATCCTCGACGAGCCCACCACTGGCCTGCACTTCGAGGACGTCAACAAGCTGCTCGCGGTCCTGCACCGGCTGGTCGAGCGCGGCAACACCGTGATCGTGATCGAACACGACCTCGACGTCGTCAAGACGGCCGATTGGGTCATCGACCTCGGTCCCGAAGGCGGTTCGGGCGGCGGCACGATCGTCGCCGAGGGCACGCCCGAGGAGATCGCCAGCGTGGGCCAGAGCTACACCGGCAAGTTCCTCCAGGCCTTGCTGTAGCGGGGCCACCTAGCATGGGGCCCATGCGGAACCCGGCGCTCGCCTTCCGGCCCGACCCTGGCACCATCCCCACGGAGCCGGGGTGCTACCTGTGGCGCGACCGCACCGGGCGGGTTGTCTACGTGGGCAAGGCCAAGAGCCTGCGGGCGCGCCTGTCGAACTACTTCCAGGACTGGTCGAACATCGCCACGCGCACGCGCGCGATGCTCGAAGCCGCCCGGTCGGTGGAATGGATCGTGACGGCGAACGAGGTCGAGGCGCTGCACCTCGAGTACAACCTCATCAAGCGCCACCGTCCCCGCTACAACGTCCGCTACACCGACGACAAGAGCTATCCCTACCTGGCGGTCACCGTGCAGGAAGAGATCCCGCGGGCGATGGTGCGGCGCAACCCGCGCAAGGACGGCACCCGCTACTTCGGCCCGTACGCCCACGCGTACGCCATCCGCGAGACACTCGACCTGCTGCTGCGCGTCTTCCCCGTACGCACCTGCTCCGACGGAGTGTTCGCGCGCGCGCGCCGTGCCGATCAACCCTGCCTGCTCCACCACATCGGTCGCTGCGCCGCGCCGTGCACGCTCAAGGTCAGCCCCGGTGAGCACCGTGCGCTGGTCGAGGACCTGCTCAACTTCCTCGACGGGGACACGGCCGACACGCTCGTGCGCCTCGAAAGCCGCATGCGTGACGAGGCGGCGAAGCAGAACTTCGAAGCCGCCGCGCGCATCCGCGACCAGATCGCCGCCGTGCGCCGCGCGCTGGAGAAGCAGGTCATGGCGACCGAGCGGCCCGAGGACTTCGTGGCGGTGCACTTCCACGCCGACGACCTCGAGGCGGCCTTCCAGGCGTTCTTCGTGCGCCGGGGACGCCTGGTCGGCCGCAAGGGCTGGCACGTCGACAAGGTCGAAGACCTCGACGACGCCGAGATGATGAGCCGCTTCGTGCTGGAGCTCGCCATGGAGCTCGGCGACGACCTCCCCCCCGAACTGCTCGTCCCGCTGATGCCTGCCGACGCGGACGTGCTGGAGGAACTGCTGACCGAGCAGCGCCAGGGCGGCGTCCACGGCCGTCCCGGGCGGGTGCGCATCAAGGTGCCGCAGCGCGGCGACCGGCGCGCCTTCATGGAGACCGTGCACGACAACGCCGCCGAGGCGTTCCACCAGCAGAAGCTGAAGCGCGCGAAGGACTTCAACGCGCGCAGCCAGGCATTGCAGGAGCTGCAGGAGGCGCTGGGGCTGCGCGAGCCGCCGCTGCGGATCGAGTGTTACGACATCTCCACGCTCCAGGGCACCGACAACGTGGCCTCGATGGTCGTCATGGAGGACGGCCTGCCCCGCAAGAGCGAGTACCGCCGCTTCAAGATCCGCTGGCAGGAGGGCCAGGACGACTTCGCCGCGATGCACGAGGTGATCACACGGCGCTTCCGCAAACTGCAGGAAGAGGAACTCCAGCCGATCAGTGAGCGCACCTTCAGCTACCGACCGAACCTCGTCATCATCGACGGGGGGCCCGGGCAGCTCGGCGCGGCCCGCCGCGCGCTGGACGAACTGGGGGAGCATGACGTCGACCTGTGCTCGCTCGCCAAGCGTTTCGAGGAGCTGTACCGGGTCGGGCACCGCGAGCCGGTGGCGCTGCCGCGCGGCAGCGAGGCGCTGTACCTCGTCCAGCGCATCCGCGACGAGGCGCACCGCTTCGCGATCGGCTACCACCGCACCTTGCGCGGCAAGCGTATGACCGCTTCGGTGCTGGACGACCTGCAGGGCGTGGGGCCGGCGCGGCGCAAGGCGCTGCTGCGCCATTTCGGGTCGGTCAAGAAGATGCGTGAGGCGTCGGTCGAGGACCTGGCGGAGGTGACGGGCATCAGCGGCACGCTGGCGCAGCGCATCTACGATCAGCTGCACCAGCCGGCCCCGCAGGAGGACGCCCGATGACCCCGCAGCTCGCCATCATCACGGGCATGTCCGGGGCCGGGCGGACCACGGCGGCCAAGGTCCTGGAGGACCTCGGCTACTACGTGATCGACAACCTGCCGTCCACACTCATCGGTAGCATCGTCGACCTCGTCACCGTCCCCGGGTCCAGCGTCGATCGCGTTGCCCTCGTGCTGGATGTGCGCGGGCACAAATTCTTCGGCGACCTGCGCCTGCTGCTCGAACAGCTGCGCGGCCGCGAGGTGCAGATCCGCGTGCTGTTCCTCGAGGCCGACGACGAGACGCTCGTCCGCCGTTACGAGGCCGCCCGCCGGGCGCATCCGCTGTCCGGCAAGGACCGGCTGGTGGACGGCATTGCGCGCGAACGCGATCTGCTGGCGGACTTGCGCGCCGAGGCGGACCTGGTCATCGACACCAGCCACGTCAACGTGCACGAGCTACGTGACCGGCTGATCGACGCGTTCGGCGAGGGCAGCGCCGACAACATGGTCGTCAACGTCGTGACCTTCGGGTTCAAGAACGGCTCGCCGCGCGACGCCGACATCGTCCTGGACGTGCGTTTCCTGCCCAACCCGCACTGGGTCGAGGCGCTGCGCCCCTACAGCGGGTTGGACGAGCCGGTGCGCAGCTACGTCATGGGGCAGCCCGAGACTGGCGGATTCCTCGAACGGCTCAACGGCTTGCTCGACCTGATGGTTCCCGCGTTCCAGAAAGAGGGCAAGCACTACTTGACGATCGCCGTGGGCTGCACCGGCGGCAAGCATCGCTCGGTCGTCCTCGGCGAGGAGATCGCCCGGCACATCCGCGGGCACGGCGTCGACGTGCAGGTTGACCACCGCGACCGGTTGAAGGAGTAGCGCTGGTGACGGTTCGGGTCGTTGCGATCGGCGGCGGGCACGGCCTCGCGCGCGCCCTGGCCGCCCTGCGTCTCGCGGGCGCGGAGCCGACCGCTGTCGTCACAGTGGCCGACGACGGCGGATCGAGCGGCCGCCTGCGCGAGCAGCTCGGAGTGCTCCCACCGGGGGATCTGCGCATGGCGCTGCTGGCGCTGGCGCGCAACCGCCCGCTCGCCGATGCACTGGGGCATCGCTTCACGGCGGGCGACCTCGACGGCCATGCCCTCGGCAACCTGCTGCTCGTCGCGCTCGCGGAACGCGCCGGGGGCGATTTCGTCGCGGCGCTCGCGCAGGCGGGCGACTTGCTGGACTGCGCCGGGCGGGTGCTGCCCGCGACGGTCGAGCCGGTGCGCCTGCACGGGCGGGTCGGCGGCCTGGATGTCGCGGGGCAGGTGCGGATCGCGACCGCCCAGGCGCCGGTGGAGCGGGTGTGGCTGGAGCCGGACACGCCGGCGGCGTGCGACGAGGCGGTCGACGCGATCGGCGACGCCGATCTGGTGGTCCTCGGGCCGGGCAGTCTGTACACGAGCGTGATCGCGGTCCTGGCGGTGCCGGGTATCGCCAAGGCGGTCAGTGACGCGCCGTGTCCGGTCGTCTATGTCGCCAACGCCCGGACGCAGGTGGGTGAGACCAGCGGGCTCGACCTCGACGCGCACGTCGCGGCGCTGCTGGCCCATGTGCCCGGCCTGCGGCTGCACGCGGTCGTCGCGCACGACGGACCGGCGGCGGATCTGCCCGGTGAGGCACTCGCGCCGGAGATGGGCGCAGCGCGGGAGGCCGGCCTCGTTCGCGCCGACTTGCTGAGCCGCGGCACCGACGGCCGCCCGTCGTGGGGCCATGACCCCGCACGCCTCGCTGCGGCCCTGGCGCCCTGGCTGGCGCGGTAGGCCGGGATGGGCTTCGCCAGGGAGGTGCGTGAGGAACTCGCGCACGTCGAGGTCGTCAAACGCTGTTGCCGCCGTGCCGAGACCGCGGCGGTGCTGCGCTTCGGCGGCGCCCTCCACCTGGGTCCCGGCGGGGTGAGCTGGGTGCTCGACACCGGCGCGGCCCCGGTGGCGCGCCGGGTCCGCGCGTCGCTCGACGCGCTCTACGGCTTGCGGCCGGAACTGCAGATGCACGAGCCGGGCAACCTGCGCCGGGAGCGGACCTACCGGCTGACGGTCGAACCCGCGGCGACCGGCGTGCTCCACGATCTCGGGCTGCTGGACGCACGCGGCCGTCCGCTGGACGGGATCCCCCGCGGGCTGGTCCGCAACGCCTGCTGCGCGGCGGCCTATGCGCGCGGCGCGTTGATGGCCGCGGGCAGCGTGAGCGCGCCGCGGGCCGAGACGCACCTGGAGGTCCGGGCGCCGTCCGAGCTGGTCGCGCGCGACGCCGCCGCGATTGTCGGGCGTCTGACCGGGCACGTGCCGAGCGTCGCCGCCCACCACGAGGGCTGGCGGCTGGCCGCGAAGGCCGGGGGAGAGATCGGCAGCCTGCTGGCGCGCACGGGCGCGCATGGCGCCTTCCTGAGCTGGGACGCCGAGCGCCTGCGCCGGGAACTGCGCTCGGGGGCCCAGCGGCAGGCCAACGCAGAGGCCGCGAACGTGCAGCGCTCGGTGACCGCCGCGGCGCCGCAGATCGCGGCCGCCGAGCGGCTACTCGCGTCCGCCGACTGGGACGAGCTGTCCGACGACCTCCAGCAGGTGGCCCTCGCGCGCCTGGCCAACCCCGAGGCGAGCCTGGCCGAACTCGGGGGGCTGCTCGACCCCCCCGTCGGCAAGTCCGCCGTGTACCGGCGCATGGCCCGGGTGGTCCGCCTGGCGGGCGAACTGCCCGCCTAGCCTGCGGCTTCGTGGGGAATGAGGCTTCTGGCTAGGATGCCCTTCATCCGGTCCGCCGTGTCGGCACGTGTGCGGACCCGTCCTTCGAGCAGCGGAGCGTGAGATCACCATGGCAACCCGCGTCGGCATCAACGGCTTCGGCCGCATCGGCCGCAACTTCCTGCGCGCCGCCCAGCGCAGCGGAGCCGACATCGAGATCGTCGGGGTCAATGACCTCACCGATGCGGCGACCCTGGCGCACCTGCTGAAGTACGACTCGGTGCACGGCGGCTACCCCGGCACGGTCGAGGTCAGCGGCGACGGGCTGGTCGTGGACGGCAAGGCGATCCGCATCTGCGCCGAGCGCAACCCCGGCGACCTGCCCTGGAAGGACCTCGGCGCGGACATCGTGATCGAGTCCACTGGCATCTTCACCGACCGCGACAAGGCGCAGCTGCACCTCGACGCGGGAGCGCAGAAGGTCATCATCTCCGCCCCGGCGAGCAACGAGGACGTCACCATCGTCATGGGCGCGAACGAGGGCGACTACGACCCCGCGAACCACCACGTCATCTCCAACGCGAGCTGCACGACCAACTGCGTCGTCCCGATGGCAAAGGTGCTGCACGAGCGTTTCGGCGGGATCCAGCAGGGCTTCATGACCACGGTGCACGCCTACACCAACGATCAAGGGCTCCAGGACCAGCCGCACAAGGACCTGCGCCGCGCGCGCGCTGGCGCGCTGTCGATCATCCCCACCTCTACCGGTGCCGCGAAGGCCGCGTCCCTCGCCCTGCCGGAGCTGAAGGGGCGCCTGGACGGCATGTCGCTGCGGGTGCCGATCCCTGACGGGTCGATCACCGACTTGGTCGTGGTGCTCGGCCAGGAAGTCACCGCCGCCGAAGTGAACGCCGCGTTCAAACAGGCCGCCGAGGGCGAGCTGCGCGGCATCCTGGAGTACACCGAGGACCCGATCGTCTCCGCGGACATCGTCGGCAACCCGCACTCGTGCATTCTCGACGCCAAGTCGACGATGGCGAACGGCTCGATGGTCAAGGTGCTCGGCTGGTACGACAACGAGATGGGCTACTCGACGCGGCTGGTCGACCTTGTGGGCTTCGTCGCGGAGCGGCTCTAGCCGATGGGTGACGACGGCATCCCGGGTCTGGAGACGCTCGACCCCGCGGGCCGCCGCGTGCTGGTCCGGGTCGACCTCAATGTCCCGCTGCGCGACAGCGCGCGCGGCAAGGAGGTCGCCGACGATCTGCGCATCGAGGAGTCGCTGCCCACGATCCGCCGCCTGGCCGACGCCGGGGCTCGGGTGGTGGTGATGAGCCACCTCGGCCGGCCCAAGGGCACGGTGGCCGAGGAATACCGCCTTGCGCCTGTAGGCGCGCGCCTGTCCGAACTGCTCGCCAAGCCGGTTGCGATCGCGACCGACGTCGTCGGCCCGGACGCGCGCGCCACAGTCGCGAGCCTGCGCGACGGCGAGATCGCCCTGCTGGAGAACCTGCGCTTTGAGCCGGGCGAAGAGGCGAACGACCCCGCATTCGCCGACGCCTTGGCGTCCCTGGGCGACTGCTACGTCAACGACGCGTTCGGCGCGGCCCACCGCGCGCACGCGAGCGTGGTCGGTGTGCCCGCGCGCCTGGGGGAGGCGGTCGCGGGGGAGCTCCTGGCTGATGAACTCGCGGTTTTGTCGCGGCTGCTCGATGACCCGGCCCGCCCGTTCGTGGCGATCCTCGGCGGGGCGAAGGTGTCCGACAAGCTCGGTGTGATCGACAACCTGCTGCCTCGCGTGGACCGCCTGATCGTCGGCGGCGCGATGTGCTTCACGTTCTTGAAGGCGCAAGGCGGCGCGGTCGGCGCGAGCCGCGTCGAGGAAGATCAGCTCGACGTCTGCCGACGGCTGCTGGACCTGGCCGCCCAGCACCATGTCGAGGTACTGCTGCCGACGGACATCGTCGCGGCCCCGGCGTTCGCCGAGGACGCCCAGCCCAGCGTCGTGCCCGCCATGGAAATCCCCGACGGGCTCATGGGCCTCGACATCGGTCCCGACAGCGTGTCGCGCTTCGCCGCGGCCATCGGCGACGCCGAGACGGTGTTGTGGAACGGCCCCATGGGCGTATTCGAGTGGGAGGCGTTCGCGGCCGGGACGGAAGGCGTGGCGCGCGCGGTCTCTGCGAACGCCGGTTTCACGGTCATCGGCGGGGGCGACAGCGCCGCGGCGATCCGCAAGCTCGGCCTGGCCGATCAGGTCTCGCACGTCTCGACCGGCGGCGGCGCGTCGCTGGAGTTCCTGGAAGGCCGCGAGCTGCCCGGTGTGGCGGCCCTGCGGGCGCATGCCGCCAAGGCGTGACCGAAGCGTGAGGAGCGCATTGTGAGCAGGACCCCCATCCTGGCCGGAAACTGGAAGATGCACCTCGATCACCTCGAGGCGATCCAGCTCGTCCAGCAGCTCGTCTACCACCTCGAGCCGCGCGACTTCGAGCAGGCGGAGATCGTGGTGATCCCCCCGTTCACCGCACTGCGCAGCATCCAGACGCTGATCGAGGGCGACCGCCTGCTGCTCAAGCACGGCGCGCAGAACTGCCATTGGGAGGACAAGGGCGCCTACACCGGCGAGGTCAGCGCGCCGATGCTGGCCAAGCTGCGCTGCAGCTATGTCGTGGTCGGCCACTCCGAACGGCGCGAGTACTTCGCCGAGACCGACGACATTGTCAACCGCAAGGCCAAGGCGGTGTTCACGCACGGCATGACCCCGATCGTGTGCGTCGGCGAGACGCTCGCCCAGCGCGAGGCCGGCGAGGCGGAGTCCGTGGTGGAGGCGCAGGTCCGCGGCTCGCTGGCGGGCCTCACCAAAGACCAGGCGGCCGACGTCGTGGTGGCCTACGAGCCAGTGTGGGCGATCGGCACCGGCAAGACCGCGACCTCCGAGGACGCCAACGCCATGTGCGGCCACGTCCGGGCGGTCATCCGCGACCTGCACGGGGCCGCGGCGGCCGATGCCGTGCGCATCCAGTACGGAGGCAGCGTGAAGCCCGGCAACGTCGTGGAGCTCATGCGCCAGCCCGAGATCGACGGCGCGCTGGTGGGCGGCGCGAGCCTGGACGCCGAGGACTTCGCGGTGATATGCCGCTACCACCGCCTGTAGGCGGGTAGCATCCGGTGGACGACGAGTTCGGATCGGGGTACCGCCATGCCGAAGCGCAGGAACCACCTGGAGGGCCTGCTCGGGCCGCTCGAGACCGAGGTGATGGAGGCCTGCTGGCAGCTCGGGGACACCACGGTGCGTGACGTGCACGCGCGCATCGCCGAGCGCCTGGACCTCGCCTACACCACCATCATGACGACGATGTCGCGCCTGGCCGGCAAGGGCCTGCTCGTGCGCGACACCTCGGGACTCGCCCACCGCTACCGCCCGGCGATGAGCCGGGACGACTACGCGAACTCGACCGTCCACAACGTGGTGGACTGGCTGGTCAACTCGTTCCCTGAGCCCGCGATGAGCTACTTCGTCGAGGTCATGGGCGAGGGTGACCCCGGGCGGCTCGCCGCCCTCCGCGACCGGATCGCCCAGTTGCGCGACCAGGAGGCCTAGTGCCGCTCGACGGGTCTGCGGGGTTCCTGCTCTCCCTGCTCACCGAGAGTTTCGCCGTCAGGGCCCTCGTCGGGTCCCTGGCGGTGACCGGCGTCGCAATGTTCCTGGTTCGCCGTGACGTGCTGCGCACCCGGCCCGCGAGACGGCTGACCGTCTTGGCGCCCATCCTCGTCGCCGCCGTGTCGGCCGTGGGGGTCGCGCGCGCGGGCGGTGCGTACCTGCCGCAGCTGTGGGTGGCGTCCGCCAGCCCCGGCCCGGCGAGCCAGCTGCTGGACCTGCTGGGCGAGCTGCGGCTGGTCGGGCCCCGAAACGGCCGCGACCTGCTGGGCGCGGCCTATGCGATCACGGTCGTGGTCCTGCTGTCGCGCCGCCTCGCCGGTGTGCGGCGCACCGCGCGGCTGCTGCGCGGCGCCCATGACGGCGAGACGCTTCCCCGGGTCACCCCCGTGGTCGTGGCGCTGGCGGCCCGCATGCGCACGGCGGTACCCCGGGTGGTGCTGCTGGAGGATTGCCCCGGTGGTGCGTTCGCGCTCGGCGTTCGCGAGCCGTTGATCGCCATGGACCCCGACCTCGTCAACGGCCTGGACGATCAAGAACTCGAGGGCCTGCTGGCGCACGAGCTCGCGCATCTCAAGCGCCGCGACCCCCGCCTTGGCATGGCCGTCGGGGTGTTCCGCGACCTCACGTTCTTCCTGCCGCCGGTGCACCTGGCCGTCCGCTGGCTGCGGCGCGAGCAGGAGCAGAGTGCCGACGAGCTGGCCGCGGAGCACACCCGCCGACCCGGGGCGTTGGCGTCGGGGATCCTGAAGGTCTTCGTGCGTCAGAGTGGCCACGCCGGATGGTCGCCGCAGCCGGGCTGCGCGGCGGTCGCGTCGGCGGCGGCCGAGCGCGCCGTGACCGAGCGTCTCGAGCGCCTGGTCGAGCGCCCGCGGCTGGCGTCGCCCCGCAGGCGGATCGGCGAGATCGCGGCGGCCACCGCGCTCGTGGCCGCCGGGAGCGCCGCGGCCTGGCTGGTGCCCGGCTGGGTCGCCAGCAGCCTGGACGCGTACTCGCTGTCGTTCGTGTACCTCTCCGCGCCACCGGTCGCCGAGGTCGAGTCGCCGGCGTTCGCGACTTTTCGCGCGCTGACGCCCTCGGCCGGTAGCGCCGTGCGCACCCTGCCGGGGCCGTCGGCGGCCCCCGCGAGCCGCCCGCTTGCCGAGCATCTGATCTGCCCGTGCATCGAGAGCATCAGCCAGCTGCGTGGCGGTGTGGCGGCGACCGTGGCGGATTCGACGCCGCGCATGCTGTGGCGCAGCGCCGGCCACGACGCCTGGGAGGTGGCGAACCTGCGCGAACGGGTGGCGCTGCGCTCCCGGCCGTTGTTCGCACTGACCGACAACGGCCCCAGGGTCGGGTTCTTCGTCGTCGCACGCTCACCCTTGCTTCCCTGACGCAGCCGGGCCGTCCGGCCGCGGGGGTGCTACGCTTTTGCTTCGCCTGGCGTCGGCCAGTCGCGGAAAACCTGGTGGAGGAACCGTGCTCACGAGCGCCATCGTGGTGGTGCACATCATTGTGTCGCTGCTGCTGATCATGTTGATCCTGCTGAAGTCCGGCCGCGGCGGCGGCCTGTCCGACATGTTCGGCGGCGGGTCCATGGGGGGCATGACCGGCTCCACCGTGGTGGAGAAGAACCTCGACCGCATCACGGTCGTCGTCGGCGTGCTGTTCGCCGTCACGACGGTCGTCCTGGCGCTCCGCGTCGTCTGATCCAGCCATGCGCCGCGGGGGCGCACGGACGGGCCTGATCGCCCTGGCTGTGCTCGCCGGCTGCACCGCGCCGGCGCCCGTTCCTCCCGCTCCGGCGACGCCGACCGCGACCGCGTCCGCCGGTGGCGGCACGTTGCGGGTCGCAGTCGCCGAACCGCAGGAACTGCTGCCGCAGCGCGCCGGCGCACTCCCGGAGCAATGGATCGCCGACGCCCTGTTCGACGGCTTGACCGCCTGGGGCAACGACCTGCGGCCGGTGCCGGCCGCCGCCGCATCCTGGGAGCATGTGGGCCTGTCGCGGTGGCGGTTCCACCTGCGCGCCGACGCCACCTGGCACGACGGCTCGGCGGTGACCGCGGCGGACTTCGTGCGCGGCTGGAATCGGGTGGTCCACGACGAGGTGATGGCGCACCTGCTCGCCGACGTGCAGGGCTACGCCGAGGTCCAAGTAGGCCGGGCGCCGGCACTATCGGGCGTGCGGGCCGTCGGGCCGCTGACCGTCGAGGTCACGCTGGTGCGGCCCCTCGCGGATTTTCCGGCGGTGGCCGGTCATCCCGCGCTCGCGCCGCTGCCCGCGGGCGCCAGCCGCCCTGGCTTCGCGGCGCAACCGGTCGGCAACGGCCCGTTCCTGGCAACGGAGGCGCGCGTGCCCGGCCGCTTCGTCCGCCTCCGGCGCTTTGCCGCCTGGCGCAACGGCCCGCCGCCCCCGCTGGACGAGATCGTGTTCCAGACCATGGATCCCGAGACGGGGTTCCTGGCCTTCCAGCAGGGCCGGGTCCATGTCGCCGAGGTTCCGCCGGGTGCGCTGGCGGCGGCGCGCGACCGCTACGGCGAACGCATCGGGATGCCAGTGCGCCCGTCGCTGTACCTGCTGGGCATGGATCTGACGCGACCGCCGTTCAGCCAAGTCGCGCTGCGCCGCGCACTGACCCAGGCCATCGATCGCGCCGGACTGGCGAGGTCGGTGCGTGAAGGGGCAACTGCGGAGACGGCCGGGCTGCTCGTGCCGACGCTGCCCGAATGGACACCGGAGGACTGCGCGGACTGTGGCTACGACCCTGCGGTGGCCGGGGCCGCATTCGCCGCGGCCGGTGTCAGTCGCCTGACCCTGACGTTCAACGAGGGCGGCGGTCACGAGCAGGTCGCCGACCGGCTGCGGCGAGATCTCGCACAGGCGGGCGTGGCGCTCACGCTCGAGCCGATGCCCGACACGACGTACTTCCGTGCGGTGCGGGCGGGCCGGCTGTCGCTGTTCCGCTCCGGCTGGCAGGCCGACGTGCCGCTCGCCGACGCCGTGCTCCGGCCGCTGCTGCACAGCTCCGCGATTCCGGCGGCCCCCGAGGTCGACGATACGCTGGGCCACAACACCGGGCGCTACCGCTCCGCGGCCGTGGACGCGCTGCTCGACCAGGCCGCGGCGACCGAGTCCGATGTTGTGCGTGCCGCCCGCTACCGCCAGGCGGCGCGCCTGGCGGTGTTCACTGACCACGCGCTCGTGCCGTTGTTCGCCTATCGCCTGCGCGTCGCTGTGCGCAGGGAGGTGCGGGGGAGCACGGCCGACGCGATGGGGTTGATCGACTGGGCCGCGCTGTCCATCGC
>Ga0299913_10002112_pt1 | contig 15459 bp, 15 predicted proteins | sample RVTome_9_FD_201360 | JGI IMG/M metagenome (GOLD analysis project Ga0299913, IMG submission 201360) | Soil microbial communities from uranium-contaminated site in the Upper Colorado River Basin, Wyoming, United States - RVT155D38 (version 2) ...
ACTTTCCGGCATGGCTTCGATCGCGTCGAGCAGCCGCTGGTGGGCGACTGCCGCGCGCCGCTCGGTCAGGATCTCCTTCGTTATCTCGCGCGACGTGCCGCGGTAGCCTGCAAAGCGGCCGGCGCGATCGTAGACCGGTACGCCGCTGACGCTGAAGTGACGGCGGCCGCCGTCGTCCTTCGGCATCGACCGGTAGCCGATCGCAAGGCCGGCCTTGTTGAACACCGCGCTGCCGCTGACCCGGTAATGCTGCGACATCCCGGTCGCCGGCACAAAGGAGAAATGGAAGTCCTTGAAGGTCCGATGCGCGTCCAGGTCCGCCTTGTGCTGCGCCCAGTGCGGGTCGTTCTCCGGGTCGGCGCCGACGACTTGCCATCGCGTCTTGCCGATCACGCTCTGCGGATTGTTGGCGAAGAGCGGCTGTTGCAGCGAGATCGACGTGAAGCGGTGGTTCTCGTCCGTCTCCCAGAACCAGTCGGAGGCGACCTCCGCCAGCGTCCGGAACCGCTCCTCGCTTTCGTGCAGCGCTTCCTTGGCGGCGACCAGCTCGGTGACGTCGTTCTCGCGGCAGATCACGCTGCCGTCGCTGAGCCTGGTCTCCTTGATGATGAAGGCGCGCCCATCGGCCAGGCGGCGGAGCACTGGCCCGACCGGGTTGCGGTGCTGACGCAGGCGGTTGGCGACGAACTCCTCTTCGCTGCCGGTCAGGTCGTGCACCATGCCGCGGGCAAGCATCGTCCGGACCAGGGTCTCGAATGGCAATCCCGGCTTCAGGATGTCGGCAATCGAATCGTGCAGCCGGATATATTCGGGGTTTGCGACCACCAGCCGATCCTCGGGGTCGAACAGCGCAAACCCTTCCTTCAGGTCATCGCTCAGCCATTGAATTGTTCCGATGTCGAGGTCGGCAATCGTGAGCGCGCGGCTCGACGACTTCAGAAAAGATGGCTTCTCCGATCGCGCTGCCGAGCCGGATACTTCCGTCGGGTCTTTCTGTTCGTTGTAAATCGGCTGCTCGGACGTCATGCCTGTACTCGTTCACCACCCTCGTGCCGCGGCACAGTCAGCCTCCGGCCTGCACGAGTATCAGATGCCATACCCCCAGAGTTGTTAATTTTCATTTAAGCAGCAAAGGGTTAACCCCGTCCGCCTGGGTTTTAGCGGGAACTGAGCTTAATTTCTCAAAGTCTTCCCCGGTTTTATTTGCAAGATTCGGCTCTATTCATCTTAATGGCGCAACACCATCAGTTGTATTTACTGTGACGCCACCACTAACTAACGTGAGGATTGGCCGGGATTTTCCAGGCCGGCCGAAATGACGGTTCGGCGGCTTCGAGCCTGCCGGCGTGTGTCAGCCGGGTCATGCGGTTAAGTAAAATCCTGTCATACTACTTACACGATTGGCGGCTATTATTGACGTTATTGCTGGATTGGTGGAGTCCAGGACGATGATCCAAGTAGAAGGAAGATTGGAGGGCCGGCTGATCGACGTGGCGCAGCAGTTGCGCCAGCTCGCGCAGCAAGCGCGCTCCCGGGATACGGTCGTGTTTCTTCAATCGACAGCCGAATTGGTCGAGAAGTTCGCACGGAAGTCCGGCGAGTAATCGCGGCGGATTTCACGGGCTGCCGCTACGCCGGCTCGACTTGACGGCGCCGCACTCCATGCTTGTTATACGGATACGGGCCCGCATCGCGGGCTCGCGATGTCGTCTTGCGACCGAGGGAGAAGACGAATGGATCTGCGGTTTTCGGAAGAAGATCGGGCCTTCCAGGAAAAGGCGCGGGCGTTCATCGAGGAAAACCTGCCGGCCGACATCCGCGCCAAGGTCAGGGGCGGCCTCCGCCTCTACAAGGACGACTATGTGCGCTGGCACAGGATCCTGGCGAAGCAAGGGTGGCTGGTGCCGGAATGGCCGGTCGTGCACGGCGGCACCGACTGGACGCCGGTGCAGCGCTATATCTTCCTCGAGGAACAGGCGCGCGCCTATGCGCCGCGCCTCGTCGCCTTCGGCATCAAGATGGTCGGGCCCGTGATCTACACCTTCGGCAGCCAGCGGCAGAAGGACCACTACCTGCCGCGCATCCTGAGCGCCGAGGATTTCTGGTGCCAGGGCTATTCGGAGCCGGGATCGGGATCGGACCTCGCCTCGCTGCAGACCAAGGCCGTGCACAAGGGCGACCATTACATCGTCAACGGCACGAAGACCTGGACGACGATGGCGCAATACGCCGACAAGATGTTCTGCCTGTGCCGCACGAACACCGACGCGAAATTCCAGGAAGGCATCTCCTTCCTGCTGATCGACATGAAGCAGCCGGGCGTCGAGGTGAAGCCGATCCGCACCATGGACGGCAGCCAGGAGATCAACACCGTCTATCTCACCGACGTGAGGGTGCCGGTCGAGGACCGCGTAGGCGAGGAGAACGAGGGCTGGACCTATGCCAAGTTCCTGCTCAGCCACGAGCGGTCCGGCATTGCGCGCATCGGCGCATCGAAAGCGCAGCTCGACAAGCTGCGGGAGATCGCCCGGCGCGAGCCGTGCGGCGACGGCTGCCTGCTGGACGACGAGGACTTCCGGCGCGAGATCGCGCAGGTCGAAATCGACCTCCACACCCTGGAGTACACCGAGCTGCGGGCGCTGACCGCCGCGGCGAAGGGCGAGCCGCCCGGACCCGAGGCGAACGTGCTGAAGATTCGCGGCACGGAGGTGCAGCAGAAGATTTCCGAGCTGCTGATGCGGGCGATGGGCTACTACGCCCTGCCCTACCTGCCGGAGGCCATGGAATACGGCTACAACGAGGACCCGGTCGGTCCGGAAACCGCGGCGCCGCTGGCCGCCTATTACTTCAACATGCGCAAGACGTCGATCTACGGCGGCACGAACGAAATTCAGCGAAACATTATCGCCAAGATGGTCCTCGGACTTTAAGAAAAACCGGACCACAGAAAATGCAGGGAGCTCATGGACTTTTCGCTCAACGAAGAGCAACAGCTGCTGAAAGACAGCGTCGACCGCTTCATTCGTGAAAATTACGACCTCGCCGACCGGCGAAAGCTGGTCGCGTCCGCGGACGGGTTCAGCCGCGACCATTGGCGCGTCATGGCGGAGCTCGGCTGGCTCGGCGCAGCGCTGCCCGAGGACTATGGCGGGATCGGCGGCGGCCCCGTCGAGACCATGGTCATCATGGAAGGGTTCGGCCGCGGCCTCGTCGTCGAGCCCTATTTCGCGAGCGTAGTGCTCGGCGGCAACCTCATCCTGATGGGCGCGGTCGACGGGCTGAAATCGGCGCTGCTGCCGAAGCTCGCCGACGGCAGCCTGCAGCTTGCATTCGCATTCGCCGAGCGGCAGTCCCGCTACGACCTCTTCGACGTGGAAACCGGCGCAGCCAAGACGGGCGGCGCCTACCGGCTCAACGGCCAAAAGGGCGTGGTTCTCGACGGCGCGACGGCGGACACGATCATCGTCTCTGCGCGCACAGCCGGCGGTCGCCGCGACAAGGCCGGTCTCACGCTCTTCGCCGTCGACGGCGCCGCCAAAGGCGTCAGCCGGCGGCGCTACCGGACGATCGACGGCCTGCGGGCGGCGGAGATCACCTTCGAAAATGTCGAGGTGCCGGCGGACGCCGTGATCGGCGCGGTCGACGGCGCCATGCCGCTGATCGACGACGTGGCGCGGCGGGCCATCGCCGCGCTCTCGGCAGAAGCGGTCGGCATCATGGACCGCATGCAGTCGCTGACCAACGAGTACCTCAAGACCCGCCAGCAGTTCGGCCGGCCGCTCGGCAAGTTCCAGGCCCTGCAGCACCGCATGGTCGACATCCTCATCGCCTGCGAGGAATCCCGCTCGGCGGCACTGGTGGCGACCTTGCGGCTCGACGACGGCAACGCCTCCCAGCGCGACAAGGCCGTGGCGGCGGCCAAGGTGAAGATCGGCCAGAGCGGCCGCTTCATCGGCCAGAGTGCCATCCAGCTCCATGGCGGCATGGGAATGACCGACGAGATGCACATCAGCCACTATTTCAAGCGGCTGAGCATGATCGACACCCTGTTCGGCGACCACGCCTACCATTTGAAGCGCTACCCGGCGCTTTAGGGGAGGCGTAGATTTTTATTATAAATCAAATAAATAAACCTCTTCCTGAGCCTGTCGAAGGATGAGTGCTCTCCGACGACCAAGCGGCCTCATGCTTCGACAGGCTCAGCATGAGGCCGGCGGGTTCGGAGCCCCTTCTTCCCGCCCTAAACCCCCGCTATAATCCGCCGCTTTTCTGCAGACGCCTTTTCGACATCATGGGAGCGACAGGCATGAGCCCTCGCGTTACGAACGGCCTTCTCGAAGTGCCGGTGGAGCATGTCCGCGGCGGAACGTCCACCGGCATCCTGCTGCACGACAGCCACCTTCCGGGCGAGATGCCGCTCCGCGAGGAGCTGATCCGGCGCATCATGGGCGTGCCGATCGAGGGAAACGTGACCGGCAACCGGCAGATCACCGGCCTCGGCCGCGGCGTCGCCACCAGCAATAAGGTCTTCATCGTCGCGCCGTCGCGCCGCAATGATGCGGATATCGACAGCACGCTGGCCCAGCTCGCCGCCGACAAGAGCGCCATCGACTGGAGCGTCAACTGCGGCAACATGTCGGCCGCACTGCCGTTCTTCGCCCTCGATCACGGCCTGGCGCATGTCAACGGCGACCGCACCACGGTCCGCATCTTCAACACCAACACGAACGTCGTGACCCACGGCATCCTGGAGACGCCGGGCGGCCGCACCGACTTTCCCGCCTCGGCCGCCATCCCCGGCGTCATGGGACGCTTTCCAGGTGTGCTGCTCGCCCTGCTGAAGCCGGCGGGCGCGCGCACCAAGGCGCTGCTGCCGACCGGCAAGGTCGCCGACCAGATCGAGGGCTTCAGGGTTTCCTGTGTCGACGTCGCGGTGCCGATGGTCATCCTGCGCGCAGCCGATTTCGGCAAGACCGCGACGGAGACGCCGGCGGCGCTCGACCAGGATACCGAGTTCAAGGAGACGCTGCGCCGCATCTGGGTCGAAGCCGGGCTCCGCATGAAGCTCACGCGAAAGGATGGCACGGCGATGTCGCGCGACGACTTGGCGAACAGCGAGACCATCCCCAAGGTCTGCATCGTCGCGTCGCCGGAAGAGGGCGATCCGGCCCAGACCGGCAACATCAAGGTCCGCTATTTCACGCCGCAGCAGGCGCACCCGTCGATGGCGGTGACCGGCGGCTCCTGCCTCGCCGCCGCCTGCCTCATTCCCGGCACCACCGCGCACGACTGCGCCCGCGGCGTCAAGCCGCTCGGCGCCACGGTCGGCGACCATCCGGTGCTGATGGAAAATCCGGCCGGCCTCCTGAAGGCCGAGATCCGCGGCGCCGTCACCGCCAAGGGAGTCGAGATCGAGCACGCGGCCTACGAGCGCAGTGCGCAGATCCTGCTGCGCGGCTTCGCGCCGGTATACGGGGCCTCGGATGCGCTGCTAAAGTGTTACGCCTGAACGCGGCGCGGGCCGTCCGTCTGCAGGCATGGACCTGAAGGACCGGAATGGGTAATGTCCGCCCAGACCTGCCCACCAGGCTTTGACGGCCTGCGCGGAGTCCAGCCGGGCAGGCCTGAAATCGATATATCCCCGGTGCCGCCCGCGGCGCCGGCCATCCAGAGCGCCGGGGTTAGCCGGGTTTTCGGCCGGGTCCCGGTTTGACAGCAAGGAGACGACAACATGGCCGAAGCGCCCGCATGGCAGGATCAGCTCTACGATATGCTGCGCGAATTCAAGGTTACCCAGTTTTCCTACGTGCCCGATGCGGGCCATCGGATCCTGATCAACCGGTCGATCGCCGACCCTGACGTCCATTCCGTCTCGCTGACGACCGAGGAGGAAGGCGTGGCCCTGCAGGCCGGCGCCCATCTCGGCGGCGCGCGCAGCGTGCTGCTGATGCAGAGCAGCGGCGTCGGCAACTGCGTCAACTTCTTCTCGCTGATCCGCCATGGCCGCTTTCCGTTCCTGACCCTGGTCAGCATGCGGGGCGACTTCGGCGAGGCGAACCCCTGGCAGCTGGCGATGGGGCAGTCGACCCAGCCGGTGCTCGAAGCGGCGGGGATTACCTGCCTGCGCGCCGAGCACAAGGACGAAGTCCTCGACGTCGCGCGCGCCGGCTGCACCATGGCCTACCAGTCCGAAGCCGCCGTCGCGGTTCTGCTGACGCAGAAGCTGCTCGGCGCCAAGTCCTTCTCGACGGAGTAAGACGCATGAGCATGAAACCGACCCTGAGCACTGCACCCTCCAAGACCGTCGAGAGCGGCCTGCTGGAGCGCCGCGCCGCCGTCAAGGGCATCCTCGGCGATACCAAGGACATGCTGATCGTGACCGGCCTCGCCGGCTCGAAGGACGACGCGCTGGCCGCCGCCGGCGACGTGCCCACCCTGTTCACGCTGAGCGGTGCCATGGGCGCGGCCGCGGCGATGGGCCTCGGCCTTGCGCTCGCGCAACCGAAGAAGCGCGTGGTCGTGGTCACCGGCGACGGCGAGCTTCTGATGAATATCGGAACGTTGGCGACGATCGGCGTCATGAACCCGCCGAACCTCAGCATTCTCTGCGTCGACAATGCGCGCTACGGCGAGACCGGCTGGCAGGAGAGCCATACGGGCCGAGGCGTCGACATCGCCAAGATAGCGGAAGGCGGCGGCATCAAGCAGGTCCGCACCGTCACCAAGGAGGCGGAGATCGCCGACGCGTCGAAGATGCTTCGCGGCTCGAATGGCACGTCCTTCATCCTGTTGAAGGTGGCGCCGACCGAGCCGGGGAAGCTTCACCGCGATCGCGACGCTTCCTACAACAAGACCCGCTTCCGCGTCGCCGTGCTCGGCAAGAACTGAGCCGGCGCGATCAATCGTTCAGGGGGAGGCACGGCCGGCAGCGGCCGTGCCTTTCTCGTTTTGGCTTAGACCGGCGCCGCCGCCAGACGGGCGGCGATGTCCGCGATCCTCTTGCCGGTCGCGTCGTCCAGCGCGGCGAATTCCGCGGCGAGCAGCGCCCGCTCGATCCGCGCCGGCAGGGCGCGGCCCTGAAACTGGATGGTCTCGTCCGGCAGGTCCAGGACGAAATGGAAATCGAAGGCGCCGCGGCTGAAGCGGTCCGTCTCGGCGATGCGGATCAGGAAGCCGCTCCGACTCCAATTCACCACCTCGTAGGCGTTTCCGCGGACATAGATCTTGGCGTTGCCTCCCGGCACACGCGGGAAGCCGCGGCGGTCGATGCCGCCGCCGTCCCTGGCGCGGCGCTGCAGCACGGAGACGAGCTGGCCCAGCGCCGTGGTCAGGGCCGCGACCTTCCGATCCGAATCCTTGAACTGCTGCTCCAGCGCGGCATAACGATCGGGCTCCGGCTCAGACGCCATTGCCGGCTCGGCGCCTGCCTCAGGCCCGGGCCGAACCGGATCTTCGGCGGGCGCCGCATTGCCCGGCTCCACCGCCGGCTCTTTCGCGACGGCATCCGCTGCTGCCGTCGGCGGCGCGTTGCTCTCGGTTGCCGCGTCCGGCGCCTCGGCCGGCGCGTTCGCCGCGCCGAGCTGGCGGACGCGGCGGACAAGCGCCCGCAGGAGCAACGGCACGGCAGGCGACCCGTAGCCTTGCGCGAGCGTGACCAGATCGAGCGCCTCGCCCAGCTGGACGACGTGCTGCTTTACCACCGCTTCGCTTTCGCCATCGTCGCTGGGCATGGGATTGGCACGCGACGCGCCGTCCTCGCGCCCACCGAGGGGAACGCCTGACAGGTACAGCCCGGCGACCCGGCGCCAGAGTGGCTCTCCCCCGCTCATATTCTTACGCTCCCGCCAGCCAGGACGCCGGCGCCAAAGCCACGGCGCCGGGCGATATGCGCGGCGTCCGTAATTGCTTTTCCATTCCGCGTCGCGTTGCCTGCCCAGCCATTAAACCTCTCGGATGCCCCTCGGCAACCGCCCCACGTGACCGGTTCCGTTCCGCCGATCGACGGTCGCGCCCGACGCCGTCGAAAGCTCGAATGCACGACCGAGTCGCTGTTGCGTGGCGTCGCTCTCATGCCGGCGGGCGACCCGGTCAAGTACGAAAGATGAAGTAGACGGCGAACATCCATGCGGGCGACGTAACGATTACGGTGAAGCAGGTCACCCGCGTTACCATCACGATCGATTCCGGCCACTGCATCCCCGACACTCCGGCGGCGCTTTTATCCTTTATATTTCAAACGTATAGGAGGTCGGCGCAGAGGCTCAAACATGCATGAGCACGAAGCCGGCGCGCAATCGTATTAGCCCGAACAGCCGGCCCCTGCCGGCCGGACCGTCGCTAGCGCCGAACCCGCAACGCCCGCGGGATGCCGGCGATGCGGCCGGGCAAGGAGCCGTCGGTCGTGCCGGGCAGGTAGTCGCGGCTCCACTGCGCCTGGTGTCGACGCATCTGGTCGCGCGCCGAACGGTGAAAGCGGGCCGCATCTTCCGACGTGAAGCCATAGGGGCTGCCGTGGCTGCCGGCGGCGCGAGCCGCAATCCGTCCGAACAGGCGGATACGGGTTCCGGCGCGCCGGCGGATCAAGACCGCCGCGGCGGCCAGCACGACAAGGCCGGCCGCTAGCCCCATGATTGTCCAAAGCATGGTTCGTTCCTCGGGCATTACTTGTTCTTGTTGAATAATTCTGCCCGCCGACCCGGCGCGTGCGGTACGTCGAATAGGGACTAAGCCAAATGCATAGGACGGAACCGGCCGGACCGCCGGCTCCGCCGCGGCAAAAACGAAACCGGAGACTTCCGAACACTTCGCGCCCTGGCGGAAAGCAAGCCGGTGCCAACGCTTGAAAATTTGGTAAAAATGCTGTCGCCTACAGCGTTTGGTTATTGTTAATTATTTAACGTTACAGAATATTGTTCCACTATTACCTGGTTCCACTATATGCTTCTTTATCTCGTCATTGGCACGCGAGTCTGCTTCTCCGAGACCCAATCGGGGCGGCATCTCGGATAATGTGAGGCATTGGAGTACGGATGGTTTTGAAACGGCTTCTGGCATTGGGGCTGTTCGTTTGCTTCATAGCCCTTCAGCCGGCTGCAGCGGCGCCCAAGACTTCGCCGGAAGAAGCAGAGACGTTCATCAAGACGCTCGGCGATCAGGCCGTGCAGCTGCTGTCCGACAAGTCCGTCCCCATGACGGACCGTGAAGCCAGGATCCGCGAGTTGCTGCGCAAGAATTTCGACCTCGAGACCATCGGCCGGTTCGTTCTCGCCAAGTACTGGCGGTCGGCATCGCCGGACCAGCAGGCGGACTATCTTTCGGTGTTCAGCGAATACGTGCTCCGCACCTATGCGCGGCGGCTCGGCGGATACGGCAACGAGCAGTTCAAGATCACGTCCGCGAGGCCGCTCGGCAACCGCGACGCCATTGTCCTGACCGAGATATCGCGTCAGGCGGGGCCGCCGATAACCGCGGGGTGGCGCGTCCGCGGCGGCGACACTGACTACAAGATAATCGACGTCATGGTCGAAGGCGTCAGCATGGCCGCGACGCAGCGATCCGAATTCGAGACGATCGTCCGCGACCAGGGACTGGTCGGCCTAATCGAAATCCTCCGGGCGAAGGTCACGACCTTCCCGGCAAGACCCTCGTAGCCTGGCGATGAGGAGGACTGTCATGCCTATCCAAACGAGCTGTCGCAGGGGTGTCCAGGCCCCCCAAAGGGGCCTGACGACCGCGCTCAAATCGCTCTGCCTGGTCGCGCTGATCACCGGTACGGTCTGCAATGCCGCGCGTGCCGACTTCCAGGCCGGCTGGGACGCGTATGAGCGGGGCGATTTCGTGACGGCCTACAACGAGTGGCAGCCGCTGGCCGAGAAGGGCGATACGCGCGCTCAGTTCAACATCGGCGTCATGTATGACGAAGGGAAAGGCCTGGCCCAGGATCGCAGCAAGGCGATCGACTGGTGGACCCGGGCCGCGAAAAGCGGCGACGCCCAGGCACAGCACAATCTCGGCCTCGCCTATCTGGCGGGAACCGGGGTCAGCCAGAACCACGCGGAGGCTGTTTCCTGGCTGAAGCAGGCAGCCGGCCACGGCCTAGTCCGTTCGCAATACGCGCTCGGCCGGATGTACGACTACGGCTTCGGCGTCGAGAAGAACGAGAACGAGGCCGCGAAGTGGATCCTCATGGCCGCCGAGCAGGGCTTCGACAAGGCCCAGTACAACATGGGCAAGCGCTATCGCGACGGCGTCGGCGTGCCGAAGAACAAGGAAGCCGAGGCGAAATGGTTCCTCGCTGCGGCCGAGCGGGGCCACGCCCGCGCGCAGCATCACGTTGGCCTGCGCTACCTGAAGGGCGACGGCGTGAAGAAGGATCTGGTCGCCGCCTTCATGTGGCTCACGCTGTCCGCGCGCGCCGGCGACAAGGTCGCCGCCCGGGAGCGCGAAAATCTCCTCTCGCAGATCTCCGGCGCTCAACGCAAGGAGGCGGAGAGCATGGCCGACAAGTGGCAGCCGAAGGCGACGAGCGCCAACGGCTGACGAGCCTCGATTTACGTCTGGATTTTGCGGCGGCCATGCCGCACGGATTCGGCTTCACGCGATTTTCGTGTTAACAATCCGGAAATTCCGTTCCGCAGGCTGAATACACGCCTTGCGGACATCTGGATTGTCATCGAGCGAGAGACGCACAGACAATGACCATCAAAGAAGGCGACATGCTGCCGGCCGAGACGCTGCGTATCCTTGGTGACGACGGCAGTCCCAAGCCCGTGCCCACCCAGGAATTCTTCGCGGGAAAGAAAGTAATCCTGTTCGGCGTGCCCGGCGCCTTCACCCGCACCTGTTCGGCGAAGCATCTCCCCGGCTTCGTCCAGCATGCCAACGACATCAAGGCCAAGGGGATCGACGAGATCGCCTGCGTCGCCGTGAACGATGCGGCGGTGATGGGCGCCTGGGGCGTAGCCCACGGCGCTCCCGGCAACGTCATCATGCTGGCCGACGGCAACGGCGACTTCACCATCGCGATCGGCATGGACGTCGACCGCCGCTCGAACGGCATGGGCGTGCGGTCCCGCCGCTACGCCATGCTGGTGGAGAACGGCGTCGTCCGGAAACTCAACGTCGAGCCGGAAGGCAGCTACGGGATTTCCAGCGCAGAGACGATGCTGGAGCAAGTCTGACACGTCTGTCCTGGCCCGGGCATCACGTCCCGGCCTTGCTCAACGTCGTTGTCTTCTGGCCCGTCGGCTTCGCCTTGCCGAGGATCCAGGCCGGAATCAGCGCCAGGACGAAGACCACCGAGATCATGATGAAGCCGTCCTGGTAGCCGAGCGTGAGCGCCTGCGCCTCGATCACTTTGCCGAGGTAGTGCAGCGCGCCGGAATCGTGCAGCGACTCCGGCAGGCCGGCCTCGCCCATGATGGCGCCGACCTGGTCGAGCATGTCGCGGCTCGCGGTATTGGCCGCCGTCTGCGTCGCCGTCAGCGCTTCGCCGTGGAACTGGGTGCGCTGCTCGGTGAAGACGACGAGCGACGTGATGCCGAAGGCGCCGCCGAACTGGCGGCAGAAATTGACGGTCCCCGACCCCTTGTTGAGCTGTTCCGGCGTCAGCGCGCGCAGCGCCGACGCGCTGAGCGACGGCATGATCAGCGCCATGCCGAAGCGCGCCACGATAATATAGATCGCGAAGGTCCAGAACGTCGTATTGACGTCCGTCCCGCTCATCAGGAAATTGCCGCAGGCGAACAGCGTGATACCGATCATAACCATGAGATGCGCCGGGAAGCGATCCGCGAGCCGGCCGAACACCGGCGTCGTGGAAATCACCAGGATGCCGGCGGGCAGCAGCAGCATGCCCGAGAGGCCCGGCGTGAAGCCCTGAACCTGCTGGGCGAAGACCGGCATGATATAGTTCGAGGCGAAGTTTCCGATGCCGAAGACGAAAGAGACCATGACCGCGGAGGCGAACTGCGCATTCCGGAACAGTGAGAAATCGAGCAACGGCGACTGCGACCGCAACTGCAGCCAGACGAACAGGGCGCCGGCGCCCAGCGCCGCCATCGTCATCAGGATGATCGTGTCGGATGTCCAGCCGAACCGCTGGCCGTTCGCGCCGGCGCTCAGCAGGAAGACAATTGCCGTGCACAGCAGTGCGAAGCTGCTCCAGTCGAACTTGGGAAGGTCGCGGGCCCACAGGCCGCCCGGCAGGTACATTACCCCGAGCGCGACCGAGACGATGCAGAACGGCACCGGCACCAGGAATATCTCGCGCCAGCTGAACGCATCGATGACCAGACCGCCCATCATCGGCCCTAGCATCGGCGCGATCTGGATCCCGGTGCCGTAGACGCCCATGGCAAGACCGCGGCGCTGCGGCGGAAATATCTTGAAGATGAGCGCCATCACCATCGGCTGGATGGCGCCTGCGGCGAAACCCTGAAATATCCGGCCGAGGATGACGAACTCGAAGCTATGGCTGGTGACGGTGATGACCGTGCCGACCATGAACACGAAGTTGATCACCAGGAAGGCCAGCTTCTCGCCAAGCGCTCCGACCAGCCAGGCGCTCAGCAGCTGGCTCGCCACCATCGTCGCGATGAACGCCGTCGCCATCCATTGCGCGCGGTCCTGGCCGATGCCGTAGGCGCCCATGACGCTCGGCACGGCGACGTTGACGATGGTCGCCGACAGCACCATGGCGACCGCCCCCGTGATGCCGGCGGCGGTGATGTACCAACGATAGCTAGGCCCGTGACGCGCCATCAGCGCGTCGACGTCATCGTATGTCAATATTGACCTCGACCATCATGCCTGGACGCAGTTTCCGGCCTTGCTGGTCTATCGAAATCCGAACGGGCAGGCGTTGGGTGATCTTGGTGAAATTGCCGCTCGGATTTGGGGTGGGCAGGAGGGCGAATTCGCTGGTCGCCGCGTTGCCGATGATCGCGACCTTGCCTTGGAAGTCTTCATCGGGATAGGCGTCGACGGAAACCTTGACCGGCTGTCCGATCTTGAGCTTGCGGACGTCGGTCTCCTTGATGTTGGCGTCGATCCAGACCTTCGCCGGATTGTGCATGATGGCGAGGCGCTGGCCCGGCGTGATGTACTCCCCGGTGTCGACGAACTTCCGGTCGATCACGCCGTCGACCGGAGCGCGGATCGTGCGGTCGACCATGTCGAGATGCTGTTGCGCCATGCGGGCCGCCAGCTCGGATTCTTCATGCTCCAGCATGGCGATTTCGCCGTCGATGACATCGAGCTTGGCCCGCTCGGCGTTCATTTCCTGCAGGCGGGCGCGCGCTTCCGCGAGCCCGGCAACCGACTTGCGATGCTCGCCCTCGATGCGCAGCTTCATGGCGCGCGCCTCGTCAAGCTGGCGGCGGGGAATGACCGTCGACTTGAACAGCGCCTCGGCGCGGACGAGGTCGGCCTTCGCGAGATTGAGCTGGGCGTCGAGCGATGCGACCGTCGCATCGGCCGCATTCACCGCCGACCCCAGCGTTTCGTAGCGCGTCTTGATCTGCTCGTCGGTCAGGCCGCGCTCGCGGCGCAGCCGTTCCCGGTCCGCAAGGTTGCGCTTCAGGCGTGCGTCGAGCTCTGCCAACTTAAGCTTGGATTCGCGGCTGTCGATCTGGAACAGGATCTGGTCGTGCGCGACGACGTCGCCTTCGGTGACCTCGATCTTCGTTACCCATCCGGCGACGCGGCTGCTCAGGGTAACGAGGTCGCCCGAGATGCGGGCATCGTATTCGAAGACATGCGTGATGCGGCTATGGATCTCGATCCCGCCCCAGGTCGCGCCCGCCACCACGACGAGCGCGGCAACCAGGTGCTGCACCTTGAACCGGCCGCGCCGGCCGACGTCATGGGAAAGGCCGCGCACGAAACGGCGCGCCGACAGAGGTAGAGACGCACCTTCCTTTTCGGGGGCTTTTCCTACGGGCGTATCGTTCGCGTCAGGCAAAATTTGACTTCCGGTGACCGTTCATCCTGCGTCCAGACTACTTTCCCAGATAGGCAACGCTGCGGGACGCAGACGGCCATACGAAGCGGCCGGACGGCATCTGAGCCCCGGCCATCTGTTGCCGCGTCATGAAAGCTTCGTTTGCGCGACGCATTCCGTTTATACGAGGCAAACCCCGATAGAGGTTATGCGAATTCGTCATAGCAGGAATAGCCTCGCTGGCCACCGACGTGCCGCCCAAGCGCCCCTCTTGACTACGGATATCCCGCTCTCCCGACGCGGTCAACCAAGGCGGGTCACGCCGATCGCGGTAAATCAATGCCATAGATTGCTTAAGGGCCAATTAACCCAGACCTGCCATAATCGGCGTCTGCAGGGTCGGAATTCGATAACATCGAGAAATTTCAAAGTAGTATGGATGGCGACGTTGAGTCCCTCGAGGCCCTTCGCGCGGAGGTCAAGGGGACGAACATAAATGAGCAGACGCTGCTGGCGACCGACTATCTGAACCACCTCAACGAGCCGATTATGCTCCTGGAGATGGTGGCGGACGCGCCGGAGCTGCTCGACGAGCTGGCGATCTGGCGTCCAAAGTCCTACGTCGAACATTTCACGGACAGCTCGTTTGCCGAGAAGGAGCTGGCCATTCGCGCCTACGCGGCGGCGCCCGTGGAATTCCGTAGCCCCTTCGACATGACGGTCGAGAGCGCCGGCCGCTGCATCTGCGCCACGGTCGAACCGCTGAAGCGGCTGACCGAGCAGGGCCGCATCGATGAGGCCCGGATCCTCGCCACCGAGGTGACGACGATCCTGGGCGAGCTGGTCGACCGGGCGAGCATGATCATCCATGGCCAGGTGACCACTCTCGGCCAGTCTCAGATCGACCAGATCATGGGCAGCTAGGCCCCGCCCACCCCCAGTATCCAGCCACCGGCAGTGGACGACGCAGCCGGCCGTACGCGGTTGGCGCGCGGTGCCGAAACTGTCATGGTGGCGGAAACCATCCCCCGGATGGGGCCGTGCCAAATCACGGCGGAGGAAACGCGGAGCCTGCCCGCATGACCACGACGGACGCCGCGCTTGCGGCGATCCTGCCATTCTGGCAACGCGTCATCATCACGGTCGGCATCACGATTGCGGCGATGGTCACGCTGCTCGACACCGCGATCATCTCCATCGCCCTTCCGCACATGCAGGGCGGCCTTTCGGTAGATCAGGACCAGATCTCCTGGGTCGTCACCGCCTACCTCGTCGTCCTTGCGGTGATGACGCCGCCGACCGGCTGGCTCGCCGCCTATTTCGGCCGCAAGCAGCTTTTCCTGGTGTCGGTCGCGGTCTTTGCGCTCGCGAGCCTGCTGTGCGGCCTGTCCGATTCGCTCGGGCAGATCATCGTCCTGCGCGTCATCCAGGCCTTCTTCGGCGCGTTCCTCGTGCCGCTCACGCAGGCCGCCGTGCTTGACGTCCACCCGCGCGAGGCGCACGGCAAGGCGATCGCC
>Ga0299913_10002113_pt1 | contig 15455 bp, 13 predicted proteins | sample RVTome_9_FD_201360 | JGI IMG/M metagenome (GOLD analysis project Ga0299913, IMG submission 201360) | Soil microbial communities from uranium-contaminated site in the Upper Colorado River Basin, Wyoming, United States - RVT155D38 (version 2) ...
CGGCCACACAGGACACCCGGCACGGCGACCCCCTGTATGGGGTTCGGCACCGAAAGACGGTTTCCTCCCCACGAGAGTCGGGTTCTTCCGGCGGCGTCCATGGTTGGCGGCGGCTCCGTCACTCCTCGAGCAGATCCGGTTGCTGCTCGACGATCCAGTCGTAGAGCGGTTGGAACTGCCTCCACCCCGACATCGGCTGTCCCACCTGGAGCGCGGTCTTCGCCGCCTGTTCGGGATCGATCGGCACCGTCGTGCCCGCGGCATCGGCGAGCAGCTGCGCTTGGCACGTGCGCTCCATCGTGATGAACCACCACGCCGCCGCGTCGACCGTGCCGCCGACGGTGAGGAGGCCGTGGTTCGACAGGATGATGGCCTTGTTGTCGCCGAGGGTGTGCGCGAGGCGCTTGCCCTCTTCAATGTCGAGCACCACGCCCGTGTAGTCCTCGAACACCGAGTGATCGCCGTAGAACGCGCAGGCGTCCTGCGTCAGCGGATCGAGCGGCTTGCGCAATGTCGACCACGCCTTGCCGTACAACGAGTGGGCGTGCGCGGCGGCGATCACATCGGGGCGCGCCGCGTGCACCTGCGAGTGGATGACGAATGCGGCGCGGTTGAGCGGCCAATGGCCTTCGACGACGTCACCCCGGTCGTTGACGAGGATGAGGTCCTTCACACGGACGTGCTTGAAGCTCATCCCGAGCGGGTTCACCCAGAAGTGGTCGAGGCGTTCGGAGTCGCGCGCCGTGATGTGACCGGCCACGCCCTCGTCGAAGCCGAACTTCCCGAAGAGGCGAAGCGCGGCGGCGAGGCGTTGCTTGCGATGGCGGCGCTCGTCTTCGACGCTCGTGAACTCCGGAAAGGCGGGGTGGCGCCTTGACGTCACGGCGCCGAGTACCCGCCGTCGACGACCATCGCGGTCCCGGTGGTCCAGCGCGATGCTTCGCTGGCGAGATACGCGTACGCGCCGACCAAGTCGCCGGCCGCGCCGAGGCCCAGGGGATGGCGAGACGCGATCGTGTCGATCGCCTCCTCGGCAAGCTCGGCGTGGATGGCCGAGCGGAACGAGCCCGGGCACACGCAGTTGACCCGGATGCCGTCGCGCGCGTACTCGACGGCCGCGACTTTCGCGAGTTGGATCACCGCTGCCTTCGTCGCGCAGTAGGGGGCGGCGTGCGACCACGCCGTGAGACCGGACACGGACGCCGTGAGCACGATCGAGCCGGACTTTTGCTTCCGCATGACCGGCACCGCGGCACGGATGCCGTTGACGGCACCCATGACGTTGATGCGGAACGCCCGCTCCCAGTCCTCCGTCGAGAGGTTGTGGATGCGGCCGTTCGGCGAGAGCACGCCCGCGTTGCTGATGAGCACGTCGAGCCGTCCGAAATGCTCCACCGCTCGGTCGACGACGGCTTCGACCTGAGCGAACTCGCTGACGTCGGCGAGCACGGTTTCCACTGATGCGTCGGCGCCGTCCAACGGCACGATGTCGCTCAGCACCAGATCCGTGTCAGGTTCGCTCGCGAAGTGCGCGGAGAGGGCGGAACCGAGCGCGCCGCCGGCGCCGGTGATCGCGACGACGCGACTCATACCAACAGGTACCCGCCGTCGACGTTCAACACGGTGCCGGTGACGAACGCCGATGCGTCGGAAGCGAGGAATTGGTACGCGCCGACCAAGTCGGCGGCGTGGCCCCAGCGCTGCTGCGCGGTGTGTCCGAGGATCGCGGCGGCGAGCTTCGGGTTGTTCTTCCACCCGTCGGCGAGCGGCGAGTCGAACCACCCGGGTGCGACGACGTTCACCGTGATGCCGGCGGGAGCGAGGTCGAGCGCGAGCGCCTTGGCCAACCCGACGAGCCCGGCCTTCGATGCGCTGTAGGCGGCGAGGCCTTTCCCCGGCCGCTCGCCGAGCACCGACCCGGTGAGGATCAACCGCCCACCCTCGCCCATCACGCGTGCGGCGGCGCGCGCACCGAGGAACGCCCCAGTGAGGTTCACGTCGAGCACCTCGCGCCATACCGGTGCCTCGGTGTCGAGCGGACCGGCCACGATCGGCGAGATCCCCGCGTTGCAGATCCACACGTCGACGCCGCCCCACTCGGCCACGGTCGCGTGCGCCGCGGCATCGTTGAACGCCTCGTCGGTGACGTCGCCGGGGCACACGAGGGACGGGCCCGGGAGCTCCGCCGCGACCTCCTTCAGGTCGGCCTCGGTGCGAGCGATCAGCGTGACGAGCGCGCCCGCCTGCGAGAACGCGTGCGCGAGCACTCTCCCGAGGCCGCGGCTGGCGCCGGTGAGCACCACACGCTTGCCGTGGACGTCACCGCCTCGCGGCAACTGGTGAGGGATCTCGATCGGGTCGCTCATCGATTTGTACCGACCAGTACAGTACATCGGCCATGGTCATCGCCGACGAGCTGGTCGAGATGCACCGGCGGATGCTCGTGATCCGGGGCTTCGAGCAACGCGTGGCCGCCCTGTATCGCGACGGGGAAGTGCCGGGGTTCGTTCACCTGTCGGTCGGGCAAGAGGCGTCCGCGGTCGGTGCGTGCTGGCCGCTCGGACCGGCCGATGTCATCACGTCGACCCACCGGGGCCACGGCCATTGCCTGGCGAAGGGCTTGGAGCCCGCCGCGATGTTCGCGGAGTTGATGGCTCGGGACGAGGGCGCCAACCGCGGCCGGGGCGGCTCCATGCACATCGCCGATCCGAACCTCGGGATCTTCGGGGCCAACGGCATCGTCGCGGCGGGACTGCCGATCGCGGTCGGCGCGGCGACCGCCGCTCAGCTGCGAGGCGACGGAACCATTGCCGTCGCGTTCTTCGGTGACGGTGCGGTCGCGCAAGGCGCCTTCCACGAAGCGGTGAACCTGGCGGCCGTGTGGGAGCTGCCCGTCGTGTTCTTCTGTGAGAACAACGGTTACGCCGAGTTCTCGCCGGCGTCCGCACAGCATGCGGCGCCGCTCGAGCGGCGCGCCGGCGGCTACGGCGTCGACTATGTCGCCGTCGACGGCAACGACGTCGTCGCCACCGCGTCGGCGATGCAGGAGTTGGTCGAGGCGATCCGCGCCGGGCGCGGCCCCGCGATCGTGGAGGCGACCACCTACCGGTGGCACGGCCACTACGAGGGCGACCCGCAGCGCTACCGCACATCTGACGAGTTGCACGAGTGGGAAGCGCGCGATCCGCTTGCCGTCCACGCCGATCGGCTCCGCGCCGGAGGAGTCGACGACGACGCCATCAAGTCGCTGGAATCGACGGTTGCGCAGGAGCTCGACGATGCCGTGGCCGGAGCTCGGGGTCTGGCGAGCCCGAGCGCGGACACGTTGTTCGATTTCGTGGTGCGCCCGAGACCGTCGCATCCCGAGCCACCACCACCGGACAGCGAGACGCCGGTGTTCCGCACGATGGATGCGATCCACACCGCGCTCGAGGCCGAGCTCCTTGCCGACGAGCGCGTGTTCATCGCGGGGATCGACGTCGGCGACGGTGGCAACGTCTTCGGGCTCACGCGCGGCCTGCGCGATCAGTTCGGCGATCGCGTGCGCGACACGCCGATCTCGGAGACCGCGATCATGGGCCTCGGCGTCGGCGCGGCGATGGCAGGGATGCGTCCGGTCGTGGAGCTGATGTACGTTGACTTCGTCGGCGTGTGCCTCGACCAGCTACTCAACCAGGCGGCGAAGCTGCCCTTCATGACCGGCGGCGCCGCGCAGATGGCGCTCACCGTGCGCACGCAGTTCGGTGCGGGCCGATCGTCCGGCAGCCAGCACTCCCAGAGCCTCGAAGCGCTGCTCGCGCACATCCCGGGCCTCAGCGTCGTGATGCCGTCGACACCAGCGGACACCTATGGCCTGTTGCGGGCTGCGATCCAGGATCCGAACCCGGTGATCTTCATCGAGAACCGGCTGCTCTACGGCATGAAGGGACCGCAACCACCCGCAGATCATCTGGTGCCGATCGGCGTTTCGCACCTGGTGCGGTCGGGGAGCGACGTCACGGTCGTGTCGGTGTCGCGGATGGTGCACGAAGCGCTCGCGGCCGCCGAGTCGCTGGCCGACGACGGCATCTCGGTCGAGGTGATCGACCTCCGGACCGTCGCCCCGCTCGACGTGGTTCCGATCCTCGAGTCGGTGCACAGGACCGGCCGGCTCGTGATCGCCCACGAGGCGGTCATCCCGTTCGGCATCGGCGCCGAGATCGCCGCGGTCGTCGCGCGCGAGGCGTTCTGGGACCTCGACGCACCGATCGAGCGCGTCGGCGCTGCCGCCACGCCGCCGCCCTACGCGCCCGACCTCGAACGGGCGTGGCTCCCGGACCGCGACGACATCGCCGAAGCCATCCGCCGCGTCACCGCTGTCTAGATCACCGGTTCGATCTCGATCGGAACGCCGGAGTAGAGCGCCATGCCGCCGAGACGATCGACGTCGTCAGTACTGGTCAGGTGATTGACGTTGGCGTGCAGGTGCCCGTGCGGGATCGAGCACACGCCCTTGCGCATACCGGGATCGACCTTCGCCGTGACGATGATCTCGCCCCGCGTGTTGTGGACGCGCACCTTCTGCGCGTTGGCGATCCCGTGAGCGGCCGCGGTATCCGGATGCAGGAAGATGTCCGCGGGCTCACCCATGAAGCTGAGCTGCGCGTTCAGCTTCTTGACCTGGCGTCTCGAGCTGAGGACCAGCGGCTTTGGCCGGCCGAGTGCGGCCTCATCGGCGTCGCGCATCTCGTACCACTGCTCGAGCATCTCCTGCGGTGCCAGCCTCCATCCGCCGATCCGTTCGATATGCCTCTCCGCCCACGGGGCCGGGAACTCCAAGGGGAACTCGACGTACTGCTTCGCCTTGAGCTCCTCGAACGTGCAACGCGCCCGCCTCATCAGCCTCGAGAGCATGAAGTCGTCGACACCCTCTTCGCGGTCGTCGGCAGGCACCCAGTCCGGAACACGCAACCCCGCCCGCCTCATGAACTGCGAGATCACCCACCAGGCCGAACGGCGCTCACCCATCGGCTCCACGAGCGGCGGCGTGTACTGCAACGACACGTTCCAGTTCAGCGTGTCCCACCGTGTGAGCTCCGCCCGCTCCACGGGGCCCTTGGTCGGCAGGACGTGCGTGCAGAGCGGCGTCAGCTCGTTGTGAACGATCTCGACATCGACGTGCAGGTCGAGCTTCGGTAGTGCCGCCTTGAGCGCGTTGGTGTCGGGGAACGCGCGCAGCATGCTCCAGCCGAAGTTGAACAGGGCGCGGATGTTGCCGCGCTCGATCTCCAGCGGAAGCACTGCGCAGGGCCAGTCGCCGACGATGCCCTTGACGTCGGGGCGCACATTCGATCCAGACGTGAAGGTGTCGAGCACCGGTAGCTCCCCGGCCTCGTAGGGGTTGAGGAAGCCGGGGTGGAACCACGCTCCGCCCTTCTCGTTCATCGAGCCCGTCAGGATCATGATCAGCCAGGCGAACCACTGTGTCAGGTTGGCGCCGGCCGACATGGTCACGCCGGTGCCGGTCTCCGTGGCGACGCGACCGTGCCGACGAATGGCCGCGAGCAGCTCGTCGAGCTCCTCCTCGGTGACGCCGGCAATCTCCGCGGCCCTCGCGCGGTCATAGCCTTCGAGCGCCGCCCGCAGCTCCGGCAGGCCGGTGACCGGTTGCTTGGGCGTGCACGGGCCGCCGTCGATGAGCTCACGCACCACCCAGGCGAGGATTGCGTAGTCCTTGCCCGGATACGCGGCGATGTGGCGGGTGGAGAAGCTCGCCGTTTGCGTGAGGACAGGGTCGATCGTCCACACCTCACCCCGCTTGGCGACCGCCCTGATCCATGACACCGGGTCGAACATCCCGGTGTTGTGCGCGTGGCTGACCACCGGATTCGTTCCGACGTAGATCAGCAGCTCGACGTTGTCGTAGTCCGTCTTGGGGTTGAGGGGAAACCCCGCCATCGCGGCCGCGAGCATGGTCTTGGCGGTGCCGTCGATGGTCAGCGGCGAGAACTTCGGCGGCGTGCCCAGGGCACGGTAGAAGGCGTCCTCCATCGCGTAGCCGGATGAGTCCAAGCCGAGGCCGCTGCCGTAGTTGATCGCGACCGCGTTCGGGCCGTGCACATCGATGGTGTTGCGAAGCTTCGCCGCGATGTCGTCGAGGGCTTCGTCCCAGTCCACCTCGACGAGCTCGCCGTCCTTGCGCATCATCGGGCGTGTGATCGCGCCCTCGACGTGGTGCACTTGACCTGTCGCTCGGCCCTTCGGGCACGTGTAGCCCGCGGTGAGCGGATGCTTCTTGTCACCGCGCACCTTCAGGATCTGGTCACCGGCGACCTCGGCGACAAGTCCACAAGCGGTCATACACACCCGGCAGTACGTGCGCTTGATCTCGACGGGCTGACTGGTCACGTCGTTGATTCCTCCCCTCAACACCCCAGCGCGCGGGCGATCACCAGGTGCTGGATCTCGTTGGTGCCCTCGCCGATCTCGAGCACCTTGGCGTCGCAGTAGAAGCGGGCCACCGGCGTCTCGAGCATGTAGCCGAGGCCGCCGTGGATCTGGACGGCCTCCGATGCGGCCGCAACCGCGAGGCGGCTGGCCTTCAGCTTGGCCATGGCGGCCTCCTTGAGGAACGGCTGCCCCGTGTCGCGCAGGTAGGCGGCGCGGTACGTGAGCCACCGCGCGGCCTCGAGCTCCGTGGCGATGTCGGCGAGCTTGAACTGGATCGCCTGGAACTTCGAGATCGGCTGCCCGAACTGCACGCGCTGCTGCGCGTACTCCGTCGCCAGGTCGAGCACGGCCTGGGTCAGGCTGAGCGACAGCGCGGCGATCGAGATGCGCCCGACCTCGAGCGTGCTGAGGAATTGTGCGAGGCCCATGTCCGGGTCGCCGACGAGGTGATCGTCTGGCACCCACACGTCGTCGAAGGCGAGCTCCCGCGTGTCGAGGCCGCGCCAGCCGATGCCGCGCAGCTTCGGGCCCATCGTGAACCCTGGCGTGTCTTTCTCCACCATGAGCGTGGCGTACTTCGACTCCGTGCGCGCCAGCAGCGTCACTCCGAACGACATGTCCGTACCCGCGTTCGAGATGAACGTCTTGCGGCCGTTGATCAGCCAACCGCCGTCGTGCCGTTCCGCGCGCGTGCGGATCCCGCGTGCGTCCGAGCCGGCATCGGGCTCGGTCAGGCCGAACGCGCCGAGGGCGCGTCCTTCGGCCAGCGGCCGGAGCCAGCGCTCGCGCTGCTCGTCGTTGCCGAACAGGTACAGCGGCAGCGATCCGATCGTCACGTGCGCCTGCCATGCCGCGGTCACCGACTGGTCGGCGAGACCGAGCTGCTCCATGGCGGCGACGAACCCAACCGTGGACATGCCGATCCCGCCCCACTCCTCGGGGATCAACATGCCGAGCAGACCGAGGTCGCCCATCTCGCGCAACAAGTCGGTCGGGCAGCGTCCTTCTTCCCACGCAGCCGGCGCGCGCTTCGCGATCTCGTTCTGCGCGAACTCCCGGCAGAGCCCGACGAGGTCGCGCTCGGCCTCCGTGAGCGAGAAGTCCACGCCGCTAGAGTAGACCGATCGGTACAAACTTCGGCGAGGTCGACGTGCTGGTGGTCGGTGCAGGCATCACCGGCATCTACCAGCTGTATCGCGCTCGCGAAGAAGGCTTCTCCGTCGCGCTCGTGGAGGCCGGCGACGGCGTGGGCGGCACGTGGTACTGGAACCGCTACCCCGGGGCGCGGTTCGACTCGGAGAGCTACACGTACGGCTACCTCTTCTCTCGCGAGCTCTACGACGAGTGGGAGTGGCAGGAGCACTTCGCGGAGCAGCCCGAGACCGAGCGCTACCTCAACCACGTCGTCGACAAGTTCGACCTCCGACGGCACATCCGGTGTGGCGCGAGGGTGACCTCAGCGGTGTTCGACGAGCCGTCGGGCACCTGGACGGTGACCGCGGGGGACGGGACCGAGTTCCGCGCCCGGTTCCTCGTCGCCGCCACCGGCGTGCTCTCGGTGCCGTACTTCCCCGACGTGCCCGGGCGGGAGGACTTCCGCGGCGAGGCGTACCACACCGGTCTGTGGCCGGCGACGCCGGTCGACTTCGCCGGCAAGCACGTTGCCGTCATCGGCACGGGATCGAGTGGCGTGCAACTGGTGCCCGCAGTCGCCGACGAGGTCGCGTCGATGACCGTGTACCAGCGCACCGCCAACTGGTGCACTCCGCTCAACAACGCGCCGATCACGCGGGACGAACAGCGGCGGCTGCGTGAGGACTTCGAGTCGCTCTGCGAGGTCCTGAACACCTCGATCGCCGGCTTCCTCCACCAGCCCCACGATCGCACCGCCTTCGAAGACTCCAGGGAAGAACGGCTCGCGTTCTTCGAGAAGCTGTGGAACAGCCCGGGCTTCACCAAGCTCACGAGCAACTACACCGACCTGTTGGAGAACAAGGCGGCGAACGCGGAGTGGTGCGAGTTCATCGCCGAGAAGATCCGGGGCATCGTCGACGATCCCGCGACGGCGGAGAAGCTGATCCCCAAGGACCATCGGTTCGGCGAGAAGCGGCCGCCGTTCGTGACCGGCTACTTCGAAGCGTTCAACAACCCAAAGGTCTCACTGGTCGACCTGAATGACACGCCGATCGTGCGCGTGACCGAGAACGGGATCGAGACGGACGAAGGTGTGCGCGAGTTCGACATCATCGTGTGGGCGACCGGCTTCGACTTCGGCACGGGCGCGCTCACTCGAATGGGGATCCGCGGTCGCGGCGGTCTCGCGCTCGAGAAGCACTGGGCCGACGGGCCCGCGACGTTCCTCGGCCTTCAGACCACGGGGTTTCCGAACTTCTTCTTTCCTGGCGGGCCGCACGCCGCAGCGGGCAACAACCCGCGCTACAACGGCGACCAGGTCGACTTCATCATGGAGACGCTCCTCTACGTGCGCGATCAGGGCTACGACGTCATCGAGGTCGACCCGGAAGCCGAGGAGCGCTGGACGAACATGATCGATGCCGCCGGGGCAGTCACCCCGTTCGGAACGATCGGCCAGTACGTCGGCACGAACATCCCGGGCAAACCCCGGCGCTACCTGCTCAACCCCGCGGGGCGGCCGAAGCTCTTCAAGGAGATGGCCCGAGTGCGCAACACCGGCTACAAGGCGTTCCGCTTCAGCGTTCTGGCGTCAATCAGGGGACAGATACGTACCTGAGTGACGCCAGAACGGAGGATCAAGGAACGAGCGTGACCTTGATGGCGCCGGTCGACTTGTCGTTCGCCGTTTCGAAGGCCGTCGTCACCTCCGCCAGCGGGAACTGATGCGTGGTGAGTGATCGCAGCTCCGCGCGCCACCGGCCCGTGAATCGGGCCGCGGTCGTGAACTCCGGCTCGCGCTCGCCCCTCCCGTAACAAAACGAGCCGAACAGCGCGACTTCCTTCATCATCAGCAGTTGCAGGTTGACCGGCGTCGGTGCGTTGAATGACCCGAGCAGCGCGACACGTCCCCCGCGCCGAACCGCTTGCACGGCGTCGTTCATCGTGTTCCCTGTGCCTCCGACGCTTTCGATCACGACGTCCGGTCGATGTTCCTTCGCCCAGCTCATGACCTCGCTCTCGTCGAGCACCGTGACGCCAAGGTGCTCCGCGGCGGCGCGCTGGTGTGGGTGACGGGCGGTGATCGCGACGTCGTCCGCCCGATCGCGGGCCGCGAGCGCAGCGCAGAGACCGATGGTGCCGCCGCCGAGCACGAGCACCTTGGTGTCGGCGCGCACCTGTCCGAGACCGACTCCTCGCACGGCGACGGCGAGCGGCTCGGTCAACGATGCCGTGACGGCGTCGACGCCGTCGGGGATCGGCGCCAGGTTGACCGCCGGTACGTCCACGAACTCGGCCAGCGCGCCGTTGCGCCCGAGACCGATGCCATAGCCGCCGCGCCGGCAGAGGTTCGTTCGCCCCGTCGTGCAGAAATCGCACCGGCCACAGCACACGTTCGGCGAGGCCGCGTACCGGATGTCGGGCAGCCCGGCCGGGCCGTCGACGACGGTGCCCGCGAACTCGTGGCCCGGTGACGTTCCTTTCGGGCGGGGGAGGTCGCCGTGCCAGAAATGCAGATCGGAGCCGCAGATGCCGCACGCCTCGACGCGCAACCGAACCCAGTCCGGCTCGAGCGGCGGCAGCTCCGCATCGACGAGGTCGAGCCCATCGTCGGTCCACACGGCGCGCCGCACGGCTGCGACCGTAGCGGGGTCCGACTACACGCGGTACGACGCCGTTGAGGTCGCCGAGTCCAAGAACAGGTCGAGCGCGCATCCGGGACTCTCCGGCCCGGCCGCGCAGGTGAAGGCCGACAGCCCGAACAACTTTCGGCCCGCCTTGTCCAGCAAGGGCGGGAGTGCGGAATCGTCGAACGTCGCCGCGAGCACCGTGCCACCGTCTGCCGTCGGCGTCGATGTCACCTGGCTCCCTTGTACGCGACCGAGGAATCGCCGGGTCGCACGATCCGGTGACCCGCAAAACGCATCAGCGAACGCGGTCGTTCCAGGTGTGAGGAAGTGGTCGAGCTCGCACGCCTCGCCCGCGACATCGGACGGGAACACGCCGAAGGAAACGTAGGACCCGTCGTCACGAGCCGGGCCGGCGACGGTGATCGATGTGGAATATCCCCCGGGCGCAGGGGCCCACGCGACGCGCAGGATGTCGAACGTCGACGGGCTCACCGGCGGCTGTATCGACGGCTCATCAACGTCACCGGCCGGGTCCGTGTACGACACTGGTGCGCCGGCTCCCTCCGTGGCCACCACGACGTCGGGTTCAGAGCCCCCTCTCGTGAGCCCGATGCCGGCGGCGGAGGCAATGACGACGACCACGAGTCCGGCTGCACCGCGCAGCATCCGCCGCCGACGAACAAAGTAGTTGCCTCGGGCGACTACGACCTCGATGTCGGTGGGCGCGACAGGCGGATGGTCCACGAGGGCGTACAGGGCCTGTCGAAGCTCAGTCATCCGACGCCTCCTCAGAGGTAAGCCACCCAGCCAGTCGTGTTCGTGCCGCGGCGAGCGCCGACGCGACCGTGCCGCGCGAGATGCCCATGGCCGCCGCCACCTCCTGCTCGGGGAGATCCAGGAGGTACCGCAGCACCACGGCCGCTCGCTGCCGCTCCGGCAGTTGTTGCACCACCCGCCAGATGTCACGGTCGACGACCGGGGCGACCTCGGGCGGGGGCTCGAGGGTCCGCTGCTCGAGCGCCACGCGACGCATTCGCCGCCGAACCACGTTCAACGCCACCCGGTAGACCCACCCGCCCGGCGAGGCCATCCGCGCCACCTTGCGCCAGTTGGCGTATGCCCGCGCGAACGCCTCATCGGTCGCGTCGGCGGCGACGTGAGGATCGCCGGCGACCCAGGTCAACGTGGCAACGACCTTCGGGTGCTCGCGCAGGTACCACGACTCGAACCCCGCGATGGCACTGTCGAGCACCTGGGGGATTGTGACCGGAACGGTCGCGGTCGACTCGTTGCCCATCTCTCTAGGCCGTCGTCGTGGGTTCACTTCATCGCTAGAGGCGATACGAGTTGAACGTGTTGGCCTCGTCCAAGACGTCTCCAAATCCGCATCGCAGGCCAGCTGCAGGACCATTCAGGTCTGCGACGCACGTGAACGCCGACAGCCTGAACAACATCCGTCCCCCAGCTTCGAGCAACCGCGGGAGAGCGGAATCGTCGAACGTCGCGATGAGCTGCGTTCCACCCCCCGCGGTCCGCGTCGACGTGACCTGGCCTCCTTGCACGCTGCCGATGAACCGCCGCGTTCCCTCGTCGATCGTCCCGCAGAACGCGTTGGCGAATGCGGTGCTACCCGGAGTGAGGATGTTGTAGAGCTGGCACCGCTCGCCAGGGACATCAGACGGGAAGTCCCCATACGTGACGTAGGCCCCATCGTTCCGGGCGGCGCCGGCGACAGTGATCGAGGACGAATAGCCGCGTAGCTGCTGGTCGACCTCAGAGGCTGGAGCCCACCGAACCAGCAGGATGTCGAACGCCGGTTGGCTCAGCGCCGAGTGGCCCGCAAGTCCGTAGGCATCATCGGCGGGGTCCGTGTACGACACCGGCGGGCCAGCCGTCGCGGAATCCCGCGGAAGCGACGTCTCGGAAGTCCGCCCCTCGAGTGGCGGGAGGTTCGGAGGCTCCCGTCCTCCTACGGGCGGCGGTGTCGGCACGGGCACGCCTTCGCCGGGCGCGGGCGCGACGCGGTCCGAAGTCTTGACCGGTTGCAGTTCTGTTGCGGCCGCGGGCGCCCCGGGAGCCGTAACCGTCGCCCCCGCGGCCTGTGCCGCCACCGAGGCGGCGCGAGGTGGTGTCTTTTGTCCACTCGCGCATCCCGAAGCCGCCAGAACTGCGACCGCGATGGCGATCGCCGTGACGAGATTGCCGACCCTTCCCGCAATGATCCGCCGCACGGACACTCAAGTCACGAGCAGCCCGAAATGTTCAGAACGTCGCGAAAAAACCCTTAGACCGTTGCCACCGGCGTTGCCGGACAGCCGACTGCGCCGGGCAGCCGCAGCGGGGGAGCGGTGAGGAGGAAGCGACTGCGGTTGTGCTCGCGCAGCCAAGTCGCGAGCTCGTGCAGGTACCACAGCTCTCCGAGGGGCACGCCGAGCTTGAAGAGACAGAGGTGATGAATCGGCAGGAGCGTCTGCCGGCGGTCGTCCTTGGGTCCGGCAACCATCCCCTCGACGGCGTAGTTGTCCGCGATCAGCGCGGAGAGCTGCGACTCGGTGATCCACTCGAGGATGGCGGGGTCGCGCGCGTCGAGGTAGGTGCACATCGCGTGGATCTGCCTGGGATCGGGTTCGCGGTTCCATTCGAGAACCCTCGTGGCGAAGCCGGTGTGGAACAGGACCATGTCGCCGGGCTCCACGAGGACGTTGTCCGCCGCCATGATCTCTTCGAGCGTCTTCCAGTCGACGCCACGGAATTCGTGTCCCAGGTGGTGCGCGAGATCGATGAGGACGCCGCGCCCCTGCACACCGTGGAAGGCCATGTGCTCGAGGCCGAGGTGATGCGCGAAGGAAAGGTGCTTCCAACCGTCCCCCCGAGCATCTTGTTGCGGCCCGACGAGGTCGACCCCGGCGCGGTACCCGTTGTAGAAGACGGCCTCCTCGACCCCGTCGCCGTCGGCGTCGAACTCGGCACCGGCGTGAGCGAGCGAGTCCCACTGCGTGGAGTACTGCAACCAGAGCGTCACCTTGTCGTCGGCCCACACGTCGACGTACTTCGGGTGGCCCCACTTCTCCATCTGGCTCTGATGGATGTTGAAGAACGTGTCCGGCGTGCCGTCCATCGCCTCGGTCGGCGTGAGGATCGGCGGGTACCGCCGTTGATTCAGGGACGTGCCTCCTGGATAGTCGAGGGGCAGGCTCAGACAGAACGTCACGCCCGCCTCGACCTCCCGCACGCCTTGGAGGACCTTCTCGGAGGTCAGCAGGTTGATGCGACCGAGCTCGTCGTCGTCGCCCCAATCCCCCCAAGTCGACCCTTCCGGCCGCTGCGTCCACCGCTTCGTCACGGTTTCTCCTTCCGATCGTGCGTCATGAGCTCGGGGTAGCACTGTCCGACGAGCATCCGGCAGCCCTCGCGCCAGCCGACCTCGCAGCGTCCGAGCACCTCGTGCTTGAAACTGATGTCGGGCACGAGTGAGCGCCACGCCGCTGTCGTGTACTCGAAGATCGGCTCGTGGCCGACCAGCTCACCCAGATACGTGCAGTACTCCTCGACGGAGACGATGTCGTCACCGCACCAGTTCACGACCAAGGGCGGCACGCGGCCCGCTTCGAGCGCGGCCACACCCAGCCGGCCACAGTCCGGCTCGAACATCGGCCGCGTGTAGGTGGGCTTGTCCGGATGGACGCGGATGGTCTTTCCCTTGACGATGCGGTCGAGGCGATCGCGCATCGGCCCGCCGTCGACTCCCGACGCGCTTCCCACCCGGATGATCGTGGCGGGGAGGTCGAGGCTGCGCGAGATGTGGGTGATGACCGCCTCGTTCGCCACTTTGGTGAACGAGTACGCGCTCGTGGTGTGGATGCCGAATGGGTTCGACTCCGGGACGGGCGTGTCGCCACCGGGCGGGTCGTACACCGAGATGGTGGAGGCGAAGAGGAAGCCCTTCGCAGGCCGGCAGTGCGCCATGAGCCGCCCGGTCGCGTCGGCGTACGGATCGAACGAAGCGGGCCAGCGATCCCGCTCGGGGACGTCGACGCGGCCGGAGGCCCCCCGCATCAGCGGCAGCGCGGTGTGGTACACGTAGTCGAAGTCGTCCGGAAGATCGTCGAACGACTCGAACAGGTCGTGCGTGATGCACGTGACCCCGATCGCCTCCAGCCTTTCGCGCGCCCCGGGATCCGAGAAGCGCGCCATCGCGAACACGTCGTTGTCGGGCGCGAGCAACCGCAGCGCCGGGGCGCTCACCGGACCCTGTCCGCCGACGAACAACACCTTCTGCCCCTGCACGGCCGGGCCGCTCGTCAGAAGCCGAGGTCGAGGATCGGCTTGTCGAAGGGCGAGTTGTTGACCGACCGCAGCGCCGGCAGCAGCTGCTCGTACGGAAGGCCGGCGAGGAAGCCGTCGACGGTCCGCTGCAGGTTGGAGATGTGACCCTCGAGTCGCTCGTTCAGGCGCATGTACTCGAAGCCCTTCGCGTGGAGACCCTTCTGCTGTCTCGGGATGTTCGAGAAGTCCTGCGCCGGGATCGGCGGCCACCGCGGATCGTCGGCCTCCCACACCTCGGGTGGCGACGGTCTTCCCAGCTCCACGCCTTCTGGGAACCGCGCCAGCGACCAGATCTCCATGAGCGTCTCCTCGGGCCCCAACGGACGGAAGCGGTAGGAGGACGCGCTGCTGTACATCGGCAGCACGAAGTAGTGCGGGAAGCACTGGTAGAAGGTGTCGTTGAGACCTCGAGCGTCGAGCTCGTTGATGTCGGGGATGTCGGCGCTGCGCTCTCGGTGCCATTGCATGACGGCGTCGTTGAGCGCGCGGTTCCAGGTCGACACCGCCAACTCAGGGTCGACCGGCAACTCGAGGTCGCGGAGGCCCTCGGCCACCCGCACGTCGTTCGGGTGCACCATGCCGTCCATGCCGACGCTCATCACGCGCAGGTACTCGATCTCCGCATCGACGAACGCGCGCGGGTCGAACGGCTCACCCGGTCGCAGTGAGTACCGCATCCCGGGGATGTCGAGCTGCGGATGCGTCACCACCACGTGGTACATCTCGACGAACGCTTCGACCGCGAGCTTCCAGTTCACCGGGAGACGGGCCGCGTACCACTGCTCGGTGCGAAGGGACTCCACCTTCCACGCGTCGAGGATGGTGGCGGCGGGCTCGAAGCACTCCCGCACGGGTGGCGCATCGTCGTCGAAGTTGATCCACGCGCACCCGCCCCACACCTCGCAGCGCACGGGGACGAGATCGATGTCGCCCGGC
>Ga0299913_10002114_pt1 | contig 15451 bp, 16 predicted proteins | sample RVTome_9_FD_201360 | JGI IMG/M metagenome (GOLD analysis project Ga0299913, IMG submission 201360) | Soil microbial communities from uranium-contaminated site in the Upper Colorado River Basin, Wyoming, United States - RVT155D38 (version 2) ...
TGACGCGCGGCCGACCGAACTCGTCACGCGTGGCCGAGGTGCCGCTCCGCCACGACTGCATGACCGTCGACAAGCTGGCGTTCGGGGACGCTGCTTCTGCTATGACTTCCCGCCTTAGCCCGTCTCATCAGACGCGCGCCACGAACAGGTGCCATGTGCCCGGGATGCCCTTGAGCCGATGTTCGCCGCGGTCGGCGAACTCGGTGCCAGAACCGGTCATGAGGGGTGGAACCACCCCGGACACCAGGACCTCACCGGCTCCTGCGGCGTCCATGACCCGAGCGGCGAGGTGAACAGCGATGCCCCCTATGTCGGCGCCGCGGCGCTCGACCTCGCCCACGTGCACACCCGTGCGGATCTGGATGCCGGCGTCTGCCAACCCGTCCCGCAGTGCCGCAGCGCACTCCAACGCGTTTCCGGGCCCGTCGAAGGTGACGAGCAGCCCGTCTCCAGTTGTGTTGACAAGGGTTCCGCCGTGCCGCTCGAGGATCCGGTGGGCCATCGAGTCGTGGACGTCGAGCGCGGTCGTCCAGCGCCGGTCCCCAAGGCTGGCGGCGCGGTCCGTTGATCCCACGATGTCGGTGAACAACACGGTCGTCAGCACTCGGGTCGCGGCGCTGTCGCGGGAGCGCCCGGCAAACTCGGTGATCGCGTCGATGACCTGGTGTACATCGCCGGCGTAGATGAGGTTGTCCTGTCCCGGCAACAAGGCCAGCCGGGCACCGGGTATGCCATCGGCGAGTACCTCCCCCTGGCGGGCGCTCACGATCAGGTTGCCCTCGCGGTGCACGACGAGCGTCGGCACGGCGATGCCGGGCAGGTAGGACGTGGCGTCCGCCGACTCGTGATCGCTCCAGCGCCGAGAAGCAGTCGCCGGGCTCGCACCCCGGCGCCCGGCGTCGTCGAACCACGATCGGAAGCGGCCGTCGCCCCGTTCGCTCGGCGCGGCGAGCGCAACGAAATCGACCTCAGATGGGCTGCCGTCGAGGATCTCACGGAAGACCTCCAGGGCGTCCGGCGGCAAGTGCTGCAGGCCCGCTTGCGCGGCGCGGAAGTGGGTGAAGCCGTTGACGATCGCCAGGGCGCCGAGCCGATCTGGCCGGCGGGCCGCCAGCGCGAGCGCAGCGAGACTGGCGTCGAAGGAGGCCACCAGCAGACAGTCGCGAGCCCCGGCGGCATCGAGGACGACTGCGACGTCGTCGGCCTCGATCTCGGGCGTGAACCCGGCCTCTGTTCGGTCCGACTGACCGATTCCCCGCTGGTCAGTGAGTATCAGCCGGCCCAGCCGCCTCAGACCGACCAACACCTCCAGCCCCTTCGGATGCTGGTCGAGCGCATCCATCGGGAGGGTGCCCCCGGTCAACAAGAGAACGTCTCGCTCGCCGTCGCCGATCACCTGGTAGGCGAGGTGAACGTCGCCGTTGCGCGCGTACTCGACCGCTCCCTTCACCGACGCGAGTCTGCCAGCCGGCCGCGCATCCGATCCTCCCCTCCGACAACGTGCCTGCCCTCCAAGTTCGGTAGGTGACGCGCTCGTAAGACCCGCTCAGGGGAGGTGGTCGGGTCGCGACACGTAACCGGCGGTTGGGGGCACTCTCAGCGGCGGCAAGGGCCGAGTGTTATGGGCGCCACGTTGGTGTATCCGACTCTCAGCTGCACCGCACGCGTTGCCGTCGTTCTGTACGGGCGCAGCGTTCTCGGTGCGTCTCTTGGCTGGCGCCGGTCAGGAGGCGTCGCCGTCCGGTGGTCGTTTGACCCGGGGCTTCGCCTGGGCGGCAACGCTGAGCACGTCGATAGTTCCGGCCGCCGCGGCGAGCCGTTCGCTGAGGTGGACGGCAGCGGCTCGATCTGCCTCGCTCAATCCGGCGGCGAGCGCGGTCTGCACGGCGACGATCTCCGGGAGAAAGGCGTCGACAAGCGCTTCGCCATCGTCAGTGAGTTCGACGAGCAGCCGTCGGCGGTCGGATGGGTGGGGGCGACGCCGCACCATGCCTCGCCGCTCGAGAGTGTCGAGCAGGCTGGTCATCGAGCCGGTCGTGATCATGAGACGCTCCGCGATGACCGAGGGAGCCAGCGCTTCGCCGGCTCCCTCGATGATTGCGAGCGTTTGGGCCGCCGCGTTCGACAGCCCGTGTCGCCGTTCGACGGCCGCCATTGCGTCGAGCAGCACAGAGCCGGTGGTGACAAACGCCCGCACCACAGCGTTGGCCGAGGCGCTGGCACCTGGGAATTCGGTCTCGAACTCCCGGCGGGCCGCGCGGCCCGGGACTCGGTCGCTCAGTAGGTCGCCTCGTCGGTGCGCTCGCGGAAGGAGATGTCGGGCGCTCCGACCACACCCGCTGCCGCCATGGCTTCCTTGAGTGCCGGATCGCTGGCGAACGACCTCGCCTCGGCGAGTGACCCGAACTCGATCAATACGAGCAGTTCGTTCGGGTTGTCGACAGACTGCAGGACCTGGTCGTGGATTGCGCCATGCTCCTTGCGCGATGCGCCGTGGTTGTCGTAGCCGGCCTTCCACGCCGCATAGTCGGCCACCGTGTGTCGCACTGAAAGAACTGTCATTTTGGTGTCCCCTTGAGTGTCAAGTAACTTGATATCAAGTTACTTGATCTCTAGTGGCTCGTCAAGGAGGGATCACGGTCGCTGACACGTCGCGCTTGATCGCGCGGGTCGCCGCGGGCCGGAGCCGTGGCGCTCCGAGTGCTCGATTCTCCCGTTCCCCGACCAACTTGTCCGTTCCGCGTGACGCGCAGGGCCAACAGAGTCGGCGATCGGCGCGCGTCACCTCGCAGCCGCGTAGGTACAGATCGGGCGAGCAGATCGTCGTCCTCGAGCCGGCGTTCTGGGAGGCTGTGCCTCGTGTTACTTGCTCGCTCTTCGCGTTGTTGCATGCGAACCTCTCTTCATGCTTGACGACCACTTCGCCGGCGAGGTCGCGGCCCGCTACGACGACACGCTCGGGGCCATGGGCTCGCCCGAGGTGCTCGGACCGACCGTCGATCTCCTGGCCGGCCTTGCCGGCACCGGCGCCGCGCTCGAGATGGCTGTCGGCACCGGGCGAATCGCCCTACCACTCGCCGCCCAAGGAGTGCCGGTCCGCGGCATCGAGCTGTCGCCCGACATGGTGGCGCAGCTCCGGGCCAAGCCGGGGGGCGACGCCATCCCCGTCACGATCGGGGATATGGCCACGACGCGGGTCGAGGGTGCCTTCCGGCTCGTCTACCTCCTCTTCAACACGATCGGGAATGTCGAGACCCAGGACCGGCAGGTCGCGTGCTTCGCGAACGCCGCTGCCCACCTTGAGCCTGGTGGATGCTTCGTGATCGAAGTCGTCGTGCCTGACTTGCGCCGCCTCGTCCCGGGCCACGACGCCATCGTTTTCGCCCACGCGCCGGGCTACGTCGGTTACGACCGCTACGACGATCTCGTCGCCCAGCACGCCGTCTCCCACCACTTCGTCGCCGGTGGCTCCGGTGCCCGCGAGATTCGGACGCCGTTCCGGTACGTGTGGCCCTCGGAACTCGATCTGATGGCGAGGTTGTCCGGCCTCGAGCTAGCGGACAGGTGGGCCGACTGGGACCGATCGCCATTCACGGGCGACAGCCCGTCGCACGTATCGGTCTGGCGCAAGCAGCCGTAGACACACCGCCTTCGGCGATTTGCACTGCCCCCGAGGTGCCGTTCAAGGGCAGGTGATAACCGGGTCTCGCGCCTGTATTCTCTGCGCCGGTCAGCGCTCGATGTGCCCGCAGGTCATCCCCGCCTGACACACCTCCCGGTGCAGCATTGTCCGGTCCGCATGTTCGGTCGGTGCTACGCCGAGCCGCGACGAAGATGCCTTGTCGGCTGCGGGTTCTTCACCTCACGTGACAATGTCATCCCGTGGTTTCGCATGATGAAGCTTGCCGGGCCCGCGAGGCTTGTGGACGCGCGATACCGAGCGACTTACGAGGTCATCGGTGCCGCGGAGATGCGAGATATATCGGCACGTCCCGGTCGGGCGCAGATCCCCGTTCTGGCGTCAACCACATCGCATATGCGAAGTACGTGACGCCAGAACGATGCGCGAAATTGCCGGCTACAGCGCTCTTTCTCCAGGACCTCGACCCGCTCGGTATCACGCAGCGCCAGCGATCGAGAATGCTCAGGATTCTGGACCTTGGTCGGACGGCGGTCCGGCCTCTTCGCTCGTGTCACCGGCCGAACCCCAGATGGCGTCTTGGATCTCGATGAACTGCTTGGCGTCCGCCTCGCACTCGACACAGATGAAGATCTCGCCGGTTTCATCGTGCGACCCTCGGGTCCGCTGCCGGCGACAGACAGCGCAGCGCGCGGCTCGAGGCACCGTCACATCCTCGCGTCTCAACTCGGGACCGACGACTCCCGTCCGCAGTCGTTACGGCTCATCAAGATCGCATGTCCTTGACGACTGCGATCAGATCGCCTCGTGACCATGACCCGGCGTTTGGTGCTAGTGCCGCTGCAAGACGAGTTGATACCGCTGGTCTTCAGCTGACGGCCGCCGTGAGGCGTCCCACCAACTGCACGCTTGTATGGCGGACAAACCGTGTCGCGACGCACGGGTGGCAAGGTCGTCGGGATCGAGCAACTCGAACTCCATGCTCTCCCTTGAACCATCTTCGTATTCGATGGTTGAGATCAGCCGGCCGCTCTCAACGACGTTGGTGATCGATCGGCAGTCGGGTGCCCGCACGGTCGTTTGCGTTCCGGCATGGGCTTCCACAAAGCCCGGGTGGTAGAGGTCCAGCAGCAGTCGACCTCCTTGTCGCAGCAAGCCCGCAACGTCACGCAGGACCTGATCGTTCGTCGCAGGGTCGAAGTAGCCGAAGCTCTGCCACAGGATCATCGCTGCGTCGAACTGTGTGCTGAGCGACGCGAGATGCCGCTGGTCCAGAACCAGGAATGAACCTGAAGGCACGCGGTTCGTGGCCCGCTCGATCGCATCGGCGTCACGATCGATTCCGGTGACTTCGTAGCCGCAAGTAGCGAGAAGGCCGGCGTGACGCCCAGACCCACAGCAGATGTCGAGGAGCCGCCGGAACTCGGGGAGCGGAAGGCGCTGCCGGATCGCGGCTACCTCGTCAGCGGTCCAGTCCGCCGGGATAGTCTCGAGAAAGGACCCGAACCAGCGCCGCGAGTACTCGTTCGCCACGGCTGATGTCATAGCGCTCGCAGCCGACGCCGTGCCCGCAAGGTGCCGCTGAGGGACCACACCAAACCGCACGGAAATGATGCCGGGTACAGCGCCTCCGCGCTCGAAGACAAACACGCCGTATCGCTCGGGTTGAAAGCGTCGCGTAGCCGGCGGTAGGGCCGGATCGCCGCGACCGCTGAATACTGCTTCGCCGCTCGGCCCGGAGACCGGTATCCATGGTGGACATGATCCGTGAGATTCAGCCCGGAGAAGGCGAGCTCGTCGCCGAGGTACTCCACGAGCTGCGATCACATCTGAACCCGGCGGACATCCCTGGTCTCATCGACGGTCAGCGCGCCGAGGGCTATCGAGTGGCCGCGTCCTTCACGGACGAAGGGGTGGTCGCGGTCGCCGGCTTTCGGGTGTCGAACAACCTGTCGCTCAGGCGAAACCTCTACATCGACGATCTAGTCACGCTGGCTCGCGCTCGCAACGCTGGACACGCACGCGCCTTGCTCGACTGGATCGCGACGGAAGGTCAACGACTTGGCTGCTCGCACGTCCACTTGGACTCGGCGACGCACCGGCATCCCGCCCACCGCCTGTACCTGCGCGCGGGCTACGACATCACCGCGTTCCACTTCGTGCGGTCCACCTGACCAGACGGTGCGTCCCGCGAACGCGGAGGCGAATCGTCTACTCGACGAGCTCGTCTTCGTCGATCGGCTCCTCCTGGACCCAGTCCTCGATCTCGTCGACCGCGGCGTCGGACGCGTCCGGACGCAGCGCCTTGAACAGATCGACGCCGGTCGCGTTCTCCAGCTGCTCCGCGAGCCCGATGACGGCCGCCGGCAGCTGGCCCATCAGGCCGGGGACGCCGGTGCCCTGTCCCCCGCTGTCGATGATCGACACCCGCTCGATGGCGACGTTGCTCACCGTCGACACGATCTTGTCGACGAGCTCGGGAAGCATGCGCAGCACGAAGATGCGCTGCGCGTCCTGGCCGGCCGCCTGGTACTGCTCGACGAGCTGGCGGAACACCTCGACCTGGGCGTTGCCCTCCTCGATGATCTTGGCGGCATCACCCTTGGCCGCCAGCTCCCTCGACTCCAGCTCGGCGCGCGCGGGGGCCACGACGTCCGCCTCCAGGCGCCGGGTCTCGAGCTCGACGCGCTCGGTCTCCAACGCCTGCTCGGCGACGACGCGGGCCTTCTCACCGGCCACCTTGGCCTCGGCCTCGGCCACGCTGGCGAGCGCCTCGAGCTGCGCCTGGCGTACCCGGAGGTTGTTCTGCTCCTCGACGATCTTCAGGTCGGCGTGGGCGGTGGCGATCTCGGCCCGCTGGCGCGACAGCGCCTCCGACTCCTCGGCCTCGGCCTTGCGCTGCGCCTCGGCGACGCGCGCCTCCTTCAGCACCTCCGCCGTCTGTCGGCGACCGACCGAGTCCAGGTAGCCGACCTCGTCGGTGACGTTCTGGATCTTCAGCACGTCGAGCTCGAGCCCGAGCGTCTTGATGTCGTCGTCGGCCTCGTCGATGAGCGTCTGCGCGAACTTCAACCGGTCCTCGTTCACCTCCTCCGGTGTCAGGGTGGCGAGCACGCCGCGCAGGTTCGCCTCGAGGGTCTCCTTGGCGATGGCAGCGATCTCGACCTGCTCGACGTCGAGGAACCGCTCGACCGAGTTCTGGAGCAAGCCCTCGGTGCTCGACACCTTGACGTTGGCGATGCCCTGCACGTTGAGCGGGATCGCGCCGCGCGAGTACGCGTTCTGCACCGACACCTCGATCGGGATGGTGTTCAGCTCCATCCACGCCACGCGCTCGAGAAGCGGCACGCGCAGTGTGCGGCCGCCGCGGATGGCGCGGTACCCGACGGTCCGGCCGTCGGTGAGCTGGCGCGATCGGCCGGAGATCACGGCCACCCGGTTCGGCGGACAGATGATGATGAGGCTCCGCACTGTGGCGATGATCACGAGCACGACGAGGGCGACGATCGCGCCGAGGATGAGACCGGTCATGAAGGGTGCTCCTGGGGTTGAGGGCGTTCGATCAGGTCAGCTCGGGGTCGAGGCGAACGACGCTGGCGGTGCCGTCCCGCACCTCGACCACCAGCACGGCGGCGCCGACCTCCAGGTCGGCGTCGGTGTCGGCGTCCGGCAGGGCGCGCGCCGACAGGTAGACCTGCTGACCACCGGCCGACACCGCGATCCGGCCGCGGTGCTCGCCAACGACCGGGATGACGACGCGCCCGACGGCGCCGGCGAGCTGCGCGTCGCCGACCGCGCTCGTCGAGTCCGAGCGACGGAGGTACGCGAACACCGTGCTGTTGAGTACCCCAGCGAGGACGGCGACGACGAGCGCGCCGACGAACGTCGTGCCCTCGGCGGTGTCGGCGGCGCCGAGCGCCAGACCGCAGACGCCGAACGTGGCGGCGACGATGGCGAGGGTGCTGAGCGGGAACAGCCGCAGCATGAGACCGCCGATGCCGTCGTCACCACCGGCGTCGTCGCCCCCCTCCTCGCTTCCGCTCAGGAGGAACCACGCGACGAGCGGCACGCCGGCGGCTGCGGCGAAGAGGTACAGCCCGGTCATCGGGCGCCCTTGAGCATCGTGGTCGCGACGCTAGACGGCAGGCGTTCCGGCGTCGTCGCGATAGACCTGCAGCAATGCTGCCCGAGTGAGTCCCGGGGCGGACCCTGTACCACCTCTACACGCTCGGCGCCGCGGACGGGCGTGGCCTTCCGCCGATCACCGCGTGGCTCGATCACGTGGTGGCGCTCGGCTGCGGCGGCGTGCTGCTGACGCCGATCCACCGCTCATCGACGCAGGGCTACGACACCGTCGATCGCTTCGCGCTCGATCCGCGCCTGGGCACCGAGGCCGACTTAGACGCGCTCGTCGCCGCCTGCCACGAGCGCGACCTCAAGCTCGTCCTCAACGCCGTGTTCAACCACGTCGGGCGCGGCTTCCCGAGGATGTACTGGCTCTCCGGTCGCACCTTCGAGGGCCACGACGTGCTGCCGGCCCTCGATCTAGCCGCGCACCACGACCCGGCGGTATGGGACGCTCTCGAGCCGGACTCGCGGTGAATGTTATGGGGCGCGCAGTGCCCTGGTCGGACGCGAGCTCAAGGCTCGACTGCACGTCGGCGTCGCCGAACGGGGCGAGTGGACGGGTTGCGGGCCCGTCCCGGTTCGGCGTAGCCCCGGATGACGGTCTCGAGCGCGCGGTGCCAGGTTCGTTCCTCTTCGCCCGCTGGGAGGAGGCGGAGGATGGCGCCGCGTAGCTCGGCGTTGGCGAGGCCTTCCACCATGGCGTTGAACTCGACGGCGGCCTCGGTGACAGGTTTGCCACCGAGCAGCCCGGCCGCCTCGAGCGGTTCGACCTTGGCGATGAGGCGCGACCAGGCGCGTTCTCTCGCAGCGGTGACCTCCGGCCCGGCGCGAAAACCCGCAATGCGCTGGAAGGCGATGCGGTAGAGCGCGGGCCGTTCGAGCACGAGCCGGCGAACCACCGACATCCCCACGGCGATGAGGTCGGCGACCGGGTCGTCGGTCTCCGGTAGGGCGTCGATCCCATCGGTGAGGAAGTCGAACGCGCTCTGGGCCAGCGCGTCGATCAGCAACCCCTCTTTGGAGCCGAACAGGCTGTAGACGGCGCGGGTAGTGGTCCCGACCTCGTCGGCGACAGCCCGGACCGAGAACGCGGTGATCCCGTCGTCGGCGATGAGCCGCTCGGCGGCAGCGCGCAGAGCGGCACGGGTCTCGTCGTTGTGCTCTTTCGGACGACCCACCCTTGACAGCTTACCGTAACGTGTTACGTTACACGTTACGTAACCAGTTTCGTAAGGAGAGGTCATGACTGAAACCAACGCCGTGTCATCAGCGGCATCCTTCGAGCGCTACAGCGCCAACGCCGCCGAGAACTACGACCGCTACTTCGTGCCGGCGATCGGGTTGCCGCTCGCGGAGCAGCTCGTCGAGCGGGCGGCGCTCCAGCCCGGTGAGCGAGTCGTCGATCTGGCGTGCGGGACCGGCGTGGTCGCCAAACTGGCGGCTGACCGCGTTGGCGCCGAGGGTGCGGTCGTCGGTGTCGACATGAACCTCGGCATGCTCGCCGTTGCCCAATCGACGTCAGCCACCGGTCTGGTCAGCTGGCGCGAGGCGAAGGCCGAGTCCCTCCCGCTCGATGACGCTGGCTGCGACGTGGTGCTGTGTCAGATGGGTCTGCAGTTCTTCACCGACAAGCAAACGGCGCTGCGCGAGGCGCACCGCGTGCTCGACCGAAGCGGGCGGATGCTGGCAAACTTGCCTGGGCCGACCCCCGCCCTGTTTGAAGTCCTCGAAGACGCGCTCGGCCGGCATCTCTCGCCCGACGTCGCCCGGTTCGTCGCCGCGGTCTTCTCCCTGCATGACGAGTCCGCCCTGAGCGGGCTGTTCACCACCGCCGGCTTCGGCGCAGTGGACGTCACCTCCGAGACCCCGGCCTTGCAGCTACCGCGTCCCGGTGACTTCTTGTGGCAGTACATCCACAGCACGCCCCTGTCCGCCGCAGTGGCAAACCTCGATGAGGACCAGCGTCGAGCGCTCGAGGCCGACGTCGTTGCCGGATGGGCGCCCCACGCGACAGAAGGCGGATTGCGCCTCGATCTCCGGGTGACGACCGTGGTCGCACGGCGATAGCCCGGTTCTCGCCACCTGATCGACGTGCACAATTGCCGCCACCACTCGCGCGGCGCACCAGCAACCACGGATGGATCACGAATCGCGAACGCATGCGCGTTTGGCGGCCCGCGTTGTGCCGCCGCCGACCTGAGAGACAGCGACAAAGCGTTCCCAGGTCGGCAAGACGCGCTTCGCCGGCAGCCGAGAGATTGTGTGCCGCGGTTTGCCCTCGGACACCGAACACAACCGGGGACAGAAGGCGCCGCTTTCATGCGCCGCGGAGCCGGCGTTCGGTGATAGTCACGCCGGACCCAGTCGCCACGCGTTCTGGGACACCGGGCGGCCGGCTCGATCGCGACCCGAACGCCGATTCTGCCGGTGATCCGATCACGTACTCTCCGCGACGTGGACATCCCTGACGTCCGGTATCTCCGCACCGAGCGCGGGGCGATCGCGTACCAGCAGTTTGGCGAAGGCAGTCTCGCGATCGTCTGGACGGCACCCCCGCACATCTCGATCGAGATGCGCTGGTCGCGGCCTGGTGATCTTGCTCGATGGCAGGCCCTTGCCTCGGTCGCGACGGTCGTGATCTTCGACTACCGCGGGGTCGGTTCGTCTGAGCGACTTCCCATCGACCGCGTGGGCGTCACCGAAGAGCTGTGTTTCGACTTGGACGCGGTCGTCAAGCTCGTGGCGTCGACGCCGACCGTGCTGATCGCGACGGGCTGGGCCACGAGGATCGTCGTGCCCTACGTGGTCGACAACCCGCGGGCGGTGGATCGGATGGTCCTGCTGAACGCGGTGGCCCACAATCCCCTGCAGGGCACCGCGACCATCGACGAGATCCTCGATCGCTGGGGCACGGGCGAGATCCTGAGCCGGGGGGCGAACATCGAGCTCACGCCGTCCCAACGGTGGCAGACCGGCCAGCACGAGCGCATCGTGGGCACCCCGGAGGTGGCTGCAGCCCTGTTCGCTGCATCGCTCGACATGGACGTGACGCCGCTGCTCAGCAAGGTCGACGTCCCCACGCTCGTCATCCACACGGGAGATGTCGCGACAGTGAGCCCAGCGGACTCGGAGGCAGTGGCTTCTCGCATCCCGGCCGCAACGTTCCTGTTGCGACCGTCCTCGTTCTTCAACTGGGGCGACTGGGGCAGCGACATCCACGAGTTCATCACCGGTCGCCGGCTTACGAGCGCAGCAACCCGAGACCTCGCCGCGATCATGTTCACCGACATCGTCGGATCGACGACGACGGCTTCCCACCGCGGTGACGCGCTCTGGCGTGACACTCTCGCGAACCTCGACGAGATGGTCGTACGCGTCGCGTCAGACCAGCGGGGGCGGGTGGTCAAGCAAACGGGAGATGGGCATCTCCTCGAGTTCGCGCGACCCGGTGACGCCATCGCCGCCGCATGTCGTCTCGCCGACGAAGTGCGGATGCTCGGTGTTGAGATCCGAACCGGCGTCCACTTCGGTGAAGTGGAACGCCGCGACGACGGAGACCTCGGCGGCATCGCAGTACACCTTGCGGCGCGCATCGCCGCTGAGGCGGGCGCTCGCGACATCGTCGTCTCGCGAACTGTCAGCGAGCTCACGCTCGGCGACGGCCGCAGCTACACGTCACGTGGCGCTGTATCGCTCAAGGGCATTCCCGGCGAATGGGAGCTCCTCTCACTCAACCGATGACGCAACGGGACCGAACGACGGATCAGGTTGCGCATCAGGGTGTGCTGGCTGTCCCAGAACGCGCGTCCATTTCGGCGGTGGAGCGTGCCACCGATGTGCCGGTACGCCGCGCGCAGATCGCCCGCCCCACAACCCCGGACCGGACGGGCACGGAGGCCCGCGCTATCGGCGCGTCTCTCGCTGCTGCGTGAGACGGCTGGCTGGATGCGTGCGGCTGCGGTCCGTGGGCGCACGAGCCGCACGCAGACGCGCCGCCAGCTCCGCCGGAGGACCTGAGCGAGCTCGGACCAGCTTCGTGGACAGACCTCCCCGTTCGCGTGGTCTGCCTCGTGAGATCAGGCAGCCTGGGGATGTGGACGACAGCAACGAGCCGGTGGATCTCGAGGTCAAACGTGACGAGGGCGTGACGATTCGGTTCGCCGATGGCCACGTCGCCCGGATCGGGCTGATGGAGCTACGACAGGGATGTCCGTGCGCGACGTGTCGCTCGCTGCGGGAGCGCGGAGAAGAAGGGTGGCCACGGCCTGGTGCTCCAAATCCGTTGCGCATCACTGACGCGCAGTTCCATGGCGCATATGCCCTGCAGATCACATGGAACGACGGCCATCGGACCGGGCTCTATACGTTTGAGGCTCTGCGCCGCTGGAACGTCTCGGGGCCACCCCGCTGATCCCGACTTCTGGTCGGGGTCCCGCATCAGGCCATGTCGCTCACGCGAGATATCGGCCACACCGAACCCCAACCGCGCTGGGACACCGAGGTCAACAGATCGGCGCTTCGCGCGCCCGTCAGAGCCGGCGATTGAGGGCACCCCAGGCTGGCGGCGGGGCTGAACGTTATGGGACGCGCGATCGGTGCGGCCGACGCCCAGCTGCACCACACGAGTATCCGTCGATCGGGTCGCATCAATCGTGGTACGAGTCTGACGCGCCGGATCGAGTCACCCGCGACCGGAGTAGTTGCGTGAGCCCCGGGCGTCAGTCATGACATCACGAAGTCTGCGACGACGTTGATGACTCCGGGGTCGCGTGCGGTGCGGCGATGACTCAAGCCGTCGACGAGGACGAGGTTGGCGCGGGGGTGAGAACTCATGACGTCTTCAGTGTCGCGAGAGGCGAACCGTTCGTCGTCGCGCGAGTGCACGATGAGTAGGTCCAGGTCCAGTGCGGTGTAAGCCGTGCGCGGCTCCCATCCGGCTCGCTCGGGGCCGATCGCGTCGAAGTACAGTGCTCTCGCAGCGAGCGCGATGTCCTCGGGGACGCCGAGAGTCGAGGCCTTTCGGAACCACCGGTCGCCAACACCAAGTGGTGGCGCAATGAACACGGCACGGTCAACGTGCCACCCTTCGCCAATCGCGGCCGTCGTCATGCCGCACCCCGCTGAGTGCGCGACGACCGCGTCGATCGCCTCGAGGGCCGCGGCCACGGCGACGACGGCGTCAGTGCCCTCGAAACTCATGCCCCAGTCGCCGCCGGATACGCCATGTCCCGGCAGGTCGAACGCGACGAGCGACCGTCCGCGATCGGCGAGCTCATCGATAAGTGGTGACCAGAGCGAGTTGTCATCTTCGAACCCGTGGACCAGCAGCACTGCGGGGCCGGAACCGAGGCGCCACGCTGAGACATCGCCCCAGCGGGTCGGGACGACCGTAGGCTCGACTGTTGCGAGGCGCTCGGACATCCTCGCCTCGCGGTGTCGCTTCGGCACGACGAGTTCGCGAAGGAACGCCTGGGCCGCATCGTCAGATGCAGACGCTGTCACGGCGCCGAGTCTGGCACCACGCGCCTCGCGCCGTCCTTGCTCCGACCCGCACCGAGGTGCGCTGGGCCACCAACACCTCGCAACCGATTCGGCATCGATCCGTGCAGAGAGAGCAGGTGCCGAACCGCGCAACAGAACGACGGCGTCGATGGGACTACCAACCGGCGTTCTGGGACGCGTGGAGCGGCCCGGATGTTGACTGTGGTGCGCTGCTCCGCGGCCCGAGGGTCGACAGACCTTGCGTATGGGCGGCCATGGGAGCATCCTCACGAAGAGGGCCGCCGGCCCCCCGAGGTGGACGCCTCGACCCCGCGACACGGAGCGAATCGAACATGGAGTACGACTTCCGAATAGACGCGCCGATCACCGAGGAAGAAGCGCTGGCCCAGATCGCCGCAGTTGGCTTCCACGGCCTGGCCTTCGACCAAGACCTGCAGGAGGACGAGCCGCTGCACTGGCACGAGTTCGACTCGCTCAGCTTCGTCATCTCGGGAACCGGCAGCTTCGCCGACGAACACGGTTCGGTGACGAACGTCGGTCCCGGGTGCCGCCTCGAGGCACCTGCCGGGTGGCTGCACCGCAACCTGGCGGGCGCGCCGTACCGGATCGTCCTCGGCACCAACCTCCCTGGCGATCAGTGGACCGCACCCATCAACAAGGACCCGGCAGACCGCCCTGCATCCCTGGCGATCTAGAGACCACTGTCACCGCTCGCCGCGCAGGGGCAACGATCGACTAGGCGATCCGACCACCGCGATGGAGGGCTGCGCCTTCGCCATCACGGCCAGGGTTGCGCCTTCGCAATGAGCTGACCGGCACCACGAGGATCCCCGGGCGTCGGTCGGCCACGGTCGCGAATGTCTCGGAGTCGGCGTTCGGGGACAGTGGGTGTGAGTTGCTCTTGGCGATCTCGCGCGTCCAAGCCGGCACCGATCCCGGCGGTCCTCGGGCCAGACCCGCTCTACCGTTGGTGGCCGTGCAGCTCTTCCTTGTTCAGCATGGGCAGGCCAAGACCGAACAAGAAGACCCTGAGCGGCCGCTCACCGACAAGGGCGCTGATGGCGTTGCGCGTGTGGCTCGTTGGGCGGTCGACCAGTTCGGGGTGTCGGCCGCCCGGGTTGTCCACTCCGGCAAGACCCGGGCCCGTCAGACGGCCGATGTGTGGGGTGCACTGCTGGGCGCCGAAGTTGAGCAGAGCGACCACCTCGCTCCAAACGACGACCCCGCGACCTGGGTCGAACGCCTCGATGCGCAAGTAGACGACCTCATGCTCGTCGGTCATCTTCCTCACCTCGACCGGCTTGCCGGATCGCTCCTGACCGGCGATTCGGATCGGTCCGTGATCAGGTTCCGGCCAGGCGGTTTGGCCGTGCTCGAACGCACCGACGGCGGGTGGATGCTTGCGATGGTGCTCCCACCCCAAGGCACCTGACTGCGGGGCACCAAGTCGACGTGGCTGCGACCAACGCTGCGCTCCGCAAGTGGGACGCCGCGCGTGCGTTTGCGCTCAGCCTTCCCGCGGCGGAAGAGGACTTCCCTTGGGACGATGTGGTGATCAAGGTCAGGACCAAGCCGGGCGTGCCGCGGTGGAGGAAATTCGGCGAGGGCGTGCACGGGCCGATGTTCCTGTGGCTTGGCAAGCGGGACGCCGGAAACGCCGCGGCGTCGGTCAAGTTGAACCTCTCCTACGACGCCGCGGTGGCGATCGCCGGCGCCACGCCGACCACCATGAGCGGCTTGGGACAGTGGGGCTGGCTCACCGTGGCGTTGAGCCGCGTCGAGGTCGATTTCCTCGAGGACTGGATCGACGCCCGGCCACGCGGGCGGAGGCGCTCTGAGTAACGCTCTCGCGGCCCTGCGGGGATGGAAGGCCGCCGGGACGCGAGACAGTCGCAGCTAAGCCGGCGGTTGGGGGCACCCTCGGCGTTTGCTCACCGCGAATGTTCGGGGACAGTTGTGGACGAGCGATACCGACCGGATTCACGCGGACTCTCGCATCTCGCGAAGTGCTCGCGATCTACACATACAGCGCGGCGGGTCGGTGTCTACCGAACGACTACTGGCGGTGATGCGAAGGTTGCTTGCTGGGGTGAACTGCCGTCGCAGCCGGTTGTGGTCACCGTCACCGTGAGGGTGTAGGTCCCGGCCTCTGCGTAGGTGTGCAACGGGGCGCCATACATC
>Ga0299913_10002115_pt1 | contig 15449 bp, 15 predicted proteins | sample RVTome_9_FD_201360 | JGI IMG/M metagenome (GOLD analysis project Ga0299913, IMG submission 201360) | Soil microbial communities from uranium-contaminated site in the Upper Colorado River Basin, Wyoming, United States - RVT155D38 (version 2) ...
GCACAAGCCGCGCGCGAGCGCGGCGGAAACCGAGCAACCAAGCCGTTTGCGGAGAAGCGGAGGGGGAGGGATTCGAACCCTCGATCCGCCTAACGACGGATAACGGTTTTCGAGACCGCCTGGAAACGTCCGCTTTGCAGGTGTTTTGTGCGTGGTTCGCCAGTCTGTTCGCCAGCGCTCATCGAACCAGGTCGGCAAGACGGTGCTTTAGGGCGGACGCCGTCCGCTCGGGCCGACGCGGACCAGCGGCGGGCGGGCGCGCGCGCGGCCGGCGCTCGGTAGGGCGGGATCAGCGGGCCGCGAGCCGGCCGCGCAGCGCCTCGAGCTCCGCGTCCGTGTCGCCCCAGGCGGCCTCGCCGACGGCCTCGCACACGGCGCGGAGCGGGCTCGGGAAGACGTACCTGCGCGCCGGGTTGCTCACGTTCTCGCGGTGGCAGAGCCAGAACGAGAGGACGTCGCCGAGGACGAGGGGCGTCGCCCGCGTGTGCCGCTTGACGGCCGCGAGCCACGCCGTGTCGGCGGCGCGGGCCCGACGTTCGTCGAAGCGAACGCCGGCGACGGCGCTCCGGCGGGCGCCGATCCCGTTGAAGACGATCGCGCGGTGGGACGCGTGCGGCCGGGCGCGGCCCCGCTCGAGGTCGACGAACCAGCTCCGCCGCGGGCCTGCGAGCACGCCGTCCGCCCCGAGCGCCGCCGCGAGGAGCGAGAGCTTCCGCGGGTGCTGCCAGTCGTCGTCGTCGAACCACGTGACCACCCCTCCGCGCGCCGCCTCGAGGGCGAGGTTCCGCTTCCGCGCGATCCCCGTTCCCGGGGGGCAGCGGACAACGCGGACGTCCGCGGCCTCCGGCACGCGGGACGGGCCTTCCGAGCCGTCGACGACGACGAGCTCCCGGGCCGGGTGATCCTGCTTCCGGTAGTTCCAGACGAGCCAGGGAAGGAAGCCCGGCCGGTCCTCGGTCACGCAGAGACAGCTCACGAGGGCGGGCGATTCCGGCGGCGCCGGGGGGATTCTGCGCGGCGGTTGCATGGTGCGGGGTGGGGTCGTATGGTTACCGAAGCGGAAGTCAAGCGGAAGTCAGTCCGGCCGTCCTGCGGCCCGCGCCGGAGTCGTCCACTCCAGCGGGAGGCCGTATGTCGACGCTGCTTCATCCAGGCGTTTACGTCTCCGAGGTACCTTCCGGCGCGCGCGCGATCGAGGGTGCCCCGACGAGCACGACCATCTTCGTCGGCGAAACCGAGCGCGGGCCGCTCGGCCCGACGAAGATCAAAAGCCGCTCTGACTACGAGCGGCTGTTCGGGGGGTACTTTCGCGTCCGCGACGGCGAGAGCCCGACGGCCGAGCCGACGCGCGTCCTCACCCGGTACGCGATCGACGGCTACTACCAGAACGGCGGCTCGACGGCCTACGTCCTGCGCGCGATGGACGACGCCGACGGCGAGGGCGTCGAGACCGCCGCGCGCGACGACGTCCAGGCGAGCTCGCCGGGCATCTGGGGCCACTCGGTCTCGGTCGCGTTCATCGCCGCGAGCGGCACCGACACGGACCGGTTCCGGATCGCGGTCGTCTACGAGTCCCCCGAGACGGGGGAGCGCCGCCTCGTCGAGGTCTGGGACCGGCTCTCGACCGATCCGGACGACGAGAACTACGTCGTCGAGGTGCTGCGGCGAAGCCTGTACGTCCGCTGGGCGGAGGACGCGGTGCCCCCGGTCGCGCCGGAGCTCGACGAGCTCGGCGAGCTCGAATCGCCCCCGACGCCGCCCGACGAGTCCGAGATCGTCGACGGCGCCGTGGCGCTCACCGGCGGGAGCGGCGGCGGCGCCGACCTCTCCGCCGCCCAATACGGGGCGCTCCTCGCCGACGGCCTCGCCGGCGTCGACGACGCCGCGCTCCTCGTCGCCACCTGCGACGAGCTCCTCGCGGGCTCGGACGACTACGCGCTCTTCGTCGACCAGTTCATCGGCTTCGCGGAAGGGCGACCGCGGCAGGATCTCTTCTTCGTCGGCGACCTCGCGGGCCAGGGCTCGACCGGCGACCCGACCGCCGCGACCGAGGCGGCCGTCGACGAGAAGGACGGCCTGACGAGCAGCAACTTCGCCGGGCTCTACTGGCCCCATATCGTCGTCGGCGACCTAGTCGGCATCGGGCGCAACCCGACGATCACCGTGCCGCCCGCCGGCTACGTCGCCGGGCTCTTCGCCCGCATCGACGGCCGGCGCGGCGTGTGGAAGGCGCCCGCCGGCACCGAGGCGACGCTCGCCGGCACAATCGCGATCGAGTACGAGCTCAACGACCTGCACAGCGACGAGCTCAACCCGAAGGGCGTGAACGCGATCCGCCGGATCCCGGGGGCGGGCCGCGTCGTCTGGGGCGCCCGGACGATGCAGCCGAGCAGCGAGTGGCGCTACGTCCCGGTTCGCAGGACGGCCATCTTCCTGCGGACGAGCATCTACAACGGCATCCAGTGGGCCGTGTTCGAGCCGAACGACGAGCCGCTCTGGGCGAGCCTGCGGGCGTCCATCGGCGGGTTCATGGAGACCCAGTTCCGCAACGGCGCGTTCGCCGGCCGGACGAGCGACGACGCGTACTTCGTGAAGGTCGACGCCGAGACGACGACGGAGATCGACCAGGCCGCGGGTGTCGTGAACATCCTGGTCGGCTTCGCGCCCTTGCGCCCTGCGGAGTTCGTCGTCGTGAAGCTCAGCCAGAAGACGCAACAGGCAGCGTGAGGAGGTCGCCGTGCCGCAGTTTCCCGTCAACACCCATCGGCTCGACCCGTACAAGAACTTCAAGTTCCGCGTCAAGTGGGAGAACCAGTACGTCGCCGGCCTCTCGAAGATGTCGGCCATCAAGCGCTCGACCGAGGTGATCGAGTGGCGCGAGGCCCAAGAGAAATCCGTCGTGCGCAAGCTCCCCGGGCGGACGAAGTTCGAGCCCGTCACGTTCGAGGCGGGTCTCACGCACGACCAGCAGTTCATCATCTGGGCCGACCTCGTCAACTCGCCGCAGGGCGACGCTGCGATGTCGCTCAAGAACTACCGCAAGGAGGTCACCGTCGAGGTGCTCAACCTCCAGGCCACGCCGGTGATGGCGTTCCTGCTCCACCGCGCCTGGGTGGCCGAGTTCCAGGCGCTCCCGGAGATGGACGCGAACGCGAACGCCGTGGCGATCCAGACCCTGAAGATCGAGTACGAGGGGTTCTCCGTCGACGCGGCGATCACGGAGCCGGCGGAGACCTAGCCCGCGCCGATGGCGATGCGGGAACGCGTCGACAGCCCGTTGCGCCCGCCGGCCCCCGAGGCGGCCGAGCCTGCGGAGCCGCCCGCCTCCGCCGCGGGCCGGCTCTCCCTGCGGCCCCTCACCGGCTGGGAGGAAGAGTACGTCGAGCGCCGGCAGGGCGAGCCGAACACGGCGCGGCTCTGCAACGAGATCCTGGCCCGCTGCCTCGTCGAGCCGGGCGAGGACACGACGGCGGCGCGCGCCAAGGTGCGCGACCTCCTCGTCGCCGAGCGCGACCGGGAGCTCGTCGCCCTCAGGCGGCTTTCGCTCGGGCCGGACGTCCGCGCGACCGTCTCGTGCCTGGCCTGCGGCGAGTCGAGCGAGGTCGAGTTCTCGGTGGACGTGCTGCCGCTCGAGTTCGAGTCTCAGCCGCCGCAGCTGCGCCTCGAGCTTCCCGGCGTGGGGGAGGCGGTCCTACGCTTGCCGACGGCGGGCGACCAGGAGGATCTCCTCGATGCCGGCCTCGAGGGCGAGGCGGAGCGGCGGAGCTGGCTGCTCGCACGCTGCCTCGAGCGGTACGGCGACCGGAGCGAGGGCATCGACCTCGGGTTCGTGCGCGGGCTTCCCGTCCGGACGCGCGCGGCGCTCGAGGCCGCGATCGAGGAGCGGCTGCCCGAGCTCGACCTCGAGATGGCGGTCGAGTGCGCGAGCTGCGGGGCGCCGATCGCCGCGCCGTTCGACGTCGCCACATTTTTTTTTTCGAGCTGAGGGCACGCGCCGGCGGGCTCCTGCGCGACGTCTACCGGCTCGCGCGCGCGTGCCACTGGTCCGAGCGCGACATCCTGTCGCTCACGCTCGAACGACGGCTCGCGTACATGCTCCTGCTCGAGGAGGAGTCGGACGCGGCGCTCCTCGCCGAGCTGCAGGTCGGGGCGTCGCCGTGAGCCCGGCCGTGACCGCCGGAGGATCGTCGCGATGCCGTCGCTGACGCGCATCGGGCTTCCGCCGCTTCGGGCCGCCGCAGGGCGGGCCGCGGGCCGCGCCGCGCGGGCGCTGCGCTCCTCGCCGCTCCGGCCAGCGCCCGTCGTCCGCCGGGAAGCGGCGCTCCGCGACGCGGGCGACGACCGGCCGCGCCCGCCGCTCGCGCGCCCGCCGCTCGAGGCGCGGCCCGCCGAGCCGCCGCCGGGCGCCGGGCCCCTTGGCCGGGCGACGCCGCGCGGGCCGGTGCCGGAGCGTGAGCCGGCGGCGACACCGCCCGCCGCCCGCGCCGCCGACGACCGGGGCCCCGCGCCCGGGGGCGAGCCGGCGGGCAGGGCCGCAGTCCCACGGGCGACCGCGGAGCGCGAGCCCGGCCTGCCGCCGTCCGTCGCGCGGCCCGTCACCCCCGCGGCCTTCGAGCCCGCGCCGTCCGCGCCCGCCGCGGCGCTGCGTGCCGCGCCGCCGGCCGCGGCGCCCGCCTCGCCTCCCGGGCCGCCTCCGATCCCGCGGCCGGAGGGCACGGCCGCGGCGCCGCGCGCGACCGAGAGGCGCCCGGTCGAGCCCGCGCCGCCGGCCGCGCCCCCGCCGGCCGCGCCCCCGCCGGCCGCGCCCCGGCCGGGGCCGGAGCCGGCCGGCGCGCAGGGCCCGCCCGCTTCACCGGCGGAGGCCACGCGCGCCGGGACGCCGCCCCCCGCGGCACCGGCGCCTGCCGTCCGGCCCGCCGCACCGAGCGAGGTGCGTGCCGAGCGAGGCGAGCGCGTCGGCGCTGCCGCCCCGCCGTCTCCGCCGGCCGCGCCGGCGGTGCCGGCGGCCGCCCCGCGCGAGCGGGAGATCGTCCACCTGCACGAGCCCGCGCCGCCGGCACCCGAGCTCGGCCCGGCCCGGCCCGAGCTGCCGCCCGCACCTGCGGCGCTGCTCCCGTCCGTCATCCCGGCACAGCCGATCGCGGGGCCGGCCGTGCCGGAGCCGAGCGCCCCGGCGGGGGTCAGGATCGAGATCGGCCGCCTCGAGATCCGCACGGCACCCTCGCGCGCGCCCGCCCCGGCGCCGCGCCGCCGTGCGACGCCTCCCCGTCGCCACGCCATCGATCCGGGACTCTCCTTCGGCTCCGGCAGGAGGTGGTAGGTGGCGGTGTTCGACGACCTCCACGACGTGGCCCAGGTCCTGAGCGAGCACATCCGCGAGGAAGTCGGGGTCGTCGACGTGCAGCCGGGAGCCCCCCGCGACGTCACCGCGACGACGGAGGCCGCGGCGCGGATCACGCTCCTCTACACGACGCCGCAGCCGGCGCACCGGAACGACCCCGCGGAGCCGGAGCCCGCCGGGACGCGCCGCTTCCCGCCGCTCGCGGTCTCGTGCTTTTTCCTCGTCACGACGTCGGGCGCCGACGCGGACGACCCGATCGCGGCCCATCACGCGCTCGGCCGGATCATGACGCTCTACAGCGACACCCCGTCGCTGCGGCTCCCGCTCTCGGACGACCCGGACGCCGACCCCGGCGCGTTCACGGAGCTCGGCGAGGGCGTCATGTCCGTCGTCCAGGTGCCGATGGCGCTCGACCAGATCGACAAGATCTGGACCTCGGTCGACGTGCAGCTCCAGCCGTGGGCGCTCTTCGAGGTCTCCCCGGTACAGCTCGCCTCCCAGCGCGAGGAGGCGCCCGCGGCGGCCGTCGTCCGACCCGGCGGCGTCGGCCTGGACGTGCGCGCCGGGACGCGCCCTGTGATCCTCCGCGTGACGCCTGACGCGGTCCGACAGGGCGGCCGGATCCGGATCGACGCGATCCAGCAGGGGACGCCGGAGGCAGTCGTGGTCGGCGGCGTCGAGGTTCCAGCCGGAGACGCCTCCCTCACGGTCGCGCCCTCCGGGTCGCCCCTCGTCGTCGCGCTCGACGACGGCGGGCTCGAGGCGCTCGCCCCCGGGACGCACCCGCTCGTCCTCCGAGCGGCCGGGCTCGTCTCGCGCCGGGGAAGCGTGCGGGTCGTGCCGCCGGACACGCCCGTCGTGGACAGCCCCGCGACGCTCCGGCACGATCCGGGCGACGACCTCGTCCTCACGGGCGCGAGCCTCGGCGACGCCCAGGAGGCGGTGCTCTGGCCGGACGTGGGCGTGACGGCCCCGACCGACGTCCACACGGTCCAGCTCTCGTCGGTCGCCGCGTCCTCCGTCACCGTGCAGTCGGCCGGCGGGCTCGCGGACGTCCCCGCGGGGCGCGGGCCTTGGCGGCTCGCCCTCCGCGTCGGGACGCAGGCGTACACGCCGCACGTCGTCCTGGAGCTCGAGTCGTGATCGGCGCCGCGCTCATGCGAGCCGCCGCGGTGCTCGGCGCCGAGTGCCACGTCGCGGTGCCCGCCGACCACGTCCCGACCGCCGACGAGGGCTGGAGCGCGCGGCCGCAGGAGCGCGCCGCGCTGCTCGGGCGGCTCCGTGCCCACGAGCGGGAGGCGGACCCGGCACGCCTCCGGCTCTGCGACGAGCTCGGGCTGGACGCGAACGCGTACTGGCTCGTCATGCTCTGCGCCGCGGTCGAGATGTATCCCGAGGCCGCTGCCGCCGTCAGCCTGCTCGCCGAGGACCCGCGGGCGCAGCTCCCGACACCGACCGTCGTCGCCCGGCTCGCGCGGGGCATCCGGGAGATTCCCTTCGACGAGGCGCTCGCGGCCGCGCTCGACGGCGGCGGCGCCCGGCGCCTCGGGCTCGTCGAGGTGGTCGAGGCCGCGCCCGGGCTGCCGCACAGCCAGCACGCGCTGCGACTCGTCGGCTCGGAGCTGGCGTCGGCGTACGGCGACCCGTCCTCGCTCGGCGCGCAGCGCGAGCTCGTCGTCACCTCCGTCCCTCCGGCCGCCGCGCCGGCGTTCGACGTCGAGCGCGTCCGGCAGGCGGTGCGGCTGCTCGAGCACCGGCGCGTCCTCGTGGTGCGCGGGTCGTCGCGCCGCGGCGGCCGGCAGCTGGCCTGCGACGTCGCCGGCGCGCTCGGCCTCGCCGCGAACCTCGTCACGGTGCAGGAGGAGCTGCCGCGGAGCGCGGACCTCTCGCGCATGCGCGACGGGCTGCTCGTGCTCGACCTGCACGCGCTCACCGCCGCGCCCCAGGGCCCTCTCGCCGACCTGAGCGCCGCGCTCGGCCGCCTCGTCGTGCTCGTGGACGAGACGGCGGACACCGGTGAGCTCGCCGCGGTCGAGGCGGGCGCGCTCGGCTACCCGGAGGCGGTGCGGGTCTGGGAGCCGCTCGTCGGCGAGGAGCTGGCGGAGGCGATGGCCGGCCGCTTCCGCGTGAGCGTCGAGGAGGCGCGCAGCGCGATCCGCGAGGCGCGCGACCTGGAGGAGGCGGCAACCGGCTCCGCGCGCCGGCGGAAGGCCGTCGCCCCCGACGCGGTCGCCGCGCGGATCCGCGCCCAGGGCGCGCGCCGCATGGGCCGGCACGTGAGCGTGGTCGAGACGGCCGCCCGCCTGCCGGACCTCGTCGTGCCGGACGAGCTGCGAACCCAGCTCCGGGAGATCGTCGCCTGGCACCGCGGCAGCCATCGCGTGCGCTGGAGCATGGGGCTCGGCGAGGCCGACCCGGTGGGAACCGGCCTGACGGTCCTCATGGCCGGCAAGTCGGGCACCGGCAAGACGTTCGCGGCGCGTTGCCTCGCCGGCGAGCTCGGGCTGAACCTCTACCGGATCGACCTGAGCCAGGTCGTCTCGAAGTACATCGGCGAGACCGAGAAGGCGCTCGCGCAGGTCTTCGACGAGGTCGAGGCGGGACACGGCCTGCTGCTCTTCGACGAGGCGGACGCGCTCTTCGGGCGCCGCTCCGAGGTCAAGGACGCGCACGACCGCTATGCGAACATCGAGGTCGGCTACCTCCTCCAGCGCCTCGAGTCCTACGACGGCATCGCCGTCCTCACGACGAACCTCCAGGGGAACATGGACGCCGCCTTCGTCCGCCGGCTGCACTTCATCCTCCACTTCCCGGCGCCGGATCGCGAGCTGCGCCGGATGCTCTGGGAGCGCTCCCTCCCGGGCCCGCAGTGGCGGGACGACGACCTCGAGCTCGACGTGCTCGCCGACCGCTTCCAGCTGAACGGCGGCGCGATCCACAACATCGGCCTCGCCGCGGCGCACCTCGCGGCCGCGACCGAGTCCGGGCGGATCACGTCTGCGCACGTCGTCCGCGCGACGCAGCGCGAGCTCCAGAAGACGGGCCGCCCGTTCGGCGCGGCCGCGTTCGGGCCACTCGCCGAGCTCGTGAGCGGAAACGGGGCGGAGGGATGAGGCCGGTGTACGTGCGCATCGACCGGATCGCCGTCGAGCTCGCCAGCGAGGCCCGCGTCGGCGAGGTGGAGGAGACGCTTCGCACCGCGCTCGCGCTGCTCGCCTCGCGCCTCGCCGGGGCGCCGCTCGGCGGCGGGCGGGACGCGCCCGTGCGTGCGCTCGAGCTCGTCGAGCTGGGCCCGCTCGCGCCGGATCAGCTCGCCGGCCCTGGCGCCGCCGCGCGCCTCGCCGACGAGCTCTACGAGCGGATCGCGAGGCCGGCGTGACGGGCGAGCTCGGCTATCTCCGCGGCGCGTTCATTGCGTACGAGCCCGGGGGCTACCCGGACCGGAAGCGCGTGATCCCGTTCCGGTTCAACCCCGAGTCGCTCTCTCGCACGGTCGCGGTCGAGGCGGGGCAGGCCGGCGGCGGGGTCGAGGGCGCGGCCCCCGGCGCGGCCGCGGAGCCCTCGGCCGAAACGAGCGCGGACGCCGGCGGAACGCTCAAGGAGAGCTTCTCGGTGCAGATCCGCGTCGACTTCGCCGACCGCGAGGAGTCCGTGAGCGGCCTGGACGCGGAGTTCGGGGTCGCGCCGGAGATCGCCGCGATCGAGGACCTGCTCTACCCCGCGGAGACGGAGGCGGAGGCGAGCTCGGACGGCACCGAGCCTGTCCGCCCGGCCCGCCCGCGCCCCACCGTGCTCTTCGTCTGGGGCCGCAAGCGCGTGCTGCCCGTGCGAATCGCGTCGCTCAAGATCGACGAGACGCTCTACAACGAGCACCTGAACCCCGTGCGGGCCGAGCTCGAGGCGTCGCTCGAGCTGCTCGGCGAGGCGGAGGCCCGCGACGACCCCGCCGTCCGCTCGGCCCTCGACCACACCGACGTCGGGCGGCGGGAGCTCGCCCGCATGTTCTACGACCGGACGGCCGCGCAGGGCTCGAACATCCTGCCGCTCTGACCCATGATCGAACGCAAGAGCAGATACCGCTCCACCCCCGTCCTCACCGTCGACGACGGGCGCGGCGGAACGCACCCGCTCCTCGACCTGCGTGCGACGCCCGAAACAAGGGGCGTCCTCCGGCTCACGCCGACCGACACCGATCGCCTCGACCTCCTCGCCTGGCGCTTCTACCGCGACCCGACGCGGTTCTGGCGCATCGCCGATGCCTCGAGCCGGCTCGACCCCTTCGACGTCGTGTCGCCCGGCGAGCCCATCCCGATCCCGCCGGACAAGTAGATGCCCTCCCCCCGGATCAACCTCCTCGTCGCCGGCTCGCCGCTCGAGCCCCGTGTCCTCTCGCAGCTCGTTCGCGCCGAGCTGCGTGAGAGCGACCGCGATCCCTCCGTCCTCGCGCTCCGGTTCCGGCTCGTGCAACGCGCGGACGGCGAGTTCGGCCCGCTCGACGACGATCTGTTCGAGCCGGGCGCCGCCCTCGGTTTCGAGGTCGAGCCGCCGGGCGGCCTGACGCAGCGGCTCTTCGAAGGCTTCGTCACGCACATCCGGCCGCATTTCGAGCGGATCGAGGCGAACGCCTACGTCGAGGTGCTGGCGATGGACGCCGCCGTCCTCCTCGACGCCGAGGAGCGGGTCACGGCATGGCCGAACATGAAGGACAGCGACGTGGTCGCCGACATCCTGTCCGGCTACCAGATCCCGGTCGATGTCGACGACACGCCCGTCCTCTACGACGAGGACCGCCAGCTGCTCGTGCAGCGCGCCACCGACTGGCGGTTTCTCCAGTCGCTCGCGCAGCGCAACGGCGCGCGCTTCTACTTCGAGTACGACGGGGCGCGGGAGCAGGTCGTCGCCCGCTTCGGCGCGCCCGACGTCGCCGGGCCGCCCCAGCCGGACGTCGCCGTCCTCCAGGAAGGGAGCTCCCTGAGCTGGGCCGACGTGCAGCTCGTGGCGACCGGCCCCGTCACGCGGCGCGCGGCGGCGCTCGACCCGATCGGGAAGCAGATCGTGCGGGGCGAGGGCGCGCCGGCCCGCGACGTCCTCGGCGCCGAGGACGCGGCCGCAGCGGTCGAGGCCGGCCTGACGGACGCCGGCGCGGGCGCCTCGGTCGCGTTCGTCCGCGACCCGTTCCCGCTCGACGAGGCGATCGGCGCCGAGACGACGGCGGCGACCGACGAGGAGCGGCTCGTCGTCGAGCTGCGCGCCGAGCTCGACCCCGCGCTCTACCGCGGGCTGCTCCGGGCGCGGCGGCCGGTGCTCGTCCGCGGCGTCGGACGGCGCTTCTCCGGCGTCTACTACGTGGAGTCGGTGCGGACGACGCTCGACGGCGGCACGCTCCTCCAGACGTTCGTCGCCCGCCGGAACGCAACCGGCCAGACGGGGCAGGAGAGCTTCGGCCAGTCGGCGGAGGAGGTGCCTGCGCTGTGAGCGAGCCGAACGGCGACCCGGCGGCCCGGTGGTCCGTCGACCGCTTCCTCGGCAAGTACGAGGGCGTCGTCACGGATGCGGCCGACCCGAAGAAGATCGGCCGCATCCGCGCGAAGGTGCCGGCGGTGCTCGGCGAGGAGATCGAGACCGGCTGGGCGCTCCCCTGCGTGCCGGCCGGCGGCGGGAAGGAGCGCGGGATGCTCTTCCTCCCGCAGGTCGGCGACACCGTGTGGATCGAGTTCGCGGCGGGCGACGTGAGCCGGCCGATCTGGGTCGGGACGTTCTGGGGCGCACCGGTCAGCACGGGCGGGGCGGACGACCTCGGCACGGAAACGGGCTCCGAGGCGCCGACCGGCGACGGCGGCAAGGACGCGACGCCCGGCCTCGCCGTCCTGAAGACGAAGAGCGGCCACGAGCTCACGTTCGATGACGACGGCGAGGTGATCCTGCTCGCGAGCGGCAACGGGAAGACGTCGATCCGCTTCGAGGGCGACGGGACCGTCGTCGTGACCGCGGACAAGATCAAGCTCGGCTCCGGGGCCACGGAGAAGGGCGTGCTCGGCGACTCGCTCATGCAGCTCTTCAACCAGCACACGCACCCGACCGGCGTCGGCCCGTCCGGCCCGCCGACCCCGCCGATGACCTCGAGCCACCTCTCGGCGAAGGTGACGACGGAGTAACGGTGCCCCTCGTCCCCGCCGCACTCGCCTCGAGCCTCGCGTCCACGTGGCTCGTCCCGGAGGGGGACCCGTTCCCCTCCTCGCCGGCGGAATCCGGCGACAAGTTCGCGGCCGCCGTGTCGAGCTGGTTCGCCGCGGCCATGGCCGGGCCGTACCCCTGCTCGACGGCGACGGCCCGGCGCTCCCAGCTCGCCGCGTCGGCGAGCGGCGCCATCCAGGCGCGCGACGCGTCGGCCGCGGGCGCGCAGCTCGCCTTCGGCCTCATGGGCTACATGGCCGGCCAGGTGTTCGGGCCCGGCGTCGCGTCGCCGCCAACCGCGGTCGGCGCCGCCCAGTCGGCGCTCACCGCGGCGTTCTCGAACCTCGACCTGCCGCACGCCGCCCGGGCGAACCAGATCGCGGGCGGCGTCCACGTGCTCGCGCTCTCGACGATCGTCGTCTTCCCGCCCGTCATCTCCCCGCCGATGTCGGTGCTCTGATGACCGAGCTCTTCGTCTACCAGCCGTTCAAGCTCCGCGACGACCGGGGCGCGATCGCCGTCACGGACGACGCCGACCGTCACCTCCGGGACAAGATCCTGGCGGTGCTCTTCACCGCTCCCGGGGAGCGGGTGAACGCGCCGCGCTTCGGCGTCGGTCTCGACCGCACGGTCTTCGAGGGCCTCGACGAGCTGACGGTCGCCGCAGTCGAGTTCCGCATCGCGGAGGGGGCGCGGCGCGAGCTCGGCGACGAGGCGGTCATCGACGGTGTCAGCGTCGAGACCGACCCCGAGAACGGGCAGCTCCTGATCTCGATCGACTACCGGCGGCGCACCGATCGCAGCCGGCGCACCCTGGAGGTCGTGCTGTGAGCGACGCGCCCCTCAGCTGGAGCGGCGGGCGCCTCGACGGGACGCCGTGGCAGGGGATCCGCTACCTCTCGATCGAGTTCGACGAGGGCGCCGAGTTCCCCGCGGTCGTCACGGCGCACCTGAACCGCCCGGTCGGCTCGCTCTCGGAGGACGACGTCGTCGTCTCCGGCGGCCGGCGGCTCCAGCCGCCCGAGCACGAGGTCGAGCTCGTGGGCCGCTCGGTCGTCGTGCGCTTCCGCGGCTTCGGCGACCACTCGCCGTACACGGTCGCCCTGCGAGGCGGCGGCGGCGCGGCCATCCACCCGTTCTTCGCCTCCGCCGACTTCACCTTCACGATCGACTGCGAGGCCGGCGACTGCCGGGAGTCGCCGACCGAGGCGGGGCGGCCGCGGCCGCAGCCGCCGGCGCTCGACCTCCTCACGAAGGACTTCGAGGGCTTCGTGAACCTGCTCGCCGACTGGGTGCGCGTCCGCAACCCGCATGTCGCCGACCTCTCGGGCGCGAGCTTCGAGCGCGTCCTCCTCGACCTCCTCGCCTGGGCGGGCGACATGCTGAGCTACCATCAGGACCGGGTCGCGAACGAGGCGTTCGTCGAGACCGCCGGCCAGCGGTTCTCGCTCCGCCAGCACGCCGTCCTCCTCGGCTCCCGGCTCGACGATGGCCACGCGCCGACGACGCTCCTCGGCTTCGACGTCGAGACCTCCGGGTTCGTGCCGGCCGGGCTCCGGGTCCGGATGCGCACCTCGCCGGACGAGGTCCCGGTGAGCTTCGTCGTCGCACGCCGGACGCGCGTCCTCGCGGAGCGCTCGAGCGCCTCGCTCCGGGTCGCGGCCTTCCCCGACGCGGCGGACGCGGAGGTGCTGGCCGGCGCGACCGAGCTCCTGCTCTGGGGTCACGAGGTCGGGCTCCAGGCCGGCGACCGGCTCGCGTTCGTGCAGGACTCGTTCGCGCAGGTCGTGACCCTCGCCCGTCCGCCGGCCCGGCTGCTCGAGCCGGGCTGGGTCGAGGATCCGTCCGAGAGCTTCGACCCTGCCGGCGACCCGCCCGCCGCCGTGACGCGGGTGGAGTGGCTCGAGCCGCTCGCCGCCGCGCTTCGGCCGTGGGGGGAGGAGCCGCTCGTGCTGTACGGCAACGTCGTGGACGTCGTCTACGGGACGCCGCGCCGCGCGGTCGTCGACCCGTCCGCCCGCCCGCGCCGCGACGAGGTGGCGGTCAGGCTGACCGGGCGCAACAGCATCGTCACCCACCGACCCGCCGGCGACGGCTACCTGCTCCGGGCGCTCCGAGTTCCCGAATGGCCGGTCGTGCACGACGACGACGACGCCGGGTCGAGCGCGCCGGCGGTCGAGGTGGTCGTCTCCGGCGAGGCCTGGACGCGCGTCGAGCACCTGCACACGTCGCGCTCCTACGACCTCCACTTCACCGCCGAGGCCGACGAGGAGGGCGCCGTCTGGCTCCGCTTCGGCGACGGCGTCCACGGCCGCGAGGTGGCGCTCGCCTCGCGTGACGACCCTGTGGGCGAGCTCGAGCTGCGCTACCGGACCGGCGACCCCGTCTCCGGCAACGTCGGGCTCGGCACGCTCGTCGACGTCGTCCGCCCGGTCACCGGGACGGACGAGCAGGTCGCTCTCGACGCGCTCGGCACGGTCGCGGTCACGAACGTCGTGCCCGCCATGGGCGGCCGCGAGCCGCACACTCTCGCGCGCACGCGCGAGATGCTTCCGGCGTCGCTCCGGCACGGCCCGCTCGAGCGCGCGGTCGCGCTCGAGGACTACGCCTCCGTCGCGATGGCGGTCCCGGGCGCCGGCCGCGCGACCGCGCGGGCGGCGGGCGGCCTCTTCAACACGGTGCTCGTGCTCGTCGACCCGGAGGGCGCCGACTCGCTCGACGAGACGCTGCAGGGGCAGGTGCACGACCACGTCGACGGGCTGCGGATGGCCGGGCGCGAGCACGTCGTCCTCCCGGCCGAGTACGTCCCGCTCGAGGTCGAGCTCCTCCTCTGCGTCGAGCCCGGCTTCGCCGGCCATCTCGTTCGCGACCGCGTCCTCGCCGAGCTCAGGCCCGGCTCGGCCGAGCGGCCCGGCTGGTTCCATCCCGACCGGCTGAGCTTCGGGGACACCGTCCGCCTCGGCGACCTGATCGCCTTCGTGCAGGCGATCCCGGGCGTGCGCTCCGTCACGCCGTCGATCTTCCGCCCGCTCGGGGACGCGACCGGCCCCGCCGTGCGCCACGTGATCCTGCTCGGGCGGACGAAGGTCGCCCGGCTCGACGCCGATCCCGACTACCCGGAGAACGGCACGCTCGAGGTGCGCGTCGTCGGCCACGACTTCGCGACGACGCGACGGCCCGGCGCGCCCCTCGTCTGGCGAATCACGGGCATCGTGCTGCGCGAGGCGGGGTCGCCGCAGGTCCGCATCCGCACGGTGGGAGGCGTCCGGCCGGACGGCGCGCCGTGGCGCATGGGGGTGGAGGAGGTCGTGAAGGCGATCCGGCGCGGCGAGCGCTTCTACGTGGCGGAGCCCGCGGGCGACCCGGTCGACGTGGTGATCGCGCACACGGGGGAGGGCCGCGCCTACCTCCGGACGACGGCGGACGGCGACGAGCCGAACAACATGCTCGCGCTCCCCGACCTCGACGATGAGGACGCGCCGTGAGCCGGCCGCCCCATCCGCACCCCGCGGCGTCGACCGGGCGCGAGCAGACGGGCGACCTCAGCCGCCTCGACTACCTGCCGCTCGAGTACGCCGACCTCCTCGAGCTGCAGGACGAGCTCGCGGTCGCGCGCCTCGGCCGGCCGCGCCCGCAGCGGACGCCCGAGGCGGGCGAGGCGGACGTGGCGCAGACGTTCATGGAGCTCTCGGCGCTCGTCGCGCACGTGCTCGGCGTCTACCAGCGGCACTACGCCGGCGAGGCGTTCATCAGCACGGCGCGCGCGCCGAGCAGCCTCGTCCGTCATGCGCACCGGCTCGCGTACGACCCCGACCCCGGCCTTGCGGCAAGCGGCTACGCCGTCCTCTTCGCGAAGGACGGCGTCGCGGGGACCGTCGCCCCGGGTCTGCCGCTCGCGAGCGTCCCGCTCGGCGAGATCAAGGCGCAGGACTAC
>Ga0299913_10002116_pt1 | contig 15440 bp, 13 predicted proteins | sample RVTome_9_FD_201360 | JGI IMG/M metagenome (GOLD analysis project Ga0299913, IMG submission 201360) | Soil microbial communities from uranium-contaminated site in the Upper Colorado River Basin, Wyoming, United States - RVT155D38 (version 2) ...
TGCAGTACGCCGCGACCAGGCTGCGCGAGCGCCCACTGGCGGGGGCGCTGCTCGTCGTCCTGGCCGGCAACGCGGTGGTCTTCTGGGCGCTCGCCGACGCGGCGCTCTCGGGGACGATCGGGATCGGTGCCGCGACGACGTACCTCCAGGCCGCCGTCGGTGCCAGCGCCGTCGCCTTCGGCGGGCTGAGCTGGGCCCTCGACACGGCCGCCGCACCGGCGGCGACGACCCTCCGGCTGCCCGCGGAGATGGCGCGGGTCGGCGCCCTCGCCTCCGGCACGACCCGCCGGGCGACGAGCGCCGCCCCCGAGGTGCGGCTGCGCGACCTCACCTTCGGCTACGGCGACGGGCCGCCGGTGCTCGACCACGTCGACCTGACCGTCCCGGCCGGCACGTCGATGGCCGTCGTCGGCGTCAACGGCGCGGGGAAGACAACGCTCGCCAAGCTCGTGTGCCGCCTCTACGACCCGCAGTCCGGGGCGGTCGAGGTGGACGGCGTCGACGTGCGGGACATGGACGTCGGGGAGCACCGCTCCGCCGTGACCGCGGTGTTCCAGGACTTCATCCGCTACGAGCTCCCCTTGCGGGACAACGTGTCCCCGCTGGGGGCGGGCGACGACGTCGTCCTGGAGGCGCTCGCGGCCGCCGGCGCCGCGTCGCTGGCCGACCGCGGTGCCGGCCTCGCCACCGTTCTCGCCCGCGGCTACGACGACGGCACCGACCTCTCCGGCGGCCAGTGGCAGCGCGTGGCCCTGGCCCGGGCCCTGGCCGCCGTCCGGCAGGGCGCTCGCGTCGTGCTGCTCGACGAGCCCACGGCGGCCCTCGACGTGCGCGGTGAGGCGGAGATCTTCGAGCGGATCCTGGCCGAGACGCGCGGCTGCACGACGATCCTCGTCTCGCACCGCTTCTCCACCGTCCGCCGGGCCGACCGCATCTGCGTCCTGGAGCACGGCCGGGTCGCCGAGCTCGGCACCCACGACGAGCTGATGGCCCTGGGCGGTCGCTACCGCACGATGTTCGGCCTGCAGGCCGCGCGGTTCACCGAGTACGACGAGCGGGGGGAGGAAGTCGTCCATGACACCCTCGACTGACGGTCGCCGCGCCGGTGCGGCGACCGACGACCTGCCGCCCGCCCGGGAGTCGCTGTGGCGGATGGTCAAGCTCGCCTACCGCGTCGAGCCCCGGCTGCTGGTCGTGTCCGTGGTCATGACGCTGGCACTGGCCCTGCCCTCGTCGCTCGTCGGGCTCTGGCTGGCGATCCTCGTCGACGGGGTGCGCGACGAGTCCCGGCGAGCCGTGGCGGTCGCCGGGGCCGGGCTCGCCGTGTCGGCCACGCTGCTCTGGTGGCTGCAGGTCGTCTTCGACCGGCTCAGCCGCCGCTTCCGCGACCGGCTCTCGATCGCGATGGAGGCCCACGTCGCCCGGCTGCACGCGAGCGTGGCCACCGTGGCCCACCAGGAGCGACGCGAGCACATGGACCGGCTGGAGGTGCTGCGGCGCAACACGTTCGGCCTGGACCACCTCTTCTCCTCCCTGTTCTCGACCCTCGGCTGGGTGCTCCGGCTCGTCGTGGTCGAGGTCCTGCTGGTGACGCGGGTCGACCCGTGGCTCGGCCTGCTCGCCCTCTTCGCCGTCCCGGTGGTGGTCACGGCCACCTGGCGGCCCGGCGTCGAGCGAGCGGTCTTCGAGCGGGTCGCGCCGCACCAGCGCCGCGCGCGGCACCTCTTCGAGCTGGGCACCACTGCTCCGCCGGGCAAGGAGCTGCGGGTCACCGGGAACGGCGAGGACCTCGTGCGTCGGCGCCGAGCGGAGTTCGAGAGCCTCGCCGGCCCCATGATCCGCGCGACCTGGGCAACGGCGGCCTGGAACAGCGCCGGGTGGGCGGTCTTCGGGCTCGCCTACGTCGGCGCGGTGGTCCTGACCACGACCGTCGTCGACGCCTCGCCGGGAGCTGTCGTCCTGGTGCTCGTGGCCGGGAGCCAGCTCTCGCAGTTCGTCGGCGCGGCCGTCGGCGAGCTCGGCTTCCTGCGCAGCTTCTGGCTGGACATCTCCCGTCGGCTGATGTGGCTCGAGGACTACGCGGCGGCCGTCGACGCGCGGTCGGAAGGAGTGCCCCCCGACCGGCTGCGGGACGGCATCCGGCTCCGCAACGTCACCTTCGCGTACCCGGGCACGGACCGGGCGGTGCTCGAGGACGTGTCCCTGCACCTGCCGGCCGGGTCGGTCGTCGCCGTCGTCGGGGACAACGGAGCCGGCAAGACGACCCTGGTCAAGCTCCTCGCCCGGCTCTACGACCCGGACTCGGGCCGGATCGAGGTGGACGGTGTGGACCTCGCCTCCTTCTCGGTGCCGGTGTGGCGGGAGCGCCTGGCGGGGGCCTTCCAGGACTTCGTGCGCTTCGAGCTGCCGGCGGTGCACAGCGTGGGGCTCGGCGAGCTCGCCCGGCTGAGCGACCGGGCCGCGGTCGAGAACGCCGTGGACCGCGCGGGGGCGCGCGACGTCGTCGACGGGCTCGTCCACGGCCTGGACACCCAGCTCGGCGCCGCCTGGGACGAGGGCGTCGAGGTGTCCTTCGGCCAGTGGCAGAAGCTCGCGCTGGCCCGCGGCTTCATGCGCGACGAGCCCCTGCTCCTCGTGCTGGACGAGCCCACCGCCGCCCTGGACGCCGAGACCGAGCACGCGCTGTTCGACCGCTTCGCCGCCGCGTCGCGGGAGCAGACCGCGACCGGACGCATCACGGTGCTGGTCTCCCACCGGTTCTCCACGGTCCGGATGGCCGACGTCATCGTGGTGCTCGACGGCTCCCGGGTCGTCGAGGTCGGCAGCCACGACGAGCTGGTGGCCCAGGGCGGCAGGTACGCCGAGCTCTACGCGATCCAGGCCGCCGCGTTCCGCTGACCTGCCCACGTCCGCATAGGTTGGGGTGATGGAGGGACCAGGGCTGGGGCGGCTGCGGGCGTACAACGTCGTCATGGGGACGGTGCACGCCCTGCAGGCGGTCGCCGTGCTCGCGCTGTCCAACGACTTCTCGCTGCCGGTGACCGCGACCTACCTGACGGGCCCGCCCGGAGGCGCCGCGCCCGAGCTGACCGCGCTCTACGACGTCCGCCTCGGCTGGGGCGTCGCGACCTTCCTCGCGATGTCGGCGCTGGCCCACTGGGTCGTGGCGAGCCCAGGTGTCTTCGGCTGGTACGCCGCCAACCTGCGCCGGGGGCGCAGCCCGGCGCGCTGGCTTGAGTACTCCGTCAGCGCCTCGGTGATGATCGTGCTCATCGCTCAGCTCAACGGCATCAGCGACGCCGCCGCGCTGCTCGCGCTGTTCGGCGTGAACGCCTCCATGATCCTCTTCGGCTGGCTGCAGGAGCACTACGAGGACCCCGGCAGCGGCGGCTGGCTGCCGTTCGTCTTCGGCTGCATCGCGGGTGCCGTCCCCTGGCTGGCGGTGCTGCTCTACGTGCTCTCGCCGGGCGGGACGGGGGACGCCAGCCCGCCGGGCTTCGTCTACGGCATCGTCGTCTCGCTGTTCGTGCTGTTCAACATCTTCGCGGTGAACCAGCTCCTGCAGTACAAGCAGGTCGGCCGGTGGCGCGACTACCTCTTCGGGGAGTACGTGTACGTGGCGCTGAGCCTCGTGGCCAAGTCGGCGCTCGCCTGGCAGGTGTTCGCGGGGAGCCTGGCCGGCTGACCACATCGCAGAAACTGCGACGTCCACGCGTCGCCCGTCAGACGGGTGGGCTGATACTCGCTCGGTCCACCGGCCGGCCCCTCGTTATCCTCGGCGCACACCCCCCGAGGAGATGACCGAGTGCTGCTGCGCATGTCGACGCTGTTCCTGCGGACCCTCCGCGAGGACCCGGCCGACGCGGAGGTCCCGAGCCACCGGCTCCTCGTCCGCGCCGGCTACATCCGCCGCGCCGCTCCCGGCGGCTACACCTGGCTGCCGCTCGGCTGGCGGGTGCTGCGCAGGATCGAGGCCGTCATCCGCGAGGAGATGGACGCGATGGGCGCGCAGGAGGTGCACTTCCCGGCGCTGCTCCCGAAGGAGCCCTACGACCGCAGCAACAGGTGGACCGAGTACGGCGACGACGTCTTCCGGCTCAAGGACCGCAAGGGCGCCGACTACATGCTCGGGCCGACGCACGAGGAGTTCTTCACGCTGCTGGTCAAGGACCTCTACTCGTCCTACAAGGACCTGCCGCTGTGGATCTACCAGATCCAGACGAAGTTCCGCGACGAGCCGCGTCCCCGGGCGGGGCTTCTGCGCGGGCGCGAGTTCGTGATGAAGGACTCCTACTCGTTCGACGTCGACGACGCCGGGCTGGAGCGGTCGTACGCCGCGCACCGCGAGGCGTACGTCCGCATATTCGACCGCCTCGGCCTGGACTACGTCATCGTCGCGGCACTCTCCGGGGCGATGGGCGGGTCGAAGAGCGAGGAGTTCCTCACGCCGGCCGAGGTCGGCGAGGACACCTACGTGCGCTGCACGGAGTGCGACTACGCCGCCAACGTCGAGGCGCTGCGCACGTTCGCGCCGCCCGCCAGGCCGTACGACGACTGGCCTCCCGCACACGTCGAGGACACGCCCGACACCCCGACCATCGAGACGCTGGTGGCGCTGGCCAACTCCCGAGAGGACCTGCGCCGAGCCGACCGGGACTGGACGGCCGGCGACACGCTGAAGAACGTGGTCGTCAAGCTCCGGCACCCCGACGGCAAGACCGAGCTGCTCGCGATCGGGCTGCCGGGCGACCGCGACGTCGACGCCAAGAGGCTCGACGCCGTCGTGCACCCCGCAGTCGTCGAGCCCTTCACCGACGAGGACTTCGCGGCCACACCGGGGCTGGTGCGCGGCTACATCGGGCCGGCGGCTCTGGGCGTGGAGAAACCGGCCGGCGTGCGCTTCCTCCTCGACCCCCGGGTGGTCGAGGGCACCCGCTGGGTCACCGGCGCGAACGAGCCGGGCCGGCACGTCTTCGACCTCGTCGCGGGCCGCGACTTCACCGGGGACGGGACGATCGAGGCGGCGACCGTGTTCGAGGGCGACCCCTGCCCCAACGGCGACGGCGGCAGCCTGGTGCCGGCGCGCGGCATCGAGATGGGCCACATCTTCCAGCTCGGCCGCAAGTTCGCCGACGCGCTCGACCTCAAGGTGCTCGACGAGAACGGCAAGCAGGTGGTCGTCACCATGGGGTCCTACGGCATCGGTCCGTCGCGCGCGGTCGCCGCCATCGCCGAGTCGACCCACGACGACCTCGGCCTGTGCTGGCCGCGCGCGGTCGCGCCCGCCGACGTCCACCTCGTCGCGACCGGCAAGGACGACGCGATCTTCGACGCGGCGCAGTCCCTCGCCGACGACCTGGTCGCCCAGGGCCTCGAGGTGCTCTTCGACGACCGTCGAGGGGTGTCGCCCGGAGTGAAGTTCAAGGACGCCGAGCTGCTCGGCATGCCGACGATCGTCGTGGTGGGCAAGGGGCTGGCCGACGGCACGGTCGAGGTACGCGACCGGCGCAGCGGGGAGCGCGAGGACGTCCCCGTCGCCGATGCCGCGGCCCACGTCGTACGCACCTGCCGCTCGTGACGCGTCCTGCCCGCCCCGGGGAGACGAGCGTCGAGGCGGTCGTCTTCGACTGGGGCGGCACGCTCACGCCGTGGCACACCATCGACCTGCGCGAGCAGTGGCGGCACTACGCCGAGGCCTACGACGCCGACCGGGCCGACGAGCTGTCGGCCCTCATCCTCTCCGCAGAGGACGACGCCTGGCGGGCCGGACGCGAGCACCAACGCTCGGCGACCCTCGACGAGATCTTCCGGTCGGTGGGAGTCGAGCCGACGGGGGAGCGGCACGAGCGCGCGCTCGCGGCCTACCACGCGTTCTGGGAGCCGCACACCTACACCGACCCCGACGTGCCGGACCTCCTCGTCGGCCTGCGCACGCGGGGGATCAGGGTCGGGGTGCTGTCCAACACGCTGTGGACCCGGGAGCACCACGAGGAGGTGTTCCGGCGCGACGGAGTGCTCGACCTCATCGACGGCGCCGTCTACTCCAGCGAGATCCCCTACACGAAGCCGCACCCGCAGGCCTTCCGGGCGGCGATGGGCGCGGTCGGTGTCGACGACCCGGCGCGGGTGGTGTTCGTGGGCGACCGGCCCTTCGAGGACATCCACGGGGCGAAGGACGTCGGCATGCGGGCCGTGCTGGTGCCGCACAGCGCGATCCCCGACGAGCAGAAGGGTCACGTCGAGGGGGACCCGGACGCGGTCGTCGACCGGCTGGCCGACCTGCTCGCGGTCATCGACGTCTGGGCGTCCTGAGCGGTGCCGGACCCCGAGGTCGTCGTCCTGCTCCTCCTCGCGGCGGGCTTCGCCGGCTGGGTGGACGCGGTCAGCGGCGGGGGAGGGCTGGTCCAGCTGCCGGCCCTGCTCATCGCCCTACCGGGCGCCTCGCCCGCTGCCGTCCTCGCGACCAACAAGCTGTCGAGCATCTGCGGCACGAGCGCCGCCGCGCTCACCTACCACCGCCGGGTGCGGCCCGACCTGCGCACCGCGCTGCCGATGGCCGGCTTCGCCCTCGTCGGCTCGGCGCTCGGCGCGCTGCTGGCCTCCCAGCTGCCCCGGTCGGTCTTCACACCGGTCGTGCTCGTGCTGCTCGTCGCCGTCGCCGCGTTCACCGCGCTGCGGCCGGACTTCGGACAGCTCCAGGCGCTGCGCTGGGCGGACCGACGCCGCCACCACGTCGCCGCGGGCGTAGGCGGCGCCGTGATCGGCTTCTACGACGGCATCTTCGGCCCGGGCACGGGGGCGTTCCTCGTGGTGCTGCTCGTCGCGCTCCTCGGCTACTCGCTGATCCAGGCATCGGCCAAGGCCCGCATCGTCAACCTCGCGACGAACCTCGGCGCCCTGATCGTCTTCGTCCCGCAGGGAGCGCCGATGTGGGCGCTGGGCCTGGCGATGGGAGCCTGCAACGTGGCGGGCGGCTGGCTGGGGGCGCACACCGCGATCACCCGGGGCAACAGGTTCGTGCGCGTCGTCTTCCTGGGAGTCGTCAGCGCGCTGGTCCTGCGGCTGGGCTGGGACGTCGTCACGTGATCTCGTTCCCCCTGCCCGAGCAGCTCGTCGCCGACCTGCTGGCGCAGTGGTGGCTTCGGCTCGAGCAGCCGCTCCGCGCCGGCGGCACCTCCTCGTGGCTGGCGCCGGTCGTCCGCGCCGGCACGGACGAACCGCTGCTGCTCAAGGTCGCCCGCCTCCACCCGGAGGCCGAGCACGAGCCCGACGGTCTGCGGCTGTGGGACGGGGACGGCGCCGTGCGGCTGCACGAGACGACGCGCGGCGGCGACGCGTACGCGGTGCTGCTGGAGCGCTGCGAGCCCGGCACCGAGCTCGGCGACGCCGTGGCCGAGCCCGACCAGGACCCCGTGGTGGCCGGCCTCCTGCAGCGGCTGTGGCGTGAGCCCGGTCCCGACCACCCGTTCCGGCCGCTCGCCGAGATGTGCGAGCAGTGGGCCGCGGAGTACGAGGAGGAGCCCTGCGCGGACCTGGACCAGGGTCTCGAGCGCGAGGGGCTCGAGCTCTACCGCGAGCTCGCGCGGCCGGCGCCGCACGACCGGGTGCTCGTGACCGACCTGCACGCCGGCAACATCCTGGCCGCGCGGAGGGAGCCCTGGTTGGTCATCGACCCGAAGCCCTACGTGGGCGACCCGGCGTACGACCCGACCAACCACCTGCTGAACTGCCGGGTCCGGCTGTTCGCGGACCCCGAGGCGCTGGTCGACCGGGTCGCCGGCCTGTGCGGCGTCGAGGCCGAGCGGCTGCGGCTGTGGCTGTTCGCGCGGCTCGTCGTCGAGTCGTCCTGGTGGCCGGAGCTGGCCGAGGTCGTGCCCCGGCTGGCCCCGCGCTGAGCCGGACGCGGCGGGAGCCCAGTGGTCAGACGCGTCACCCGTCCGGCGTAACTCTTGGTGAAACAGTTACTACTTCGTGTAACTGAACCGATGCTTGACCCGATGTCCCGGCAGGAACCGCCCCCAGGCCCAGCCCGAGCGCACCGGAGGTCCAGCAGATGACGCGCCGCACTCGTCGGAGTCGCCTCGCCGCCGGCGCATGCGTGGTGGCGCTGTCCGCGGCCGCGGTCACCGGCTCGGCGGCACCGGCCCAGGCCGGCCTGCTCGGCAACCTGCTCGGGACCGTCGGCGGTGTCGTCGACGGGACGACCACGCTGCTCAGCGGGACCGTCGAGAGCCTCCTCGGGCCGACGGGCTGGATCGTCGACGACGGGGTCACCGAGCTCGACCACGTCGCCACCGTGATCGGCGCGGACCGGCTGTACAGCCGCGGCTACACCGGCAAGGGCGTCGGAGTCGCGCTGATCGACACGGGCGTCGTGCCGGTGAAGGGCCTGACGTCCGGCAACGTCGTCAACGGCCCCGACCTCTCGTTCGAGAGCCAGTCCGACGACCACCGCTACCTCGACACGTTCGGCCACGGCACGCACATGGCGGGGATCATCGCCGGCAACGACCCGCAGACGCTGCTGGGCACCGGCCGGTTCCAGGGCATCGCGCCCGGGGCACGCCTGACCAGCCTCAAGGTGGCCTCGACCGAGGGCGCCGTGGACGTGTCCCAGGTCGTGGCGGCGATCGACTGGGTCGTGACCCACCGCAACGACGACCCGAAGAACCCGATCCGCGTCCTCAACCTGTCCTACGGCACCGACGGCGTGCAGGACTACCGCAAGGACCCGCTGACCCACGCCGTCGAGAACGCCTGGCGCGCCGGCATCGTGGTCGTCGTCTCCGGCGGCAACAACGGCACCGACCAGCCGCGGCTCAACAACCCGGCGTACGACCCGTACGTGCTCGCCGTCGGCGCCTCGGACACCAAGGGGACGGTCTCTGCGTCCGACGACGTGGTCCCCGCGTTCAGCAGCCGCGGTGACTCCGCCCGCCGGGTCGACCTCGTCGCCCCCGGCCGGTCGATCGTCTCGCTGCGCGACCCGGGGTCCTACATCGACGAGGCGCACCCGACCGCGCGCGTCGACGACCGCTTCTTCAAGGGCAGCGGCTCGTCCCAGGCCGCGGCCGTGACCTCCGGTGCGGTGGCGTTGCTGCTGCAGAGCCGCCCGAACCTCAAGCCCGACCAGGTCAAGGCGCTCCTGCGGGACTCGGCCGAGTCCATGCCGTACGCCGACTCCGCCGGCCGCGGCAGGGGCGAGCTGGACGTGTACCAGGCCTACCTCCGCTCGACCCCGAACAGCGTCCAGACCTGGCCGCAGTCGACGGGGCTCGGCTCGCTGGAGGAGGCCCGCGGGTCGCAGCACGTCGCCGACGGCGGCGTCGAGCTGACCGGCGAGCAGCACGTGCTCGGCCCGTTCAGCGCCCGGAAGTGGGCCCCGGCGAGCTCCTCCTTCTCCGCCTGGGACGGCGGGACGTGGGCCGGGCGCGACTTCACCGGGACCTGCCTCTGCGCGGACTCCTGGTCCGGCAAGGCCTGGGCCGGCAAGGCCTGGGCGGGCGACACGTGGGCCGGCAAGGCCTGGGCCGGGAAGGCGTGGGCGGGCAAGGCGTGGGCCGGAGACGGGTGGGAAGGCAAGGCCTGGGCCAGTGACGGCTGGAGCGGGGACAGCTGGGTCGGCAAGGCCTGGGCGGGCAAGGCCTGGGCGGCCGCGGGGTGGGGCCCGCCGTGACCGAGCGCGTCACCCCGGGGCACGGGGGACGCGTCTGGCTCGTCCTGACCGCGATGGTCGCGGGCCTCGTCCTGCCGCTCGGGCTGGCTGTGTCGCGGCTCGAACCAGCGGCGACCCTTCCGCTCGGGCTGCCTGTCACGGCCGTGCTCGTGGCGCTTCTGCTCGGCTTCGCCGCGGCCGAGGTCGGGGTGGTGCACATCCCGGTGGGCCGCAACAGCTATGCGCTCACGTTCAGCGACATCCCGCTCGTGCTGGGCCTGTTCTTCCTGTCGCCGGTCGCGTTCGTGCTCGTCCGGGTGCTCGGCGCGGCCGCGCCCCGGGCGGTCCAGAACCGGCGCAGCCCGCGCAAGCTCGTCTTCAACCTCGCGTGGTACTCCGTCGAGGCGTGCCTCGCCGCGCTGATCTGGCACGGAATCCTGTCGGCCGACGCGGGTCTCGGCCCGGCCACCTGGCTCGCGGCCGGCCTGGTGACCGTGACGGCCGATGTCGTCGGCACGCTGGTCATCTCGCTCGTGATCGCCGTCGACACCGAGATGCGGCCGAGGGCGCGCGAGGTGCTCTCCGAGGCGAACCCGCTCGTCGCGCTGGTCAACGCGAGCGCCGCGCTGGTCATCGTGTACGTCCTCACGGTCGACTGGCGCGCGCTGTGGACGGTCGCCGTCGTGGTCGCGGTTCTGGTCTTCGCCCAGCGCTCCCACAACCGGCTGCGCCGGCGCACCGAGAGCCTCGAGCAGCTCAGCCGGTTCACCGGCGAGGTCGGCGGGCAGCTCGACGTCGACTCCGCGGCCCAGACCGCCCTGGTCTGGATGACCAGGGCCCTCAAGGCCGAGGTCGCCGAGCTGACGCTCACCGAGGGCTTCGCGGGCACGTCGCGCCGGTGGGTCGCGCGCTACGACGGGGCCGTCGGCGAGCGGGACGGTGCGGGGGACGCGTCGGCCCTGGCGCCGTGGCTGGCCACCGGGCCCGTCCTGGTCCGCCGTAAGGCGCGTGACCTCGCGCTCCGGGGGGCGCTGCACTCGGTCGGCCTCCGTGACGCGGTCGCGATGCCGCTGCACGGGGACGGACAGGTCATGGGCACCCTCCTGGTGGGCGACCGGCTGGGCGACGTCGAGACCTTCGGCGGCAACGACCTGCGCGAGCTCGTGGCGGTCGGCAACCACCTGGGCGTGACGCTGCGCAACGCGCGTCGCGCCGACCTCATCCGGGAGAGCGCCGAGGACCAGGTGCGCCGGTCGCGCCTGGACGAGCTCACCGGGCTGCCGAACCGTCGCTTCCTCGAGGAGACGCTCGCGTCGCGACTGGCATCCGGGGGAGAGGCCACGGCGATCCTGCTGGACCTCGACCGCTTCAAGGACATCAACGACACGCTCGGCCACGGCACCGGGGACGCGCTGCTGCGCATGGTCGCCGAGCGGCTGGACCACAGCGCGCCGGCGGACGCCCTCGTGGCGCGCCTCGCCGGCGACGAGTTCGCCGTGCTGCTCCTCAGCGGCGACGACGCGACGACGGCCTCGGTGGTGGCCCTGGTGCGCCACGCGTTCGCGGTGCCCTTCGAGCTGGACGACCTGCAGGTGACCGTGGAGGCCAGCGTGGGCGTCGCGCGCGCCGGCGCGGACGGCGGGCCCGCCGACCTCCTCCGCCGGGCCGACATCGCGATGTTCGCGGCCAAGACGCGCCGTACCGGCGTCGAGACCTACCGCAGCGACCTCGAGGTCGTCAGCCCGCAGCGCCTCACCCTCCTGACCGAGCTCCGGGACGCGATCACTCGCGGCGAGCTGGTCGTGCACTTCCAGCCGAAGGTCCGCCTCAGCGACGGCGAGCCTCTCGGCGCCGAGGCGCTCGTCCGCTGGATCCACCCGACACGCGGCATGATCGCCCCGGACGAGTTCATCCCCGTCGCCGAGCACAGCGGTCTCATCACGCCGCTGACCTTCGCCGTGCTGCGCCAGGCCCTGGACGCCTGCTCGGGCTGGCGGCGCGCCGGGCGGGCGCTGGGGGTGGCGGTCAACATCTCGCCGCGCAGCCTGCTCGACCCGTCGTTCGTCGACGAGGTCGCGCGGGCCCTCGCGGCCGTGGAGGTCCCGGCGTCGGCGGTCACCCTCGAGATCACCGAGTCGAGCCTGATGGCCGACCCCGAACGCGCGGTCGAGGCCCTGGCGCGCCTGCGCTCCCTCGGGCTGCACCTGTCCATCGACGACCTGGGGACGGGCTACTCGTCGCTGTCCTACCTGCAGCGGCTGCCGGTCTCCGAGGTCAAGATCGACCGCTCGTTCCTGCGACCCCACGACCAGGACGGTGACGCCTTCGCGATCGTGGGCGCCATCGTGGACCTCGGTCACCGGCTGGGCCGGTCGGTGGTCGCCGAGGGCGTCGAGGACGAGGCCACGTGGCGCCGCCTCCAGGAGGTCGGCTGCGACGTCGCGCAGGGCTACTGGATGAGCCGCCCGCTGCCGGCGGCCGACTTCACCGCCTGGTTGGAGGGCTGGCGGCCGTCGTCGGCGTCAGCGCTGCGCGCCCTGGCCTGAACGCGGGTCAGCCCCGCTCGGCCAGCCCGGGGAAGGGGACGCTGCCGGCGCGCCACCGAGCCGCCCGCACCGCGGCGCTGCGCAGGCCGTCCACCGCGACGGACCGCAGGTCCCCGTCGAGGTCGACCACGGCGTCGGCCCAGACCGCCGCGAGACGTTCCTCCAGCAGCGTGGCGAGCACGCGCGCGTCCTGGGGCGTGACGACGGGGGAGGGCAGGGCGTAGGTCGCCGCCGGCGGCTCGGGCACGCCGCCGAGCCCGGTGACCAGCCCGCCGAGGGAGTCCCGGCTCGCCCGGTGGTCGTCCCGGAGGCGTTCCGCGCGCAGCTGGTCCGAGCCGGTCAGCCGGGCGCCCGCGACGCCGTACCCGAAGACCACCGCGTGCTCGGCCGCCAGCACCCGCTGCAGGGTCGCGCGGTCCCGCCTCCGGTCACGTCGGGCCGTCACCGGCCGGCCGCCGCGTCGAGCAGCGCCGCGTGCGCGTCCTCGCACGCCGCGATCGAGGCGAGCAGCCGGGCCGTCCCGGGCACGGTGCCGACCGCCTGACGAGCGCGCCGGTCCGATGCCGACCGCTCGGCCGCGGCCAGCGCCCTGCGGGCCGCCGGCAGCGTCCCGGGCACCGCGGGCGGGGTGGCCGACGGGCTCGGCGACCCGGTCGGGGACGGCGAGGTGGTGGGCCGGCTCGGGGCGGGACCGCGCAGGGCGGCGACGTGGGCCGTGTGCTCGGCGGCGAGCGGCGACAGCTCGTCGCGGGCCGCCGGGAAGCGCGCGAGGACCGCCGCGTACAGCGCCTCCAGCGCCTCCACCTCGGTCGCCACGCGGGTGCGCAGCCGCACCTCCGCCGGGACGGCGGGTGGAGCCGCCTCGTCACCGGGCAGGCAGCCCGCGAGGGCCAGGAGACCGCCGCCCACCAGCACGTCGCGCCGGCTGGGCGGGCGGGGCGCCGGCCGCGTCATGGGGTGATGATCGCACGGGCGGCGCCCGCTATCGTCGGGGTGCACGACACGCACCGGCAGGGCCCGACCGACGAGTGACCGACGCCGGGCACGGCCTGACAACAGCAGAGCGAGGAGGGTCCGACGTGGCAAGGGCATCGGACCGCGAGGCTCTGCTCGGGCTGCTCGGGCCGGTCGTCAGCGACCACGGGCTCGACCTCGAGGACGTCACGGTGACGCCGGCCGGCAAGCGCCGGATGCTGCGGGTCGTCGTCGACGGAGACCACGGCGTGGGCCTGGACACCGTGGCCGAGGTCAGCACGGCCGTGTCGGCTGCGCTCGACGACTCCGACGCGATGGGCGGCGCGCCGTACGTCCTGGAGGTCACCTCGCCCGGCGTCGACCGGCCCCTCACCGAGCCCCGCCACTGGCGCCGGGCCCGCAGCCGCCTCGTGACGGCCGCGCTCGCCGACGGCAGCACGGTCGCCGGCCGGGTCACCGAGGCCGACGACGAGGCCGTGACGCTCGACGTCGACGGCACCCCGACCCGGCTGGCGCTGTCCGACGTCACGTCGGGGCGGGTCCAGGTCGAGTTCAGGCGCGGGACCGAGGAGGGCTGAGCGATGGACATCGACATGACCGCCCTGCGGGCTCTGGAGCGCGAGAAGGAGATCTCGTTCTCGCTGCTCGTGGAGGCGATCGAGGCGGCGCTGCTCATCGCCTACCAGCGCACCGACGGCCACCAGCCGACCGCCCGCGTCGAGCTCGACCGCAAGAGCGGCCACGTCACGGTGTGGGCCGCCGAGACCGACGACGAGGGCGCGGTCCTGCGCGAGTGGGACGACACGCCGACCGGTTTCGGGCGCATCGCCGCGACGACCGCGAAGCAGGTCATCCTGCAGCGGCTGCGCGACGCGGAGGACGAGCAGACCTACGGGGAGTTCGCCGGCAAGGAGGGCGACATCGTCTCGGGGGTCATCCAGCAGGGCAAGGACCCGCGCAACGTGTTCGTCGACCTCGGGCGCATCGAGGCCGTCCTCCCGCCGCCCGAGCAGGTGCCCGGTGAGTCGTACGAGCACGGCAGCCGGCTGCGCTGCTACGTCGTCCAGGTGCGCAAGGGCATGCGCGGGCCGTCCATCACGCTCTCGCGCACCCACCCAAACCTCGTGCGCAAGCTCTTCGCGCTCGAGGTCCCCGAGATCGCCGACGGCACGGTCGAGATCAAGGCGGTCGCCCGCGAGGCCGGCCACCGGACCAAGATCGCGGTGACCTCCCACCGGTCGGGCGTCAACGCGAAGGGCGCGTGCATCGGCCCCATGGGCGCGCGGGCTCGGGCAGTGATGGCCGAGCTGCACGGCGAGAAGATCGACATCGTCGACTGGTCGGACGACCCGGCGACGTTCCTGGCCCAGGCGCTGCAGCCGGCGCGGGTCAGCTCGGTCGAGATCGTCGACGCCGAGGCCAGGGCGGCGCGGATCATCGTGCCCGACTACCAGCTGTCGCTGGCGATCGGGCGCGAGGGGCAGAACGCCCGGCTCGCGGCCCGCCTGACCGGTTGGCGCATCGACATCCGCCCCGACGTGGCGCCCGCCGCCGCCGACGCACCCGCGGCAGACGCCGGCACCGAGCCGGCCTGAGGCCCGCGTGGCCGACCCGGTCCGCACGTGCGTCGGCTGCCGGACGCGTGCCCGTGCCGCCGACCTGCTGCGCGTCGTCGCCCGCGACGGGGCGCTGGTCCCCGACCCGCTGCGGCGGCTGCCCGGCCGCGGCGCGCACCTGCACCGCGACCCCGCCTGCCTCGAGCTCGCCGAGCGGCGCCGGGCGTTCCCGCGCGCCCTGCGCGTGCCCGGCCCCCTCGACGCCACCGCGGTCCGGGATGCCGTGGGGGTGGCTACGCGTTAGACTGCCCAGGACCGCGAGCAGACACCGGCGCCGAGGCGCAGGTCGACCACGCCTGCGGTCAGCAGCACGCGCAGAGTCCTTGCGCGGAACGACCGTCCAGTCACCGAGAGCGAGTCGAGACGCCATGAGCACCCGATGAGCACGCACCCATGAGTGCCCCCGTGCAGTAACGACGGTCCGTCGCCGACACCGGCCCGGACCGAGACAGGAGAGTTGTGGCAAAGGTCCGGGTCTACGAGCTCGCCAAGGAGCTCGGTGTCGAGAGCAAGGTCGTCATGGCCAAGCTCAACGATCTCGGGGAGTTCGTCCGGTCGGCGTCGTCGACCGTCGAGCCTCCCGTCGTACGCAAGCTGAAGGACGCCCTCCCCGCCGCGGCGCCGGCCGCCGAGCCCGCGCCGGCCGCG
>Ga0299913_10002117_pt1 | contig 15439 bp, 17 predicted proteins | sample RVTome_9_FD_201360 | JGI IMG/M metagenome (GOLD analysis project Ga0299913, IMG submission 201360) | Soil microbial communities from uranium-contaminated site in the Upper Colorado River Basin, Wyoming, United States - RVT155D38 (version 2) ...
CGTCGGTTGCTCGGTCCGGTATCGCCTGGAAGATCCTGATGGGGAGGGCGATTCCCTTCAGGTCGAACTCGCCCACCTCGATCAGCCGGAACCCGTTTGCTGCCACGTTCGCCACCACCGCCTCGCCGACGAAGACCTGACCCGGCCCGGCTCTCGAGGCGATGCGCGAAGCGATGTTGACGGTCCGCCCGAAATAGTCACCCTCCTCGTAGATCATCGGTCCTGCATTGACCCCGATGTGGGCCGGAGGCAGCCCGCGAGAGGGGGCGCTCTCGACGATCTCCATCGATGCTGTGATCGCCTCGCCGGGGTCCCGGAAGTGGAGGAGGACCCCGTCTCCGAGCAGCTTGACCACCTCGCCGCGATGGCGGGTCGCTGCATCGCTCACCAGCTCCGCAAGGCTGAGTGAGACACTGACTGCGACTTCGTCTCCAGACTCTTCCGTCAACCGGGTGTATCCGGAGAGGTCGGCGAACACCGCAGCCTCGAGTGCTCTCGGTGGCCGAGGCCGCACGCCGGCATCGTCGAGAGCGGTCTCCACGTGGGCGAATTGGTGCTCGGTCATGAAGACCTCGGAGTGACGGCGAAACAGCCATCCGAGCAGATCTTCACCGGAGCGGCCGACGCGGAGGCCAACCTCACGGATGGATGCCTCGAACGCTTCGTTGTCTCTGAGTCCCTGACTGCGGAACCGCTGCTCGACCGTCGTGTGGAAGTGGTGGGGCACGTACTGGGCGATCCGGCGCACGCTGTCCCCCCAGACCCGCGCCAGGCGGACCACGTCCTCGCCGGAAAGGTCGGCACCGAAGAGGACGCCGAGCATCTGGAGGGCCTCCATGTCCTCCTCACGGACGTTTTCCTCTGGGTCGGGTCGAGGCAACCCGAAGGCGAGATAGATCCGTTGCAGGGTTGGGAACGGGACCCCAAGCTCCTCGCTGACATCGGTGAATCTGAGCTCGGACCGAGGATGCCTGCGGCCGGCGCTTTCGAGGTAGCCCAGAGTGAGGTGACCCGAGGCAAGCGCCTTGGAGAGGGCTTCGGCTTCGATCCCCAGCGCGTCGAGCTGGCCCACCACCCGCACCCGCATGACGTCCTGACGCGAGAACAGGCCTTCCACGGGATAAAGGATCCCGAGGTCGACCAGCTCCCGAATGCGATCGAGGCTGGTTCCGCACGCCTCGGCGAGCTCTGTTCCGGTCAACCGGCCGGGCACCACTGCTCTCGGATCACTCGATATAGAACGCAGGATCGGCGACGAAAGCGTCGTGGCAGGCCTGGGAGCAGAAGTAGTAGGTGACTCCCTGATGGTCTGCGGTCGCCACCGCGTCCTCACTGTCGATCTTCATGCCACATACAGGGTCGGTAACCATGGCCATCACATCCTCCATCTCGAGAGTCGGCCAGAATGACAGCCGAGTTCTACCCGGAGAATACGGTGGCGAACCCGACCCGAGCTCTTCTTCGACGTCGTGTCGTAACCGGCTTGGGCAGAATTCGTATCTCAATGAGGAGGCCCTCGAATGAGCGACAAGAGAACCACCGCCCGGGCGTTCCACGACGCGGGCGGCGTAGATGATTGGCGGGTCCTGTTTTGGGGCGCCTACGCCTACTACCGGATTGGGTCCTTCGCGGAGGGGGCGAGATTCGTCGCCGCGATCGCCGAGGTCGCCGAGGCGACGGGGCATGCTCCCGACGTCGACCTGCGTCCGGACGGAGTGACGGTCCGCACCTTCTCACGTGAAGACGGGGCACTGAGCGAGCGCGACGTCGAGTTCGCCCGGCGGACCTCGGCTGTGGCCAGGGACCTTGGGCTCGAGCCCGATCCGTCGCAGGTGCAATGCGTGGGCATCGCGGTGGCACAAGACGCCGACATGGACGTCCGTCCCTTCTGGGCGGCTGCCTTCGGATACACGGACCTCGGCGCCGAGGATGCCATCGACCCCCACCGACGCAACCCGCACCTGTGGTTCCACGAGCTCGACCCGCCCAAGCCCGGTCGGGGCCGGGTTCATATCGACGTCAGTGTGCCCGCCGATCAAGCCGAGGCGCGGGTCGCCGCCGCAGTCGCTGCCGGCGGCCGCATCGCCGACGACTCGCATGCGCCCGAATGGTGGATGCTCGCCTCTCCGGACAACCACGGTGTCGATATCGCGGCATGGCCCGACTTCGAGGACTACGAACACTGAGCCGGCTGGTCGTCCTAACCAGGAATCTCATGGACCTGGCGCTCGTGCAGGCGGCCGTTCCCGAGGCCATCGCAGCCCACACCGTCGATGACGAGGAGCTAGCTGGCGCCGACCTCATCCTCCTCGACCTCGCTATGGGGCTCAGCCCCGCGGACGTGGTCTCGATCGGGCCACCTGTGGTCGCCTACGGACCCCACGTGGACGCTCGGGCACTGGAATCAGCAATTGAAGCGGGCTGCCGGGATGCACTGCCCCGATCAAAGGTCTTCCGGCGCCTGCCGGAGCTGCTCGACCGCGGTCCTCGATGACCACCTCTCGGCTCGACCTCTCCCGGCTGCAGATCCTTGCCTTTCGACGGCGGGTGGGAGCCCTGGGCGAGCGGCTTCCACCTGGTCGGCAGTCGCTGCGGCGTGCCGCGTGGGCGGGTCTGCAGGACAGCATGCCCCGGGCCGCCCTCCTCTCGATTCACGCCCGTGTCGAGGGAGCACAACCCTCGACCTGGGAGGACCCATGCCTGGTTCAGCTCTGGGGCCCGCGGTACAGCGCCTACGTGGTGGCGGAACGCGATCTCGCGGTCTTCTCGCTCGGGAGACTGCCGGACGCTGCAGGCCGACGACAAGTCGCCGAGGATGTCGCAGCACGGCTTCGCGATCAGCTCGGCGGGGCGAAGATGGCATACGGGGCGGCGGGGCGCGCCCTCGGTATGAACCCCAACCAGCTCAGGTACGCAGCACCCACCGGAACGGTGTTGATGCGGTGGGACGGGGCCCGACAGCCCGTCATTTGGACCGTGGCGCCACCCGACGTCGACCCGCGAGATGCCCGATCAGAGCTGGCACGCCGATACCTGCACACATTCGGTCCGGGCACCCCCGAATCGTTCGCCGCCTGGGCGGGGATCGCGCGAAGTCAGGGCATCGCCACCTTCGACGCTCTCCGCAATTCGCTGACCCCGGTGCGGACACCGATCGGGGAGGCGTGGATTCTCGCTCGCGACGAGACTTCACTACGAGCCGCTCCAGGGCCGGTGGCCCCGGCACGCCTCCTCCCCAGCGGCGACTCGTACTTTCTCCTTCATGGTGACGATCGCGAGCTCCTCGTTCCCGACGAAGATCGTCGACGCGCTCTTTGGACGTCCCGCGTCTGGCCGGGCGCCGTCCTCGTCGACGGCGAGATCGTCGGGACCTGGAGGCGCTCACAGAACACGGTGTCCATTCAGACCTGGCGCCGCCTCGCCCGCGCCGCTCGCGACGCAGTCGAAACCGAAGCTGCGTCGTTGCCGTTACCCGATGTCGGGGAGATCCGCGTCCGATGGGACGACTGACGCACCCGGCTGTGTCGTACGCTCGCGCCGTGTCGCACGTCATCCGCTCCAAGCCAGAGGGGGCATCGGTGTGAGGGCGGTCGTCTACGACCGGTATGGCCCTCCCGACGTGTTGAGGGTCGAGGCGGTCCCGACGCCGTCTCCGGCTGCGAACCAGGTTCTGGTCGCGGTAGCCGCGACCTCGGTCAACCTATCCGATTGGGAGTGCCTGCGCGGGACCCCCATGTACGCGCGGATCGGCGGGTTGCGCGCCCCGGCGCAGCGGACGCTCGGCTCCGATATCGCCGGGCGGGTCGAAGCGGTCGGCCCTGGCGTAACTCGGTTCCGTCGCGGCGATGAGGTGTACGGCGAGATCCGCATGGGTGGTTTCGCCGAGTATGCATTGGCACGCGAGTCGGCGCTGGCGCACAAGCCGGAGAAGCTGACGTTCGACGAGGCGTCCACGCTGCCTCAATCGGGTGCGATCGCGCTCCAGGGAACCACAGGGATTGGCCCCGGGCAGCGGATCCTGATCAACGGTGCCGGCGGGGGATCGGGGTCGTTCGCGATCCAGCTCGCCAAGCGGGCCGGCGCCCATGTCATCGGGGTCGACAACGCCGGAAAGCTCGAGTTCATGGGATCGGTCGGCGCCGACGAGGTCATCGACTATCGAAGTCAGGACTTCACCAAGGTCGAGCCGGTCGACCATGTGCTCGATTTCGTCGCCCACCGATCGGTGTTCGCCTACCGGAGGGCGTTGGCTCCGGGCGGCCGGTACCGCTGCGTCGGCGGGACCGCACGGGCACTGCTGCGAGTGGTGACGATCGGGGCGGTCCTTGGCAGACTCACGGGTCGCCGGCTCGGGATCCTCGTCGTGAAGCCAGGTCCGGCGCACTTCGAGCCCCTCGCCGAGCTGTGTCTCTCAGGCGAAGTCCAATTCCACATCGGTCGGAGGTTCGGGCTCGACGAGGTGCCCCAGGCGCTGGCCCACGTCGGTGAAGGACGCGCCCTGGGCAAGGTGGTGGTCGAGGTCGCCTGATCCGGGGCTGCCTGGCCGGGGTTGACAGGAAACCATTTAGTTTCCTATTCTCGCCTCGTGGAGACGGTGTTCAAGGCGCTTGCCCACCCGACCAGACGGGAACTACTCGACTCGTTGTTCGCGCAAGACGGTCAGACGTTGACCTCGCTGACCGACGGTCATGACATGACCCGAATCGGGGTCGCCAAGCACCTCCAGCTCCTGGAGGAGGCCGGCCTGTTGGTAACCCGGCGACGCGGACGGGAGAAGCTGCACTTCTTGAATCCGATCCCCATCCGGCTCATCCACGACCGTTGGGTGAGCAAGTACACCGAGCCTTGGGCCGCCGGTCTGGTCGACCTCAAAGCAGATTTGGAGGAAGCGATGGAGAAGGTCTTCGAGATATACATCCGCACCACCCCGGAACGGCTGTGGGCGGCCATCACCGACCCGGCGATCCGATCCAGGTATCACTTCGGTGCAGGTGTCGACTCGACCTGGACCCCGGGGTCGAAGTGGATGCTGGTGCATCCCGGTGCCGGCGGCGCCCTCGCCGAGGGTGAGAACCTGGTGGTGGATCCGCCGCATCGACTCGTGCAGACCATGGACGTTTCCTGGAGCGAGGATGCAGCACGGGAGGGCACCTCCCGGGTGACCTGGGAGATCGAACCGATCGGTGACTCTTGTCGTCTGACGGTCATCCACGACCAGCTCAGGGACGATGCACCCGCCGAGCTGTATGGAGGCTGGCCGATGATCCTGTCGGGACTGAAGACCTGGCTCGAGACCGGCGAGACCCTCACAACTCCGGGCTCACTCATGTACGACCAGACCTGAATCGAAGGAGGAAGAGATCATGCCATCGACCACCATCACCGATGTTCGGACCGTAGGGATCGGTGTCCGAGACCAAGACGCCGCTGTTGCGTTCTTCGTCGGCACCCTCGGCTTCGAAAAGCGTCTCGACGCGCCGATCGGTCCGGAAATGCGATGGATCGAAGTCGCACCGCGCGGTGCCACGACTTCAGTAGCCCTCAACCCAACCGAGAGGCCGGCCGGGGTCACAGCCGACACCGGCATCCGCTATGTGGTGCCCGACGTCGATGCCGAACATGCGGCGATGCGCAGACGTGGGGTCGATGTCGGGGAGGTGATGCGTTGGGATGGTGTCCCCCCGATGTACAGATTCGACGACCCCGACGGCAACCGCCTCTACATCGTGGAGGAAGTCCGATGACTACGACCCAACCCGTCTCCGAGAAGCTCGACAAGACCTTCACCGCCACCCTGGAGAAGAGCCCCGCCCGAGGCGGATGGACCTACGTCGTCACCGACTGGACGGCTGAGTTCTTCGGCACTCGGGGGCTGGTCAAGGTCTCCGGAACCGTCGACGGCCACGCCTTCCGCAGCTCATTCATGGCGCTCGGTGACGGCACCCACAAGCTCCCGATCAACTCCGACCTCCGGGCCACAATCGACAAGGGCGAAGGAGACACGGTCACCATCCACCTCACTGCACGGCACCGGAGGTAGCTGCGCTCGGCTCCGGGGTGGTGTCCGCGGAGTGGTCTAGCCTCTCAGGCCGGAATCCGCCCGCCCTACCCGGAGGAAACCGGTGACCGTGTTGGATTGGCTACTCGATTCTGACCCCGCGATCCGGTGGCAGGTGATGAGGGATCTCACCCACGAGCCCGCAGATGTCGTCGCCGCCGAGCGCGCCAAGGTCGCCACCGAGGGTTGGGGAGCACAGCTGTTGGCATTGCAGGACGCAGACGGTCAATGGGGCAGAGATGTGCTTCCCGCCTCGAGTCAGGGCGCGGGGGAGGGCCTGCCCGACGTCGGCACTCGGAAACTCCTGCGCGAGCTGCACGAGGTCTCCCTGGACCGGCTCGCCGGATACCTGGACCTCGACCCAGGGACCCTCTCCGCCTGGGAGAACGACCCGAGCCCGAACCCGGAGGTCGACGGCTTCGACAAGTACCGCTCTGTGCTGAATTGGATGAGGAACTCCATAGGCACCTTGAAGCCGTTCTGGACCTCGACGACCTACACCCTGATGCTCCTGCGTGACATGGGACTCGAGCCTGCCAGTGGGCAGGCTCACCGGGCGGTAGCGCCGGTCAGAGACAACAGCAGGTGGGACCACGATGGGCAGCGATTCTTCGACGGAGAAGTCGAGCCGTGCATCAACGGGAAGGTGGTGGCCCTCGGTGCCTACTTCGGCCAGGACGTCGACGGTATCGTCGAACGACTCCTCGGTGAGCAGCTCGACGACGGTGGTTGGAACTGCGAGGCGGAGAACGGCTCGGTCCGGTCGTCGTTCAACACCACGATCGCGGTCCTCGAAGGCCTGCTGGAGTATGAGGCCGCCAACGAACCTTCTCCGAATGTGAGCGCCTCCCGTCTCGAGGCCCAGGAGTACCTGCTGGAGCGAGGCATGTTCCGTCGTCTTTCAACCGGCGAGATCGCCGATCCCGCCTGGACACAGTTCTCGTACCCAACGTATTGGCACTATGACGTCTTGCGCGGGCTCGACTACCTACGGAGTGCCGGCGCCGAACCGGATGAGAGGTGCGCCGAGGCGATCGCGCTCCTGGAGAGAAAGCGGGACTCTGAGGGACGATGGCCCTTGGAGAACACCCATCCCGGTCGGGTTCACTTCGAGATGGAGGAGGGCGACGGCAAGCCGAGTCGGTGGAACACGCTGCGCGCCATGCGTGTGTTGAGATGGTACGGAGGTGAGCCAGACCAATACCTGTTGTCGTCTCTCACCCACCCGGAAGACCGGGTTCCCTAGAACGTGACGACCTTGTCGGCCCAAATCGTCCAGTTGCCGAGCTCTTCCAATGTTGATCGGTGGACGCCCTCGACCAGCAGATTGTCCGTGATTCCTCTCGCATCGAGGCAGGTGGTGCAGGCACCGATCAGGACGTCTCGTCGGACCAGTGAGGCGAGCATGCGATCGAGGTGGTAGTAGCCATCGGGCAGCTTCTGTCCGGCCATTGCGGAGGTGACCGCGTCCCCCATCAGGAAGAGCCTGACCTCGGCTTCCTCCCGTCCGGCGACCTCCCGGGCGAGGCGGAGGCCGTTGAAGCACTTCTCGGTCCCATAGGGAGGGTCGTTGAGGACGAAAAGCACTTTCGTCGCCGACGTGGTCTGCTGCCTTTCATCGAGGGTTGTGTTCATGACTCATATGTCAATGCCGGGAGCCGCAGGCAAGTAGAGGCTTAGGTCCCATATGCGAGCGAGGCCCTCGGAAGCGTCTCTCTGAGCCGGACGATCACGTCGACACCGCTGGCGGCGGTGATGGCTGCAACGATCACGATGGCTGTCTCGATCGAGTAGATATCGGCCAGCACACCTGCAAGTACCGCGCCGACGGCGAATCCGACATCTCGCCACAGGCGGTACACGCCGACGGCGGCGCCTCGCCACGTGGGGTGGGCAACGTCGCTCACGGCGGCGATGAGAGTGGGATACGCCATCGCGGTCCCGGCCCCGAAGAGCACACTCCCTGTCACCCAGTACCCGATGCTTCCACCCGCCGCGATCAGGAGAAGCCCGGCCGCCTCGGTGAGCTGGCCGGCGGCTATCAGCCATTTACGGCCGATCCGGTCGGAGAGGGCTCCGGTGCCGAGCTGGCCGATTCCCCATACGGCGGGGGCAATGGCGACGAGTGCGCCGATGGTGGAGAGCTTCAGCCCGGCGCCGGCGTAGAGGAGGGGGAGCAGCCCCCAGGCCATGCCTTCGTTGAGGTTGTTGACCAGCCCGGCCTGGGAAGCCGATGACAGGGTCTTGTCCCGCCAGCTGGTCAGGGCGAATACTTGTCCCGGGGTGAGGTCTCCTGCCCGGGCCTCCGGATCCCGGGCAAAGGCGGCGACTTCGTGCACCGCGTGCTCTCTGGTCTCCCGGATGAAGAGGGCCGAGAGCCCCAATCCGAGCGCGGCGAAGGCGATGCCAAGGAAGAACGGCGCCGGCCGAAGCCCGGCGATCTCGGCGATGGCGCCCGTGGCCCATGCGGCCAGGGCAACTGCGCCGTACCCGGCGGCTTCATTGAACCCCATGGCGGTGCCCCGACGACGCGGGCCGACCAGGTCGATCTTCATGATCACGGTGACGGACCAGGTCAGACCCTGGTTGACCCCGAGGAGGATGTTGGCGGCGATGATCCATTCCCATGTCGGCGCCCAGATGAGTAGCAGCGGGACGGGCAGGGCGATCAGCCATCCGGCGACGAGGACCGGCTTGCGCCCATACCGGTCGGCGAGCCGGCCGGCGAAGTAGTTGACGGCGGCCTTCGTCATACCGAAGGCGGCGATGAAGGACAGCATCCCGGTTCGGGCCGTCATCCCGAACTCCGATTCGGCGAGGAGGGGCACGACGGTTCGTTCCTGACCGACCATCCCGCCGACCAGGGCGTTCACCGCCACCAGGAGCAGGAACTGGGGGAGATTCTCTTTGAGCCCCAGGACGACCGATTGGCCGCTGCGGCGAGTCACCCTTCGCTGACCAGAGTGCCGAGCCGCGCCGGCTCACCTGCGAACACGGCTGTGTCTGAATGGCCGGCACGAGCGAGGAGGCTGGCGGCGGTCATCGCCCGCTCACCGCGTCCACAGTGGACCAGCATTGCGGTTCGGGGCAGATCATTGGCCGCCTCCGCAATTTGGCCCAGCTCGATGTGGATTGCCTCCGGCAGGTGGCCGGACCGGTGCTCGGAGCTCTGACGCACGTCCAGGATGGCTCGGGCCCTGTCGGGATGGTCGATGATGGGGATCCGAGAGACCGATCGTCGCGCCTGCGTCCATGCTGCGATCCCGCCGGCCAACTCGCCGAGGACGTTCTCGAATCCCACGGTCAAGGCCGCCCACACCAGATCCTGACGATCCACCTCAGCGTCGGCGATGAAGACAAGGGGGGTGCCTCGGGGAACCAGCCACCCCAGCCAGGTGGCGAACTGGCTTCGCCAGGGATTCGACAGCGCTCCTGGCACGTGGCCATCGGCGAAGGCCTCGATGCCTCTGACATCGACCATCTCGGCTCCGTCGGAGATCGCCGCATCCATCTCGGCGACGGTCAGCCTGGGAAGAGGCGAGAGCGGCGTCCCATGGACTCGGGCGCCTTGCCGGTTCACCTCCCGCAACTCGAGGAAATAGGGGGGAAAAGACCCGTAGCCGGCGAGCAGGCGCGTCACGAATGTGTCCTCGTCGGGATCGTCGGCGAACAACGGATTGGACCGCCGCTCGACTCCGATGGTCGTGGTCCGTTCCGATGCCGAGCCGACCGAACAGAAGGAACCGGCGCCATGGGTCGGGTAGACGGCCAGACTCTCGGGCAGGGTGAAGAGACGCTGCTTGATCGATCGGTAAGCGGCACGAGCCAGCGGCTCGGTCTGGTCGACAGTGAGCAGATCGGTGCGGGCCACTCCGCCGGTCATGAGCGTTCCTCCTGAGAAGAGGGCAACCGGCGTGGAGCCGTCCAGGAGCAGATAGGAGAGATGCTCGGGAGTGTGCCCCGGGGTGGCGATCACTCTCAGTGCCAATCCTCCCAGGTCGATCTCGTCTCCGTCGTGGAGGCGTCGGTGCGGATAGGCGAGATCCGACCCGGCCGGGGCCCACAGCTCGGCGCCGACGGCGCTCAGCTCCCGGCCACCGGAGACGAAGTCGGCGTGGAGATGGGTCTCGACCACGAACCTGGCCTCCAGACCCAGCCGATCCAGCTCGGACATATAGGGTCGAGGGTCCCGTTCCGGATCTACCACCAGAGCTCCACCGTCGCCGAGATCCACCAGATAGGAGCTGTTGCCCAAGCCCTCATCGACAATCGCATTCACCGACATCGCCACACCTTCTCAAGCCATCGTTTGAGTATGATGCCGTGGTCTGGCAGGATAATCAAGCCGACGTTTGAATATTGATACCTCATAGGGGCTGATTTGAGGACAGGGGATAGACGAAAGGCCAAAGACGCCCTTTTCGAAGGGTTCGCCGCCATTGCCGCTGCGATGGCCTCTGGTCGCCGCGCCGAGATCGTGGAGGTGCTTGCTCAGGGAGAGCGGACAGTAGAGGAGACGGCGGATGCGATCGGCCAGTCTTTGGCCAACACGTCGCATCATCTCCGCACCCTGGCCCGGGCAGGACTTGTCGCCACCCGCCGTGAGGGCACCCGCATCTATTACCGGTTGGCATCGGATCAGGTGCTGGACTCCTGGCTTGCCCTTCGCCGGCTGGCAGCCGAACAACTCGACGACATCGAGGATCTGGCCCGCGCCTACCTGGGCGACCGCACCGATCTCGAGGTGATCAGCCGTGGCGAGCTCGAGACGAGACTCCGGGGTGGGGACCTGGTCCTGATCGACGTTCGACCCGAATCGGAGTATGAGGCGGGACATCTGCCGGGAGCAACATCCATCCCGCCGGATCAACTCGAAAGGTTGGACCACCTCGTGTCCACCATCCCCCCCGACCAGGAGATCGTCGCATACTGTCGCGGCCCCTATTGCGTTTTCGCCGACGATGCCATCCGGCATCTGGCGGGCCAGGGCCGGTCTGCTACCCGGCTGGTGGAAGGCGTTCCCGAGTGGCGTCGGGGGGGCGGTGAGGTCGAGACAGGGAGATGAAGGGATGACGGAAGAGTTCGACATGGTGATCGTCGGCGTTGGAACCGCCGGTGAGGACCTGGCCCTGCAGCTGCTCGACGCGGGTTTGGAAGTAGCGGGCATCGAGCCTCGGCTAGTCGGCGGCGAGTGCCCATATTGGGCTTGCATCCCATCCAAGATGGCGATCCGCGCCGCCAACCTCCTTGCCGAAGCTCGGCGGGTCGACGGTGTCGCCGGCCGGGCGCAGATCACACCTGACTGGTCGCAAGTGGCCACACGGATCCGGGAGGAGGCCACGGCAAACTGGGACGACAGCGCCGCCGTCGCCCGGTTCGAGGGCAAGGGGGGCCGGCTGGTTCGAGGATGGGGCCGGCTGACGGGGCCACGATCCGTTGCCGTCGGTGAGCACACCTTTCATGGACGGCTCGGAGTGGTCATTGCCACCGGGTCGAAACCGGCGGTCCCGCCGATACCCGGTCTCGCCGATGTTGCCTACTGGACGACCCACGAAGCCATCGCCGCCGACCCGTTGCCGGGCTCGATGGTCGTCCTCGGTGGCGGGGCCGTCGGGTGTGAGCTTGGCCAGGTCTTCTCCCGTTTCGGCGTCGAGGTGACCATCGTCGAAGGCCGGGATCGGATCCTTCCCTTGGAAGAGCCGGAAGCGTCCCTGCTGATTGGATCCGTGCTCGAGAGCGAAGGGATCGACGTCCGCACCGGTATGCGGGTCGAGAGTGCCGGCGGGGCCGATGACGACGTGGAATTGACGCTGGAGGGAGGAGCGACTGTCTCTGCGAATCGGGTTCTCGTGGCCACCGGGAGGACCGTTGACCTCTCGGAGTTGGGTCTCGACTCGGCCGGGGTCGTCGCCAACGGGCGTTTCATCGATGTCGACGACCGGATGCGCGCCGGTGACGGCATCTGGGCGATGGGCGACATCACGGGGAAAGCAATGTTCACCCACGCTGCGCTGCAACAGTCGGCGACGATCGCAGGCGACATCCTGGGGCGCGACCAATCACCAATCCGGTACGAGGCGATGCCCAGGGTCACCTTCACCGACCCTGAAGTCGGATCGGTCGGGCTCAGCGAAGCCCAGGCCGAGGAACGGGGGCTCGATGTTGCCGTTGCGGTCAAGAACGTCCCATCGACATTCCGCGGCTGGCTACACGACACCAACATCCAGGGCTTGATCAAGCTGGTCATCGATACCGGTGCGGGGACATTGGTCGGGGCCACCGTGGTCGCCCCCAGCGGCGGAGAGGTGCTTGGGCTACTCAGCCTCGCCGTTCATCAGCGGACACCGATAGACGCTCTTCGCAGTTTGACCTATGCCTTCCCCACCTTCCACGGTGGAATCGGTGAAGCTCTCGGTGCCTACGCCCGAGGCACGGGCACGGTGATCGACCCTGCGTACGAAACGAGCGGGCACCTCCTGTGATCTGAGGGAGGAGGGTCCTCCTGAGACCCTCCGGCCGGCCCGTTGTTCGAAGCGGCCCACAAGGCCATCGACATCTCAGAGACCGGTGATCTCCAGGCCGAGCCAGGAGGCCAGGTCTTCGATCTCGGCGTGCACTTCACTTTTCGTCGCCGGGTCGAACGGCACGTCCTCGTGGATGGCGTGCACCCGGAGGACCCCGTGCTTGCGGTCAGCCTTGGCGTCGAGTTTCCCGACGAGCCGATCATGGTGAAGCACGGGCAGGGCGAAGTATCCCCAGCGGCGCTGCGCCTGCGGCTTGTACATCTCGAGCACGTACTCGAACGCGAACAGCTCGGCGGCGCGCACCCTGTTGTGCACCAGCCGGTCGAACGGGGAGAGCAGGGCGGTGCGCCCGGAGAACGGCTGGCCCAATGCCTTGGGATCGACTCGCCACACCCCGGGCAATCCCTCGACGATGGCCGGCTCGCCCACAACGCCGACGCCATGCGGCTCGAGGGGCACGGCCTGCGCCTTGTCACGGGCGATTCCCAGGGATTGGAGTCGTCTCTCGTCTCTGATCCGGCTCGCTTCTTCGGCTGGGATCTCCCGCACATCGGGGTACACCCGTTCGGCCAGGTCCCACAGACGTTGGCGGCCCCGGCGACCGGCGATGGCGACCTCGCCGCGCATCATGAGGAACTCCAGCATCTGGGTGACGTTGCGGTCGTTGGTCCAGCCGGTCGATCCCCACGGGACCACGCTGGTGTCGGGGATGTCTCGGGAAAGGAGCGGCCCGGCCCCGCCCAGCCGCTCCAGGACGTCGCGGCGGAAGCTCTCGTTGTCTTCGAGCCACCGCCTGGGACGCTCGCGGGCGGGCGAGGCGGCCATGCCCGCGAGGAAGAGGCCCAGGTCGGCCATGGGCCGGATCATCGCGTTTTGCTCGAACAGGGTCCGATCGTCTTCGAGGGCCTTTCGGAGCTGCTCGGGCCGGTAGGAGCAGCCAATGCGGCTCCAGGCGACGAGGTCGGCGCTGGGGGCGATGGCGGCGGTGGGGTCGATCTGCAGGAGGTTCAGTCGCTGCACGACCTCAACCAGATCGGTGGGTCGCGGGGAATCGAGGAGCTGGGCGCGGACCGCGATGCGCCTCGCCTCGACGAGATCGAGATGGTGGGTCTCCACGATCGAAGGCTATATGCCTCCGAAAAGGGGGCGTTACCTCCATCGTTCCGGGCCAGACTGGTATGAACCTGGTTGCGGTCGGCTCCGCTCGGCGTTGGTCAGACTCCGCGCTTCGAGATGATCCGCTGGGTGCGCTGCTCCACCCACTGAGGTGAGAACACAGGGACGATCGTCGCCACGACGTGAACGACGAGCCCGATGACCCAGATCAGCAGCGGCCACCAGAACCACCACGATCCGTTGTCGCCGCGGGTCGCCCAGTTGATGGCGACCAGACCGGCATTGATCACGAAGAACACCAGCAAGTGGATGTACAGACCCTGAACCATCTCTGCCCGCTCCCGGGCCTGCCGGTAGGCCTCATCTGGGAGGCTTTCCGTTGTCGCTTCAGTCGAAGCAGTGAGATCGGTATCCATCATGATGACGACCGTATGACAGGCGCATGACCCCTTGTAGGGCCATATGGCCCCAACCGCCACCCTCGACTCACCTCGAACACGACCGGCTCCGACAGGGGCCAAAGGCTCTACCCAATGGCCATCTCGAGGGCTGACAATGTCACCGCGGACAATGAGGGACGTCCGCAGGAATGGAGGTGGACGCAATGGAATGGGATCTCGGGTTGCAAGGATTGGCTGTGCTCGCAGCGATGTCACTCGCCTTTGGTGTCGTCGCCCAACTCTTCTTCGGAGAGACGACGACACGCTGGCTCTGGGCCATCGTCGCGACCTCACACTTCCTTGGTGGCCTTCTCATCAGCGAGGTCTGGTTTGGGTGGGCGACCGAGGAGGAACTGCAACCGAACATCGACGGGCTGTCGTTCGACGAAGTGCTTCTCATCGGGGTGATCCCCGCGGTGCTGGCCGTTTTCGCCACCTGGTACTTCGCACGGAGGCATCGTCGCGCGACCGCGGGCGGCACTCCGGGTGGAGGCGAGTCGGTCGGCATCCCCCCGTCAGACATCGGACACGACCGGCGTGAGGTCATTTCAAAGCAATAGACGGAACCCTGTTGGGTAGCCGTGGGGAACCGTGGATCAGGTGCCCTGCATGAGTGTTTCGATGTGGGTGTGGACCAGGTCGGGGAACTCGAGATAGCTGAAGTGCCCGCACCCCTCGAGCACGGTCAGACGGCCTCGGGGCATCGCGTCGGCGATGCGGGCCGCCGCCTCGACGGGCACGAAGTCGTGTTCTCCGTGGAGGACGAGTGTGGGAATGTCGAGGCGGCTCAACGCCGGGACGAGGTCGTAGCCCGGGGATGACCAGGTTTGGTCATAGAGCCGGTACTCGATCGCCCGAGCCTTGCGGACCGACTCGTTGTCGAAGTGAGTGCGGAGACGACCGACGACCCGTTCGACATGGTCTGCAGTCGGCAGGGCCGCCCGGAAGTGGATCCGGTAGTACTCCGCCTCGGCATCGAGATCGCCGTCCTGATAACGATCGGCCGACCTGATCGACTCCATCCGCTCGATATCCCGAGCCGGCCGGATGCGGCCAAGATGCTCTCGGAACCGCAAGAGGTCGTGGTGCGAGGCGGGTGCGGTGTTCATGAGGATGAGGTTGGAGACATGATCGGGATGGCTGATGGCGTATTCCATGGCGAGGATCCCACCCCATGAGTGGCCGAGGACGGCGAACGAATCCAAATCAAACCGGCGGCGGATCGATTCCAGGTCCTCGACGTCGGAGCGAATGCCGACGTCCTCGGCCTGAACACCTTCGCCCGACCTGCCACGTCCCCG